>OBAA01000939.1_pt1 | contig 20626 bp, 16 predicted proteins | sample 1475961 | NCBI WGS metagenome assembly OBAA01 (sample SAMEA2579960, study PRJEB22360) | human gut metagenome | biome: human gut; feature: human-associated habitat; material: faeces | place: Denmark | collected 2008/2010 | reverse complement strand
GACGTAGTAGCCCCCCCCCCTCCCCCCCCTCCTCCGGCCCCTGCCGCATCCAGGGCGCAGACCCCGCCGTCCAGCAGGCCCGTCTGGCCCTCTGCATCGGCGTCAAGAACGTCATCTTCAACGTGCTCACCATGTTCAAGATCAACGTCCCTGAGAAGATGTAAGCCGCTTCTCCGTACCTTATCCGTACCTTATAAATAACAAAGTGCCCCCGGAACTCGGATCTGAGTTCCGGGGGCACTTTTTGTCTTGTGCTTTCGGGAGGCGGAGAATTACTCCTCCGTTACCTCAAAGTCCAGCGGCTTGCCGCAGCTGGGGCAGACAGGGTCGCCGTCCAGCAGGGCCTCTTCGTCCACCACAGAGGTGGCGCCGCAGGCGGGGCAGGTCACTTCGTACTGCACGGGGCCGTCGTTCTCAGCGGCCTCGTCGTCCTCGGGGTCTTCCAGAGCCACCTCGAAGGCCACCTTGCAGCTGGGGCAGATGGCCTCACCGGCGTCCAGGTCGTCCTCGCTCACGTAGACGGTCTTGCCGCAGGCAGGGCAGGCCACCTCATAATAAGGCTCACCGGCCACATCGGCGTTGTCGTCATCGTCGTCTGCCTCGGTCTCGTCGTCGGAGTCGTCCTCTTCGTCCTCGGCATCTTCGTCTTCGTACAGGTCTGCTTCAAGGTCTTCCAGCTCTTCGCTCAGGTCGTTGATCTGGTCGTAGGCGTGGGTGACATCCTCGTCGATGCTGTCCACGGTCTCTGCCATCTCACTCAGCAGCTCGCTCATGGCCTTGATGACCTTGCCTTCTTTGGTGTTCTCATCAATGCCGAGGCCGTCGATCAGGCCCTTCAGGTATGCAGCTTTTTCCTTCATAGGGAATACCTCCTATCGCAAAACAGCTCTTCTTTTTAAGAAAAACCGGGCAAACGGTCGCCCGCTGCCCGGTCTTATCGTCGTCAGAAAATCAGACGCGCTCCATATACTCGCCGGTGCGGGTATCGATGCGGATGTGGTCGCCCTCGTTGATGAACAGGGGGACGCGGATCTCAGCACCGGTCTCGACGGTAGCGGGCTTCAGGGTGTTGGTGGCGGTGTTGCCCTTGACACCCGGCTCGGTCTGGGTGACTTCCAGCTCGATGAAGTTGGGGATCTCGACGCTGAAGACCTTGCCCTTGTAGCTCAGCAGCTTGCACAGCTCGTTCTCTTTGCAGAACTTGAAGTTATCGGGGACGTCGCTTGCGTTGACGGGGATGTCATCGTAAGTCTCGTTGTCCATAAAGTGGTACAGATCGCCATCCTCATAGCTATAGGTCACGTCCTTGCGCTCGATGAAAGCCTGAGGGAACTTAGCGGTCGGGTTGTAGCTGGTCTCGACCACAGAGCCGGTGATGACGTTTTTGGTCTTGGTGCGGACAAAGGCAGCGCCCTTGCCGGGCTTGACGTGCTGGAACTCAACGACCTGAAGAACCTGGCCGTCCTGCTCAAAGGTCACGCCATTGCGAAACTCGCCTGCAGAAATCATAGGAATTCCTCCATTAGTTTAATGTCTCAGATGCATTACGCATATCTCTATTTATTTTACCCAATCCCGCGCCATTTGGCAAGGGGTTTCGGTAAAAAAGACGATGAAAATGACAAAAAGTATGGGATAGAGCCGTTGAAGGCTCTCCCTTTGGGAGAGCTGGCGCGAAGCGCCTGAGAGGTCACCCCCTCGCCGCCTCGTACATCCTCTGCATCGCCTGCGCGTCCTCGGCCTGCGTACCGGCGCTCTCGCAGATAATGACCGGCTCGAGGCGGCGCTCTGCCAGCAGCTCCATCAGGGGCTGCGGCTCCGGGCCGAACTGGGTCTCAGCAAAGGTCCAGTGGCGCTTCTCGCCGCCGGCAGAGAACTCGATGCGGGAGAAGTGGACGTGGAACCGCCGGGCGCGCTCGTCCCCCAGCACCTCATCCATCCGGTCGAGGATGGCGGCGTAGTCGGCCCTGGACTGGATGCCGCCCAGCGTCCGGGCGTTCAGGTGGCCGAAGTCGATGCAGGGCGTGATGCGCTTGTCCACCCCGCAGAGGGCCAATACTTCGTCCAGCGTACCCAGCTGGCCGATCTTGCCCATGGTCTCCGGGCAGAGGGTCATATCGCCGTAACCGGCTTCGTCCAGCGCTTCCACGGCACGGCACATGGTGTCCAGCGCCTTTTCGAGGGCGGCTTCGCGGCTCTGTTTGCCGCAGCTGCCCGAGTGGAAGATGATGCGCCGCCCGCCCAGCGCGCGGCAGACCTCGGCACTCTGGAGCAGATAGCGGACGCTGCCCAGCCGCTTTTCTTCCTCGAGGCTGGACATACTGATATAATAAGGCGCGTGGACGCTGAACAGGATGCCCCGCTCTGCGGCGTCTGCGGCCATCTTCCTGGCCTTGTCCACCCCGAGGCGGACGCCATGGCCGCACTGGTACTCGAAAGCGTCCAGCCCCATCTCTGCCGTGTAGGCGGGGATGTCGAGGCTGGACTTGTAGCCCTTCGCCCCGAAGCTGTCGCTGGTGCCGGCAGTGCCGAACCGGATATGCCACTCGCTCACAGCGTCTTCCCTCCCCGGTCATAATACTTCTGCCAGTGGCGCTTTTCCCACTTGCGCTTGAGCACCACCTGCGCGCCGAGGTCGGGGCCGCGGGGAATGACCATCAGGCCCGGGATGCCGTAGAGAGCCGCCGCCATCCGGTCGGCGTAGAGCTGGTCGCCCACCATGGCCATCTGCTTCCGCTTCACGCCCATCCGGCGGCGGGCCGCCATCAGCGCGAAGGGCAAGGGCTTGGCGGAACGGTAGAGGTACGCGAGGCCCAGTTTCTCGGCGAAGGGCCGGACGCGCTTCTCCGCACCGTTGGAGACGATGGTGAGGCCGATGCCGGCTTCCTTCATCTGAGCCAGCCACCCGGCCACTTCGTCCGACAGCTCCTGACTGCGGTCAGCGGTCAGGGTGTTGTCGATGTCCAGCACGAGGGCGCGGATGCCCTTGCCCGCCAGAAACTCCGGGGTGATGTGGGTGACGTCCTTGAACACATATTCGGGGGTGATGAGCATAGTATTTCTCCCTGCAATGAAAATAGGGGAGCCTGCAATACAGGCTCCCCTACATCGGCGTTAGCAACGCGTTTGAAATCTAAAGCAACAATGCGATTCCAAGCAGTTAATTACTTGAACTTACGCTTGCGGGCTGCTTCGGACTTCTTCTTGCGCTTAACAGACGGCTTCTCGTAAGCCTCGCGCTTACGGACCTCTGCGAGCACACCGCTGCGGGCAGTGCTACGCTTGAAGCGACGCAGTGCGCTCTCCAGCGACTCGCCCTCTTTAACACGAATTTCCGACATCTTATTCCCTCCCTTGGACCGTGAGGCAGGAATTTCGTTGTTACATGGTAACTAACAGTAGACAGTATAGCGCATTTTCATGCGTTCGTCAACCTTTTTCAGAAAGTTTTTTTGAAACTTTTTCTTTCCACTCTGCCGTGTGGCTCACACCGCAGGGCCCAGCTGTTTCCGATCAGATCCACTTTGCTCGTTTCGCCGGAACCGGCCCGGTCTGCCAATGGCTCCCCCTTTGGGGGAGCTGGCGCGAAGCGCCTGAGAGGGCTCAGCCTTTGACGGCCAGATTGACCAGACGGCCCTTGACGTAGATCTCCTTGACCACGGTCTTGCCGGACAGAGCCTCGGCGACAGCCGGGTCAGCCTTTGCGGCGGCGATGGCGTCCTCAGAGGTGATGTCTGCGGCCACCTTCAGACGGGCCTTGACCTTGCCGTTGACCTGTACTGCGATCTCAACCGTGCTCTCAACGCACTTGGCCTCCTCGTACTTGGGCCAGGGGTAGTAGGCCAGCTGCTCGTCGTGGCTGTGGCCCAGCTTCTCCCACAGCTCCTCGGTCATGTGGGGAGCGAAGGGGTTCAGCAGCTGGACGACGGTCTCGAACTCGGCCCTGGTCGCGCCGCCGTTGTCGTACAGGGCGTTGACCAGAGTCATGAGCTGTGCAATGGCGGTGTTCATCTTCAGGCCCTCGATGTCAGCGCCCACCTTCTTGATGGTCTGGTGCAGCAGAGTCTCCAGCTGGGGACGATAGCCCTCGCCCTCCACCAGCTTGTCGGACAGAGCCCACACGCGGTCGAGGAAGCGGTTGCAGCCGGCGATGGCAGAGGTCTGCCAGGGTGCGGCCTGCTCGAAGTCGCCCATGAACATCTCGTACAGACGCATGGTGTCGGCACCGTACTGGTCCACGACCTCATCGGGGTTGATGACATTGCCCAGAGATTTGGACATCTTGACGATGGGGTGGCGGGCCATCTCACCGTACTTCTCTTCCAGAGCCTTCTCGGCGGCCTTCTGGCTGCCGTACTCCTTCAGCAGCTTCTCCTGCTCCTCAGCGGGCAGGTTGACGAAGCTGTGGGGGTTCAGGCCCAGGATCATGCCGTGAGCGGTGCGCTTCTGGTAGGGTTCCGGAGAAGGCACGACGCCGATGTCGTACAGGAACTTATGCCAGAAACGGCTGTAGAGCAGATGCAGGGTGGTATGCTCCATGCCGCCGTTGTACCAGTCCACCGGAGACCAGTATTCCAGCGCCTCTTTGGAAGCGAGGGCGTCCTTGCAGTGGGGGTCCATATAGCGCAGGAAGTACCAGGAAGAACCGGCCCACTGAGGCATGGTGTCGGTCTCGCGGGTCGCGGGGCCGCCGCAGCAGGGGCAGGTGGTCCTGACCCAGTCGGTGTGGCGGGCCAGCGGAGACTCACCGTCGGGACCCGGCTCAAAGTCGGTGATGTCGGGCAGGGTCAGAGGCAGGCTGCTCTCGGGCAGGGGCTGCCAGCCGCACTTCTCGCACTTGACCATGGGGATAGGCTCGCCCCAGTAGCGCTGACGGCTGAACACCCAGTCGCGGAGCTTGTAGTTGACCTTATCCCGGCCCTTGCCGTTGGCTTCCAGCCACTCGATCATCTTTTTCTTGGCGTCGGTGACAGACAGGCCGTCGAGGAAGCCGGAGTTGACCAGCGTACCGGTGGCCACGTCGGTGAAGGCAGACTCGTCGAGGTTGGAGGGGGTGCTGCCCTTGACGACCTCGATGATGGGCAGGCCAAACTTCCTGGCGAACTCCCAGTCGCGGGTATCGTGGGCAGGCACGGCCATGATGGCGCCGGTGCCGTAGGTAGCCAGAACGTAGTCGGAGATGAAGATGGGGATCTCCTTGTCGTTGACAGGGTTGATGCCCCTGACGCCTTCCAGCTGGACGCCGGTCTTTTCCTTGTTCAGCTCACTGCGCTCGAAGTCGCTCTTGCGGGCAGCCTCGGCCTGATAAGCCTTGACGGCGTCGGCATTCTTGATGATGCCCTTTTCCAGCCACTCCTTGAGGATGGCGTGCTCGGGAGAGACGACCATGTAGGTAGCGCCGAACAGAGTGTCGCAGCGGGTGGTGTAGACGGTCAGGGTGTCGCCGGCGGTGGTGCCGAAGTTGACTTCTGCGCCGTGGCTGCGGCCGATCCAGTTCTTCTGCTGGGTAGCGACGCGCTCGATGTAATCCAGACCGTCCAGACCGTCGATGAGCTTGTCCGCGTAGGCGGTGATCTTCAGCATCCACTGGCTCTTGACGCGGTGGACGACCTCGCTGCCGCAGCGCTCGCAGACGCCGTTGACGACTTCCTCGTTTGCCAGCACGCACTTGCAGCCGGTACACCAGTTGACGTTCATTTCCTTCTTGTAGGCGAGGCCCTTCTTGTACAGCTGCAGGAAGATCCACTGGGTCCACTTATAATACTCGGGGTCGGTGGTGTTGATCTCACGGTCCCAGTCGAAGGAGAAGCCCAGTGCCTTGAGCTGCTCCCGGAAGTGGTCAACATTCCTCTTGGTGACGATGGCCGGATGGATGTGGTTCTTCATGGCGAAGTTCTCGGTGGGCAGGCCGAAAGCGTCCCAGCCCATCGGGTAGAGCACGTTATAACCGTTCTGGCGGCGCTTGCGGCTCACGACATCCAGCGCAGTGTAGCTGCGGGGATGGCCGACGTGCAGGCCCGCGCCCGAGGGATACGGGAACTCCACCAGTGCATAGAACTTGGGCTTCTTGTGGTCGATCTCAGCGTGGAAGGTCTTTTCGTCCTCCCACACCTTCTGCCACTTGGCCTCCACGGCCTTGTAATCATACTTCATTTTTGTAATCAGCTCCAGACTTTTTCTAAAACAATACCAATGATATATGACAAACTCAGCAATGCGGTGGATAACCTCTCAGTCTCGCTTCGCTCGACAGCTCCCCTATCGAGGGGAGCCTCTGGCGAAGAGATTAAGTTTACCGAAATGCCAAAGCCTCCCCTCGTTAGGGGAGGTGGCACGGCGTCAGCCGTGACGGAGAGGTTATCTCCACATCCGAGCTGTTTTCTTACAGACTGTTATCCGGGGTCAGGTACTCCGAAATGTCGATGGGCTCACCGTCGGCCCACAGGTGCTCCAAATCGTAGTAGGTGCGGGTGTTGGGGACGAAGATGTGGACGATGACGCTGGAATAGTCCAGCAGCACCCAGTTCTTGGAGTCAAAGCCCTCGGTGGTGTGGGGCTCGATGCCGCTCTGGGAGAGCTCATACTCCACCTCGTCGGCCAGAGAGCCCACCTGGGTGGTGGAGGTACCGGAGGCGATGACGAAGTAGTCGGTGAGGACGGTCAGGCTGTCCACCTTGAGCACCCGCACGTCCTGAGCCTTCTTCTTGTCGAGGATCTTTGCGATCTCAATGGCAAGGGTCTTGCTGTCGATGTTCTTATCCATAGATTTTTCTCCTTATCATTGTCCGGCCGGCTGACCGTCGGTGGTGGTAGCGCCCGCCACGTCGGTGTTGCCGCTGAGGATGGCGTCGTCCGACTGCTTATCCAGCTGGCCCACGAACTGGACGTTGGCGCTGGTGGAGGCGGTGCCGTGGGGCCAGTCGTTGGTCACGAGGTTCAGCTCGCTGGCACTCACCGGGCCGGTATAGCTGCGGAAATAGGTGTTGAGCAGCTCTGCGATGGAGCCGGCGTCCGGCACCACGCAGGAGTAGCCGTCAAAGGTATCGGTCACGCCGACGTTCGGCACACCCATGAAGACGGGGGTCTGTGCCAGCATGATGTTGGCGCTGTCGATGCGGGTGAAGGACACCAGCATCTTTGCGATGGTGGTCAGGTCCATATCCGTGTGGATATAGTTGTTGAAGACGAGGGGCAGCTGGTTGAGCACATCGGTGATGCCCATGCTGCGCACCCGCTTGAACAGACCGGCGTAGAAGTAGCGCTGCATGTTCAGGCGGTCGATGTCGGAGTTGGAGTAGCCCTGACCGTGGCGGCAGCGGACGAAGAACTCCGCCGATGTGCCGTCCAGATTGCGGTAGCCCTGCTTGAGGGCGCTGCCCGCAAAGGACATATCGTGGGGGATATAGACCTCGATGCCGCCGAAGTTGTCCACCATCTCCACCAGAGCCTGCATATCCACCGTCACGTAGTAATCGACGGACAGCTTGTACTGGTCGTAGATGACCTCCGCCAGAGCGGCAATGCTGCCGCCGTTGGAGAGGGCCACGGAGTTTATCTGGTAGTTGGTGGCGGCGTAGGTCTTGCCGTTGGAGAGGGCGACTTTGCGGCTCTTGGTACACACGAGGCTGTTGCGGGGGATCTGGAGCATCCGCAGCGCGCCGCCCTTGATGTCGAACTGGCAGTAGAGGATCATGTCCGTCATGCCGTCGTTGGAGGTGGGGTCGTTGGAGTAGTTGCGGCCTTCCTCATAGTCGATGCCGCAGACGAGGATATTGACCACATCGCCCTTGTACTCCTCAAGGGTCTGGATCTCCTCGGTGATGGAGGGGGCGTCCTCCTCCGGACGGAGGTTCTCTTCCACCCTGCCCACCATACCGACGGCATACACCACCACGCCCGAGATGACGGCCAGCACCGCCAGCGTCACAGCCAGCGGGAGCCAGAGCGGGGTCTTTTTCTTCTTTTTGCGGCGGCGGGGAGGCTCATTGCCGCCCGCAGGGGCCGAACGGCGGGGGGGGGGGGCGGCTTTGCCCCGCCGCTGCCGCCTGCGCGGCGGGGAGGCTCTGCGGGGGCGGGCTTTTCCTCTGCAAAGAAGTCCGGCTGGGCAGGCTGCACGGGCCGGGATGCAGGAGCCTTTTCGGCCCGCCGCTCCGTCGGGCGGTTGAGTGAACGGTCTGTCTTGATATGACGCGGAGTCTGACTCATTCCATCTTATTCCTTCCAAGCGTTTTGGGGAGTCGGCTGTTGGCCGAAAAACTCCTGTTCAGGGTTTTGTACTCTTTAGTATACCATTCTTCCCCACGATTCGCAATCAGCATTCTTTCTTCTGATGGGCCAGGATGTCCTCATAGGCGGCAGCGGACTGGGGGTCCAGCGGCTTGCCCTGAGAGAGGACGAAATCGTTGGTCTGTTTCAGCGCAGCCAGCATGGCGGCGTCGAGGTCTTTCATTTCCAGCTTCCGCAGCTTGCCGACGCCCGGCCAGTCCCGCTCTTTGCTGGTCATGTCGGCCAGGTAGACCACCTTATCCAGCTTCGACATCCCAGCCTTGCCTGCCGTGTGGCAGGCGATGGCGGAAAGGATGGCCTCATCCTCCACGCCCCACCGGGTGCGGGCGAGGATGGCCGCACAGATGCCGTGCCAGACAGGGGCAGGCCGCTCTTCCCCTCCCTCGGCATACTGGGGATACTGCCGCATCAGTTCCCGCATCTCATCCTTGGAGATCTCCTTGGCCGAGTCGTGGAGCAGGGCGGCCAGCGCCGCCTTGTCCTCATCGACGCCGTAGCGCTTCGCCAGCCTGACGGCCATTTTTTTCACGTTCAGGGTGTGCTCGTAGCGCTTGTCACTCAGTCGGCTGCGCACAAGCTCTTTTGCCTGTTTCTGATTCATTTGTGACTTCGTCTCCTTTGGTGTACAGCCCTTCGCGCCGGATGACCCGGCGCACCGAGGCCGGAAGCTCGTTTTCACATTCCTCTCCGGCGGCGAGGTGGGCGCGGAGGACGCTGGACGCCATGGGCAGCGCCTCCACCGGCGCGAACAGGATGCGCGCGCCGGAAGCGTCCAGCTGCCGGGCCTTGGCGTGGAGAGCCGGGTCGTCGCCGACAGTCCGGCTCGTGACCACCAGATGGGCCAGACGAAGGATGTCCTCCCAGCGGTGCCACCCGTCGAAGCTCAGCAGCATATCGCTGCCGATGGCGAGGTACAGCTCATCGCCGGGGTTCTCCCGGGCCAGCTTTTCCAGCGTGAGGACGCTGTAATTTTTCCGGCCCTGCTCCGCCTGCTCCACCTCCCAGCCGCTGACCTCGAGGCCGAAGCCCATCTCCCGGGCCAGCTCCCCAAAGCAGCCGCACATCTCCACCCGGAGCGGGCCGGGGGCGGATGTCCTCTGCTTGAAGGGGGAGACACCCGCCGGCATGACCACCACGCGGTCCGGGCAGACCCGGGCAGCGGCGGCGCGGAGGTTGTTCATGTGGCCGTAGTGGGGCGGGTCGAAGGAGCCGCCGTAAAGCAGGATACGCATTACTTCAGCAGGTCGGCGTAGGCGCTGTCCTTCTTTTTCTGGAGGTAGAGCACGAACTTGGAGCCGATGACCTGCACGCAGTCGGCGCCGGTAGCCTCGGCCAGCTTGACGGAAGCCTCGCGGGCGTTGTACATGCTGCTCTCAAGCACCTTGAGCTTGATGAGCTCCCGGGCGTCGAGGCAGTCCTTCACGCCCTGGATCATGGTCTCGTCGATCTCACCCTTGCCCACGATAAAAACGGGGTCCATGGTGTTTGCCTTGCCGCGCAGAATGGCGCGCTGTTTGCTCGTCAGCATAATAGTTTCTCCTTTATGATTCGTTTTATTTTCGGTCAAATGGCTTTGCGCTCCGCGCGGGCCAGAGGCAGGGAGGGGTGTTTCGACTCCCCCCTCCCTACCTCTGGACTCCACTCTCCCCGCAACGAGTTAAGGGCTGCTCGCCCTTAACAATTCCAAAGATGAGGTCGAAACGGAAAAAAGCTAGTCGCTGCGCTTAACGCTTTTTTCTCGTTTCTCCAATTTGCTGCTTCGCAGCAGACTTTACGCCCTTGCTGAACGTAAAGTTCTGCGAAAGCGTAACACCATCGGCGGAGCCGTAAACCGGAGAAGCCCAAAAAATGCGTTTAGCGAAGCGGCTAGCATTTTTGGGCTTCGACAACCCCTTTGGGGTCTGAAAGGGGCGAGCAGCCCCTTTCTTGCAATGGCGACGACCGCCGCCTGCGGCGGAAACAGGGAGGAGCTGTTGGGGCCGCGGTCAGCAGGACACGAGTGCCGCCCAAGGCACGAAGTGGACGCTGGGTACCGCAACCCGTCGGGTCCAGCGCGTCGAAATCGCTGGTGGTTTTCTGGTTCTCTTTTGCCAGCAAAAGAGAACAATTAGCCTTAATGAAAAAGCGCTCTGGCCCGCGCCACCAGCGCGAAAAGCATTTCAAAAACCATTTCTGGCTCTCTTTTGGCGCGCAAAAGAGAACCTTACTCCGCTTTCTTCAAAAACTCCGGCAGCTCCTTCTCCATCTCCGCCAGCGCATTTCCGCGGTGGCTGATGGCGTCCTTCTCGTCGGGAGTCAGCTGGGCATAGCTGCGGCCCTCCGAGTTGGGGCGCTTGTCCGTCCTGCCCACACCGCACTCGTCGGGAATGAAGAGCGGGTCGTAGCCGAAGCCGTAGTCCCCGGCCAGCCGCTCGAAGGCGACGCGGCCCGGGCATTCGCCCCGGCAGGTGAGGTGCTGACCGGTGGGCAGGATGAAGCAGACCGCCGCCACGAACTTCGCGCCGCGCTGCCCCGCCGGGACGCCCTTCATCTTCTCGAGAAGCTTGTCGTTGTTGGCCTCGTCGTCGCCATGATGACCGCAGTAGCGGGCGCTGTAGACGCCGGGAGCGCCGTCCAGCGCGTCCACGCAGAGGCCGGAATCGTCGGCGATGGTGGGCAGGCCGCTGGCCTTGCAGATGGTCTCGGCCTTGATGAGGGCATTGGCCTCAAAGGTAGCGCCGGTCTCGTCCGGCTCGATGGTGATGCCAAGCTCCTTCTGGCTGACCACCTCATGGCCCTGAGCCTCGAGGATGCGCCGCAGCTCGCGGAGCTTTCCGGCGTTGCCGGTGGCTGCACAAATCTTCATAAGATCGCTCCTTAATGCTTCCATCCCGTGCGGGGGATGAGCTCTTCCACAAAGCCCTCCGGGGTGAAGGGGATGAGGTCGTCGATGCCCTCGCCCACGCCGATGAACCGCACCGGCAGGCCGAGGCGCTGCTTGACGGCCACCACGCAGCCGCCCCTGGCCGTGCCGTCGAGCTTGGTCAGGATGATGCCGGTGGCGTCCGCAGCCTTGCAGAATTCCTTCGCCTGGCTGATGGCGTTCTGGCCCGTGATGGCGTCCAGCACCAGCAGGGTCTCGAGGCTGGCTTCGGGAGCGGCCTTCCTGACGCTGCGGCTGATCTTGGACAGCTCGCTCATCAGGTTCGACTTGTTGTGGAGACGTCCGGCGGTATCGGCGATGACCATGTCATAGCCCCGGGCGGTGGCAGACTTCACGGTGTCGAAGATGACGGCGGCGGGGTCTGCGCCCTCGCCGGCCTTGACGATCGGCACACCGGCGCGGCCCGCCCAGATCTCCAGCTGCTCGCTGGCAGCGGCGCGGAAGGTGTCGCCTGCGGCCAGCATGACCTTTTTGCCCTGACGGGTGTAGTAGTCGGCCAGCTTTGCGATGCTGGTGGTCTTGCCCACGCCGTTGACGCCGATGACGAGGATGACGGCGGGATGGCCGTCCAGCGCCATTTCGGTCTCCGGGCGCATCTCGTCGGCGATGATGTCGCGCAGAGCATCAGCCGCCTGTTCGCCGGTCTTGAGGCCCTTTTCCTGCACGCGGTCGCGGAGGGCGTCCACCAGCTTCATGGCGACGTCGCCGCCCACGTCGGCGAGGATGAGCTGCTCTTCCAGCTCATCGTAGAGGTCGTCGTCGATCTTGCTGCCGGTGAGGGTGTTCAGGATGTTGCCCCAAAAGCCCGTGCGGGTCTTTTCGAGGCCGTCTTTCATTTTGTCCTTTTCTTTTTTGCCAAATCCAAAGAGTCCCATGGGTTCTCTCCTTTTTCAGGTTTTATGCTCTTTTTTAGCTTATCCTTCGTACAACCTCTCAGTCGGGCTTGCGCCCGCCAGCTCCCCTAGTAGGGGAGCCTCTGGCGTGCCGGTCAGGCTCACGCGGGACGAGAGAAGTTTTTCGTATCGGAAACAGTAGTGCCCTGTTGTCAAGGTCAACGGATGCTGACCTCTGTAGCAAGGCCCGGCATTTTATGCCCAATCAGACTTTCAGCGGCCAGCTCAAAGTTTCCCGGTCTGCCAATGGCTCCCCCTCTGGGGGCAACGGCGACGACCGCCGCCAGCGGCGGAAACAGGGAGGAGCTGTTGGGGCAGCGGCCAGCAGGATGCAAGCGACAGCGAAGCAGACGCTGGGTGCCGCAACCCGGCTTTGGCGAGCGCAACGATGCCTGAGAGGGCTATTTTATTATACCTACGAAACCAGTTCCGCGTCAACCTGTTCCAAATCGAGTTTGAGCAGTTTGGAGACGCCGTCCTCCTGCATGGTGACGCCGTAGAGGACGTTGGCGGCCTCCATGGTGCCGCGGCGGTGGGTGATGACGATGAACTGGGTCTTGTCGCTCACCCGGCGCAGATACTGCGCAAAGCGGACGACATTGGCGTCATCCAGCGCGGCCTCGATCTCGTCGAGGATGCAGAAGGGCGCGGGGTTGACGGCGAGGATGGCGAAATAGATGCTGATGGCCACCAGCGCCTGCTCGCCGCCGGACAGGGCTTCCAGATTCTTGATGACCTTGCCCGGCGGGGCCACCCGGATGCCGATGCCGCAGGAGAGCACGTCGCTCTCATCTTCCAGCACAAGGCTGGCCTCGCCGCCGCCGAACAGCTCGGTGAAGACGCGGCCAAAGTTCTCGTTGATGGCCCGGAAGCTGTCGGTGAAGATGTCTTTCATCTGGCCCGACAGGCTGGTGATCATTCTGGTCAGCTCGTTCCTGCTGCCCTCGACGTCCTCCACCTGAGCGCGGAGGGTGTCGTAGCGGGCCTTGACCTCCTGATACTCCTCGATGGCGCTGACGTTGACGTTGCCCAGAGCGCGTATCTTGCCCCGCAGATCGGCCACCTGCGCCCGGAGGACGTTCACGTTCTCGAACTCCACGCAGAGCTCTTCGGCCTGAGAGAGGGTCAGCTGATACTCGTCCCAGAGCTTCGCGGCCATCTGATCGTATTCGCCCTCGGCGGCGGCTTTCCGCTCCGCCAGACGGGCCATCTCGCGGCCCATCTCTTCCCGCTCATCGGCGGCGGCGCGGCCCTTTGCAAGAGCCTCCGTCTCGTCCTTCTGGCAGAGCAGGCGCTTCTCGGTGTCCTCGCGTATCTCGGCCTCTTTTGCCGCGATGAGCGCGGTGCTGTCGGTCTTGGCCCGGCGGATGGCCTCTATCTCTTCCTGACAGGCCCCGCTGCGGGCGGCGAGGGCCGTGAGGCTCTCTTCCAGCGCGGCGCGGCGGCTCTCGGCGTCTCTGGCCTGTTTTTCCAGCGCTTCGATCTGGCTGCGGGCCAGCTCGGCGTCCTTCTGACGGGCCAGCTGCTCCATCCGCTTGGCGCTCAGGCGCTCGGCGAGGCTCCGCTGCTGTGCAAGGAAGGCGTCGTCGCCCTCGGCGATGCGTTCCAGCTCGGCCGTCCGCGTCTCGATGTCGGCGGCAAGGGCTTCTTCCTGCTTTGCGGCGTCTTCGGCACGGGCGCGGGCGGCGTCCAGCTGGGCTTTCCGCCGCTCCATCTCATCCTGACGCCCGGCGAGCGCCGCTTCCGACTGCTCCACAGCCGCCTCGAGACGTTTCTGTTCGGCCTCGGCGCGGATGCGGTCATTGGCCGCCGTAATGATCTCGCTCTCGGTGGCGGTCAGCTCTGCGGCCAGCGCATCCACCTGCGTTTTCAGCTCGTCGGTGCGGTCCTGCGCCGCGAGGCAGTCCTTCTGGAGTTTGGCGGCCCTGACGCGCAGCTCTTCCATCTCCTGCTTGCGGGTGAACAGGCCCGCCGACCGCTGGACGCTGCCACCGGTGAAGCTGCCGCCCGCGTTGATGACCTGACCGTCCAGCGTGACCACCTTGTTGTGGTAGCCCAGCTCCCGGGCCACACGGGAGGCTTCGTTGATGTCGTCCACCACCACGATGCGGCCCAGCAGATTCGACACGATGTTCGCATAGCGGGGGTCGGCCTTGACAAGGCTGGACGCCAGCCGGGCCGAACCGGAAAGACTCCCCCTGAAAAAGCCGGGCTGGACGGTGTCCAGCGGCAGGAAGGTGGCGCGGCCCGCGTTCTCGCTGCGGAGCAGAGCGATGCCGGCCTTGGCGGCGGCTTCGTTCTCCGCCACGATGTTCTGCAGCGCGCCGCCCAATGCCGTTTCGATGGCGACTTCCCGCCCCGGCTCGACGCTCAAAATCGACGACACCGGCCCGATGATGCCCCGCAGGCGGCGGGCCGACGCGGCCCGCATGACCGTCTTGACCGAGTTCTGGTAGCCGTCCATGTTCTTTTCCAGCTCTTTCAGCACGCCGAGGCGCTGACGGGCGGCGTCCAGTTCACGGCCAAGCTTCTGCTCGGCGGCATCGGCCTCATTGAGGGCGGTGCGGCGGCCTTTCAGCTTGAGCTCCACGCCGGCCTTCACATTTGCCAGCTGCTTTTCGTTCTCGGCCAGCACCTTCCGGTACTCGATGGTATCGGCCAGATCCTGCTTTGCCTCGTCCCGCTGGGCCTCGAGGGCCTCGGTGTTCTCGGCGAGGGCGGGCAGCTGCTCCTGCGCGGCCTGCGCGGCGGCTTCGGCGGGGGGGCTCCGCCCCCCCGGCCCCAGAGCGCCGCCACCTGTGCCTCGGTGCGCTTCGCCGTCAGGTCGGCCGCCTCGGCCCGCAGGATGTCCCGGCGGGCGCCGCTGGCGTTGTTCTCGCTGGTCAGACGCAGCAGTTCCGCGTCCAGCTCGGCCAGCTCTGCGGCCAGCTTCTCCCCTGCCGCTGCCATGGACCGGGCCACGGCGCGGTGGCGTTCCAGCGCGGCGGCAGCCTCGGTGCTGTCCTGCTCGCCTGCGACGATGTCTTCCCGCAGTGCGGCGGCGCTCTCCTCGTTGCGGGCGATGTCGTTTTCCAGCACGGCGATTCGGCTGTCGCTGCCGGAAAGCTCTTCTGTGATGCTGCGAATATCCCCATTCAGGCGCTCGACGGCAATGGTCAGCTGCTGTGCCTGCATACGGATCTTCTCAGCCTCGGCCTCGGCGGCTCTGGCCTCCCGGTCGAACCGCTCATACTCGGCCTGAGCGGTCTCATAGTCCCGCACCTGACGGCGGACGGCCTCCCGGGCGCGGTGGACACCGTCGGTCCAGAGGGTGACTTCCAGCGTCTTCCGCCGGGCGCTGAGCTCGAGAAAGCGCTGGGCCTTCTCGCTCTCTTTTTCCAGCGGGCCGACCCGGGCTTCCAGCTCGTCGAGGATGTCCCGCAGACGTTCGAGGTTCTCTGCCGCCGCGGCCAGACGCCGCTCCGCCTCGTTTTTGCGGTAGCGGTACTTGGCGATGCCACAGGCTTCCTCGAAAATTTCGCGGCGCTCGCTGCTTTTTGCGGCGACGATCTCCGCGATGCGGCCCTGTCCGATGACGGAGTAGCCGTCCCGGCCGATGCCGGTATCCAGCAGCAGCTCGTAGATGTCCTTGAGGCGGCAGAGCTGGCCGTTGATGGTGTACTCGCTCTCGCCGGAGCGGTAGTATTTGCGGCCGATGACGGCTTCGTCGGCGTCGATGTCCAGCGTGTGGGCGCTGTTGTCCAGCGTCAGGCGCACCATGGCAAAGCCCATGGCTCCCCGGCGGCGGGTGCCGCCGAAGATGACATCCTCCATCTTTCCGGCAGCGCGAAGCTGGCGGGAGCTGGTCTCGCCCAGCACCCACCGCACCGCGTCTGAGAGGTTCGACTTGCCCGAGCCGTTGGGGCCGACGACGCCGGTGACGCCCTCGTCGAAGCGTATCCTGACCTTATCGGGGAAGCTCTTGAAACCTTGAATTTCCAGTTCCTTGAACACCATGTTACTTTTCCTTGATGACGCCCAGCAGCTTCAGGGCCTCGCGGGCAGCATGCTGCTCCGCCATTTTCTTACTGCGGCCCTCGCCCCGGGCCACGCAGTCCGAGTTGAACCGGACGGCCACCACAAAGTGCTTGTTGTGGTCGGGGCCGGTCTCCTGCTCCACCACATAGCTCAGCTTCTCTTCGGGATTCTGCTGGACGATCTCCTGCAGGCGGGTCTTGTAGTCGGCCTCGGCGTGCTTGCCCTCGGTGATGAAGGGCAGGATGAAGTTCTTTGCCACCTCCATGCCGCCGTCGAGGTAGAGGGCGGCGATGAGGGCTTCAAAGGCGTCCGACACGACGCTGGGGCGGGTGCGGCCGCCGCAGTGCTCTTCGCCCCGACCCAGACGCAGGTAATCGCCGAGATGGATCTCCTGAGCGAACTGGAACAGTGCGCCCTCGCTGACGAGGCTGGAGCGGATGCGGGTCAGATCGCCCTCGGGGCGGTCGGCGTAGGCGTGGAACAGATAGTCCGCCGAGACGATCTGCAGCACGCTGTCGCCCAGAAACTCAAGCCGCTCGTTGTGTTTGACGGGCGGGCGGGTCTCGTTGGCGTAGCTGGTGTGGGTGAGCGCCGTTTCCAGCAGCTCCGGGTGCTTGAACTTGTAACCAATAATCGTTTCGAGTTGATGGCTCATTGATGTTATATCTCCCTTATGTCATTGCTTTTTTATGCCGTTCTTTTTATGAAAAACGTCTTGCAATTATAAGACTCAAAACCGTTTTGCCAAAGGCTCCCCCTCTGAGGAAAGACTTCCTCCGGCCGGGGGAAGATGTCGCGCAAGCGACAAAAAGGGGAATCTGGCCGACTTCAGTCGGCCTGAGAGGGCTTCAGTTCATCCAGTGCGCTCTGCATGGTGCCGCACAGATCGTTCTCCACGCAGATCTTAGCCTGCCGGATGGCGTTCTTGATGCCCTTGGCCTTGGAGGAGCCGTGAGCCTTGATGACCGGCTGCTTTGCGCCCAGGAAGGGTGCGCCGCCGTACTCCTCGCTGTCCATCTGGTGCTTGAGGTCAGACACGCTGTCCTTCAGCAGCAGATAGGCCAGCTTGCCGCCCAGGTTCTTGAGGAACATTCCCTTGAGCATCCCCAGCAGCATCTTGGCGACGCCCTCGGTGAGCTTGAGGATGACGTTGCCGGTGAAGCCGTCGCAGACGACCACGTCCACGTCGCCGTTCGGCACGTCACGGGGCTCGATGTTGCCCACAAAGCAGATGCCCGGGATGGTCTTGAGCAGCTGATGGGCTTCTCTGAGCATCGGGGTACCCTTGCTCTCCTCGGCACCGTTGTTGGCCAGCGCCACGCTGGGGGAGGTGCGGCCCTCCACCTTGTTCACGTAGCAGCTGCCCATGACGGCGAAAGCGGCCAGCATCTCGGGGCGGCACTCGACATTCGCGCCGCAGTCCAGCAGCAGATACGCCTTATTTTTGGCCGGCACCATGGTGGCCAGCGCCGGGCGCTTGACGCCCCGCAGGGTGCGGACGATGAGGCTTGCGCCCACATGGAGCGCGCCGGTGCTGCCGGCGGAGACGAAGGCGTCGCCTTTGCCCTCTTTGAGCATATTCAGACCCACGACGATGGAGGAATACTTCTTCGTGCGGATGGCCCTGGCCGGCTCGTCGCACATCTCAATGGCCTCAGTGCAGTTCACCAGCTCGATGCCGTCCAGAGAGATGTTGTTGTCGGCGGCGGTCTTGCGGACAAGGGCCTCGTTGCCCACACCGATGAGCTGGACGCCGTATTCCTTCACGGCAGCAGCCGCGCCTTCCAGCACGGCCAGGGGGGCGTTGTCGCCGCCCATCATATCTACGATGATCTTCATAGGTTTCATCCTTTCTGTCAGCAGCCTAGCCCACTGCCCATTCAGAAGTTATTTTCATCCAGCCACTGCTGGAAGCTGGCCACGGCCCGTTCGACCACGGCCATGTAACGCAGGCGCTTGTCGCGGGGACGCTGGTCCTCCGGCAGCGGGGGCAGGATGCCCATGTTCGCGCCCATGGGCTGGAAGTGTTTGTTCTCGGTGGTGAGATACTGGATGAGCGCACCGCACATGGTGTCGATGGGCGGTGCGGGCAGCTCTTTGCCCTCGAGACGGGCGTAAATGTTCCGCGCCGCCAGCAGGCCGCAGGCCGCGCTCTCCATATAGCCCTCGAAGCCGGTGATCTGGCCTGCAAAGAAGACGTTGGGGTTCTCCTTAAGGCAGAGCCCTGCGCTCAGCACCCGGGGTGCGTCGAGGAAGGTGTTGCGGTGCATGACGCCGTACCGGACAAACTCGGCGTTCCCGAGGCCGGGTATCATGCTGAACACCCGCTTCTGCTCGCCCCATTTCAGGTTTGTCTGGAAACCCACGATGTTATACAGGGTCCGCTCCTTATTTTCGGCCCGGAGCTGGACATTGGCCCAGGGGCGGTGGCCGGTGCGGGGGTCGATGAGGCCCACCGGGCGCAGGGGGCCGAACCGCATGGTGTCGGCGCCCCGGGCCGCCATGATCTCGATGGGCATACAGCCCTCGTAGACCGTGACGGTATCCGCTTTTTTGCCGTGGGCATCGGGGTCGGGCTGTGCGCCCTGCTCTGCGCCCGCGTCGAACTCATGGAGCGGAGCTCGCTCTGCCGAGGCCAGCGCGGCGTGGAATGCCTCGTACTCGGCCTTGTTGAAGGGGCAGTTGAGATAGTCGGCCTCGCCCCGGTCGTAACGGGAGGCGGCAAACACCTTCTCATAGTCGAGGCTCTCCGCCGTCACGATGGGGGCCACGGCGTCGTAGAAATGGAGGCGCTCGTCGCCGGTCAGGCGGCCGATCTCGTCCGCCAGCGCACCGTCCGTCAACGGGCCGGTGGCCACGAGGATGGGGGTGCTCTCGTCGATGTTCTCCACCCGCTCCCGGTGAACGGTGATGTTCGGCTCAGCCTCCACCATCCGGGTGACTTCGGCGCTGAAGGTGTCGCGGTCCACGGCCAGCGCACCGCCTGCGGCCACGCGGGCCGCCTCGGCGGCATTCAGGAGCTGACTGCCCATCCGGCGCATCTCCTCTTTCAGCAGGCCGGAGGCGGAGTCCAGACGTTCGGCTTTCAGGCTGTTGGAGCAGATGAGCTCCGCGAAGCCCTCGCTCTTGTGGGCCGGGGAGAAGTGAGTGGGCTTCTGCTCGTAGAGCTCCACCTGCACCCCTTTGCCCGCCAGCCAGAGGGCGGCCTCGCAGCCCGCCAGACCGGCACCTAAAACAGTAACTTTATATTGATTCATTCGTTCATCTTTTCCTTTAGCGTCCTTGCCCTCTCAGTCTCGCTTCCGCTCGCCAGCTCCCCCAAAGGGGGAGCCACTGGCGTGCCGGTCAGGCTTGCATGGGATGAGCAAAGCTTATTTGTTTCGTGGACTGTAGTGCCCTGCTGTCTAGGCCAGCGGCAGCTTGACAAGGTGCGTTGTCCAGAAGCTGCTGGCCTCTGTAGCAAGGCCCGCCCTTTTGCGCCGCATTGAGCCTCAGGCGTCCAGTTCAGAGCTGCCCGGCCTGCCAAGGGCTCCCCTATCAGGGGAGCTGTCTGCGAAGCAGACTGAGAAGTTTACTCCTTATTTAGTCTTTCTTCGGCACCGGCATCTCAAAGTTGCAGCCCTCTTTTGCGCAGTAGAGCTTGGAGCCCTTGCGGAACAGAGTGGAGCCGCACTTCTCGCACTTGACGGCCACCGGCATATCCCAGGTCATGAAGTCGCAGTCGGGGTAGCGCTCACAGCCGTAGTAGATGCGGCCCTTGGCGCTCTTGCGCTCCAGCATACGGCCCTTGCCGCACTTGGGGCAGATGCCGCCGGTGTCCTTCACGAGGCGCTTGGTGCCGCGGCACTCGGGGAAGCCGCTGCAGGCCAGGAACTTGCCGTACTTGCCCACCTTGATGACCATGGGACGGCCGCAGAGGTCGCAGACCTCGCTGGACGGCTCGTCCGGCACCTTGACCTTCTTGCCTTCCATGTTCTTCTCGGCCTGCTCGAGGCTGGCGGCGAAGCCCTTGTAGAAGTCGTCCACGGTCTTGTGCCAGTCCGTCTTGCCGCTCTCGACCTTATCGAGGTTCTTCTCCATCTCTGCCGAGAAATCCACGTCCACGATGTGGGGGAACTGCTCCAGCATCAGGCCGTCCACGGCCCGGCCCAGCAGGGTGGGCTTGAGCTTCTTCTGCTCCCGCTCCACATAGCCGCGGTCGATGATGGTGGTGATGATGGGGGCGTAGGTGGAGGGGCGGCCGATGCCGTTCTCTTCCAGCGCCTTGATGAGGGTGGCTTCGGTGTAGCGGGCGGGGGGCTGGGTGAACTTCTGCTCGCTCTTCAGCTCCCGCAGCTTGAGCACCTGACCCTCCTCGAGGGGAGGAAGGCTGGTCTCCTTCTTTTCCTTCTCGTCGGTGGCCTCTTCGTACAGGGCGGTGAAACCGTCGAAGGTGACCGTGTAGCCGCTGGCCTTGAAGCGGTAGCCGCCGGCATAGACGGGGACGGGCACGGGGGGAGGCTGTGGC
>OBAA01000928.1_pt1 | contig 20896 bp, 13 predicted proteins | sample 1475961 | NCBI WGS metagenome assembly OBAA01 (sample SAMEA2579960, study PRJEB22360) | human gut metagenome | biome: human gut; feature: human-associated habitat; material: faeces | place: Denmark | collected 2008/2010 | reverse complement strand
ACTACCAATGGGCCGACTGGTTGAGCTACGAACCACTGGAAAGTTGTAGCGGACTGGCTTTCTCTCCCCAAGGTCCGCTTCCTGATGCCGTCAGCTATTGGAACTATTTGAGCGCTTCCTACTGGGTAATAGATGCTTTCATGATGCGAGATATGGCTGCCGCCACCGGTCGCGATGCTGCCAAGTACCAGCAAATGGCTGATTCGGCAAAGGCATACATCAAAGAGAACTTCCTCAACGAGGACGGCACCTTCAAAACCGCCATCCTCAACACTATGCAAACTCCTGCCTTGTTCGCCCTGAAGAACCAACTTGTGGAAGGCGAAGCCAAATCGAAGATGATAGACCGCCTGCGCGAAAACTTCGCACAACACGATCTTTGCTTGCAGACCGGATTCCTGGGCACATCCATCCTCATGGCTACCCTCACGGAGAATGGCATGGAAGACATTGCCTATGAACTGCTCTTCCAACGTAAGAATCCAAGCTGGCTGTACTCTGTGGACAATGGAGCTACCACCATCTGGGAACGGTGGAACAGCTATATGATAGACAAAGGAATGGGACCACGCGGCATGAACAGCTTCAATCATTATGCCTACGGATGTGTGTGTGAATGGATTTGGGAAACCGTTGCCGGCATCGCAGCCGATCCTGTCACCCCCGGCTTCAAGCATATCATTATGAAGCCCATTCCAGACAAGCGATTGGGACACGTAACTGCCAAATACCGTTCCGCCGCCGGACTCATCAAAAGCGCCTGGAAATATGAAGGAGACACCTGGATTTGGAAATTCACCATTCCTAAGGGTGTGACCGCCACCGTAACTCTTCCCGGAGAGATAAAGTCAAAGAACTATGGAAGCGGAACTTACAAGGTGACCAAATAGTTTTTCATGTAAGACTTTGATATTAAGAGGATTTGTAAAGCACTCTTCTTTAGAAAAATAAGACTGTCTAACAACCCGAGAAAAAAAATCACCTTGTTCTGATAGGGAGAAATCGTTAAAAAGAGACTTGTTAGACAGTCTCGACTTTTTCAAATTGAACATTATGACATACAATCTTTTCTCTTGTTTTGGCAAAATGTATGTCTGTGCATTTACTATTAAAAAAGAGAGAGATTTAAAAAACAAATTATACATGGAATAGAGAAGTGTAAAGGCCGATGAATTATTGTCATCACGCCCATTATCATATTCAAGGTGCAACGTTTTACCCCCTCTAAGAGATAGATAGTTTTTTTTCATATATAAGCAATTGATATACAATGCAATTCGTTATAATATGCTGAATTAATCGAAAACTCATACATTCAGCATTTACACTCCTGTAAAGTGGCATTTACACCCCTAAAAAAGAGAAAGGAGAGCGCCGGTGTGTGGTGTCCTTCTTATCTGTATTAACTCAATCCGATTTCTTTCTCATACTTTCTAAAAGCATTTTTCACATCATTCTTACTCACTCCAATCAGTTTGGCTATCCTTCCATAACCCAGCTGATTGCCATTTTCATCAAGAGTTTTCCACCAAGGATACCAGCCGTCAATTTCCTCGTCTGTTAATCTTCATCCCAGCCATGATTCGGTTGGTATACTCCCATTACAGAAGCTTTATCATTACTACAGAACAACCCGACACAGATACGAACAACAGTACTTTCTATCTTGCATGTCAATGCGTTAGTATTTTCTCTTGGCATTCCATAGCTGTTTCTCACCTTCCTTTATAGAGCCTACGCAGGTTCATGCCATATTTACATCGCACATCTAGCGTTGGTAAACAGGTGTCCCCAACAGTTACCCCTAAATTACTTTTAGATTTTGGTTTTGATGTGACTTCTACTTACGCAATAACGATGCTTCAGCAATAGTCCATTCTCATTCATCTCCCTATAACTCACCTATCCATCTTTTGGGATGACTTTCATTTGTCGCTCACTACCTATCGGTTTCCATCAAGGCAGCACAAAGTGATTTGTAATCGGCTCCTGTAAACCGAATACGATGGAGCTACCATCATCTCTATAAAAGTTACGAACTATACTATTTAATTAACCACTTCATAATAATAGTAGTTCTCGTGGACACAAAAATGTTGCATCCTGTAGACTGGTTAAAGGGTAGTTTGGATGCAGAAAAATATTGCAGAGTCCAGTTGCTCATAATACAAAAGGGAGTTGATGAAGATGAGATCTCAGTGAGTATCGGGGATAGAGAAGACAATGCAATTGTTGAAGGAATAAGTTTCAATAGTTGCCTTTCGTTTTTTCAAGCAGACGAAGTAGGATAAATGAAAGCAGAGACCTGTACATTCGAAGTAGTGTCATTGATCATGTACTATAAATCGGTCAGTGAAAAATTGACATGTACTCGGAAGCGAGACACGAAAGGGGGACAAATCACCCACATCTCTTTATTTTTTATATCTTTCTGATTGTATGCAATTTATACAATCCACAACATTTATCCCCTTTGAATTTGTCCTCCCCTTTCACAGACAACAAGACACATGAAATAATATCACTATCTGTACATTCTATTGTAATCTTTTATCACCCATGTGTACCATATGCTATACGGGCACGATAGACCCTTTTCCTTATCGCACTTCTCGAAATACCATAATCCCTCTTAACATCTTCGTATGTACATTTTTTCGACTGTACCATATTATAAAAGACCATGACCTCCTCAAGACCATATTTAGATTTCCGACCCGGGCCACCTTTATTACCACTGCTCTCTTCAGCAGGTTCTGCCGGTTCACTAAGATCTTTCTTACCGCCTTTTCCAACGTAGCGGAACTGATCTATTTTTGTACCGACAAACTCCAATATGGAAACGGCTTCCTTATTACCATGCTTCAATTTCATGAAACCAAGTACACGCTTATCAGAACCCAGCTTGCAATATGTAAGATACAGAAAATTGTTTGTGAAACAAACATTCCTCTTGTCTCCTCTTACACTTGCAGGAGTCAAAGGATTGGTTAGTTTCCAGTCAGACTTGGCATGACATACCTTAAGAGGCGTCAGAGGTTTACCCTTTTCCAGGCCCAGCCGACGGAGATAGTCCAAATCCGCACAAAATTACCTCATGGCTTTGACACCCGACTGTCCTTCAAGCTTGGTATAGTTATCAATAATGACAACCACTCCCAAGCCACCGGCTTTCTCCAGCTCTTCCTTAATGATAGTGATAATATGGGCAGGGGTTATCTGGCTTCCGGCATATAATTTGATGGTAGACAAATTATCAATAACGGAGTCATAATACTCCCTTATCTCATGGTTGCTCTGCTCAAGAGAGAACATGACAACCGACATCGGTGGTATGTCATGCCATTCTGAAGACAAGTTTACATCACAACGACCTCGCGCCAAAGCCGTAGCAACCTGCATAATGAAAACTGATTTTCCACAGTCGGTCGGACCGGCAAGACCGGTATCATACCCCTCCCGCAGCCAGGAGAATCCAAGACTCCTTTCCTGGCTGACATGAACAGTACCGCTTTTCACAGCTTCGTGGTAGCTTTCAGGTATGCCGTTCAAATGGAGACCGACAAGGGGCTGATTGGCTTTTTCCGCATCTCTGTCCTTACGAAGTTCATCACGTTTTTCCATTTTTTCAATGTCAGCCTTTTTCTTGGCTTCAATCTCTTCCATATGATGTTCGTGAACTTGTGCATTTTCCTCCATACGATGGGCGTGGGTCTGATCCTTCCCCCGTATCTTACATTCAGAAGTACACTTAATTTCCCCCTGTTTGTTCGCAGATGCATTATTCTGCTCCTTACTCTTACCGCGAGATTTGACGGACGTAATAGCATAACAAATAGGAACTACAACAACCAGTATGCAACCTGTCCCTATGAAAGCGTATTTGATGCTCTTTCTGGCACCCAGCTTTTCAATGGTTTCAAGAATCCTGATCGGATCTAATATTTTCATCATATATTGTGTTTTTGGTTAGTGTGTGCGAAAATAAGCATTTACAGGCCCCGATATACCCCCCGATAGAAACGATAGAAGCATTTGGGCACGATGATAGAAACAATATCCGAACGATAGAAAGTGGATAGAAACAGAAATATACCCAAAACTGTGCATACTGTGATAAAGGGTATGCGGTATCAAAGGGAAATAGAGAATCAACGGACAGTATCCTCAGACATCAAGATGAACGCTTCCCTATAAAAAAGAGAAACGGCCATTCCTTCCAACCGGCAGAAATAAAAAGGGGGATCAAAAAACAATCAGCTGCATTCAAAAAGCTCATCCAACAGGCCATCAACCATTTCTTTGTCCGCAAAATTCAAATTAGAAGCCATGTCACTAAGATTATCGGAAGGACGCCACTCTCTACTTTGACTATAAAGAACTTTTTAGTTTTGGAGTAGACATCGTTGCTGGTAGCATCTTTACAATCCGGATCATGAATATCCTTACGAGTCAAACGTTTTATCAGATAAGCAAGCTCCTTCTTTTTCTTGTCCCAGCATACGGGCGATGTCTCCACAGGCTTGCTCTTACCGGAAAAACGAAAATGAAAAACGGAATAATCGGTATCAGGTGAAATAAAGCCGTTCCTTATCAATGCATTATAAAGGATACGGATCTTCCTCTCATCCAATGACAGGTTGGGGAAATAGTCTTTCTTACTGATTGAAGTACCACAGGAAGAGGGGGCAGTAGGATCCAGTTGTGGGCCGGACGGAGAGACAGGCTCCTGCGGAGAAGGCGGATCCATTAAAAAGAGAGACTGCTCCTTTATATTTTTTCTGACACAATAATCACGGAATTCAGTCTGTATCTCATAGAGAAAAGACGAATGACATAAATCATCGTATAATCTGTCATTCACCTTACAATCCCGGGATCGGAGCATATCAAATATAAAATCCGAAAATTAGGGAGACTCCTCATCATAAAGGTAATAATGCGCAGAATAGATCAAGGTTATAAAATCAAGATATTTGTCATAAACAGGAAAACTTATAATACACCGGATAAACTCAGGAAATAATGCGGATAAAGGAAGAATCGTTTTATGCGTAAGACTGTAATCACGCCAACGGACATAATTGGAGAAAGACTTCAAGGCCAGATAGACGGAAACAAAAGTTACGCTCTTGCCTAAAACACCCGGAACATTCATAGATATTTTTGTTGCGGTTTTCCATAAAGTTTCATTACTCAATCCATTAGCAGCCCGCTGCAAATAATTATCACCTCTCTCTAAATCCTGGCTCATATAAGAAGTTACCAGAAAGGCAAACAACTTTTCAAAGAAAGACAGAATGTATTGCTCAGAAGATGAACAATCCTCCTTCTGAAGAACAAGCAAATAATCACACAGCCTTTTTTTAGACCATGATTCTTCTATTATCTTGTATCAAAATTGATCCATTGGTATCTATATTATAGATATTTACACTGCAAAAATACGACAGAAAAAAATATTTGCCACATTTCAGAGGATAAAATGTACGAAGAATATTACAAAAACATATTGTTTTTTTTGTAATAACAAAAAAAATCCCTTAGATTTTAGAATATTCTAAAATACGGTATTGAGACCAAATGCTATTCCTGAAATTTGATACCCTATATTTATTCAAATTTGCTCGTGACAGATTTTGCTTGGATTATTTTACTTCGAATTGAGATACGGCCATCGTTCTATTTATTGAAAGAAGTAACTGTCATACATTTTGATTACAAGGAAAGAAGCAAATCTGCCAATAAGACGGCTATTTCCGGTCCGTCTTTCGGTGCATCTTTGGGCTTCCATGCCACAACGAATCGAACAGATGCGGATTTCACTTTATAACCTTTGTCTTGCCATTCTGACAATGTAATCTGCATGCTTTGTGACAACTTCGCTACCGGTTTTTTAGTTAGGATGTTATACAAAACGAAATTGTTGTAATTTAAAAAATCTCCACTTTTTAATGCCAATACCTCTTGCTTAAGTTCTTTGAAAAATCCCAAATAAACATCTTTGTGAGAGAGTTGGAGAACTATTTCTTCTGGCATTTCATACTCTTTTGTGCTGATATGGTACTGGCCCACACTTAAGTGATTAAAGCAATCGCCATTTGTATGTATAAACAATCGTTTTTTTGCACGGGTCATTCCCACATAATACCGGCGCATCAAATGAACATTTTTCGAATAATTATCAGATATGAGCATATATACGTCATCAAATTCTCTCCCCTTAGCTTTATGAATAGTCGATACCACAACATCTGCGCCTGAAACATCACAGAAATCTTCCACTGATGACTCAAAGACAAACTCTTTGAAATCACTAAAATATTTGGTTTTGTTGGTTTGTTCAAACAGTTGTACACAACGTTTTATATATGTCAGACTTTGACTCCTGTCATAGGCGGAAAAGGTTGCATGTTTGGCGTCTTTCCATAATTCCTCTGGAATTAGAGGTGTCCTCACTCGTTTGTCCAGATACCTCAAGAAATACCTCATCTCCGCCATATTCCAGAAAAGAAAACCATCCATAGACTGTACCAACTTGCTGTTTATGCCATATTTCCGCAAAAGAGCTACCAAGATTACAGCTTCTTCATTCGTTTGGGTGAGCACACACGAGGTACCGCTCCCCCGATAATGAATCAATTCCTCAACGAGCGGCTGAAATATATACTTTGATTGATGGCGTGTCACACCAACCCAACCATCCTCTTCCCTCATTGAGATAATTGGTGTGCTTTTCATCCTTTTACTGATACCTCGCACAAATTCGTTGGCGAAATTAACTGGTTGGTGCGCACTGCGATAATTCTCAGTCATCTCGACCAACTTGCTGCCGGGCTCCTGTGACAGCTGGTACATATATCCGGAATCGGCCCCACGGAATTCATAAATGCTTTGGTCATCATCGCCTACTGCTATCACACGCATCTCTTCGTTTTTATTCATAAGGGCCTTTACAAGTGCATATTCTTCAACGCCCATGTCCTGAGCTTCGTCTATGACCAGTACCGTTTTGCCTATTTTGTTTGGTTCCACTTCTCCTTGATTAATCATCTCGGTAGCTTTTGCTACGACATTTTTGGCATCTTCAAGGTTTCCTATCCGCCCCAAGAGGTCAAAACAATAGGAGTGGAATGTCTTTATTTCAACAAAGTGAGCAGCGTTGCCTATCAGTTCCATAAGTCTTTGTTTGAATTCTGTAGCGGCTGCTCTTGAAAACGTTAGCATCAGAAGTTGCTCGTGTTTTACATCTTCAAGCAGAAGAAGTGATGCGAGTTTGTGGACTAGTACACGTGTCTTTCCGCTGCCAGGACCTGCCGCGACAACGATGCAACGTGAATCCTTGTCGGCAACAATCTCCATTTGACGTTTGGACAGCTGACCAAACAATTGTTTGTATTTCTGTGGTGTCAAGTTGTGCTGTATTTCACTAATTCTTTCTCCTTTAAAATATTTGGTGACAAATTTCTTGTAGTCCATTTGGAAATAGTCCTGAACATATTGCAAAGCTGAATTATAATCCTTTACCATCAGATTAGCATATTCACCCACAATATGAACTTGCTGAATCTTCTGCTTGTAGAATTCATTAAGCATCCGGTAGTCATCCTGTCTATATCTCGATTTGTTATCCTTTATTCTTTGTATATTCATGGTGTTATAAAGGACCAAGAAGCCGCCTTCGAGTTTGAGCGCACCGATTTTTGACAGATATAAAAGTGCTTCCTCCACGTCTTCCAACTGTAGATTGTCAAACCCACTAAAAAAAGATTGGGGAGTTGACTTTATTTGATTTAAAAGTTCTACTACAGAAAATTGAACGGCCTTATTCCCCTTTCCTGTATCAGCGGTTAGCCTGTATAGCCATTCTATGGCAAAACGGCTCACCTCCAATCGCCTTTCAAAACGTTTGATAGTTAATTCCATATCTGCCAGACGACTGATTTCCATATTGTGGACCTCATCCTCTTTCTTGCGAGTATATCCCTTAACGGTAAGAAAATAGAGTAGTGTACGGATATCTTTTTCTTTGGATGTATTGATTCCGTCATTCACAGCATTGTCATTCAGTTGCTTGCATGATATCCGCAAAGACCCGTCAGGAATGTGGGTAAGGATATATTGTTCGAGTTTTGCAAAACGTTCAAGGAGTATTTGTGATTTTCTTTCCGAGTCACCTGTATCCAACAAATAAGCAGATATATCCTTACTATCGGCTAATATGCCTTCCTGTCGCATTCGTTCCACCACGGATATGACTTCTCTTTTGCTTATTCCCAAAATGTCTGCCAGATAATCAATCCGCGACTCCGCTTCTGAATCTTGAGCTTTGGCAATATATTTCTGGGATATTAATGATTTAATGATTCGGACTGCCTTTTCTATTTCGTCACTGCCAAAGAGCAGCGATGCTGATATACGTTTTCTTGCTTCATCCATGTTCCTTACCGTAATGCCTGTGGCATATACATGAGGCATATTACTCCCTCTTACCAAGTATCCACTTTGTTCCAAAGCCGCTAAAGCTGTCCGAACACGTGTCTCAATATCGGATACCGAATCGTCCCAACCTGCCTGACGTGCAATTTCCAATGCAGAACAGCTGACTTTCATGCGTTGTCTGGTAAGGTCTTTTATAGCTTTCCAGATCTGTTGTATCTCACTAATACTTAGCTTCGTCTGGTTCAATAATATAAAATGCTTGTCTAGGTCGTTGTCACTATAAAGCACATAGCAACGTGCGCTGAGGCTGGGATCACGACCGGCTCTGCCTGCTTCCTGAACATAATTCTCCAACGAATCGGATATATCATAATGCACTACAAGACCGACATCTTTCTTGTCGACTCCCATGCCAAAAGCTGATGTTGCCACAATGATGCGTACTTGATCATTCATGAATGCATCCTGGTTTACAATCTTTTCATCAGGTTCCATCCTGCCATTGAAAGGTAATGCATTATAACCATCACGGGTTAATTTGATAGCCAGTTCTTCTGTACGTTTGGTACGTGATACATAAACAATTGTCGGACAATCGGATTCAGCCACAAGTTCCCTTAGTTTTAAATATTTATCATCGTCACTTTCAGCATATATGACGGAATAACGCAGGTTCGTTCTTGAAGCCGTTGACGCAAACAACTCTAAGTCTAAATCCAATGTATGTTTGAAATAATCACAGATATCTTGCACTACTTTTTGTTTGGCCGTAGCAGTGAAACAAGACACAGGTATCGGGCCCTTGCATTTTTTCTTTTGCTGGTATTCACTAATAAATTTACCTATATAAAGATAATCAACCCTAAAATCCTGTCCCCATGAAGAAAAACAGTGTGCCTCGTCTATCACAAACCTCACAACGTGGCGTCCCATCAATATTCTCTCGATGGTCTTTGAACGGAGCATTTCAGGAGATATGTACAAAAGCGAAGCTTCTCCGTCTTGTACTCTTTGTATTGACAGTGACCTTGTAATAGGGTCTAACAAACCATTAATGGTTACAGCATCAGTAATCCCCCTATCCGCAAGGTTATCTACCTGGTCTTTCATCAGCGACTGCAATGGCGAGATAACAACCGTAAGTCCATGTACAGAACGGCCTGCCATAAGTGCAGGCAATTGGAAAGTAAGCGATTTCCCACCGCCGGTAGGGAATATTGCCAACAATGACTTACCTTTCACCGCGGCCTGAGCAGCTTGCTCTTGAAGTGGCTCGCCTTCATATGTACGGAATCGTCCATATCCAAAAAATGCTTTTAAGTTATGGAGCACATCCAATTGGCTATTGCAATAAACACAGCCTTCGTTACAACTGGCATGACGCAGGAGTTTTATTACAAATTCCACTCCGGGATAATTGTGGAGTACCCATCCGGGAGTAATAGAACGATAGTCGGTAGTGGCAATTAGAGCCAATGCATATGCCAATTCGCAAGGATGTTGCCTGACCAACATGTCAAGATCTGCATGTTGACAGATTTTCCCTACGTAAAGGTTTCTTATTAGTTCAGATACCCCCTCATTGATATATTCCGCTCCCACCATGCTAAAAAAGCCCTCAAACTCTTTCTTGTCCTTTAACAACGAGGCAAATAGCCTGCGTTTTTCGTTTGGCAATAAATTCCAGCGTGTTATTTCGTCTAATAACAGATCTTTTGCTTTTTCGCAATCATTTACCGGATTGTTCATCTGCTCACTTATCAGTTTGTCATCTTTCACAAGCTTGTGGTAAGGACGTTCCGGAAACAATAAAGGTGAGATATAAAGTGTATCGACCAGAAGCCAGCGACATGCTTCATCTGTGAACAGATATCTGGCATCGTGATGAATGATATTATGTCCACAGACATAGTTTACGTCATTAAGAAATTCAAATAGTTCTTCTTTAGAAGTTTTATGATATATTGCACCATCATGACGGAGTGCACCAATATCATGAATCTTATGGTCCTTTAAACCAATCTCAACATCTACTATGGCATAACGTGAGGGCATCATATGGCACATATGGATTTGATTACCGATGACATTATTGGTTTCCTCTGATTTTCTAGTTCCTATGAATCTGCTCCATATCGACATACATTCAATATAATAAGGTGTTTTATAATCGGAATTTATTATGTATCTGCATGTTTCTCTTATTGTCGTTCAGGTATAATAACCCATACATACAAAGGTAAGGATAAATTCACTAAAATCGTCTTTTTTACAACTTTTATATATTGCTATCACACTGCTCATTAAGAAAAACTATACTTTCATAACTAAAAGCTGTTGTTACTGAATAATCATTCCCGGGGTTACACTATATATTACAACATATGTATACAAGTCATCAATATTACAAATATTTTGAATTTGAAGAAGAAAAACAATGCTAGTATTTTACTCATAATAAAAAATTAGAATAACAGATTTCTATTATTAGATTTCTCTTTTTGTAAAAAGATAGGGGGGTGTCTGACGCAATAGAAGTTAGCAGATTCCTCTCGCTTTATTTTTCTGTGATATGTATAAAAAATCTAAATAAAAGAATTGCCAATCAAATTATTTCTGTGCAATTTTATACGATTGGATTAGAGGTGTGAATCTCGAATAATAATGGTAATAAAAGTCTGGTTTATTTTGTTTTGAAAGGGCTTCTGTTCTCGTCTAGGGATATAGAGGTCCTTTCTTATTTCCGTGGGGTTAGCTGAAGGCGAAAAGTAAGTGAACAAAGTGAAACGACATACATAACTCCAGTAGGGAGATGAAAGTGGAATAAAAAGTTGTGCAAATCGTGTACATTTTATAATAGAAGTACATTTTTTGTGAATAAAATATTCCCCCTTCGGCTATGTATCTACTATCGTATAATCTTCTGTCTACGACTTACCCAATAAAGAAAAAAAAGAAAAGAAGCCAAGCCATGCTTTAGCCTCTCTCCTTATAAATATTTACCAAGAGCAAAAATTAGCAGGTTGGTCAAGTTTTACCAGGCAAATGAATATCTGTCTTCCCACGTTCCTTCTCCAGGTCTTTTCACTATCAACTCCGTTGGGTAACCATTGGAATTTAACGTCCATTTAAAATCATAGTCACTAAAATAAAATCCCTGTGAGTCATGTGCATAGGGAGCATGCATCCTAAGCGGCAGATGCTTTGTAGCCGTGCCGAGCATACCTCCATAGTAAGCATATATCATTTCGTCCATGTCTACATCCAATAATTCGTCAAACATCATCAGACATCCCTTGTTTTCTATAGGAGTTGTAATCTCATCTGTTGTATAGTAAATTTTAGTGTCAGGCCATATATCTTGATTATCAATTTTCCCATCACCATTTATATCCTTGCCACCATCATCCAAGAAGGATTGGGTGAAAGTAGCCACCACATCACCATCCTTATAAGTAATCTTCGTTAACTCACCATCGCTTTCGGAACGTCTCATTTCAATCAAATGCCCCTCAGTATCGTATTCCATCTCCCAAGTAAACTCATCAGCGTCGGGAGTACCGGCGTGGTCTATTGATTTGCAGTATTTTACATAGCCATCACTGTTGAGCTGCAAGTTTAGTTCGGTCACATCGCCGTTTTCGTCCGTCACTGTTATTCTGGCTGAATTTATTGAAGCCTCCGCCCGTGTAACAGGAAAATATTCGAAGACGGCCTTTTCGCCCTCATCAGTTGTAATGCTTGTCACCAATCCCTCTTCATTTTGGGAGATAGACATGCCTGAGACAGATTTGGGGAGCCCACCTGTAAATACTTTCTCCGGATTGACCACTGTAGTTGTGTTGTCGCCATCGTTACCATTACCATTCTCGTCATTGTCACTGCAAGCTGTGAACCCCAAGCAGAAAGCTATCCCCAGCATAAAAGCAGCCATAACTTTAAACATCTTCATAAATCGCGAATCTTGTTTTACCCCCATTCCTTGAAGGGAAATTATATACAAATAAGAAGTATAAGGAATGCCCTCTGAACCAAACAGAACGGATACTTCCAGTTATTATCAGATTGAATTCATACGATATCTTTTTTTGCAAAGAAAGAAAATTTTCACTTAATAAACAATATACGAGGTAAAATTAAAATATGAGAATTACCCTTGTCACATATTGAACTGCACCCCAAAAGTTGGACACAAAACTTTAGGAGTGCAGTTCATATAGCTATAACAGGGGGGATTCTGTTGAAAAGAGAGTTTTGACTTTCATGAAATACCAGAATAAAACTTAGATTACTCAACCTTGTCTATACTGCTCATTATATTTTTCCCATTCCCCTCTCTTTTCTTTTCTGAGGTAGGGAAAGAAACTATAAATCTTACAACTTTCAAATAACTCTCATATCCTGTTCCATCAATATTACCCGGAACACTCTTTTATATTACCAGATTCCCTTACCCTATGCCTATAATATCCTGAAAACAAAAAAAACAACGATAGTAACCTTTTTTCCTCTCTTATATACTATTTGATTTTTTTGGTAGTAGAAGAAGAATAAAAAGTAAGAGAAAACATTATACATATTCTCCCTTACTTATTGTTTTTATAGTTATTTCAGATTATACCTTCTGATTAATATATTCACTTGTGATGCTCTGAACTGACATCCCCGGGCTGTTACAAATCCCTCCTTATCCAATATTCTGGCCATTTCAGACAGGTCTTTTTCTTCCTGCACGAGCTTTTTTAGTAGCGCAACCGCTCTTTTGTTATTGGGATTGTCCAGGGCCTTCTGATGATTGGTTCTGTTACTGTTCCTAATAGCCTGCTCAAGGTTATTCATTAGATTTTCAAGCTTTCCCAGTTTGACACCCCTCGCTTTTTTGACCTTCAGGGATTGTCTAGTCCTTTGTGATATAAAGTTCGCTTCATACTCCGCTATTGACGAAATGATATGAAGAACCAGTTTGTTAGCCTGGGGAAAATCACAGAACACGATTTCCACGTCACTCTCCAGTAATTTACTGGTGAAAGCTACATTCCGGCTTAACCGGTCCAGTTTGGCTATAAATAAGATAGATCCGTTCTTTCTGCATTCTTCCAAACTTCCGTAAGTTTGTGTCTGTCAGATTTCTTGCCGCTCTCTGTTTCGATATACTCAGAAACCGGCTTTTTCTCCTTTAGGTAATTTTGTATAATTTCTCTCTGTGCCTCAATTCCAAGTCCTGAGATTTCCTGTTTTTGTATACTTTGTCTCAAATACGCTATATAGGTTGTTTTCATATTCATATTTAACATTTTTTTATTCGCTTCTCGAATACCCAACGATCGTTCAGTATTCGTTAAACAATAAATTTGAATTCATAAAAAAGAAATCCTGTGAGAACCGACTTTCTAATATACCCGGTTTTCTCACAGAATCCTGATTATTACAGATATTCGGCTATATGAGATTCTCTGTTTTCATATAACCGCAAATCTCTTATATTTCCATTTGTGCTTTGTCCTTCTTTCTGACATATTTCCTGTCAGGCCTGGTAATGGGATTTGAAGTAAGTATCTTGTATAACTTCAACCCCTCCATTTCCACCGGTGCCGTAGCCAGCATAAAGGTAGCCGACTTGTCCGCACCAACGTTATCCAGAATCTTATGACATAGATAGCTGCAATTGAAAACAGCCCCGTAACAGTATTCTTCCAGCACTCCCTTGCTGTTACCGTTTTCTCTTTTTCAGCCTTACCGGAAAACCGCCTTCATCATCCACAATGCATAGGAACCATTGCCTCGGATCGTCTTCGTCACCAACTAGTACAGTTATACTTTCTTCCTCTAATCCTAATTCCTGAACAAGCGCACTGCTTAGGAATATGCATCCGTTTCTGTCCATCCGGATACTTCTCTGTCCTGCTGATGTTGTACCGGATATGCATTTTTCTCTGTTATATATGAATAGCTTCATTTTCACCTCCTTTTCTATCGTTATTCGTACACATAAAGCATCTCACACCGTTCCATGAAGTAGCTGTTGGACCTCAATGATTCCAGCGCCGTCTGTTTTTCCTCATGACCTCGGAAAGCGGCAGTCCCGTGTATTCGGAAGGACCTTGAGTGAGCACTGCTGCCTGTAGTAACGTAGCATGAACATCCTGTACTCCTGCCGGGAGAACCTGCCCCTGATATATCTTAATACGTCCTTGGCCAGTCTTTCACAACGGTTCAGGCCCCAAAGGTATGGCTTTGTCTCCTCCTAGCTGAATCTATAAAAAAATCGTCTTCGGGATGAACGTAACGGTTTTCATTTCTCATCTCTGTCATCGCTTTATACCGATAGCACCTGAAGAAATAGGCTTCCAGGTTTTCTATCCTTTCTTCGCCGCCCATTATCTTTTCCCTTATAAAAAGATAGGTATTATGGAAGTTATCCTCATCCACTATAGAGAAAAAACGGATATTTTCCCTTAATCTCATATAAGAGGATGCAGACCAGTTGTCAAATCAGGCAACTTCGGGTGTGTTTCCGATTGTCTTTGTTTTTACTGCATTATTATCCTGTTTCTTGCTGGAATGTCTCAATCTGTGGGAATAATCCCTTATAAATATCGTCATCATAATCTTTAATTTTAAATGGTCATTAAACCCCAAAAGAGGATACCACCGTTTCTCTCATTGGTGATACCCTCTCCGGATATTAATCGTATCAATCACACTCTCCCGGTCATTCTATAAACCAGGAATATGCCATGTCCCTTCCGTTCAGTGCCTCTGCCAGTCCCACTGATACTTCCGTCGCGTTTACACTACGGCCCAGGAATGTATCCAAATAGCTGCTCTTGTTGGCTCCGGTGATCAGGTTATAGAATTTCCACATACTCAATTCACCGTTATTTCCGGCAAAGTTGTCGTCATGGATATATGCCCTGGCCACGTTATTGATCTGACTGTCGGTTATTAACAACCGTGGCAGTTCTCTCTGTTGTGCCTGTGGAAGATAGTTATACAATCTCATTCTCCCCAGAATCTGGCAGAACCGGTGTTCACTCAGCATGGTATCACCCAACGATTGCATCAGGTGAATATGCCTGGCTACGTTGTATTGACTGAACAGGTCCAGTGTAAATTGTTACAGATCCCTCGCACTGGTTGCCCGTATTTCTTCCTTATACCTGTCTGTTGACAAGCATTGATTAGTACAGGCCAGGTTCAGGAACCCGATTGCCAGATTGAATCTCTGGGCTGTCATCTTTCCGCTTAGGTTCTCCCTGGCGTAGCTCCTGCAACCGGTGATACACAGGTTCAGGCGGTTTCCGTTTACCTCCTCGCATATGCTGGGGATCTCGATATTGAAAATCATGCGCTCGTAGTACATAGTCTTGTCTGATTCCAACAACTGTCCACTCTTTTGTTGATCGCTTCCGGGATACGTCCCCTGACAATATGGGAGGTTCTTATCTCCGGGTTGCAAATCGTTTCTCCGTAATAAAAGTCTCTGGTCACTTCATAGACGGATTCGATGAAGCTTGGATGGGAAATACATACCTCGTTGTCTTTGGCAAAGGTGGGTATAATACAATCGTTCCTGAGGTGTTCTAAAATCACCTCTGTTGTGTTGGCTTCAATAAAAAATCCAATAAAAAGAAAAAGCCAAGAGGTTTATTTCTTTGCTTTTACAAATATTCCTCTTAGCTTCTTTATTTCCTTGAGCATGGATGTTGTTACCTCAAGGATGGTTATAATTACGTCCTGTGCCTTATCATAATCCATTCACTAGACGTTCTATGGGTTTTCAGTTGCTACATTGCCTGTATCAACTTTACTTGCAGCATCTTTTTTCTTCCTTTTGCTGCCATACTTTTCTACAAGTTCCACAATAGTTGAACCTGCCACGATGATCTCAGCAATGTATGCTGCGATTCTGATTCCTTTCATTAAATGTTTCATTTTTCTCTTGTTTTTTGTTGTTGGTTAATAATATGTTCTTGTTCTCTTGTCTTTTATTCTTGCCATATATAAGGATAAGGTGAAGAGGGAAGGGGAAGAAAAAAAATAAAGAGCCGTTATCAAGACTCTTCGTCCTGACTTGGCTCTTTGATAGGCTGTCATACTTTCATTACCCAGATTGTAGCTGTGATAATTACTGGTACGGCTGCTATCCTTCGAATTGAATCGCCCAATGATCTCTAAGTATTGGAATCAACCCGGAAATTGTTTTATGTTATTTGAAGCTTATATGCACCATTTAGTACCGGTGCAATTCTTGTGCTTCAATTTATTCTCATCTATAAGAGTTTGAGGGGTAAGAAAGGGAGAAATTATAAAGAAAGTAATATGTCTTTTTTTGAATAGGAGGAGTCTTAAAATAAAAACGAGGCTGAACTCAAAATGCGCTAGCCTCGTTTCGTATGATAGAGGATATCCGTGGGAAAAGGGAGATATCCTCGTATTGGAAATGGATATATGAAAAGTGTACTTTCACAAGCACTGCTTTCAACCATTTCCTAAGGGAAATCTTCACTTTTAGGTGAAGAAAGGGTTATTATTGCAGAAATACGGGCTTTCACAAGTCCGGACTTCTTAGAAGTCCCAGAGAGAGCACCTTATATAAACTGAATATATAAAGAAGTGGGGAAAACTCTCTTTGGGAAATTAGGGTATATTGTTTAGAAATCTTTTTCATAAAACTTATTCAGCAATACAAATACTTACCCGGTTTTCTTTCGGAGTATTATATGGCTGCACAGTATCTCCTTTATAATCAACTTTTATCCTATCTGCAGCGATGCCTTTTGCTTTTAAAGCTTCAGCAACATTGTTAGCACGCTTCTCTGATAATTTACTATTGATTCTAGGATTACCCGTATCAACATCAGCATAACCTGTTACACTTACCTTAGCTGCAGGATGTTTCTCCATGTAGTCAACCAAAGAAGCAATCTTAGATTGCTGATCATCCTGAATCTTTGCAGAGTTGATGGCAAAGAAGATATTCTGTTTCATAGGTTCTACTACCACTTCTTTTTTAGGCTGTGGTTGTTCTACTACAGGAGCAGGTTTAGGCTGTTCCACTACCACAGGCTCTGGTTCATAATAAACAGGAGCAGTCTTTGTATAGCTTTTACCCAGTTTAATGCTTACACCTACAAGAGCATTCAGTTGCCAGTCACAGTTACCAGCTTTCTTGGAGTTGAACTTATCAGACAATACGTTCGCATTTCCTTCAATATTAATGGACAAACGATCATTCAAACGAAGATCACAACCAAGACCGAAACGACCTGTCGGAAGAATCTGACCTTCTTGCCAAAGATACTCCAACTCATAAGTTCTTGTATCAAGCGCATTGGCTTCATCGTTATCAAAACCACGATTCAGTCCTGCACCGGCAAAGATATAACCATTGAACACCCGCTTCGGATTAAAACCACAGAACAAAGTACTGAGATCAGCCATAATATCCACATTACCTTGCAGATATTTATACTTATAGTTCTGCTGCGGATTAACCCATCCTCCTTTTGCCTGCCATCCACTGACACCAATACGTGCACCGAATGCGGGAGCAAACTTATAACCAACATTAAAAGCAGCTGCCGGAGATAGAAGGTCAGTAAATTTTGCTTCACCAACAGTATGAGCAGCTCCTACTTGTGCTTGAATAAACCAATGAGGTTTGAACACTGTTTTACCAGGTTCCTTTACACGTTGTTCTTGAGCAGAAACCGGCAACACACTGATTGCCAATATTCCTATTAATAGTATTCTTTTTATGCTCATAATAGATTAATATTAAACATAAAGCGCCCCTCATCAGAGAGAAGCGCTTCATGATATTTAATAAAAGGATTAGTTACCTTGAGTCTTTTCAACTGGAATTGTTACATAAGCTTTAACTGTACCCCATTTATAAGTTACTGTTACAGGCAATCTCAAGTTGAATGCACCTACAGCAGTACCATTATTCTTGTAAGTTACAGTACCATAAGCATTAGCAGCAGGACTAGTAGGAATTTCAGTAACTTTAAATGTCTTAGCATCCTGAGTTACTTTCAACTCTGACGTTACAGAACTCAATTTCTGAGTATTAATATCACCACCGTTCAAGTCAGTTGTAATTTCATCAAGATCAACAGAAATAGCAGTAACTTCATAGAACTTAAAGTAAATCTTATTTGTCTTCGGGCTAAATTCATAATCTCTCCAGTCTGTAAGCTTCAACAAATCAAGCATATTAACAGTAGAACCGTTATCAACAGCATCCTGGAACTTACCTGCACCTGCAGCTACATTAATCGGACGCAAGAAGAATGCTCTGAATTCACCGTTAGTAATAGGCAATTCTAATTCACATTCACCTGTTACAGCCTTAATATTAATCCAAGCATAGAATGCATTAGGAACTGAACTATGACTTGCAACATTCAACAAATCCTTAGCCTCATCTGTATTTGCATAAGAAATTTCACCTGTCGTCTCCTTAATAGTTGCAACTTCTTCTCCATTTGCATATAAAGTTTCAGCATTATCACTTAGAGTCAAAACATATTTAGTTCCACTCAAGCCAACAGCATCTGTACGAGTTATGTTCTTAGCAGCAAATACATATTTATATTTGTCAGATCCAATAGCAGGCTTGTTACCCATAAATACATTATCCAAGTCAACTACAAATGTACAAGTATTATTACCATCAGGAACTGCAACATTCAAGCGAACATATTCCTTATTAGCATCCCAATATTCTTTAATCTTATTATTATCAGGAATTGTCACAGCATCAATAGCATTAACTTTAGAAGTAAATGTAATAGTAACATCACCACGAGACTTCGGATCGTTAGCAGCATAAGTAACAACTGTTGTTAATGTACCATCCTTAGCCAATGCAGCAGCCATATCTGCCTGAGTAACTGTCCAAGTCAATAAGTCAGTCATTGTAGTCGGATCAGCATCTGAAACCAAAGCAACAGTACCATCGCCTTTACCATAGTTAGCTTCTCCCTCAACTGTTGAAATCTGCTTAATTGTATACTCTTTATTGAATTGAGTTCTATCTAATCCAAGTTTATTATATACTTTCACATTCATCTGTTCCACAGTCAACTTAAATTCCTTATTAGCACACTGGTTAGTAAATGCCGGATAGTCAAATTCAACTTCTTCTGCAGGAATCTTATCCTTAACAATTTCAACTTTAATCCATCCAGTGCTAACAACCTGATTATCTTTTGTCATCAACTGTACACGAACTAATGGCATACGACCAACTGCTGCATATGGAGTACCTGTTTCATTATACAATTTCGGATACAAAACACCGTCTACAATTTTTGCATAATCATTTTGTGCAGTTCCGTTATCACCTTGAATATAATTACATAAATGGAACTCATAATGCAATCCTAAGCTTTCAATATCTTTATCAGACATGGTCTGATGAGTTGCTTTAGTAGCTTCATCTTTATAACAAGTAACGACTAATGGTTTCATATCCAACCCAGTAGTTGACTTGTAAGATAACTCATAATCAGGTATTTTATCAATAGCAACCTTAGCTGTTCCGCTATTAGCACCATATAAATCATGATTTGTTGGGTTAGCAGCTTTTTTCTTCTTATCAGCCAAAACTAATGTAGTATATTTAGTCGCATATACCCCTCTATAGTCCTGATCAGTAATTGTATTTCCAGCTTTTGTTTTAACCCGAATCTTGAATCCAGTTATTTCAGAAGCTTCAACGGCCTTAATCAATTCAGCATTTGCCTTGAAGTTAACAGTCAACATACCATCTTTTACAGAATAACTATCAACGCTAGGAGCACAATCAGCAGCTCTAGTCTTAGAAATATATTCTATATCTCTAGAAAGTACTTCAATAGAAACGATCTGATCTTTAGTAGCACTTGAAGGATTCAAATAATACTTACCAACAATAACTGGAGATATATATGATTTATCAGTAGATTGCCTCCAAACCTCACCAGTAGCAGTAGCAGGTTCACAACTAGTTTTTTCACCCCAAGCATTATATTCTACACTCAATGCTTTCATAGATGGCACACCACCAAGAATGGCATCAGGTTCAAAGCTAAAGCCTGTAAGAGGTAGAATATCAGTAATCATTAAGTTAACAGGTTCTGAATCGCCACATCTTACAGCCCATCCATATGTAACACCATCTTTAGTGAACTCTGTTACACTCAAAGCATTCGATACAAGAGTAGGAAGTTTAACACCTGTAGCTTCACCATTATACTCAATTGTCACACCATCCTTACCTACTACTAAAGCAGACGGATCAAACTTAGTATCAGTGTCAGTATCCGTAAATTCAATTTCTTTAGTCTGAACATTACCTTTATCATCAGTCAAGGTAATAGTAGCCTTATTACCATCTTGAGTAACATTCAAAGTATACGTAGTATTAGTGTCTGTATCAGGAATATTATAAGTAGTAGCATCT
>OBAA01000898.1_pt1 | contig 21645 bp, 17 predicted proteins | sample 1475961 | NCBI WGS metagenome assembly OBAA01 (sample SAMEA2579960, study PRJEB22360) | human gut metagenome | biome: human gut; feature: human-associated habitat; material: faeces | place: Denmark | collected 2008/2010 | reverse complement strand
TGGCTGCCGAAGGAAAAGCCATCGCAAAAGTAAACGACCTGGTGATTTTTGTTCCTTATGTAGTGCCAGGCGATGTTGTAGACCTGCAAATCAAGCGCAAAAAGAACAAATACGCCGAAGCTGAGGCCGTGAAATTTCACGAGCTGTCGCCAGTACGTGCCGTCCCTTTCTGCCAACACTATGGCGTATGCGGTGGTTGCAAATGGCAGGTACTCCCCTATTCGGAGCAAATCAAGTATAAGCAGAAACAGGTGGAGGACAATCTGAAGCGTATCGGTAAGATTGAACTTCCGGAAATTTCACCGATTCTGGGTTCTGCCAAAACAGAGTTCTACCGGAATAAACTGGAGTTCACTTTTTCCAACAAACGCTGGCTCACTAACGATGAAGTTCGCCAGGATGTGAAATACGATCAGATGAATGCGGTAGGTTTCCATATTCCCGGAGCTTTCGACAAAGTGCTGGCTATTGAAAAATGCTGGTTGCAGGATGACATTTCCAATCGTATCCGCAATGCCGTACGCGACTATGCTTATGAGCATGATTATTCGTTTATCAACCTGCGTTCACAGGAAGGTATGTTGCGGAATATGATTATCCGTACTTCATCTACGGGAGAACTGATGGTGATTGTTATCTGTAAGATCACAGAAGATCATGAAATGGAGCTGTTCAAACAACTGCTGCAGTTTATTGCCGACTCATTCCCCGAAATCACTTCTCTCCTATACATTATTAATAATAAGTGTAACGATACGATTAATGATTTGGATGTGCATGTATTCAAGGGGAAAGACCACATCTTCGAAGAAATGGAAGGACTGCGCTTCAAGGTCGGCCCGAAATCATTCTATCAGACTAACTCCGAACAGGCCTACAATCTATATAAGATAGCCCGCGAATTTGCCGGCCTGACCGGAAATGAACTGGTATATGACTTATATACCGGAACCGGAACGATTGCCAACTTTGTATCACGCCAGGCACGCCAGGTGATTGGTATTGAGTATGTGCCGGAAGCTATCGAGGATGCAAAGGTAAACGCCGAAATTAATGAGATAAAGAATACCTTGTTCTATGCCGGAGACATGAAAGACATGCTGACTCAGGAATTTATCAACCAGCATGGACGTCCGGACGTGATTATTACCGATCCTCCACGTGCAGGTATGCATCAGGATGTTGTGGATGTTATTTTGTTTGCCGAACCGAAGCGGATTGTATATGTAAGTTGTAACCCGGCTACGCAGGCACGCGACTTACAACTGCTCGACGGCAAATACAAAGTGAAAGCCGTACAGCCTGTAGACATGTTCCCCCATACACATCATGTGGAAAATGTGGTATTGCTGGAACTTCGATAATACGTTAGTTGAACTGTTCGCAAAAGAAAAAAGAAATGGAAAAAAGACCGAGAAGAACTCCTGCTGAGAAAGCACGTGCACAATATACAAACTATGCCGTCAAGGAACCCATGGAACTGATGGAGTTTCTGGCTGCTAAAATGCCGGATGCAAGCCGCACAAAGTTGAAATCTTTATTAAGTAAACGAGTGGTATTAGTGGATAACGTTATCACAACTCAATTCAACTTTCCGCTGCAAGCCGGAATGAAAGTACAAATCAGCAAGGAAAAGGGAAAGAAGGAATTTCATAACAGATTGCTGAAAATTGTATATGAAGATGCATATATTATTGTGGTAGAAAAGATGCAAGGACTCTTGTCCGTTAACACGGAGCGGCAAAAAGAACGTACTGCTTATACTATTCTGAATGAATATGTACAGCGTTCGGGCAGACAGCACCGGATCTTCATCGTACACCGTCTGGATAGGGATACATCAGGATTGATGATGTTTGCGAAAGACGAAAAGACACAACGGACATTGCGTGACAACTGGCATGAAATAGTGACCGACCGCCGTTATGTGGCTGTCGTGGAAGGAACAATGGAGAAGGATTACGACACGGTAGTTTCTTGGCTGACAGACAAGACCCTCTACGTAAGCTCCAGCGAATATGATGATGGCGGTTCGAAGTCTATCACACACTATAGAACCATCAAACGTGCTAACGGATATTCATTGCTGGAACTTGATCTGGAAACAGGACGAAAGAATCAGATTCGTGTGCACATGCAGGATTTAGGACATCCGATCATAGGGGATGGAAGATATGGAGGCGAAGACTCGCCCAACCCGATCGGAAGACTGGCACTCCATGCCTTCAAACTTTGTTTTTATCATCCGGTGACGGGAGATTTGATGGAATTTGAAACACCTTATCCGGGAGAGTTTAAGAAGTTGTTCTTGAAAAAATAAAAAGGATATAAAAAAAGAAGAGATTGAATAATTCAACCTCTTCTTTTTTATATTATCTCCTCTTGCCAATTAATAGTCTTCTTCAAGAAAGCTCAATACATTAACCGTTATTGCATGTACAATTCCACATCGCCATAATAGAATCCATTAATATATAAAGTTCCCGTCATACGTCCATGACTAACATATACATTACGCAGTTCACGCGGAGGAGCAACATTACCATAATCAATATAAAGGGTACCATTTCCCACACTCCATTGCAGTCTTAGCGGTTTTCCATAATACTCACCATTATCATAATAGCATAGCTGGTCCTCTCCAAACCCATCCACACCTAAGTAGATACCACTTTCCAAAGGATCATGATGACGGTCAGATTCAAATCCTAAATCACCAATCCACGTACGTCCTACAATTCTATCGAATATTGTTTCATCGTCTTCGCACGAAGTAAAGCCGACCAATAAGGACAGCAGCATCAGAACACCTACGTATTTTTTCAAATTCTTCATAATTATCTAGTCTATTGCATTAATTATTGCAAAATTAACGTTTTTATTTTACTATACACCTTAAGACGCAAGTTTTTTGTACCTTTGCCCCAGTAACAGTAACATTTCCGTATGAAACTTCTTTGGCTTGATTTAAATAGCTCCTACGCGCACTCTTCGCTGGCATTGCCGGCATTACATGCACAAATAGCAGACGATACTACTATTGAATGGTGTACAGTATCAGCAACCATCAACGAGAACACCGGAATGGTTGTCAATCAAATCTACCGTCATCAACCCGACATTATCGCCGCTACCAACTGGCTATTTAATCATGAGCAACTGTTACATATCGTTTCACGCGCTAAAGCTTTGCTTCCCCATTGCTGTATTGTTCTCGGAGGTCCGGAGTTTCTGGGAGATAACGAAGCCTTCTTAAGAAAGAACAAATTTGTCAGCGGAGTGTTTCGTGGAGAAGGCGAAGAAGTGTTTCCTATCTGGTTAAAAGTATGGAATCATCCAGTAAGTGAGTGGAATCAGGTATCCGGTCTTTGTTACTTAGATGAATCTGACCGATATCAAGATAATGGTATCGCCCGTGTCATGAACTTCTCCCAACTCGTCTCACCGGAAAAAAGCAGCTTCTTCAACTGGAGCAAACCTTTCGTACAACTGGAAACCACCCGAGGCTGCTTCAATACCTGTGCATTTTGCGTCAGCGGAGGTGAGAAACCTGTCCGCACCATTTCTTTGGAGGCAATCCGCGAACGATTGAATGTTATTCATCAACATGGAATCAAAAATGTGCGCGTACTCGACCGTACTTTTAACTACAATAATAAGCGAGCCAAAGAACTTCTGCATCTTTTCCGTGAATATGCACCGGATATCTGTTTCCATCTGGAAATTCATCCGGCACTTCTCTCCGAAGAGTTGAAAGAGGAACTCGCTGTTTTACCTAGCGGTCTGCTACACCTTGAAGCCGGTATTCAAAGTCTTCGGGAACCGGTATTGGAGAAAAGCCGACGCATCGGAAAATTATCTGATGCCCTCCAAGGTCTGAAATATCTTTGCTCTCTTAAGAACATGGAGACTCATGCCGACTTAATAGCCGGACTTCCTCTCTATCATCTGTCCGAGATATTCGAAGACGTCCGTACACTTGCCGAATATGGCGCAGGAGAAATCCAACTGGAATCATTAAAACTACTTCCCGGCACAGAAATGCGAAGAAGAGCGGAAGAGTTAGGAATCCAATACTCCCCTCTGCCTCCATACGAAGTCCTGAGAACCAAAGAGATTTCTGTAGAAGAACTACAAACAGCCCACTACCTCTCCCGCCTTTTAGACGGATTTTATAATACTCCCACTTGGCGGAGTATCACCCGAACCCTTATTTTAGAGAATCCGCAATTCTTACATGAGTTACTCGACCATTTAGTACAAACAGATGTAATTGACACTCCTTTAAGCTTGGAGAAAAGGGGACTTATCATCTATGATTTCTGCAAGAATCATTATCCAGACTATGTGACACAGGTCAGTATTGCATGGATAGAAGCAGGTATGTCGTTAAAGAAAATCCCCGCTGAAAGAGTTAAAACAAAACGGCAGGTTCCTCCCGATAATTGGGAAATTATATACGGCGCATACCGTGAGAATCTACGATTATGTTTTCTCCCTGTTGACGAAGAAGGGCATGGTTATTGGTTCGGATTTGAATCGGAAATTCAGAAGATAAAACCTGTGTTCAAGGCAAAAAGATTACCTTAACAGGAGCACAAAAGTTGTGTTGGTTTTGTATCATCTATAGATGCGGCAACAAAAAAAGAAAAGTATTCTCATATTATGTGAAATAAATACTATTTATTCATTACACAAAGCAGCATTTCCCATTTTTCACCGTCCATACAATAAACTTTACTAGCACATTGTATGGACATTTGTAAATATCAGTTAGGTACTCTTTGTCTATTATTGCTTCCTTTATCTGTGGCAGGACAAGAGTGGAGCAAACAGGATTCATTGAGATTACAGCAGTTATTGAAATCCGATCAGGAAATTAATATAAACAGAAAGTTCGTTGAGAAAACAGAACAGAATATGTTGTATCATACAAAATCGTTTGTTGACTTTGATCCAACACTGCCGGCTTTAAAATCACCGATTATGTCTCCGAAATTGTCCCTATATACTCATCATGTTTTCCGACGCACTAATTCTGTCTTCTTGCCCACTTATTCTTGGTTTAAAATACACAAGAATATTACTTTGCACAGTAAAAGTAACTTTGGAGAAAATCCGGACCATTTTCATGTTGAAGTTCAGATGGATTATAGCATCTCTAAAAAATGGTCTCTCAGCATATATGGTGAACAAAATCTGGATGCCCGAAGATATCGGGGACTTTCATCTGAAGTGATACCAACTACTTTGGGCAGCAACATTATCCTTAAAATAAATAAAGGCTGGAAATTGAAGACCGATGTGCGGTATCAATACAACACCATACGAAAGAAATGGGAATGGGTACCTCAGGTAAGTATTTCTTATGAGTGGTAAAAATGGATCATCTTCATTATTACGCAAACTATAATAACAGAATAATAAAAAGCCAAAACTACTATTCATCTAGTAATTACACAAAACAATATTCCCACAATCAATAAAGGCCTACAACTGTATTAATATGTGTACCTTGCAGATTCAAAACGTAATTTGAACCATATATAAGAGAAAAGTCTTATATATTATTAACAATTGAAATATGTCTCAAATTTTGCTAGGTACAATTAATACCGGATTTGGGTGTATATTTCAGCGGGAAAAGCAGGTTTCAATTCCGCTAGGTACAATTAATACAGCGGTTGACAATTTACCTACTAGCGTTGCAGGAGTGTTTCAATTCCACTAGGTACAATTAATACAACAAAGGTTCATTGACGCCGGCTACTTCGAGATGAGTTTCAATTCCACTAGGTACAATTAATACCAGGAATGGCTGGCTCCTACGGGATGCATAGCCAGTTTCAATTCCACTAGGTACAATTAATACGATAATGAAAAAATGGACTGACTTTTCTTATATAGTTTCAATTCCACTAGGTACAATTAATACTTCGAGTCTGATTTATCTTTCTCTGCATTAGTCGAGTTTCAATTCCACTAGGTACAATTAATACTAATAATGGTACTGGCGCGGGAACTAATCCTTTTTATGTTTCAATTCCACTAGGTACAATTAATACACCAGAGCACATCTTCCCAGTATGCTTCATTGGTGTTTCAATTCCACTAGGTACAATTAATACGCTTCCTGTCCAGGCATGTTCGTTGTCCATGTGATGTTTCAATTCCACTAGGTACAATTAATACTTGTCAACCGCATAAAGCTCCATGGCATATTGGTTTCAATTCCACTAGGTACAATTAATACTTTGTAGGAGGTCACAACATTCAATTGAATAACATGTTTCAATTCCACTAGGTACAATTAATACTTTCACCGCGGTAGTAGTCTCAACTCTTAATCCCGTTTCAATTCCACTAGGTACAATTAATACGTATCGGTATGTATGAGGTCTGTCTTGAAACCATGTTTCAATTCCACTAGGTACAATTAATACTGATTTGATTTCACAGGCCGACGACCGGTATCACTGTTTCAATTCCACTAGGTACAATTAATACCACATACGCAGACAAAGGTGTTACTCCCTTTATTATGTTTCAATTCCACTAGGTACAATTAATACCAACAGTGGTCAAAAGAAGGACATCTATATTGACGTTTCAATTCCACTAGGTACAATTAATACATATATACCCCAATCTCCTTTGCCGTTGATAAACATTGTTTCAATTCCACTAGGTACAATTAATACTTGGGTGCGGACATCCCTGAACACACTTCAGATATTTGTTTCAATTCCACTAGGTACAATTAATACACGTAGGAAAATGCTATCTTTGTAATATCTCAACATGTTTCAATTCCACTAGGTACAATTAATACTATCTCGTAATCGGAGTTTCCTTCCGCAATCTTGTGTTTCAATTCCACTAGGTACAATTAATACGATGCCATAGTTCAAAGTATGATTGCGGAATCTTAGTTTCAATTCCACTAGGTACAATTAATACCAAGTGTGCGGGGGAAGGTTCCGTCAGCGTTAGGCGGTTTCAATTCCACTAGGTACAATTAATACTTTTATCCTCCTTTCTTAATAAACCTTTTTCCAAGTTTCAATTCCACTAGGTACAATTAATACAGATGTGAAGAAATTGGCACCGTTTATTCTAAAAGTTTCAATTCCACTAGGTACAATTAATACACAGTATGTTCCGGGACAGACTTACGGTCAAAATAGTTTCAATTCCACTAGGTACAATTAATACGGGAGGACCTCGATAGTTAAACTTCCGGGAACATGTTTCAATTCCACTAGGTACAATTAATACTGGTCAATCAATGCTTTCCATCCATCACCATTGTTGTTTCAATTCCACTAGGTACAATTAATACCCAGTATTCTTCTGTTATTTCTACTGAGCCTTCTTGGTTTCAATTCCACTAGGTACAATTAATACTGCGTCTGTGCCATTTACTTATCATGATTACGATAAGTTTCAATTCCACTAGGTACAATTAATACAGAGATGATATTAAATCAGGGACAGCAATCTAAATTAGTTTCAATTCCACTAGGTACAATTAATACATTCTTTCAATTCGAGGAAATGAAATGGGGATATGTTTCAATTCCACTAGGTACAATTAATACATGAAAGGTGCAAAGCATATTCTTCCTATTCTAACAGTTTCAATTCCACTAGGTACAATTAATACATGGCATCAACCATTGAAGATGCTAAAATATACGAGTTTCAATTCCACTAGGTACAATTAATACAGTAGGACGAAGCGGCTTATCTCTTCCGTTTACACGTTTCAATTCCACTAGGTACAATTAATACTAAATATGATTTATCAGACAGATTTGAGATGTTTAGTGTTTCAATTCCACTAGGTACAATTAATACAGAACGCCGATTACATTCCTTACTTTGATGATTGTTTCAATTCCACTAGGTACAATTAATACAAGCTAGTAGGAAAGAGGGTTTTCACTGCCAAATGTTTCAATTCCACTAGGTACAATTAATACTTTACACCGCACGATTCGGCAAGACGCCGCTATTCAGTTTCAATTCCACTAGGTACAATTAATACTTCGAAACGTTTTCCGATGTAGACATCAAAAAAGGGTTTCAATTCCACTAGGTACAATTAATACGAAGCTAAGTTGATAAACTACTCCGACGTGATATGTTTCAATTCCACTAGGTACAATTAATACAAGTTTTTCCGTCTATTACAACATCCAACGAATAATGTTTCAATTCCACTAGGTACAATTAATACCCGGGATGGTAGCGTTAAGGGCTTGTTCCGATTCTAGTTTCAATTCCACTAGGTACAATTAATACCCTGTTCGGGTGTCAGATACGGATTATCGCGATACGGTTTCAATTCCACTAGGTACAATTAATACTCAGTTTGGCGTTCGTATTCTTGCCGGGACGTTCCGCGTTTCAATTCCACTAGGTACAATTAATACTTACTTTGATTTTGGTTATTAAATAGTGAACTTGGTTTCAATTCCACTAGGTACAATTAATACGGGTACGGGTATTCGAAGCAAGAGACGCATTCAACAGGTTTCAATTCCACTAGGTACAATTAATACAACGCATCCTGTTCCTCCTGTTCGGTAAAGTCACCAGTTTCAATTCCACTAGGTACAATTAATACCTGAAAATTTAATTCAAGCCGTTTCACGCGATCTTAGTTTCAATTCCACTAGGTACAATTAATACGCATCAATCAAGCCAAAGACCATCAGATACCCGAAGTTTCAATTCCACTAGGTACAATTAATACATTCTCCGTTAAATTCAGTTGCGCCGCCGCCATCTAGTTTCAATTCCACTAGGTACAATTAATACTGTCATTGGTTTGATTTCGTAGGTGGTACGGATGATGTTTCAATTCCACTAGGTACAATTAATACCTTGGAATACTCTTTTGGCTAAAGCATCGTAACTATGGTTTCAATTCCACTAGGTACAATTAATACCCATCTTTCCCCACAAGTCCTGCAAGCAGACAACGATGTTTCAATTCCACTAGGTACAATTAATACAACGTATGGGATAACATCGACTTTACTAAAGCTAGTTTCAATTCCACTAGGTACAATTAATACCATTTTCGGTAAATTACAGTGAATCAGTGAGTTACATGTTTCAATTCCACTAGGTACAATTAATACAGGCTGACGGAACTGCAATGACCCCCGCTAATCTGTGTTTCAATTCCACTAGGTACAATTAATACACAATCGAAGATAAACTTAATGAAATTCTGTAGTAGTTTCAATTCCACTAGGTACAATTAATACCATCACGTTCACTTATCACATTGGATGTTGACTACGTTTCAATTCCACTAGGTACAATTAATACTTGAGCGACGAACCGCAAAACTCACGGGTAGAAGGTTTCAATTCCACTAGGTACAATTAATACGCTTGTATTCTCTTATGAACGTATTCCTGTATCTGTTTCAATTCCACTAGGTACAATTAATACCGTGATAGCTAACGTAGGGAAAGTAGAATTTAAGTTCGTTTCAATTCCACTAGGTACAATTAATACTACGTATATTCAATTCTTCTATCGTTCCGGTATATAAGTTTCAATTCCACTAGGTACAATTAATACTACAATGCCCGTTTCGGCATATCATCCTTATACTTTGTTTCAATTCCACTAGGTACAATTAATACCGGGATAAAGCCGCCGAGAGAGTATATATTTCTCTGTTTCAATTCCACTAGGTACAATTAATACTGGCGGTGTTTCTATCTTCGAATGGGACGGATCATCAGTTTCAATTCCACTAGGTACAATTAATACCCGTCCAGTTCCACGCCTCCTTAATCGGTCGTAGCAAGTTTCAATTCCACTAGGTACAATTAATACAGTGATTCACCGTTTGTGCCTAAGTCCTCCCACGAATGTTTCAATTCCACTAGGTACAATTAATACTTCCGGAAGGGGATAAACGGAACGACCTTACAGGATGTTTCAATTCCACTAGGTACAATTAATACCCTTTCTGACATGGACTTCATTCAATTAGCCGAAGTTTCAATTCCACTAGGTACAATTAATACGATTAGTAAGATTAATAGTTATCGGAACTACATTGTTTCAATTCCACTAGGTACAATTAATACCGGGTGACGCCGTAATGGGCTACGACTTTAATTCGTTTCAATTCCACTAGGTACAATTAATACCAAGCGGTCGCCATCATTCAGTCAATGCTTGATTACTCGTTTCAATTCCACTAGGTACAATTAATACTTCGAGAGGGAGCAAGTACTAGCCATGTTTGACGAGAGTTTCAATTCCACTAGGTACAATTAATACTCTTGAATTGCTTGATTTGTGCGATGCCCGACATGAGTTTCAATTCCACTAGGTACAATTAATACAATGTTCCCGATACCAAACCGATGATGTACGGAACGAGTTTCAATTCCACTAGGTACAATTAATACTTTATTCGGTCTGTCGGAACGTGTACCATAGATGGTTTCAATTCCACTAGGTACAATTAATACAGGCGTTGACCATATCATTCTGCCTATCATCATATTCTGTTTCAATTCCACTAGGTACAATTAATACCGTGGCTGACTTGTTAGGAACTGATTGTGTTCGACGTTTCAATTCCACTAGGTACAATTAATACATAAAGTCCTCCGGGCTGAGTATTCCCGCCGGAACTGTTTCAATTCCACTAGGTACAATTAATACTATAAACGGTTGATTCCTAGTAAGTTGAGTAATTAGGTTTCAATTCCACTAGGTACAATTAATACACAAGCTATTAGCAGCAGCCGTGGATCCGAATATCCGGTTTCAATTCCACTAGGTACAATTAATACGTGATTTTCTCGCCGTTGACGGCTTCTACGGTATTCTGTTTCAATTCCACTAGGTACAATTAATACTCCGTGACACAGGAGATAAGGAGCGGCTTCTCCGATGTTTCAATTCCACTAGGTACAATTAATACACGTAGAGGATTACTTAGGCGACTTCGAGGAAATTCGTTTCAATTCCACTAGGTACAATTAATACGCCTTGTTAACAAGGTATAGCCCCGCCAAACCGAGTTTCAATTCCACTAGGTACAATTAATACGTAGTTTGGGAGGCTTGACAGGTGCAACCGGAATGAGTTTCAATTCCACTAGGTACAATTAATACACTGCATGTTCAGCGCAGACAGCGCGTTGATGGCACGTTTCAATTCCACTAGGTACAATTAATACTTCGAGTCGATGAGCGTAGTCTCCACGACTTCCTTGTTTCAATTCCACTAGGTACAATTAATACATCGTATCCCGGTCTGCTTTGGCTAAAGAATTATCGTTTCAATTCCACTAGGTACAATTAATACTCTACCATCAATCCCCCAAAGACCACTTAAAATGAATGAGTTACAATCCCCCAAAAGATATTTAAAGGTCAAAAATAGTGTCGATCCCTAAAAGTACAAAAAGTGCTGGAGATCGACACCACACTTATATTGCTGTAAATCAACAAGTCAAAGAACTCTTAAGAAGAATTTTCCTTAAAAAGGAAACATTACTAAAGTCTCCGACAACTAAATTACAGAAAATTATCTATACTACACCGTTCTTTTCCCACTACTTCTTTTTCCAAAGAGCTATGATTAGGTCCTTTGAAAATAATAATACTATCTTCAGATTCATCCATAAATTCTTTAGCTGAATATAGAAGTTTTTTTAGGCGTACTTCAGATATTTCACCCTCAAAAACAGAATTCTGTATCCAATTTAAATATTTACGACACAGTTTCAACATTTTAGCCACCCTTCTTTCACCACAATCATATACTAAAATGACATACATACTCTACCAATACATCTTAAAAGGTTTATACTCTTCAATTTCCAATAAGTGTTTTGCCAACTTATAACACTCCAATTTTATCAAGTGCCGATAACTAACATTACGATTCAACGTCCGATGTTTTATCGTTTCTAATAATTTATCTTCTATAGCTTTCACAAATATCTTTTTTCCTGAGTGATTAAGCAGACATTTATTCAACTTTTTATCAAAATGTTTTTCCTGAATTTCTCTCTTATTCAGTACTTTAAAAATAACTCTGTCAATAATTACAGGTTTAAAAACTTCCGCAATATCCAATGCCAAGGAATAACGTCGCTCACCCGGAGTGTGCAAAAAACTAATGGTCGGATTCAACTGAGTTTGATGAATAGCCCTCAAGCACAAAGTATAACACATCATATTTCCAAAAGATATCAGTGCATTCACTTCATTTTGAGGAGGCTGTTTTGTGCGGTTACCCATTTCGAAATCATTTAAGATCAAGTTAAAAGCATCATAATAGGTCTGTCGAATCATACCTTCAGTCCCCATTAGCTCGTCTACAGAAACTGTTTCCCGAAGTTTTGCTGCATATCCTTTTATTATATCGATTATATCTTCCATATCCTTCCCCCGACGATTATAATATTGCAGATTTTTAATCATATTATAAGCGGCGGATTCTATGAATTTCTGAGCAATCAAAAGTCGTTTTTTCTTATTCTGAAAAGCAGATGTTTGTGCAAGAAGCATTCTACCACTCAACAAGGAATCTTTAGGCATAAAGGATCCGGTATAATTCTCATAATAATCGAAAAAATGTACAGCAATATCTTTCTGTCCTAAAAAATTAAATAGCGAACTATTAGCTCGCAAAGAACCGAAAACATAAAACTCATTAATATCCTCGACAGGTAAGTATCGCGGTGCCCCGACAGACTCTTCGCCATTACCATCTTCAACGACCGGAGTAAATTTCAGAGTATTATCTTTTCGTTCTAATTGTCCCGGATTAAATAAATAATATGTTTTCTTCATTCTTCTTCCTCTCCACTATAACAAAAATCTATGTAACTACAATTTTTACATACCCTCTTCTTTTCCAACGATGGACAAGAATCCGATTCTATTATCTGCAAAATATCATGTTCCATTTCGCAAATCATTTCACGGTCAATATCACTAAGATATATCAGATCTTTTTTGCGTAAAACCGGATATTCTAATATTCCGGTTACTCCTTCCATTCCATTCCGCTCAAATATGTATATATAATATTTCAACTGCCATTCATGAGCCCGTTCTATCTTGTCTGACTTTTTGATCTCATGAATTATCTTATTTCCGGTATCATAATAATCAACTTTAATGCCATCTATCTCAACTTCTTCATACTTGGCCGAACGTTGTGGATATGATTCTTCATGAATCAATTTCCCCTCATAGACTAAATCTGAAGTATGCTCCATTGTTATACCATTAGCAAACAACCAAAGTTTACGTTTACAAACTTGATAATAATTAAAATGAGTACCAGTTATTTTCATCTTCTACCTATATTTTGAAAAATCAGGCAGAGTAAAATGCTCTGCCTGAAAAATAAAGAGTATTATTTTTGATTCTCATAATCAAAAGCAGATAGTAATTCTATCAAGTGTTCTTCCGCCCTTTGTAATGCATCTGCAGATTCAGTTTCAGTCACCATATATCCGGAACACGGTAAAGTAACAAATAACTCAGCCCCAGCCGTTTCATCCACTATTGGCTTGGCTTTTGCTTTTTCCGAATCGTCAATTAATTTAGCACGTATAGCTCCAGCCAAAGAATTCGCATTATCACTAATTGCAATGGCTAATGTTTCCATCAGGCTAAACGTTCTTGATTGATTACTGGAAATCCGCCAATTGATTAAGGCCTTTGCTATAGCTAGTATTGCTTTATCACGATTCTCTTTAGGCATAATCAAACACTCTCCAAATACATTTCGGGAACTTATCCATCCTTTCTCTTTCAATTCTTCAACTTTCTCCTTTGTCAATTCCGGTTCCATTTGATTGACAGAAACGGCAAACAAGGTTCGTAAATCAATGGCTACATCATAAACAAACAATCCGGTAGCTCTTGCGTTATCAGGAATCCATTTACGATATAAGCTCCTGTCTGTACCTGCCAATAATTCTTCTATCGCCTCTTCAGACATCGGTTTACCGGATGCGTCTCTTACAACTACTTTATGAATCTCCGGTCTGTCACTCCGATCAAAAGTAGCATTCTCTGAAAATCGTCCGCCTAACAAAGGATGAAGCAGGCGCATTGCAGAAATAGAAAATGGACTTCTTCTTTTAAGAGTTCTCTCTTTCCCTCCCTTGGCAGCTTTCATCCAACCTCCAAGAAGTTGGTCATAGTATTGAGGATCACAAAGCGAAAGAACTTCTCCTTCTCCCAAAGCTCCCTTATTGTTCACATCAAAAACAAAAGTTACCGAAGAAGGATCTACCAGCAATTCACTGTTAATAGTATCCAAGATACTTCTTTTCACTTGTTGACCACTAGAGAAAGGCACCTGCACTTTGAATACAGGATCCCAATATGATTTTTGACCACTCTCTACACAAAATACGGATAGGTCTATATGACGCAATCCCCTCAAATAAATGTAAGGTTTCATAGTAATAATATTTTTATTTATTCAGTAATGCATATTGAAATCTAATGAGCGTATTAAAATACGGAAAATTATCCTTTGGCATCATATTTACCATTTTCCCCATATTTTCATATCCAGTTCTTTCTTCTTCATCTTTTACAATAGGTATAAGATTCAAAAGAAACTGTTTTGTCGAAACAGATTCAAGCAGTTGATTAACATTATTTGTTCTATCCTTTCTGCCCTTTCCGGCACCTGCTTCATATTTTAAAAGCATTTCTGCAAATTCACGGGACATATCCCATAGCTTTTCGTTGTTCAACATGGCTAATATCCAAATTAAGTAAGTATTAAACGTTATTTCTTGTTCCTCGTCACCTTTATATGAAATCTTTTTCATGCCTTTCTCTGTCGGGAAAAAAGCTCTAAGTCCTTTAGGTTCCATAGCAGGTATCCCGATACATCCGGCTTGGCACGCTACCCTAAGCCCTATGGCAGTTCCATATAATGCCTCTACCTTCTTCCGGTTTTGAATCCAGACAGATTCACCAAATACCTTCGCATATAACTGACTGGGGCGTATTATATCTTGAAGTTTAAAAGGAATAAAACCAACGGTAGTATTTGTCTGTCCGATACTATACAGATATCCCACTATATTTGACGTCGGATTATTTCGGGCAATCCCTGCAATTACTTCAGCCCAGGGAACCGTCTGCAAATTGAACAATCCATCGCTCATCGGCACCAAAGGATTAAAGTTCATCAACGGATCATCCAAATCATATTCTCTATCATAACGATGTGAAATCCAACGTCCATTCCATGTATTTATCTGATTACCTTTCAGTAAAGGGTATCTCTCCAAATATTGTCGATAATAATGCCAACCTTCAAATATATCCAATAGCAATTGTTCATGATTAAAGAGAATGGTTAATCCACCTACAACCCCAATTCCTAGCCCTGCACCAATCCATGAGAGATAAATATCTTCCTTATTATCAGGAAATGCAATACTTGAAATTTGTCCGGTGGTAGCAGCAGTGGCATCAACAACTCCATATCCAATAGCAATGCTGGCATCAGCTTTCTCTGTTTCTATCTTATGAATCATTTTACTGATTCTCTCTTGTCTACGCTCTGGAGTCTCAAAAGGCTTTTTCCCCTTAATCATATCATCCCAACTTAACTTGGGATTCTCCAGTGGAGAATTACCGGCAGTCATCATATATTTATGATGGTCAAAAAATAACGGCACAAACATGTCTTCAAAAAAAGACCTTGCCGTATATTCTGTTTTAAACTTACAATTATAAGCTTTTAAAAATGTGCGTCCTATAGTTGTTGCATACATAAGCTACCATATTTGATAATTAGTATCGTAATTTTCTGCTCCGGTTTTAGCTAAATCCAATCCTCTCTCCGAAGAATATGCAATATCCGGAACGACAAATGGATGAGCACCAATATCCAATTGTTTCAATCTTTTCCATCGTAAAGAACTATATCTGACCGGAATTTCCATTAAAATTCGTTCTTCCTTATCAGCCTCTCTATACTTACCACTCTCATCATCTTCCTGTGTAATACATACTACAGAATCGATATCAAGTTTTTCAATCAGTGCAGACTTGGGAAGATGCCAAAGCTCTTTTAATCTCCATTTACCATCTACAAATACGGCATCCAAATCAATATTAAGCATCTCTACTTTAGGATATACCTGATTTATTAATGACTGTAGTTCTGTCTCTCTCAAAAGCTCACCACCATCTGGCAATACCTTAAAGCTATCCCTTAATATTTTAGGATTATAAGGCAAACAGTCAGGATCTTTTTGGGGTGGTGCTATTATGTAAATCGGTTTGTACTTTCCAATGGTTTCAGCAGTACGTTTCCTGTTTATTCTTCCAAAACGCTGAATTAATGCATCAATAGGAGCAGTTTCTGTTATCATCAAATCAAAACTTATATCCAGACTAACTTCAACGACCTGTGTAGCAACTACAATACAAGCATACGGACTCACATTGTATTCATTCTTCAATTCTTTTTCAAGACGATTTCTATCGCCCCGTTTGAAGCGGCTATGGATCAGCATCTTTTTTGTTTTAGGATAGAGTTCTTCTATTTGTTCAAAAATGACTTGTGCATTAGCAACCCGATTGCATACTATTAAAATTTTCTTCTCCTGTTCCACAGCTTGTTGAAGAACAGGAAGTAAATCAGTAAATGCTTCTGCCTTATATATTTCGTGTCGATTGAACAAAGTCAATACCTCATCTGATAATTGCACATATTGCACTTGCTCTTTTCCTAAAATCTCAAGAATTTCTTTCTCCAAAGCAGAAGGTATTGTGGCAGTTCCTACATGAATCCGGCAACCTACATGATTCAACACTTCAATCATCTTCAAAACAATAGCCTGCATTATATCCGAATAAGTATGAATCTCATCCAGTATAATATCACACCCTTGCAAATCAAATAAAACAGACTCATATCCCCTTATACCAAAAGCAATGGAAGCAAGTTGATGCGGAGTCAGCACTTTTATCGATGCACCAAATTTATCCTGTATCACTTTTTCTGTAATACGTTCCTCACCGATAAGAAGTTGTGATATAGAATGCAGCAAACGAATATCCTCCACATGATCTCCCAAATCATGAAGAATACGTTCATACATGGCATTGATAGAAGCCTGAAAAGGCAATGTATAAAAGATACGCCCTCGACAACGCTTGATAAGAAAGTCTGTTTTCCCTGCCCCTGTAGGTGCTTTCACAAAAGTATGCTTCTTAGTTCCATCCGAATCAATAAGCGATAACGGATACAACTCACCCTTTCTATTATAAAAACTGACATCAGGATCGGCAAACAATGCCGGCACCTTCTCTTTAAAGTCTCCGACAGCGGAAGCTATATGATCAGCCCCCATCAGCAAGCCTTTCCATTGAGACCATCCCTTTTGTCTTTTCCTGCAATGATCCAAAGCAAAATAATAAGCTTCACGTGCATCCTCTTCAGTAATCACTGTTTCATGAGTAACTCCGGGAAATTTTAATTCCGCCAAAATTCCTATAGCTTCAGAAGCCCATAACGAAAAGTCAGATAGATGAAACTGAAGAATATCCTCTTCATATTCATTTTCCAAATCTATAATTCCTGTCCCCGAAACATCTTTGTAGATCGATTTGTGGTGGGCTACGATCATATCTATCATAAAAGGTTGCAAATCAGGAGACACGAGTTTCAAAAAAAACAAGGAAGCTATTTCGTGCCGGAAAGGTAATTCTAATGGAGACGGTTTACTTCTCAATCTCTTTTGAAACACAACACTAGCTTTACCAATATCGTGCAACAATGCACCCTGAAGGGCAACCTCAGTATCCATTCCGGCATAACGGGCTGCTACAACTGCAAAATCAGCAACAGACTCCAAATGTGATTCCAAAGTAGTAGCTCCGTTTTCTACACTCTTGGCTAAAATATGATTATAATTGTTCATACCTTTCTTTTTGGACAGGATTGCCGACTATTTCAATATACCCCACCATTTCTTCATTTTCTTTGAATCGGTTATATCCGACAAGAAATGAATCTGAATTTGTCTCAAAACGAAGTTCATATCCGTCCAGCCGATCAAATTCCTCTTGAGTCATCTCCTTAATTGAAGCATCCGGTAAAAGCACATCTTCATTTCTACATAAACAAATATGTTGTAGTGCTGCTCTTTCAGCATCATCCGAGTACTCAAAAGCTAGATATAAACTAGGGTAAAGCATTACGCCACGCTTAAGAATAGAACGTTCTTTTATATATTGTTTTCCCTTTTTACTCCAAGCTTTAGCTTGAACTACTTCTTGTTGTACATCGATACCGGCATAGATTAACCTATGCCTTAATATACTTTTCACTTCAAGTTTTTGCCTGATCCCTTCTACTATGGAAGGAGTCAGAAATTGCTGAGAATAAGTTTCACCACCACTTGCATCCCTAACTGCGGTCCAAGGCTTGATAAAGCCAAAAGGACCTGTAAATTTAACTACATAGTATTTCATAACAGATAGTTTTATAACAAAGAACCGAATGAAGAACCTGTTGAATTTCCAAGACCTACTGTCCATGCAAATAGTTTACTTTGCGGACTTCCGTGAATAATGACAGGACACATACTGGCTTTACTTTTGATACCATGTATTGTCACCATTTTAACTTGCTTCTTAGGATAAGTTAAGTCAAATTCTACTTTCAGAGTTTCATCTTCAGGCAATCCAGCCTCTTGCATCTTATGCCTTAGCGTTTCCGTCATTAGCATATTACTGTCCACATCATCATACAAGTAGAATTTATAATTCTGAATCCCATCTTGAAATCGCTTAATAAAAACAGGAGAAGCGAGTCTGAAAGATTGTGCATCTTCTGAAAATAATGGTTGATTGACCACAGTTATATCTCGTACTTCAAGTCCACAAAACATTTCCGGATCAGACAGAATAGTTCTTATTAATATCTTAAGATATTCTTCTTCATAAAAACTAACAAAAAAATTTGCGCCTTCAGAAAAAGTAAACCCTTGATTTTTAATCATTTTTCCACCTAATAGCCAAGAAAAAGAATACAAAGAAATCTTATCATGTATCTCATTATTTCCTAACCATTTATGAATGGTTCCTATGAGCTTCTGTTGATAATCAAAAGGAAGTACAGAAGAATTTGGAGTGGTTCGTATGTATATTCTCATATTCGTTTTATTTTTACGTTGCAAGTAAAAGATTTTATTTTAAAATCCAGTATATTTATTCCTCTTTTTTTAGATATATGTTCAGAAACATAAAAGGAAAACCAATATCACAAAGTAAAAAATTACGTATCCTATTTATAAAGATAACAAAGTTTTAGAAAGCCGGAAAGAGTATCTTCCATTTATTCTCGTACCTTTGTAGTACGATTAAAAAACATCCTATAATAATGAAGAACTTTATCAAGGGATTCCGGTTTACTCCCTCCAATTATCCGGCTGAAGTAGAAGCGAAAATACAGAAATACAGAAAACAAGGTTACAAGCTCCCACCGCGTAAAGTGCTGCGTACACCCGAGCAACTGGAAGGAATCCGTGAGAGTGCGAAGATCAATACTGCCTTATTAAATTATATTTCGGAAAATATCCGCGAAGGAATGTCTACTGAAGAGATTGACGTTATGGTATATGACTTCACCACAAAGCATGGTGCTATCCCTGCCCCTCTCAACTACGAAGGATTTCCTAAAAGTGTCTGTACCAGCATTAACGATGTAGTGTGCCACGGCATTCCCAGCAAAACGGAAATACTACAAAGCGGAGATATAATCAATGTAGATGTTTCCACCATTTACAAAGGATATTTCTCCGACGCATCCCGCATGTTCATGATTGGTGACGTGAGTCCCGAAATGCGTAAACTGGTTCAGGTAACTAAAGAATGCATGGAAATAGGCATAGCTGCTGCACAGCCATGGAAACAACTAGGAGACGTAGGCGCTGCTATTCAGGAACATGCAGAAAAGAATGGATTCAGCGTAGTACGCGATCTTTGCGGGCATGGCGTAGGTATGCAATTTCACGAAGCACCGGATGTGGAACACTTCGGACGTCGTGGAACGGGAATGATGATTGTTCCGGGTATGACCTTTACCATTGAACCGATGATAAATATGGGCACTTACGAAGTGTTCGTTGACGAAGCTGACGGATGGACGGTATGTACAGATGACGGACTACCCTCTGCCCAATGGGAAAACATGATTCTGATTACTGAAACCGGAAACGAAATTCTGACTTATTGATGGAGCTGATTCTACTTATTGTTATTGCCGTATTAGCAGTAATCTCGATTGTACTATCACTGGTAAAAGGAAATAACCATGCCCAAGCAGAGCAATTGCAAACAGCCTTGCGCCAACAAATGCAAGAAAACCGTGAAGAACTAAACCGCAGCATACGGGAACTCCGCATGGAAATGACCCAAACACTGAATCAGAATATGCAACAACTGCAAGACGTGCTGCATAAGAATATGATGACGAGCGGAGAACTGCAACGCCAAAAGTTCGACACGATGGCACGCCAACAAGAGGTTCTGATAAAATCGACTGAAAAACGTTTGGATGACATGCGGCTGATGGTGGAAGAGAAACTGCAGAAAACCTTGAATGAACGCATTGGCCAGTCCTTTGAAATCGTCCGCTCACAATTGGAAAATGTACAGAAGGGACTGGGAGAAATGAAATCTCTCGCACAAGATGTCGGTGGACTGAAGAAAGTCTTGAGCAACGTGAAAATGCGCGGTACATTCGGAGAGGTTCAGTTGGGAGCACTGCTGGAACAGATGATGAGTCCGGAACAATATGACGCTAATGTAAAAACCAAGAAAAGCGGAACCGAATTCGTGGAATTTGCCATTAAGCTTCCTGGCAAGGATGATGCGAACAGCACTGTATACCTGCCTATCGATGCCAAATTTCCGAAAGACATATACGAGCAGTATTACGACGCTTTCGAAGCCGGAGATACCTCATTGATAGAGTCATCCGGCAAGCAGCTGGAAGTAACAATCAAAAAGATGGCGAAAGATATTCACGACAAATATGTAGACCCGCCTTTTACGACAGACTTTGCGATTATGTTCCTGCCTTTCGAAAGTATTTATGCGGAAGTGATCCGAAGAACAAGTTTGGTAGAGACGCTGCAAAAAGAATATAAGATTGTTGTGACGGGACCGACTACTCTTGGAGCTATTCTGAACAGTCTTCAAATGGGATTCCGCACACTGGCTATTCAAAAGCGTACCGGAGAAGTATGGACTGTATTAGGAGCAGTCAAAACAGAATTCAGCAAATTCGGAGGTCTGCTCGAAAAAGTACAGAAGAACCTGCAAAGTGCCGGTGACCAATTGGAAGAAGTAATGGGAAAAAGGACTCGCGCCATTGAACGGAAACTACGCCAAGTAGAACAATTACCGCATGAGGAGAGTCAAAAGATTCTACCGATAGCAGATGATGGGGATGACGAATAAAATAGCCATTATCAAACTTTTAAAATGGTGTCACTATCCGGTCGGGATAGTGTAACTATGCAGATTGGATGAGGTTGTGTCAAAACGTTGGCACAACCTTTTTTTTACGTTTTACAGTCCTGCT
>OBAA01000852.1_pt1 | contig 22899 bp, 18 predicted proteins | sample 1475961 | NCBI WGS metagenome assembly OBAA01 (sample SAMEA2579960, study PRJEB22360) | human gut metagenome | biome: human gut; feature: human-associated habitat; material: faeces | place: Denmark | collected 2008/2010 | reverse complement strand
GTCACAGGATATGCTCCACGCCGAGTAGTTGTTGCGGCTGCGGGCGAGCCCCCAGCGCAGCGGGTGCATCACGCCGTCGTACTCGACCTTGCCCGCTTCCTTGGGCGACCAGGCCGTACCGTTGGCCGTCTCGATCGTCACGGGCAGGTTCGGCACCATCGTGCAGGGCGTCAGCCCCAGGTGGTCGATGGCGAACGTATAGACGAAGGGTTTGATGGTCGATCCGATCTGCCGCTTGCCCTGCTTGGCCATGTCGTACTTGAAATAGCGGAAGTTGGGCCCGCCGACATACGCCTTGACATACCCCGTGCGGGGATCGAGCGCCACGAACGACGCGCGCATGATCCGTTTGTGGTGCAGGATCGAATCGCGCGGGGTCATCAGCGTGTCGCGCTCGCCCCGGTACGTGAAGACCTTCATCGAACAGGGCTTGTCGAACGCCGCCATGATCTGCTTCGCGCTCGCCCCGGCATCCTCCATCTCGCGGTAGCGATCCGAATAACGGATGGCATGCCGCATGATCCGCTCCCTCTCCTCGCGCGTCGCGTCGATGAAGAGGGTCTTCGTATTGCGGTATTGCGCGTCCATACGGGGCTGGATCACGCTCTGCATCTGCTTCTGCACGGCTTGTTCGGCATATTTCTGCATCGTCGAGTTGACCGTCGTATAGATCTTCAGCCCGTCGCGGTAGATGTTGTAGGGCGTACCGTCGGCCTTGCGGTTTTTGCGGCACCAGCCGTAGAGCGGGTTTTCCTCGTACTCCTTCACGGCCTGGTCGTAATCCCATTCGGTGTAGAACTGGTTGCGCTTGGGGCGCTCGGCGTTCATCACAAGGCGCAGCATCTCGCGGAAATAGGTCGCCGTGCCCTCGTTATGCGACACGGGCTTGTAGTTGAGCACGATCGGCAGGGCGCTGATCGAGTCGCGCACCTTGCGTGTCAGCGCCCCGGCATCCTCCATGCGCGAAAGCACCAGGTTCCGCCGCGCGAGGGCGTTCTCGGGGTTGCGCACGGGCGAATAGCGCGTCGGGGCGTTCACCACCCCCACCAGCACGGCCGCCTCCTGCACGTTCAGTTCGTGCGGCTCCTTGTTGAAGAAGGTCTGCGCCGCCGACTTGATGCCATAGGCGTTCGAACCGTATTCGACCGTATTGAGGTACATGGCGGCGATCTCCTCCTTCGTATAGTTGTATTCGAGCTTCAGCGCCGTGATCCACTCCTTGAGTTTCGACACGACGAGTTTCGACGAACGGACGATACGCCCCCGGTTGCGCACCGTGTCGCGCGGGAAAAGGTTCTTGGCCAACTGCTGCGTGATGGTCGAACCGCCGCCCTGCGACGTATTCTGCAACAGTACGGTTTTCACCGCCACACGTGCCAGCGAAGGGATGTCGATCCCCGAATGGGTGCGGAAACGGGCATCTTCGGTTGCGATCAGCGCCGCGACGATCGGCGGCACGTCATGCCCGTCGAGCCGGATGTGGAATGCCGAATCGGCCGGGAAAAGGTCTTCGTACTGCACATAAGAACGGTTCTGCACGAAGAAGGAACCGATCACCTTGCCGTCCTCGGAGTAGATTTCGGTGGCCAGGTTGCTGCGCGGGTTCTCCAGCTCCTCGAACGAAGGCATGCGCCCGAACAGCCCCAGGGCCGTCAGCAGCAACATGACCGCCAGCAACGCAAAGGGTGCGAAGATCACCCCCCATATCCATTTTATCGTTTTCGGGCTGATGCCCGCCTTTTTCCTTTGTGCCATAGGCCTGAAATTTGCGCTAAAGATACAAAATTTATTACAATCAGAACGGCAGCCCCACGGCCGCGGCCCACCAGACGCCCCCGGTGCTGGGATGGTAGACCGACAGCTTGAAGGTCGACGTCGCCGACGCAGGCTGGCGGAAAGCATTGATGTCGAACACGATGTCGCCGCCGACCGACCATATCCGCCGCCAATCCATGCCTTTGCCCGCAGGGCGGCGGAACTGCGCGTAATCGCCGCCTGCGTTGAGCCGGATACGCTTGAAATAGAGCACCGACCCGATGCCGCCCTCGGGATACCACACCGGCAGCTGGTAGTCGAGCGACACGGCCGTATAATTGTTCGACACGATGTCCGCCGACGAGAAGCCGCGCGGGATGAGCCGCGTCGACTTGTAGCTCAGGGGCGCATAGCCCGCCGGGAACTTGTAGCCGCCGACCGAAGTCTGGTAGGTGGCCGCCACCTTCAGCGAATTGTGGGCGGCCAGGCCGGGCAGGTAGGCCTGACCGAAGAACGAGATCAGGTCGCTGAAATGCACGTTCGCGGGGTTGAACGTATACAGCGTGCTGAGCGTATAGCCCCACCGGGGTGCAAAGTCGCGGTGCGCCATGCGCACCTGGTCGGAATAACCGAGCCCGAACGAGAGTTTGTGCAGTCCCTTGCGGAAACCGATGCGCTGGATATTGGTGATCTGCCCGCCGTCCCATTCGATCTTGTCGAGGTTGGCGACCATGCCGTTCGAATAGTTCCAGCCGGCAGACACCGACAGCTGGCGGGTGTGATACCCCCGCTGGAAATAGAGCGGTAGCGTCGCAGAGAGCCCTATGGAGTAGTATTTGTCGGGACTGGGACGCTTCTGGTAAATGGGGTCGCCCGTCTTCGGATCGTACGACACCAGCGAATAGAAGAGCTGGTTGCCGCCGTACGACGCATCCAAGTCGAGGTGCACGCCCAGCCCGAAGTAACGTACCCCGAGGTTGAAGAGCGAACCCTCGTTGCGGTTCCAGCCGTAGGAGGCATAGGCCTCGGTATTCGACAGCAGGTTCTGCGACAGGAGCGTAACGCCCAGATTGAGGTTGATATTATGCTCGTCCACGGCATCGAAGGGATTGAACGCCATGGGCATCCAGCTGTGTACGTTCACCAGGTTGGGCACCTTGCGGTAGCGCCTGGCGCGGAACGTGCCGCACTGGCGCAGCGAATCGGCCCCGGTGAACCGCACCGTGTCGAGGTTCACGACGTCCCAGCGCTTGCGTTCGGGGTTCACGACGTTGAGCGGCAGCTTCGAGGGGGCGACCGGGATCAGCGTACTGTCCGCGACCCGCTGTGCGGCGACGCGGTACCCCCTGCGGTCATACGTGGTCAGCAACACCCCTTCGCCGTCCGCGGCATCGTGCCACGGCGCAGGGGAAAACGAACCGAAGGCCGACGTGGTGATGCGGTATTCGCGGCGGGCCATCAGGTCGTAGCAGTGGGCTTCGTCCCTGCCCGATGAGATCGAGCCGTAATAGAGCTTCCCGCCGCCCGCCCTGAGGTTGCTCAGCGTGATATAAGCCCCTTGGGTGACGGGGGATACCCCTTCGTCGTCGATGCGTCCGAGCCACATGCCCGCGTCGTCGGTCACGATGACATAGTAGGCCAGCGTCACGTCGTCCCACGCCAGCCCGTGTATCTCGGTATGGCGGGGCGTGCCGAAACGCCGCTCGGGCTGCCCGTCGCGCTGCACCACGACCGTATAAGTCCCGTCGGGATTATACTCGACCCAGGCCAGTTCCCCGGGTGCCGGCGTCGGATAGAGCGCATTGCGCCGCCCGGCGAAAGTACGTGCCGTCCCCCGCTCCAGATCCATGTAGCAAAGCTGGGAGTTGACCCGCTGCTCGAAGAGCTTCGAACGGCGGTACTCCGTCCACCATACGCGCCCGCCGGACATCGCGGGGCGGGTCGAAACCAGGCCCGTATAGCACACCGGCTCCTCGGCACCGGTACGGGTGTCGAGCCGTACGAAACGCGACGGACGGTCGTAATCGGTCTTGAGCACCAGCACCGTCGTGTCGCTGAGCGGCAGCGGCCACTGGTAGGTCGTGTAGTTTCCTTCGGGCATCGCCACGAGCGGCGCGGCGCTGTCCCCGGTTCGGGGCAGCGAATCCCAATGACGTTCCAACGCGTCGAAGGTCTCGCGAAAAAGTTTACGGACATTCGTGCCGTAATATTTTTCGAGCGCGATACGGGTCGTGGCCAGCATATAGGGGTTGCGCGAACCGAACCACGCCACCCTGTCCCACACGTTCTCGTCGTAACGCGCATAGGCATAAGAACATATCTGGTATCCCAGTTCGTAATGGTCGGGGATATAGTCGCGGTAGGATCCGCAGAACCACTTGTCGATGTTGCGGCGGTCGCGGCGCCCCTTGTAATCGCGCCCCACACGCCCCATGGCACGGTAGCCCATCGAGAACGAAGGCTGCAACCCGCGGCCGAACGACGACATGGCGGTTTCCGACATCACGGCATCGCCCTCCATCGCCCATATCGGCATGCACAACAGGCCGATAGTCGAGCCCTGCTGCCCGAGGATATAGCTCAGGGCGCGTATCACGCCGCGGTTCAGGTTGTTATACTGCACCGCATGGCGGTATTCGTGCGCCACGAGCTGCTTGTACCACGGCATGGAATAGCCGTCGATGGCCGGCGAAGTGAGGAACTCCACACGCTTGGGCAGGTACATCACCAGCCCGTTCGACTGGAAATTCTCGGGGTGCATGACGAAGGGGATGCGCATGGGGCCGTGGCGGAACCCGTACGAGATGTCGGGCTGCACGGTGCGGATGTAAAACAGCGTGCGGCGCGCCACGCCCGACACGGTATCGGGATAGATCATCCGCACGTCGGGCGTGCGGATCGTGCTCCACTTCAGCCCCGTAGGGTCGGAACCCCACGTGTAATACTGTGCCCAGACTTTCGGCGCGACGCCCAAGGCACACAGGAACAGTGCGGTATACAGCAGCCTGCGCATCTCAGGAGCCGGCTTTTTTACAACGGTAGCCGCCCTTGGCGAGGATCTCCACAACGCGGTCGCGGTGGTCGCCCTGGATGATGATCTCCCCGTCCTTGGCCGTGCCGCCCACGCCGCACCGGGTTTTCAGCAGACGTGCCAGCTCCTGCAGGTCGGCGTCGCACCCGACAAATCCCCTGACGAGCGTCACGACCTTGCCCCCGCGTTGCTTGCGGTCGAGCCACACACGCAGATCCTGCTGCGCCGGGGGCAATGTCGCGGGCCCTTCGGCCGTGCCGGTGTCATATTGAAAATCGGGGTTGGTCGAGTAGACCATCCCGAGCCTCGCTTTCCAATCGTTGTCTGCCATATTGTTCGAATAGTAGGAATCGAACGTCCTTTTAGGACGTCTTATTTTGTGCAAAAATAATAAAATATTACCTTTGTTGACGTATGGCGAAAAAGTTCCGCGAAAAACTGCGCAAATTAAACCCGTTCACGCGCCCGGCCACGCTCGAAGAGCTGCCCAAACCGCTGCCGGCCAACCCCGACCAGCGGCTCGTGAAGGTTTATGTCGAAGGCTACGAGGACGTGGCTTTCTGGCGCGGCATCTTCGACCATTTCCAGAACCCCTACATGCGTTTCGAAATCTCGGTTCCCAACCGCGCCGACCTGCCCAAGGGCAAGAAGGTGCTGATGGGCATGATCCCCCGCTCGTCGGACGAACTGATCCTGTGCGTCGACTCGGATTTCGACTTCCTGTTCGCCGACCGTACGGAGCAGTCGCGCGAGGTCAACAACGCCCGCTACATGTTCCACACCTACGCCTACGCCACCGAGAATTTCCTCTGCTACGCCCCCTCGCTGCACAACGTCTGCGTCAAGGCCACCAAGAACGATACCCGGATCTTCGATTTCGTGCGTTTCATGCATGAATATTCCTGCACGATCTACCCGCTGTTCCTCTGGTACGCCTACTCGGCGCAGCTCTCCTCGGAGAACGTCTTTCCGCTCATCGACTTCAAGTCGGCGGTGCGCATCGGCTACCTCGACCTGGCGGACAACGGCGAAAAAACGCTCGAATGGCTCCGGCGCAACGTGGCCAAACGCGAGGAGATGCTCCGCAAGCGCAACCCGAAGATGATCGAACCGATGAAGGAGTTCGAGGAGCAGCTCAGGGGGCGCGGCCTGACACCCGAGAACGCCTACCTGTTCATGCACGGGCACACGCTGATGGACAACGTGGTGATGATCCTGCTGAACTCCGTGTGCGAGAAGCTGCGGGCGATGTCGATCGCCAAGATCACGGCTTCGAAGAAGCAGGGCGTGGCGCTCAAGAACGAGATGGCGAACTACACCAACTCGCTGCGTTCGATCCGCGACGTACTGCTCGACAACGAGAACTACACCAAATGCCCGCTCTACAAACGCCTCCAGCGCGACATCGAAAAATACATCGCCCGCACGATCTGGAACATGAAACGCAGCGGCGCGATCCGCGACGATTCGACCTGGACGGTGCTGCGCAACATGCGGCAAGGCTCCGAAATAAAATAGCGAACCGGAAGTGGCCCCGCGGGGCCGCTTCCGGTTTTATACAGGCACGGCGCATCCGCCGATCCCCGTCCGATCCCGCCGCTAACTGCGCTTGCGCACCACGCGCACGGTGGACTGCGTCGCCTGCCGCACGAACACCTGCGGGCCGCGGGCGTATTTGCGCCACAGTTCGTCGGTATAGCCGCGCACGGTCAGCAACTCCATGTTCTCGGCCTTCATCACGTCGAAGCCCGCCTCGCGCAACGCCTCGATCGCCTCGTCGATATGCCACGAGTTATCGACGCACAGGCTCAGGTTCACGGCCGAGTTGTGGATCAGGTTGGTCTTGATGCGGAAACGCTCCAGCAGCGAGAAGATCGTGGCGAACTTCTCCTCCAGCACGAACGAAAAATCGCGGGAGCGGATAGTGAGCAGCACCTGGTCTTTCTTGAGGATCAGGATCGGCACGACGACCGGCGCCGACATGCCGCGGATCACGGTACCCGGCTTGCGTTTGTCGCCGAAGGGACGCACGTAGAGCGGGATATTCTTGTTCTGCAGGGGCTTGATCGTCTTGGGATGGATGATCTGCGCGCCGCTGTATGCCAGTTCGATGGTATCGAGGTAGTTCAGCTCGGCAATCTGCTCGGCGTCGGGGAAAATCTTGGGGTCGGCGTTCAGCACGCCGTCCACATCTTTCCACACCGACATCGACTCGGCGTCGAGGATGTTCGCCACCACGGCCGCCGAGTAGTCCGAGCCTTCGCGGCCGAGCGTCGTGGTCGTCCCGTCAGGTGCCCCGCCGATAAAGCCCTGCCCGATGAAGATGTTCTCGACGCACTCGGCCAGTGCGTTTTTCAGCAGCGGCTCCGAAGCTTCGAGGTCGACCCCCGCATCCTTGTGGCGCTGTTCCGTGAGGAAGCAGCGGCGCATGTCGATCCAGCGGTTCGCCACCCCGGCATAATTGAGGTATTCCGAAATGATGGTCGTCGACACCAGCTCGCCGAACGCCACGATCGTATCGTACCACAGCTCGGCATCGGCGGGCTTGTAGACCGTACCGACAGCTACGCGCTCCAGTTCGTCGAACAGGGCATCGACCTTCTCCAGCTTCTTCGGGCCGTGCCACAGGTCGTTGATGATCCCGGCATGGTACTCGCGCAGTGCCGCGACATTCTCCAGCGAAAGATCCTTGTCGCCCTTCTGCACCCCCTCGAACACCTTTTCGAGCGCATTGGTCGTCTTGCCCATGGCCGAAACGATGATGAAGAGGTTTTGCTCATCGTCGATAATCTTGCGCAGGTTGCGCACCCCGTCGGCATTCCTCACCGACGCACCTCCGAATTTATAGACTTTCATTATACCTTATTTTACTAACCTGACTAAAAATCGGCCGGTGCCTTCCATGGCCAGTGAAGGCAGCCGGCAATATACCGAAAACTACTTCGCAACGGGTTTATAAGGCACCCCGATGTTCTGGAACAGGAACGCATAGGTGTCCGCCTCCTCGTCGATACGCTTCGAAGTGGGTTTGCCTGCGCCGTGCCCGGCCTTCGACTCGATGCGGATCAGGATCGGGGCGTCGCCCGCCTGGCAATGCTGCATCTGGGCGGTGAACTTGAACGAGTGCGCCGGGACGACGCGGTCGTCATGGTCGGCGGTCGTCACGAGCGTCGCAGGGTACTGCACGCCCTCGCGGATATTGTGCAGGGGCGAATACTTATAGATGTAGTCGAACTGTTCCTCGTTTTCGCTCGATCCGTACTCCACGGCCCAGCCCCAGCCGATCGTGAATTTGTGGTAACGCAGCATGTCCATCACACCGACAGCCGGCAGGCAGACGGCATAGAGGTCGGGGCGCTGCACCTCGCAGGCGCCGACCAGCAGTCCGCCGTTCGAACCGCCCGCGATGGCGAGTTTGTCCTTCGAGGTATACTTGCTGGCGATCAGATACTCGGCCGCCGCGATGAAATCATCGAAGACGTTCTGTTTGTTCTCCAGCATCCCGGCCTTGTGCCATGCCTCGCCGTACTCCGAGCCGCCGCGCAGGTTCGCTTCGCAGAAGACGCCGCCCTGCTCGACGAACATGATGGCCGAGGGACGGAAGCCGGGCGTGCGGTTGATCTGGAACCCGCCGTAGGCATAGAGGTAGCACGGATTTTTGCCGTCGAGCTTCAGATCCTTGCGATGGGTGATGAACATCGGCACCTTCGTGCCGTCCTTCGAGGTGTAGAACACCTGCTCGGTGGTGAACAGCGCGGGATCGAAATTCACTTCCGGGGCCTTGAACAGCGTCGATTCGCCCGATACGACATCGTACTTGTAAATCGTGGCGGGAGCCGTGTAGCCCGACACCGAATAATAGATTTCGGCAGCCTCGTCGTCGCCGTCGAAGCCCGAGGCGGTGCAGATGCCCGGCAGTGCGACATCGCGCACCGGCCGACCGTCGAAGCCGTACTGGACGACCTTGCTCTGTGCATCCTGCAAATAAGAGGCGAAGAAGTATCCCCCGGCGGCGGTCACATTCTCGAGCAGGCTCTTTTCATTTTCCGGAATGACTGCCGTTACGCTCGACGGCGCGTTCAGGTCGACCTTCATCAGCGCATAGTTCGACGCGTCCTTGTTCGTTATGTAATAGAGCTGGTCGTCACGGCACTCGACGAGCGCGTAATCGGCCTCGAAGCCCGGCAGCAGCGTGCGGAATTTCGGCTCGGAAACTTTCTTATAAAGTATCTCGGTTCCCGAGGTACCCTCCGAAGCGGAGATGAAGAGCCATTTGCCGTCCTTCGAGGGCCATGCCGAGAAGTAACGCAGCGGATGTTCGGCATCCTTATAAATCAGCTTGTCAGCCGACTGCGGCGTACCGAGGCGGTGGTAATAGACTTTCTGGAACTGGTTCTGCGACGAGAACACTCCTTTTTCAGGAGCGTCGTAAGCGCTGTAATAGAAACCTTTGGAATCGGGCGCCCACTCGGCGCCGGAGAACTTGACCCAGTTGATCTTATCGGTCGTGAACTTGCGGTCGGCGGTGTTCATCACACGAATCTCCACCCAGTCCGAGCCGGATTCGGCCACCGCGCAGGCGCAGTATTTCCCGTCCTTGGAAAAAGCCACCGACGAAAGCGCCACCGTCCCGTCGTCCGAGAGCGTATTGGGATCGAGGAACACCTCGCCCTCCGCACCGGGAGCCGTCGTACGGTAGAGCACCGACTGGTTCCGCAGCCCGTCGTTGTAGAAATAATACCACGCATCGCCGTGTTTGGCCGGGATGCCCTCCTTGGGGTAATTCCACAACTGGGTCAGCCGCCCGCGGATCGCGTCGCGGAACGGAATCTGCGACAGGTAATCCTGCGTCACGGCATTCTGGGCCTTGACCCATGCCGCCGTCGCCTCCGAATTGTCGTCTTCCAGCCAACGGTAGGGATCGGCGACCTTCGTCCCGAAATAGTCGTCCGCCACGTCGGTGCGCTGCGTCTCGGGGTAGGGCATGTGTTTTATCTGCTTCATGTGGTTGCAACTTGCCATCATCGCCGCCGCCCCCGCGAGGGCCACGGCCTTGCGTATCAATTTCATCATAGCATTCCGGAGTTTGGGTGAATATCGTGGCAAAGTTAGGAAAAAATAAGAAACCACACACATTTTTCCCCTTACCGGCCTGCAAAAGGGTTATTTTTCACCCTACAAGCCGGGAAACCGAAGTTTTTGCGTAACTTTGGCTTGCAAAAACAACCGAAAATCATGTACAGCGAACTCAAAAAGATAATCGCACAGGCCTGGGAAAACCGGGAACTACTCAGCGAAGAACCCGTACGGCAGGCCGTGCGGCAGGTGGTGGAACTAGTGGACAAAGGACAGCTGCGCACGGCGGAGCCCGTCGACCCGGCCAAAAGCGAATGGAAAGTCAACGAGTGGGTCAAAAAGGCCGTCATCCTCTATTTTCCGATCCAGCCCATGCGCAAGATGCAGGCCGGGGAACTGGAGTGGTACGACAAGATGGAGATCAAGCACGGCTACGAGGAGCTGGGCGTGCGCGTCGTACCGCACGCCGTGGCGCGCTACGGCGCCTACATCGCCCCGGGTGCGATCCTCATGCCGTCGTACGTCAACATCGGCGCCTATGTCGACACGGGCACGATGGTCGACACGTGGGCCACGGTAGGCTCCTGCGCCCAGATCGGCAAGCACGTCCACCTATCGGGCGGCGTGGGCATCGGCGGCGTACTGGAACCCGTGCAGGCCGCCCCGGTCATCATCGAGGACAACTGCTTCATCGGCTCGCGTTCGATCGTGGTCGAGGGGGCGCATGTCTGCCGCGAGGCGGTGCTCGGTTCGAACACCGTCATCACCGGCTCGACGCACATCATCGACGTCACGGGGCCGGAGCCCGTCACCTACAAGGGTTACGTGCCGCCGCGTTCGGTGGTCGTCCCGGGCAGCTACCGCAAACAGTTCCCCGCGGGCGAATACAGCATCACCTGCGCGCTGATCATCGGCCAGCGCAAGGAGTCCACCGACAAGAAAACCTCGCTCAACGACGCCCTGCGCGATTTCGGCGTATCGGTATAACCCCCGGTCTGCGAACCGCCCCCCCCCATGAAAAAGACACTGTTCCTACTGACTGCCTCGGCACTGCTGTCCGGATGCCGCCCGACAGGCTTCCGCTATACCCTTACGGGACATATCGAGGGGCTGAACGACTCGGTCGCACTGGTCGAATCCGTCACGAAAGACACGCTCACCGTGCTTCCCGCCCCCGACGGCTCGTTCCGTTACAAGGGGCGCTACGACGAACCGACGGCAGCCGCCCTCGTGCGTAAAAACGGACAAACCGCCGCGGTGCTCTATATCGAGCCGGGCAATATCCGCATCGAGGGACGCCTGAATGCCGAGGAGTCCAGCAACCACGACAAAATCGAGTACTATCCCTCCGGCACCCCGGCCAACGACGCTTTCGGGGCGCACCTGCGATTCGTGAACCGGGCGCTGCATGCCTACAATTTCGAAGACCACGACCAGGCCTACCGCGCCGCGCTGCTCGACAGCCTGATCGGCTCCTCGGCGCGCAACCTCGCGGCCAACACCGACAATATCTTCGGAGTGGCGATGGTCGACGGCGTTATCTACTACGACATTCAGGCGTCCACTACGACAAGGACATTTCGCGGGCCCGGGTCGATTCGATCGTCAGCCTCTTCCCGCCTCACCTGCGCACCTGCCGGCTGATGAAACGCCCCCTCGAACATATCGAGCGCGTGCTCCGGTCGCGGGAACTCGCCCGATACGTGGATTTCACGGCAAACGACGCCGGAGGCAACCCGGTCACGTTAAGCCAGGTCATGAAACGCAGCCGCTACCTCCTGCTCGACTTCTGGTTCGCCGACTGCGTGCCCTGCCGCAGCGAGATGCCGCATATCAGGACTGCCTACGAGGCCTATCACGACAAGGGATTCGAAGTCGTCGGGCTGTCGACGGACAAAGACGCCGGGGCATGGAAAAAAGCCATCGCCGAAGACGGGATGGCGTGGATTAACCTGACGGACGCCGACAGGCGTGTCTGCGACCTCTACTCCGTCACCAAATTCCCGACCAACTACCTGATCGACTGTTCGACGGGCGAAGTCGTCGCCCGCGAACTGCGGGGCAAGGCGCTCGCAGAAACCCTCGGAGAACTTTTCAAGCAATAACATGATTTACCGCATCGCAGAAACCACCTCGACCAACGACGATGCCAAGCGGCCGGAATACCGTCACGGCGACATCGTCTGGGCCGAACGGCAGACCGCCGGGCGCGGGCAGCGGGGGCATTCGTGGACGAGCCCCGAAGGCGAGAACCTCACCTTCACGCTGGTGCTCGAACCCGTGTTCCTGCCCGTCGGCGAACAGTTCCTGCTCTCCGAAGCCGTCACGCTGGCGCTTACGGACACCTTCGCCGCCTTCGGCATCGACGCCCGCATCAAATGGACGAACGACATCTATGTCGGCGACAAAAAACTGGTCGGCATCCTCATCGAACACAGCTATTCGGGCCCGACCCTCGCGCGGACGATCGCGGGCATCGGCATCAACGTCAACCAGCGTGCGTTCGACCCCGCACTGCCCAACCCCGTGTCGATGGCGGTCGCCAGCGGCCGCACGTTCGACCGCCGCGAGGTGCTCGAATCCTTCCATGCTTGCTGCATGGGCCGCTACGGCCAGCTCGTACGGGGCGAAAAGGCGGCCTTGCAGGAAGAGTACCGGAAACGCATGTACCGGCTGGGCGAAACCCACCCTTACCGCCGCCCCGACGGCACGCTCGTCGAGGCCGTCCTCGAAGGCGTACGCCCCTCGGGCGAGCTGATCCTGCGCCACGCCGACGGCACGCGGCACGCATACCTCTTCCGGGAGATCGAATTCGTGATCGCCGGGAAAAGCTGAATTGCCATAATCATTAGAATCGATCGCAAAACTCCCGGAGGGCCGTACGCTCGAACAGGCAACGTCAATTCCACGGAGCAGGTTTCAACGCTTCATCCCCGGGATTGCGGGGCCCTGTCGGCACCGTCAAGTCCGGAATTTCAGGTTCCGATGACGGATATTGAAGGCGTATCTTCGAAAAGTTGACAAAACTCATCCCATGCATAAACTGCAATTTCCGGCCGAAAAGATTAACGTCCCATTTCACATATCGCTTGAGATTCTTTTCCAGCAATGCGAATTTGGATGGCGGAATAGCCAACATACAAGGAACATAATCTATTGTAAACGAAACTTCTTCCGTAACACCCGCTGGTGAAATGACATAACCTATTGTAAGAACGGCTTCTGCATCTGTTCGCAACAGTTCATACTCCTCCCGCGTAAAAGTCTCTGTAAAAGCCTTTTCCACACATCCGGGGATCGTATTCGCAACGGCGTATTCTTCGAATTCCGGTTCGATAGGGCTGCCATCCTTATAAACTTCCGGTGCATTTTCCCGGGTATTGGTTATATTGGCCAAAGATAGAATTACGCCCTGGTAGACAGAAGCCAAAAATGTAATCCCGTCTGCAGTAATACGATCCCGGCCCGTATAGTAATCCTGAGCGGAAACAGTTGATCCAAGCCCCAAAATAATAATGATGCTAAACACTCTTTTCATATGCTATTCATTTTTATATTCCGGACAATCCTCCATCATTTTCATTAAAACATCGACGTTCACAGCATCCTCGGAAAAAGGATATAGCGTAACATCCGCGTATGAACGGCTCATACTCCTTAGCAAGGACGCGGCATTCCGATATTCTTCTCGAAAATTATCACTTTTTATATTTCCGGCCATAATATATTTACTCAAAGTTCCAAATATCCGTCGCCCCTCGCCTTCACTGATATATTTACTGACTCCGTTCATATTCCCGATTTTCAACCGATACATATACCAGCACAGTTTGGCCTCGATCTCGTTATTGAGCCGCATGCCCCTGTACTCTTCGGGGGTTTTGCCCGAACATTGGTGCGTATGGAAAAGCTCTTCGAGCAAAGTGATATCGTCGAGCCGAGACCCCATCCTGATCTCGAAATCGTCCCATACGGTACCGCCTTCGAAAGTATAGGCAGTCGGGATCATCACCGAACTTCCGAAAAAACCGGTGCGGATCGTTACATTCCCCCGGATCGAACCGATAATCTTCCCGGCCATGCAATCCTGGCGCAACGAATCCAGCAACGGTTCCAGTTTTTCCCTGCTGTCGGAAGCAAGCATTATATTTTCATTTTCCCGATAACGGGTGTTGGCCGGACTTCCCGGATTAGAGGAGGCACCGCCACCGCCGCCACCGCTGCCCGAAGGGCCCCGATCCTCTTCGGTAGGCTTGACGGGATCCGTATCCGGACGCTCATATTTGATATGGTTTACAGGGCGCTCAGCATAAACCACCACCTCTTCTATTCCGCCACGGTCAACCGGCTCGCTTTTCTCTGACTCTGCCTCCGCACGTGTCACCGCTGTTTCTCGGCTGCACACGACACTCAGGCCATCCAGCATTTCACCCAGGCGGGCGGTGTTTTCCGCCTGTGTCCGCGACTTATCGTAAAGGAACGCTTCAGCCTGGCATGCTCCTCCGGCATAACGAACCGCATGAACCGGAAATCCGTCGAGCGAGGTGTAAACCGCCAGTCCGGTGAAATCCCCCTTGGAGCCGCTGTTGAGCAGCCTGTCGTAGTCGTCGGCCGTGCGCCCCGCGGCATAGTCCGGATCGGGAACATAAAAACGCAGATAGCTGCTCATGACACCGCTGCGGGAATCCTTTACGACGACCAGTTTGTGGTAGATCGGGGTAAAACGCGGTTCGCCGTACTCGTCGATCCGATAACGAAAATAGCGGAACTCGCCCCGGACAGGCACATCGGTACTGGAAAGCACTTCCCCGGCCGAGACCGTCGCCAGCGACCAGTCGGGCATATAAGTCCCGAGCGTCAGCGTCCCCTCTTCACTCCCGGCTCTGGTCGGTGCCGCAACACGCTCGAAATAGCGGCGTGCCTCGGCCACGGACATAGTTTCCGGATTTCCGGCCTGCGCGGTATCATTCGCCGCATGATCGGAACAGGCCGCGACGGCATACAGGACAACAGTACATCCTGCGGCAATCAAATAGGATCGTTTTTTCACAGGCTGTGGTTTCAGGGTTTCCGTCGTGACGTAAGTTGTTTTAAAATTAACAAATATTTACGACATCCCAAAAACTTCGGATATCCTTACGGTTATTGAGTTAAAAATATAACATAAATCCTTGCTGTTACGGAAATAACAGTTATATTTGCAATGAAAAAACCGCATTTGAATTTTAAACGATAACCACACCATGAACGTACCCGCAAATCTGAAATACTCGAACGACCACGAGTGGTGCCGCGTCGAGGGCGACACGGCCGTAATCGGCATCACCGACTTCGCACAGAGCCAATTGGGCGACATCGTCTTCGTCGACGTGCCGACCGTAGGCGAAACCCTCGCCGCGGGCGAAGTATTCGGCTCGATCGAAGCCGTGAAAACCGTAAGCGACGCATTCCTGCCCATCGGCGGCGAGATCCTCGAATTCAACGACGCCGTGGATGCCGACCCCGCCATCGTCAACAAGGACGCATACGGCGAAGGCTGGCTCATCAAGGTCAGGATGTCCGACCCGGCCGAGTACGACGCACTGCTGAGCGCCGCGGATTACGAAAAGCTGATAGGCTAAACACAAAAAATAAAAAGCTATGTCTAAAGTTACAGTAGTAGGTGCAGGTGCCGTAGGCGCAACCTGCGCAAATGTGATGGCTTGCCGCGAAGTTGCGAGCGAAGTCGTCCTGATCGACATCAAGGAAGGTCTTTCGGAAGGCAAGATGCTGGACATGTACCAGTGCTCGACGCTGATGGATTTCGACACCAAGCTCGTGGGCGTCACCAACGACTATAAGCAGACCGCCAATTCGGACGTGGTAGTCATCACCTCGGGTATTCCCCGCAAGCCGGGCATGACCCGCGAGGAGCTGATCGGCACCAACGCCAACATCATGAAGGGCGTGATCGAGAACGTGGTGAAATATTCGCCCCGCGCCATCATCATCGTGGTCGCCAACCCGATGGATACGCTGACCTATCTGGCGCTCAAGGCGTCGGGCCTTCCGAAGAACCGCATCATCGGCATGGGCGGCGCACTCGACTCGTCACGTTTCAAGTGCTACCTGGCCAAGGCTACGGGCGCCAACATCAACAACGTCGACGGCATGGTCATCGGCGGCCACGGCGACACGACGATGATTCCGCTCGTCTCGAAGGCCACCGTCAACGGCGTACCCGTTTCGCAGTTCGCATCGAAGAAAAAACTCGATGAGGCCGTAGCCAACACGATGGTGGGCGGCGCGACGCTGACCAAACTCATCGGCACGTCGGCCTGGTATGCACCGGGAGCCGCTTCGGCCATGATGGTCGAGGCGATCCTCAACGACCAGAAGAAAATGATCCCCTGCTCGTGCTACCTCGAAGGTGAGTACGGACAGTCGGACATCTGCATCGGCGTGCCCGCGATCATCGGCCGCAAAGGCATCGAGAAGATCGTGAAAATCGACCTTTCGAAAGAAGAGGCCGAGAAATTCGCAGCTTCGGCCGACGCCGTCCGCAAGACCAACAACGTGCTCCACGAGATCAAGGCGATTTAAACTGCGAATACACAACAGATTTCAAACCCGTCCCAAACAATCTGGGGCGGGTTTTTCATTGCCTAAACACCTCAGCACCCGCCAATTTCGAACCGCATTTGCTCACCAAACGGGCTGATTTGACATATTAAAGAATTTTGCATACTATGAATTATTGCCGACCTTTGCCGGCGCAATTATGAAGAATACGAGCCTACATAGCGCAAAAATGAACGCCGCCCCTATTCGTAATACGTTCGGGGGGGGGAATTTTGCCATGTAGTTGAGACAATCGACATATCCTTTCAACGAGAACCGTATCCGCAGTATGCGGATACGGTTCTCGTTTCATTTTTTACGCGGAATCAATTTTCACTTTCAAATCAATTCATCCCATATGGAAAAAGCAACGTATGAAACTCCGGCAATAGAACTGCTGGAAATCCGCACCGAACAAGGCTTTGCGGTATCGGTCTCCACACCCGAAAACGGACACGACTCATTCTCCGAAGAAGATTATGAATGGTAAACCCACAAATGATGATGAGCATGAGAAGTATGAAAACAATTCTGGCCTGCGCCTGCGCCGTGCTGGCAGTCTCCTGCGCCGAAAAGAATGAAATCGCAAAACCCGCTCCCGAAACCCGTACCATTACCCTCAACGCAACGTCCGAAACAATCGCGTCGCAAGACAAAACCCGCACGGCACTGGATAAGGACGGTCTGAGCGTCGTCTGGAAGAAAGGTGACCTGATCCAACTGTGGTACCTCAAAAATGACGGGTCCTACGCAAAAGCAGGCGAACTTGCCGCCCTGTCCCAAGGCAATAGCACTACGTTCACCGGCGAATGCACTTTCACCGACGAAGCGGAAAAACCCGATTATCTCGCAGTTTCATGCTATTGCGCCAATGGCCCCGAAGTACTCAACACGGTAAAATACGAAAACGGGAAATTCATATTCTCCAACCCCGGAGAGGCATCTGCCGTATTCAAACCATCGCTCAACTACCCTTCGCCCAACTCCTATGAGTTCGCAGTTCGTAACCCTGCCGTCGCCCACGGCACCGATCTGAACGCCATGACATTCAAAAATATATTCGGCGTCATGAAGTTGACGATCCAGACAAGACGCAGTGCACAATACCAGATTACCTTCCAAGCCACAGGTATGGCCCAAAGAAAGGACTTCACCGGAGAATATCATTACGACCCTGCGACCGGAACCGGAGAATTAATAAGAGATCATACCACCTCTCCGATCACCATCGAACCGCAAGGGCAGAATATCGGCGCAGAATTCGTGTATTATATCCCCGTCGCTCCCGGCACCTACAACGATTTCACCATGAAAGTTTACGATTTCGGAGAGGATTACTACGAACGAAAAGCGACCAAACCGCTCGAAATAAAGGCTGGTGTCATCACCAACCTCGGAAGATTCGTAGATAATTTACAATAATTCGAACCGCCCGACAACACAAACGTCCGAAGTCAGACTTCGGACGTTTGTCGTATTCAGCAGTCCCAAAAGGAGGGAATCAGAAACTGAACTTCGCGCCGACGAACCAGCTGCGGGGCAGCGACGGGCCGTAAATGTAGCCCGAGTCGCGGTCTACACCCTTGTCGAAGTCCTTCTGGTAGGCGTTGAACAGGTTCTGCACACCGCCATAGAGCTGCATGGTTATCTCCTTGTAGATACGCACGTCGTACGACAGGCGAATATTCATGTCGAAGAACGACGGGGTCGAGACGGCCACGTCCTGCGCGACGCCCGACCCGGCCATGTGCTGCACCAGCATCGACCCGGTGCAGGTTCCCGACAGGTCGGCCGTGAAATTCCGCACCGGCTTGAACGACGCGGTGAAATAGCCGTAGGTATCGGGCGTGCGGAACATCCGGCGCACGGGCGGCACCTCTGCGTCCTCGCTCCAGAATTCGGGCTCCTTGTAACGGCTCTGCTGAAGCGTCACGCCCGCCTGCAACTCGAACCAGCGGGTAAAGGCCGCGCGCCCCTCGACATTGAAGCCGCGCACCGTGGCCCCCGAACCGTTGTAGCGTTCCTTGACCTTGCCGCCGTCGGCCGCATCATCCATGTCGCGCAGGGCGAACACGTCGTCGAGGATCGTATAGAAACCCTCGACCAGCAGGTTGGTCTGCACCTTCCCGAACGTATGGTAAAGGTCGGCCGAGAGGCTCACGCTGTGCGAGCGCTCCTCCCTCAGGTCATCCGCCAGCCGGATGCGCACCCGCTTACCGCCCACGATGGCGATGTGCATGTCCTCATCGAACGCCTGCGGGGCCCGGTAGCCCCCGGCGTAGCTCACGCGCAGGTTCACCGCTTCCGATGGGTTGAAACGCACGTTGACGCGCGGGCTGAAGATCACATGGTCTACGAGGTTGTGCTTGTCGAGGCGGCCGCCGACAAGCAGCGACCACTTCCTGGTCTTCCACTCGTTCTGCAGATAGGCACCCACGATATGCACCGTCTGATCGGTGTGGATATCATAGCCGATCGAACGGTCGCCCAGGTCGTCGTAACTGTACTCCGTACCGAAGGTCAGTTCCGAGGGCATGAACAGCAGCTTCCTGAACTCGTGGATATACTGCATCCCCGCCGCTACGGTCAGATCGTGCGTCGTCCCGTAGGCATCGGGATCCTGTTTGCTGCCGTAGTAGCTCTTGCGCGCCGTATTCTGAAACGAGGCATAGGCATTGAAGCGGTTGCGGCGGTCGGGCGACGAGATGTCGAACGAAAGGCTGCCCCCGTCGATCGAATGGTCGATCTGCTCGGCGATCAGCGCCTCGTGGGGCGGCCGGTCGAGCATGTCGCCCCCGCGGCGGAATTCGTTGATATGGTGGTACTGCGCCGTGATGCGCGAATAGGCGCCCGTACGGAAGAACGAACGCATGCCCACCGACTGGCTGTTGATGACGGGCACTTCCCCGACCGCCCCGCCGTCGTGGTCGTAGCCCGAACGGTGGCGGCTCTGGCCGAAGACGCAAAGCCCCGCCCGGCCGCTCTCGGTGACGAGCGAAGCATTGAGCATCGTATTGTTGTCATAGGAATTGCTGCCGCCGATCGAAGTGAGCGTATGCGACATCTGCGCCGAGTTGCGCGAAGGCTCCTTCGTAATGACGTTGATCGTGCCGCCGATGGCCGACGACCCGAACAGCGCCGAGCCGCCGCCGCGCAGCACCTCGACCCGCTCGATCATGTTGGCCGGGATCTGTTCCAGGCCGTATACGCCCGTCAGGGCCGAGAATACCGGGTGCGAATCGACCAGGATCTGCGAATAATGGCCGTCGAGGCCGTTGATGCGCACCTGCGTGAAGCCGCAGTTCTGGCAGTCGTCCTCGACACGCACGCCGGGCTGGAACGACAGCCCCTGTGCCAGGCACGAGGCATTGGTCTTTTCGAACAACCCGGCGTCCAGCACGCTCACCAGCGCAGGCGCCTCCCGGCGCAGCCGGGCGGAACGGCTGGCCGACACGACCACCTCGTCCATCGAGATGCCGCTCTGCACCACCTCGAAATTCAGTTCGGCCGTCTGTCCACGTCGAAGCGTCACCTGCTGCGTCTGCGAGGCATAACCCAACGCGCGGACTTCGAGCGTCAGCGCGCCCTCGGGCAGGTTTTTCAGGAAATAATGCCCCGAAGCGTCGGTCGTGGTACCGAATGCCGTGCCCGTCACGGCGATGGTCGCATAGGGAATATGTTCATGCGTGTCGCGGTCGACCACATGGCCGAAGATATTGGCGTCGGTACTTTTCTTCGGCGCCTCGACACCAAGTACCAGTACACACCGGCACATGACGAGTGCCAGCAAAATATATTTTTTCATTGCTTGTCAGATAATAAATAGTATGGGCCGGGCTGCATGCACCCGGAATATGAATCAGGAAAATGGAGGGGATCGCCGGTTACGCGACAGGGGGCGCACGCAGCGAAATGCCCGACGCCTGCTCATAGAGTTTGCAGCGGGTTGCCTCGGGCAGCAGCACGGCCAGCATCTCTGCATAGAACGAGTGCACGGTCGGCGCGATGTCGAGGTAGGGGAAGAAATAGAAATCGTCGATGATACACCTGTCGACGATGATCGTATGGGCACCGTTGTCGGGCACCAGATCGCCGCAGTGCGCGGAGAAATGCGCATGGTCTTCGTTGTAGATATGCACCTTCTGCCCCGCGTAGGCCGCGAGCAGAACCAACAGCAGCAAAGCCGCATACAGTCTTTTGGGTGCGTAGCGTATCATCTTTCCGAGCCAAAGATAGCAATAAAAAAGGGCCGTTCAAAACGGCCCTGCAAAAATACCCTAAAATGGGGATATATGTCGTGTCCACGTACCCGGATGCCGGGAGGCGGACGATGGGCGCCGCCACCCTGCGGATCGGGCGCCTCAGATGCTGATGTCGAGGATCTCGAAATGGATCGTCCCGGCAGGCACCTCCACGTCGATGCGGTCGCCTTTCTTGTGCCCCAGCAATGCCTTGGCGATGGGCGTACCGATCGCCAGCTTGCCTTCGCGCAGGTTGGCCTCGTGCTCGGCGACGATCGTGTAGGCCACCTCTTTCTTGGTGTTGTGGTTCAGCAGCGACACTTTGCTCAGTATCTGCACCTTGCTCTTGTCGATCTTCGACTCGTCGATCACGCGGGCATTAGCGAGCGAATCCTCCAGCTTGGCGATACGCATCTCCAGCAGACCTTGCGCCTCACGGGCGGCGTCGTACTCCGCGTTCTCCGAAAGGTCACCCTTGTCGCGCGCTTCGGCAATAGCCGCCGATATCGCCGGACGCTCGACGGAACGCATGTGGTCGAGCTCATCCTTGAGTTTTTTGTAACCCTCCGCTGTCAGATAAATAATCTCTTTTGCCATAATATTAAACGAGTCCGACGCACTTGAATTTCATAACGCTGCGAAAGATTCCGAACATGGGGCCCGTCGAACTCACATTAGGCATCCGCAGATGCCCGTCCCACATCCAAAATCCTCCTGTATTCCCCTTTGCGGCGGGGGAACCCTGTAAAACAAACAACGTAAAAAAATAAGAATCCTGACCGGTGAAGGCCAGAACCCTGTTTCCATTGTATACAGCAAAGATAAAAAGTTATTTTCTAATTTCCAAATCTTTTTTCGCGGCGCATGGCACGGAGTATGCGTCTCGCGCGGGATATGTATATCGTACTCCTGCTCCACTTAGCCTGGGCGCTCATGGCCGTCCCCGTCGTCACGCGCCAGAAACGCGTCCCCGCCTCGGCGGCGGCATGGCTGGCGCTGATCCTGCTGCTGCCCGTCGCCGGCACGCTGCTTTACATACTGGCCGGTTACCGCCGCAACGGCCCCGCGGCGGATTGCCCCGACTGCCGCGGCGACCGCCTCGAACAGATCATCGCCCACGGATGCGGCACACGCCCGACCCGGTACAACCGCGTCGGGCTGCTCCACAACGGCAACAACGCCTTCACGGCACTGATCGCCTCGCTGCAACGGGCCACGCGCTCGATCCACATGGAGTACTACATCATCCGAGACGACCGCATCGGGCGCACCATCGCCGAAATACTGATCCGCAAAGCCCGCGCGGGGCTCGAGGTGCGGGTGATCTACGATGCCGTCGGCTCGTGGCGCCTGAGCCGCAAGACACTGCGCCGCATGCACGACGCGGGGGTCGAGACTGCGGCTTTCGAACCGGTTCGCTTCCCGTGGTTCACCACGCGCGTCACGCACCGCAACCACCGCAAGATAGTGGTCACCGACGGCAAGGTCGCCTACCTGGGCGGCATAAACATCGCCAAATACTACCTCGACGGGGATTACATGGGCAAATGGCGCGACGAACACCTGCGCGTGGAGGGCGACGCCGTGGCCGACCTGCAACGGCTCTTCATCGCCGACTGGGCGCGCGTACGCGGTGAATACCTCGACAGCCGCCGCTACATCGCCCCGCACGGCATCCGGCGGCGGCTGCCGATCCAGCTGGCCTGGGCCGAGGAGGGGCCCTCGCGGCTGACCATCGCCGACGCCTTTGCCTCGGCCATCGTCCGGGCGCACCGCACCGTACGCATCTCCTCGCCCTATTTCCTGCCCCCTGCCATGTTGCTCGACGCGCTCCGGCTGGCGGCACGCGGCGGGGTGCGGGTACAGGTGATGATCCCCTCGTGCAGCGACTCGCCGTTCACCGACCTGATTTCCGACTCCTACATCGGCGCCCTGCTCGACGCCGGGGTCGAACTCTCCCGCTACGACAACGGCTTCCTGCACGCCAAGCTGCTGATCGTCGACGAGGACACCGCCTCAGTCGGCACGGCGAACATGGATTACCGCAGCCTGCTGGACAACCTCGAAGTCACGGCTTTCATCCGCGACCGGAGCGTCGTGCGGGCGCTCTCGGCCACCTACGACGACGACCTTGCCTCGTGCCGCCGGATCGCGCGGGAAACATGGCGGCCTGCGGCATGGCGGCGCACATTGGGC
>OBAA01000849.1_pt1 | contig 23062 bp, 17 predicted proteins | sample 1475961 | NCBI WGS metagenome assembly OBAA01 (sample SAMEA2579960, study PRJEB22360) | human gut metagenome | biome: human gut; feature: human-associated habitat; material: faeces | place: Denmark | collected 2008/2010 | reverse complement strand
GGGGCAGGCCCGGGGCATACTGCGCGTCGTCGACCGGCTCCAGCCACGTATTGCGGTTCGTCTGCGGGTTGGTCTCGACGGCCAGGTGCGAAAACCAGCTGTCGGGGGCCGCGCCGTGCCAGTGCACCACGCCGGGGCCGATCTCGACCACGTCGCCCGGCAGCAATTCCCGCGCAGGTTCGCCCTTGGCCTGATAATACCCCCGACCGCTCACGGCGACGAGCAGCTGCCCGCCCGTGTGGCTGTGCCAGTTGTTCCGGCACCCCGGCTCGAACGTGACGTTCGAAACGGGGCAGTTCAGGGCCTGGTCATGCGTCAGCCGCGCAAGATAGGCCTGCCCGGTAAAATACTTCGCAAACATCTCCGGCAGCTTCTCCCCCCGGGGGAAAACCGATCCGTATATCCTCTCCTTCGTTTCCATGTTACCCGTATCGTTGGTTTGTGCGTAAATTTCCGCCGTCAGCGCCAGCGCCGCGACAAACGCCGCAAGAATTCCTTTTTTCATCCGCAGGCTATTTATCGAGGTCGTACTTCATAGTCCCGAGCCATTCGACCGTCTGCGGATCGCGGTGCGAGAGGAAACAGCTCTGCTTCATGTCGAGCGCGGCGATCCGTGCCATATCCTCCGGCGGGAGGGTGAAATCGAACACGTCGATATTCTCGGCCATACGCTCCTTATGCACCGACTTGGGAATGACTACGATGCCGCGCTGGATCAGCCAGCGCAGGACGACCTGCGCGACCGATTTGCGGTGTTTCGCAGCCAGGTCTGTCAGCACCTCGTTCCCGAACAGGTTGTTGCGCCCCTCGGCAAACGGCGCCCATGCCTCGGCCTGCACGCCGTATCGGGCCATGATGCCGGCCTCCTCCGCCTGCTGGCAGAAGGGATGCGTCTCGACCTGGTTCACGGCGGGCACGACCTCGTTGTGGAGGATCAGGTCGACCAGTCTGTCGGGCTGGAAGTTGCTCACGCCGATCGCACGGACTTTCCCCTCCCTGTAAAGCTCCTCCATCGCCCGCCACGCGCCGTAGACGTCACCGAAAGGCTGGTGGATCAGGTACAGGTCGAGGTAGTCGAGTTGCAGCCGCTCCAGCGACGCAGCGAATGCCCGCTTGGCGCTTTCGTACCCGGCATCCTGCACCCAGAGCTTCGTCGTGATGAAAAGTTCCCCGCGGGGGATGCCGCTCCGGCGGACGGCCCGCCCCACGGCGCGTTCGTTCATATAGGCGGCTGCCGTGTCGATCGACCGGTAACCGGCCGCCAGGGCTTCCGACACGCACCGTTCGCAAATCGCCTCGTCAACCTGGTAGACGCCGAACCCCAGCACCGGCATCTCCACACCATTGTTTAAAATCTTCGTTTCCATAGTTTTATCGCCTTAACAAATTTTCATATTGCAAAAGTAGGGGATTCCGCACTGCCCGTCATTACCCGGATTACAGTTCGTCATACCATTATTACCGATCTGCCGCAGCAGGTGCGGCAAGCAAAGAAAAAAACACTAACTTTGTGTCAAACAAACCGGAACAACTATGGAAGAGATCGCAAGACTGGATCATGTGTACCAGTATAACGAACTGATGGGAATCGAAACCCTGCACCCGCTGGTCAGCGTCATCGACATGTCGAAATGCCCGCGCATGCGTCACTCGCGCCGCCTGTACGGGTTCTACTGCATCTTCCTGAAAGATGTCAAATGCGGCGACCTGCGCTACGGGCGCAACTACTACGACTACCAGGAAGGGACGCTCGTTTTCACGGCCCCGGGACAGGTGGTCGGCGTCGAGGATAACGGCGAGGTTTTCCAGCCCAAAGGCTGGGCGTTGCTGTTCCACCCCGACCTGATCCGCGGCACGTCGCTCGGGCGCAACATCGGCCGCTACACCTTCTTCTCCTACGAATCCTACGAAGCGCTGCACCTCTCGGAGCAGGAGCGGCACGTAGTGATCGACTGCCTGCAGAACATCGCGGGCGAATTGCAGCACGCCATCGACAAGCACAGCCGGACGCTGATCGTCTCGAACATCGAACTGCTGCTCAATTACAGCATCCGGTTCTACGAACGGCAGTTCACCACGCGCAGCGACGTCAACAAAGATGCGCTGTCGGGATTCGAACGGCTGCTCAACGACTATTTCCGGGACGACGCCCCGCAGCGCGACGGGGTGCCTTCGGTACGCTGGTGCGCCGAGCAGCTGCACCTTTCGGCCAACTATTTCGGCGACCTGGTGAAAAAGGAGACCGGGAAATCGGCGCAGGAATACATCCAGCTGAAAGTCATCGACATCGCCAAGGAACGCATGTTCGACACGACCAAGTCGATCAGCGAAATCGCCTACGAGCTCGGGTTCAGGTATCCGCAACACTTCACGCGCCTGTTCAAGAAATGCGTGGGGCAGTCGCCCAACGAATACCGGACACAAAACTGACCCGGCGGCACGGCCGGCAAAAGGAGAGGCGGACGGGAAAACCGGAGAGAACGGCGGACTAAACGGTAAAAACAGGCCGGCACAAACAGTTCGCCCGGACAAAACGCAGGCTTCCACCCGGACAAAACGCAGGCTTCCACCCGGACAAAACGCAGGCTTCCACCCGGACAAAACGCAGGCTTCCGCATAGCATACGAAAATCCCCGCACACTTTACCAGTGTACGGGGATTTCAAATTCCGGGGCGCTTCGCGGCATATCCGGCCAACCGGTTCCCTGCCCCGGCCAGTCCCGAACTACACCGGATGCCAGCCAGCCGGCAGCAATTTCCACAGCGGTACCACCCGTGCGGCATCAGGCGGCCGGCCCGCTACGCCTCAGGACTTTTTCCCCTGGTTGGCGACGGCGGCCATCAGCCGGGCTATCTCGTCGGGGTCGCCCAGGAAATGATCCCCCGCGTAGTTGAGGCCCTCGTCGAACTCGAAGACATAAGGCACGGCGGTCGGGAGGTTGAACTCCGAAATCGCCTCGTCCGAAATGCCTTTCAGGTGCTTGATGATGCCGCGCAGGCTGTTGCCGTGGGCGACGACCAGGATAGCGTCGTGATGCGCCAGCGCCGGCAGGATCTCGCATTTCCAGTAGGGCATAATACGCGCGACGGTGTCGCTGAGCGATTCGGTGCGGGGCAGTTCCGCCTCGGGGACATCGCGGTAACGGGGATCGAAACGCGGGTTGCGCGGGTCTTCCTCGCCCAACGGCGCCGGGGCGACGTCGTAACTGCGGCGCCAGATGTGTACCTGTTCGTCGCCGTACTTTTCGGCGGTCTCCCGTTTGTTGAGCCCCTGCAACATCCCGTAATGCTTTTCATTGAGCCGCCAGCTCTTCGAGACCGGGATCCAGTCCTGATCCAGTTTGTCGAGCACCACGTCGAGCGTCTTGACGGCGCGTTTCAGGTAGGAGGTATAGGCATGCCCGAACAGGAAACCCTCCTTGCGGAGCAGCTCCCCGGCCCTGGCCGCTTCGGCAACGCCTTTCTCGCTCAGATCGACATCCGTCCATCCCGTAAAACGGTTTTCCCTGTTCCATGTGCTCTCGCCGTGGCGGAGCAAAACTACTTTTTTCATCCTATCGCTTTTTCAGGTTCGGCACGCACCTCGTTCACCAATTTGCGGTGCTTGTCGAAATCGTTAATATTCTGCAATGTAGTATGCGCTATATTATCCAACGCTTCACGTGTAAAAAAACCCTGGTGCGAGGTCATGATGACGTTGTTGAACGACAGCAGGCGCGCCAGGATGTCGTCGTCCATGATCCGGTCGGAGGTATCCTCGTAGAAATAGGCGGCCTCCTCCTCGTAAACGTCCAGCCCGGCTGCCCCGATCTTCTTCTCCTTCAGCCCCTCGATCAGCGCCTCGGTATGGATCAGCTGGCCGCGCCCCGTATTGATTAGGATCACGCCGGGCTTCATCTTGCCGATGGCATCGCCGTTGATCATATAGCGCGTCTGGTCGGTCAGCGGGCAGTGCAGCGAAATGATGTCCGCACGGCGGTAAAGCTCGTCGAGCGTCACGTATTCGACCTGCGCCTGCGCGGCGTATTCCGCATCAGGGAAGATGTCGTAAGCCAGCACCTTCATGCCGAACCCCTTGAGTATCCGGATCAGCTCACGGGCGATCTTGCCGGTGCCGATGATGCCCGCCGTCTTGCCGTACATGTCGAACCCCATCAGGCCGTGCAGCGAGAAATTCCCGTCGCGCGTGCGCCAGTAGGCGCGGTGGACTTTGCGGTTGAGCGCCAGCATCAGCGCCACGGCATGTTCCGCGACGGCGTGGGGCGAATAGGCCGGAACGCGCACGACGGGGATGCCGTATTCGGCCGCGGCCTTCAGGTCTACGTTGTTGAAGCCGGCGCAACGCAGTGCGATCAGTTTCACGCCCATCGCGGCCAGCTGGCGTATCGTGCCGGCGTCGGCCGTGTCGTTGACGAAGATGCAGACCGCGTCGGCCCCCTGCGCCAGCAGGGCGTTGTTGCCGTTCAGGTGGCTGCGGTGGTAATTGAACTCGAACCCGCAGGACGCATTGGCGCGGTCGAACGACTCGCGGTCGTAGGGTTGGGTTCCGAAGAATGTTATTTTCATAAATGCACTTTTTTTCCTCTTTTATCGTACAGAAAACGGTTTTGCACGGCCGGTTATTATGCGATCGTGACCTCGGGGTCGAGATATACGTCCTGGATGGCGTTGAGCAGCGCCACGCCCTCCTTCATCGGGCGCTGGAACGCCTTGCGGCCGCTGATAAGCCCCATGCCGCCGGCCCGCTTGTTGACGACGGCCGTCATCACGGCCTCCTGCAAATCGGATGCCCCGTGCGACTCGCCGCCGGAATTGATCAGCCCGACGCGCCCCATGTAACCGTTGGCCACCTGGTAGCGGCAAAGGTCGATCGGATGCTCCGTCGTCAGCTTGGTGTAAACCTCGTCGCGTGTCTTGCCGAAGCCGATGGCACGGAACCCGCCGTTGTTCACCGGCAGCTTCTGTTTCACGATATCGGCCTTGATCGTCACACCCAGGTGGTTCGCCTGCCCCGTCAGGTCGGCCGAAGCATGGTAATCCACCCCGTCCTTCCTGAAACCCTCGTTGCGCAGGTAGCACCACAGGATCGTCGCCATGCCCAGCTCGTGCGCATAGTCGAACGCCCCGGCGATCTCCACCAGCTGGCGGCGGCTCTCCTCCGACCCGAAATAGATCGTAGCCCCCACGGCGGCGGCGCCCATGTTCCAGGCGTCGCGCACGGTGCCGAACATCACCTGGTCATAGGTGTTGGGGTAGGTGAGCAGCTCGTTGTGGTTGAGCTTGACGATGAACGGTATCTTGTGCGCATATCTGCGTGCCACGGCGCCCAGCACGCCGAAGGTCGAAGCCACGGCATTGCAGCCGCCCTCGATGGCCAGCCTGACGATATTCTCCGGATCGAAATAGGCCGGGTTCGGGGCGAACGACGCCCCGGCGGAGTGTTCGATGCCCTGATCCACGGGCAGGATCGAGACATAGCCCGTACCGGCCAGGCGCCCGTGGGCGAGGATCCATTGCAGGCTGCCGAGCGTCCGGATGTTGCGGTCGGACTCCATCCAGACCTTGTCGACCGTATCGGGTGCGGGCAGGTAAAGCTGGCTCTTGTCGATCGTCCGGCACACATGGGAAAGGTAGTATTCGGCCTTCTCCCCGAGAATTTCAATGGTTTTCATAATTTTACGATATTAAGTGATTCGAGTTTATTTACTGCAATTCGGGTTCCAAACACGCCCGGCGCCCCGCGACAAAACGAAAGCCGCCCGGCGGGGCGGCTTATTTCTTGGTGTTACGGTACTCTGTGGGAGATTCACCCGTATGCTTCTTGAAATAGCGCCCCAGGTAGGACTGGTCGGGGAAATGCAGGCGGTAGGCGATCTCCTGCACCGACAAGTCCGTCGATTGCAGGAGCATCTTGATCTCCAGCAAGACCGACCGGTCGATGAACTCCTTGGCGGTGCTGTGCGCGATCGTACGCACGATGGTCGAAAGGTAACGGGTGGAAATGCAGAGTTTGTCGGCGTAGAACGACACTTCGCGCTCCTGCGAACCGAACTCGTGCACGAAGGCCACGAACCTGTGGAACAGTTCGGTCTGCCGCGTGGTCGATTCGGGCACCTGGCGCTGCATGCCCACAAAACGCTGCAACTTGTCGTAAATCTCCATCAGCACATTCTGCAAACGGTTGCGGATGATCGTGTTGCGGAAAATATTATTCCGGTCGCGGTAGGTATAAGCCGCCATCTGAAACCAGATGGCAGCCCCCTCGACGATACGCGCCGGGGGATAGGCGATCGGATTCTCGCGCAGGGTGCGGAAAAAGGAGGGCTCGAGCCGGAGCCGAAACGCCGCCTCGGAAAAAATATCGTGCGAAAAGGCGCAGAACGTCATCCGGAAGTCATCGGTTCGCTCCGTGAGCATCAGCATCGAACCGGGCAGTACGAGCACCAGGGTATTCCGTTTCACAAGACCTCCGTATTGGTTTACAGTCACATGGGCGCTGCCTTTGCGGCAAAACAGAATGGCCCCTCCCTCACAGCGGTTCGCATAATTGTTGAAATAGGAAAAATCGGATTCCCCGACTACGAATTGCTCTTCGGCAGTAGTAATTATAGGATTTATGGCAGACATATGAATTCGTTTTTCGAACAAATTTAGCGCATTTTCCGATATTTTCCCAAATTTTGTTCCGAAAAATACCAACACTGTTCGCAATATAAAGGCACGATCACGCCCTTTTTAGGGTACTTTTGCAACGAAAAAAGTTTTTTTAGTTTAAAACAGGAGAAAAGTATGAAGCAAACATTTGTGAAAGCTGCTATCATGGCAAGCTTCATGGCAGCCGTTTCGTGCGGTCAGGCACCCACGGAGCAAGGCCCCGCGCAATACGGCGTGACGACCATTGCCACTACCGACCGCGAAATCCAGAGCAACTACTCGGCAACGATCCGCGGACGCCAGGACATCGACATCTATCCGCAGGTTTCGGGAACCATCTCCGAACTGCGTGTCACCGAGGGCCAGTCGGTTTCGAAAGGACAGACCCTTTTCATCATAGACCAGGTACCTTACAAGGCAGCGCTCCAGACAGCAGAAGCCAATGTCGCAGCGGCAAAGGCCAGCGTGGCAACGGCCCAGCTGACATATGACAGCAAGAAGGAACTCTTCGCAAAGAGCGTCGTGTCGCAGTACGACCTCTCGACAGCCGAAAACACGCTGCTGACGGCAAAGGCGCAGCTCGCACAGGCCGAGGCACAGCGCGTAAATGCCGCCAATAACCTCTCCTACACGGTCGTGAAGGCCCCGGCCAACGGCATGGTAGGTACGCTGCCGTACCGTGTCGGCGCACTGGTGAGCGCGTCGATGCCGCAGCCGCTTACGACCGTTTCGGACAATTCGGAGATGTACGTCTATTTCTCGATGACCGAAAACCAGCTGCTCAATCTGACCCGTAAATACGGCTCGATCGCCAACACGCTCAAGAACATGCCCGACATACAGTTGCAGCTCAACGACGGTTCGATTTACGACCAGACAGGCCGCATCGAGTCGATCAGCGGTATTATCGACTCCTCGACGGGCAGCGTGCAGCTGCGCGCGGCATTCCCCAACAAGGGAGGCCTGCTCCACAGCGGCGGCGCAGGAAGCATTATCCTGCCCGTCAATTACACGGATTGCATCGTGGTTCCCCAGGTAGCGACGTTCGAACTGCAGGACAAAGTATATGTATATAAAGTGGTAGACGGCAAGGCTACCTCGTCCATGATCGACGTGGAGAAAATCAACAACGGACGGGAATATATCGTCAAGTCGGGCCTCGTCCCGGGAGACGTCATCGTAGCCGAGGGCGTCGGCCTGCTGCGCGAGGGGACCGCTGGCGCCAGGGCGCCGCAGCGCAGGCCACACCGGCAGCCGCAGCCCAAACCCAAACCGAAAAGGAGGAATAACCTATGACACTGAAACATTTTATCGAACGACCCGTACTGGCGTCGGTCATATCCATCGTAATCGTAATCGGCGGTCTGATCGGTCTGGCGACACTGCCCGTGGAGCAGTATCCCGACATTGCGCCCCCGACGGTGATGGTGCGCGCCTCGTATCCGGGCGCCAGCGCCGAGACAATCCAGAAATCGGTCATCGTACCGCTCGAGCAGGCTGTCAACGGTGTGGAAGACATGACCTACATGACCTCCAGCGCCGCTGTCGGAAGTGCCTCGGTGACGATTTACTTCCGCCAGGGAATCAATGCCGACATGGCTGCCGTCAACGTGCAGAACCGCGTTTCGCGGGCCACCGGCCAGTTGCCTTCCGAAGTCACACAAATTGGCGTGACGACCATGAAACGGCAAACCTCGATGATCAAGATCTTTTCGCTGTACAGTCCCGACGACACCTACGATGAAACGTTCCTGTCGAACTACCTGAAGATCAACATCGAGCCCCGCATCCTCCGTATCGCAGGCGTCGGCGAGGCCTTCACGCTCGGTGCCGACTATTCGATGCGTATTTGGCTCAAGCCCGATGTAATGGCCCAGCACAAGCTCATCCCGTCGGACGTAACAGCGGCACTCGCCGAACAAAACATCGAATCGGCGACCGGTACGCTGGGTGAGAACTCGGACAATACATTCCAGTATACGATGAAATACCGCGGACGTCTGATGACCCCGGAAGAATTCGGGGAGATCGTGCTCGTGGCCAAGCCCGACGGCACGCTTCTGCGCCTGAAGGATGTCGCGGACATCGAGCTGGGAAGCGAATCCTACGCTTACAAAGGCTACACCAACGGTCATCCTGGCGTCAGCACAATGGTCTTCCAGACCGCCGGTTCGAACGCCACGCAGGTCGTAAACGAAATCGACGCCCTACTGGCCGAAATCGAAGCCGAACTGCCTAAGGGCGTTTCCATCGCCCACCTGCAGAGTGTGAACGACTTTCTCTTCGCCTCGATCAACGAGGTAATCAAAACGCTGATTGAGGCCATTCTGCTTGTGATCCTCGTGGTGTACGTCTTCCTGCAGGATATCCGCTCAACGCTCATTCCCTCCGTTTCGATCATCGTATCGCTGGTCGGTACGTTCGCCTTCCTCTCGGTAGCGGGCTTCTCGATCAACCTGCTGACGCTCTTCGCGCTCGTCCTTGCGATCGGTACGGTCGTCGACGACGCCATTATCGTGGTGGAGGCTGTCCAGGCGCGTTTCGACGTGGGATATAAGTCCTCCTATATGGCTACCATCGACGCTATGTCGGGTATTACCTCGGCTATCATCACCTCAACGCTGGTCTTCATGGCCGTGTTCATCCCCGTATCGATGATGGGCGGCACGTCGGGTGTATTCTACACGCAATTCGGTATCACGATGGCCGTGGCCGTGGGTATCTCGGCGTTGAACGCCCTGACGCTCTCGCCCGCACTATGCGCCCTCATCCTGAAACCTTACCTCGACGAAAACGGAGAGATGCGCGACAACTTTGCGGCCCGCTTCCGCAAGGCATTCAACTCGGGATTCAGCACCCTGATCAATAAATACAAGCACGGCGTGCTGCTCTTCATCAAGCACAAATGGCTGATGTGGTCGACGCTCGGCCTGGCATTCGCCGCACTCGTCCTGCTGATGAACAACACCAAGACGGGTCTGGTGCCTGACGAAGACCAGGGTACGATCATGGTGAACGTCACCACGGCACCGGGTACTTCGCTCGCCGAAACGCATATGATCATGGAGCAGGTTGCGGATCGGATCCAGGCAATCCCCCAAATCAGAGACTTCATGCAGGTGGCAGGCTACGGCATGATCGCCGGCCAGGGTTCCTCCTACGGTATGTGTATCATCAAGCTCAAGGACTGGGAAGAGCGACCGGACAAGGCGGATGCGGTGAACGCCGTAATCGGCCAGATATACGGACGCACATCCGACATCAAGGATGCACAGATTTTCGCCGTGGCACCGCCGATGATCTCGGGTTACGGTACCTCGACCGGTTTCTCCATGCACCTGCAGGACAAGACGGACGGCAGCCTGACGGACTTCTACAACATCTACCTGCAGTTCATCGGGGCGCTGAACCAGCGCCCGGAGATCGAACGCGCCTACTCGACCTTCAACATCAACTTCCCGCAGTACATCGTGAGCATCGACGCGGCAAAGGCCAAACGGGCCGGCATCTCGCCCAACGCGATCCTTTCGACGCTTTCGGGTTACTACGGCGGGCAGTACGTCTCGAACGTCAACCGGTTCTCGAAGATGTACTACGTGACGATCCAGTCCGACCCGAAATACCGTCTCGACACCGAATCGCTCAACAACGTCTTCGTACGCTCCAACAACGGCGAGATGGCTCCCCTGGGACAGTTTGTGAATCTGGAAAGGGTTTACAGCTCCGAGGTGCTGAACCGCTTCAACATGTACAGTTCGATCGCCGTGAACGGCACGGCGGCCGCCGGGTATTCGTCGGGCGATGCCATCAAGGCCATCCAGGAGACGGCCGCCCAGGTACTGCCGAAGGGCTACGGCTACGATTTCGACGGTATCACCCGCGAGGAAGCGCAGACGGGGAGCAACACGACGATCATCTTCGGGATCTGTATTCTGCTGATTTACCTCATCCTGAGTGCCCTGTACGAAAGCTTCCTGCTTCCGTTCGCCGTCATTCTCTCCGTACCGTGCGGCCTGTTGGGCTCGTTCCTCTTCGCCAAGATGATGGGACTGGAGAACAACATCTACCTGCAAACGGGTATCATCATGCTGATCGGCCTGCTCTCGAAGACCGCCATCCTGATTACGGAGTACGCCTCCGACCGGCGCCGTGCGGGTATGACCCTGACACAGGCCGCCGTATCGGCTGCCAAAGTCCGTCTGCGCCCGATCCTGATGACCGTCCTCACCTGCGTATTCGGTATGATCCCGCTGGTGCTCTCGCACGGTGTGGGCGCCAACGGTAACATGACCCTCGGTTCGGGCGTCGTGGGCGGTATGATCGTCGGGACACTGGCCCTGCTGTTCCTCGTACCGACGCTGTTCATCGCCTTCCAGACCCTGCAGGAGAAAGTCAAGCCCATAGAGTTCGACCCCGATCCGCAGTGGGCCGTACAGGCGGAACTGGAGGAGTGTAAAAACGAGAAAGAGGAGTAACAAGATGAAAAAGCTTATTATCATACTGGCCGCAGCGGCCATGACCGGCTGCGGCATCTACAAGCCCTACACCCGTCCCGAGGTGAAAACCGACGGGCTGTACGGCACGGCCGAGACCGCCGACACGACGACGATCGGCAACATGGGCTGGGAAGAGATGTTCACCGACCCCTACCTGCGGACACTCATTCGCCAGGGGTTGGAGAACAATACCGACCTGCAATCGGCGCAATGGAGGATCAAGGAAGCCGAGGCGACGCTTAAATCGGCGCGCCTGGCTTACCTGCCGTCGTTCAATTTCGCACCGCAGGGCAGCATGAGCAGTTTCGACTGGGCCACGCCGGGCAAAACGTACAGTATCCCGGTCACGGCAAGCTGGCAGATCGACATCTTCAACGGCCTGACCAACGCCAAACGCAAGTCCAAGGCGCTTTACCTCCAGAGCAAGGAGTACGAGCAGGCCGTGAAAACGCAGTTGATCTCGGGCATTGCAAACCTCTACTACACGTTGCTGATGCTCGACGGACAATACGAGGTTACCGAGCAAACCGCCGAGAAATGGCGCGAGAGCGTCCGCACGATGCGTGCACTGAAAGAGGCCGGCTTGGCCAACGAAGCCGCCGTAGCGCAGTACGAAGGCAACTGCCTCGCCATCGAGGCTTCGCTGCACGACCTCGAATACCAGATCCGCCAGGCCGAGAACAGCCTTTGCTCGATGCTGGCCGAAGGCCCGCACCCCATCGAGCGCGGCCGCCTCGAAAGCCAGCAGCTGCCCGACGACCTGACTGTCGGCATACCGGTGCAGATGCTTTCGAACCGCCCCGACATCCGCAGCGCCGAATACTCGCTGATGCAGTCCTATTATGCCACCAGCGAGGCACGCTCGGCCCTCTATCCTTCGATCACGCTGAGCGGGACTCTGGGATGGACGAACAACAGCGGGGCCCGGATCGTCGACCCCGGAAAATTCCTCTGGTCGGCCGCCGCTTCGCTGCTGCAACCCATCTTCAATGCCAACGCCAACCGCGCCCGCGTGAAAATCGCCAAGGCACAGCAGGAAGAGACCAAGCTGGCATTCCAGCAGGCCCTGCTCAACGCGGGCGCCGAGGTCAACAACGCCCTCACGCAGTGCCAGTCGGCCCGCGCGAAAACCGGCCTGCGGACACAGCAGATTGAAGCGTTGGAGCGCGCCGTAGAGAGCACGGAACTGCTCATGCAACACGGCAGCACGACCTACCTCGAAGTACTGACCGCCCAGCAGTCGCTGCTTTCTGCTCAGCTGAACCAGATTGCGGATCGTTTTGACGAGATCCAGGGTATCGTGAACCTCTACCAGGCTTTGGGTGGCGGCCGCGACATTGCAGCGGAGGCGAAATAATGAAAAGGGGAGCGACCAAAGAGGAGATCATCCGCATCACGCAGGAGCTCATTACCCGGAACGGCATCCGTGCCGTCCGGGTGGATGAGATCGCGCAGACGCTGGGAATCTCGAAGCGCACCCTCTATGAAATGTTCGCTGACAAGGAAGACCTGGTGAGCGCCTGCCTCGATTTCATGTGCCACCAACAGCAGGAGCGCATCACGGCTTACAGGAAACGCCGCAGCAGGAGTTCGCTGCAACGGGCTTTCAAACTGGTATACGAATACATCGAACACCTGTATACGGTCGAAAGCAGCTTTCTGTCCGACCTGCGCCACAAGGTGGCCTATGCCGAACATTTCGACGAACACCGGGAATTCTGGCGCAGCGAACTGACCGTACACCTGAACGGGAGCCGCGAAGAAAAGCTCCTGTTGCCCGAAATCGATGCGTCGAGCTTTGCCGACCGGATTCTGGAAACGATCTTCGAAATGCGGATAAACAATGCGACGCGCGAGGAGTCCTACCTCTTTTGCAGGACGATCCTGCGCGGTGCGGCAACCCGCGAAGGGGTCGAGCGAATCGACAGCCACCGATAATTATTCTGTAATACAATGAAAATCCCCGCAGGGCTCTCTCCTGCGGGGATTTTTTCTGTCATAATGGCGGGCGGCAGGCAAAACCCAGAACGAGAATACGGTTGGAATACGGGAAAGGCAAGAGGGGAGGGACGCAAATCCCGCCGTCGGGCATCCGCACAAAAAGGGCCGCACTTGCGAAGTACGGCCCTTTTCAACCATCATATTTAACCTCTGACTAATAGAGCAGGGTTTCGTCGGCTTCGTCCCGATACCATTCCACATGTTCCCGGCCGCCCGATGCCGCCCATGCGTTGAAATAGGTATAGACGTCCCGGATATCGCTGCGTTCGAGCGGATAGCGGAACTCACCCGGGATACACAGCGCCCACATCATGTAGTTGTTCTTCACACCGTCGCCCTTGGTGACGAAATAGCGGTAGGGATCCGACTCCAGGAAGGTATTGCCCGATACGACCGCGAATTGCGTCGGCTTGCGCCCCGGCATGTGGATCTCCGTCTCGCGGGTGAACGTGCCCGAACTCTTCTGGTTCACGACGATGAACGCATTGAGCGCCGACTCGCGGACGGCTGCGGGGTCGACCGGCTGCGCAAAGGTCACCGTCGTCGTGTGTTTCACGGTCGGTATGGCCACGCCCTTGGTCGTATTGATGTAAGTCCCTTCGCCCAGGATCTCCTGCGAAGTGTTGAAAAGCGGGATCACGGCCAGTTCGCTGCCCGATTCCGGGCCGGAGCCCGCAAACGCACCGCGGCCGAAGGTCGTATTGGTGGTCTCCACGCCGGCGACCTCCGAGGTACGAACCTTGTCCAACTGGATGGCAAAGGCATTCAGGTGCGCGGCACCTGCGGCCTTCAGTTCCCAGTTGATGCGGATCAGGCCGACCTTCCCGGTCTCCTTGTCGCTGCGGCGGTCGACGCTTACGACCACCACGACATCGTTCATGTCGTAGTCGCCGATCCACGGCCAGCCGTCCTCAAAGCAGTAGGTATAGGGTAAACCGTTGACCTCGACAAACTCGGGTTCCGGTTCCGGATCGGGCGTTATGGGCTGCCGGACACCGTTGCATTTGGCTTCGGGGAGCACGACCGTCTGCCTGGCACGCATCACGGCGCCGCCGGTGAGGCTACGCTCGTCGATAACGTATTTCGAATCGGCTGCATTGTCGTACACGACTTCCATCAGCCCGTCGAACTTCGTCCCGTAATAGCGTGAGCTCACGCCTTTCTCGCGGATCACGACCACGGCCATGAGCTGGTCGGCGGCAGCCTGGCTCACGATATGGACATTGCCGCCCGACTTACCGGCATTATACTCGTCCATGGCGAAGATCGAGCCGGCAGCGGCGTACAACTCCGTATTGCTGTTGAAATAGACCTCCTCGGCATCGAGCCCCGCGCCGGATGCAATATAGAATCGGGCACCTTCGGCGGCAATTTCCTCGGCTACGGTATGGCAATTCACATAGAGTGTCCCCCCGCCGCGGGCTTCGAGTTTCTCCATCGAGGCCAAACCTTTCTGGTAAACGACCGAGTTGTTGGTCAAATAGAAAGTCCCGTCAACATCAACGACACCATTCTCGCAGTTAGACAGTTCGGCGTAGGAGTTGAGCTCCAAATCATCGCTCTCTATCTTGCCGTCGTTATAAAGTTTCGCCCGGTTGGTGATTTCCATGTCATCGGCCTCCAATTCTGCGGCGGCACCGTTGTAGAATGCACAGGAATTATTGATGTCGAACGTCCCGTCGACGATGAATTTCCCTTCGTTGACCACGGCCTTGCAGGAAAAGTTCGTTTTCCCGGCCGTAAACTTACCGCCTTCGAAAACGAAAATCGCGGGGTTGGGTGCGTTCTGCTGCATGTTCGCACTTGCTTCACGGATGTACACCTCGCCGCCCGGAAGCACTGCGAGCGTCGCCTGACCGATCGTAACGGAGGAATCGAGCGTCAGTTTGCCCGCCACGTAGAGGATCGGCGAGGGGTTGGGGCTAAAGGTTCCGTTCAGGCCGATATTGCCCGTAACCTCGGCTCCTGCCGGGATATAATACTCCGCAGCTGCAAACGGGGCCCAGCTCGCACCCAGGTCGATCTTGCCGGCAGGCGTACTCCGGATGATGGCCCCCTCGGCGAAAGGTGTACATCCGGGAAACCCCCCCCCCGCCCTCCGCGGGGAGCCGCGGGTAGTCGGGCATCGAACTGTCGGCCGCGGCGCGCGCCATCCCGGCCATCCGGAGTAAGGGCGTCCCGGCTGCGGCCTTCATCCGCGCACCGGCGACGTTCACCGACGCTGCGACCGGTTCCATGGAGACGGCCACCGTACCGTCGGGCAGGGTAGTCTGGACATAAATGTTCCCGATCCCGGCCGGGATCGTCACCGCGGTTCCGAACACGGGGCGGGATGGCGTCACCACACCCATCGCCACGATATTGCCGTCCGAGAGGATCGGGGAGCAATACACGCGGATAACGGCATATTGGGGCGTATTGCCCGTAACACTCGGCATACCGACCGAAATATCCAGGTCGCGGGTCGTTTCCCATTTGAAGTCGGCGGGAACTGCAGACGAGGGCTCCTGCGGTTCGCCGCTGCCGGTGCCCATGTTTTTCTGGCACGAAAAGGCCAAAAACGTCGTTGCAATAGCTGCAACAGCGTAAAGTCGTTTCATAAATTGATATTTTTAATCTATCTCTTGTGCATAGTGCACATTCTTCGACACAAATATAAACATTAATTTTTCAAACCAAAACTTTTCCGCCCTTTTGTTCAACAAAAAAGGTCGAGGTAGCAACTATGGCATGCAAAACCCCGGCCGCTAAACAGTTTTTTGCAAAAAAATCGGGCCGACCGCAAGCATGAGCCGAAAAATTCCTATATTTGCACACAGGAAAACATCCGAAAGCAGAAAATGATTGCCACGACGACATACCACGACACATACGGCGGCTCGCTCCGCAGTATGACCATGGATATGATGTACATGCGCAACCGATTCCGCCGGGTGTAGATTTTCCGTGTATACGAACGACACAATCCGGCTTCAGAGAGGTCGGATTTTTTTTGTAACGACTAAAAAACAGATAGCATGGCTGAGAAAAAATTACGTTTCGAGACATTGCAGATCCACGGAGGGCTGCAACCCGACGATCCCACGGGTGCCCGCGGTGTGGCGATATATCCCACGGCAGCATACCGTTTCAAGAGCTGCGAACACGCGGCCAACCTCTTCGACCTGAGCGAAGGGGGCAACATCTACACCCGGCTGCAAAACCCGACTACGACCGTATACGAGCAACGCATCGCCGCCCTGTACGGTGCCGTGGGGGCGCTGGCCGTCTCTTCGGGCATGTCGGCCATACTCATCGCCGTGCTCTCGCTGGCGGCCGAGGGCGACAACATCGTCGCCTCGCCGTTCCTCTACGGCGGCACCTTCACCCAGTTCCGCATTTCGCTGCGCAGGCTCGGCATCGACTGCCGCATCGCCCGAAGCGAACGCCCCGAGGACTTTGAGGCGCTGATCGACGGACGCACGAAAGCGATTTACGCTGAGAGCATGGGCAACCCCTCCTGCACCGTATCGGACATGGAAGCATTGGGCAAGCTGGCCAAACGCTACGACGTGCCCTTCGTCGCGGACAATACGTTCGGTGCCGCGGGCTACCTGTGCAACCCCTTCGAATGGGGTGCGAACATCGTCGTCGACTCGGCGACCAAATGGATCAACGGCCACGGCACGGCCATGGGCGGGGTGATCGTCGACGGGGGCAATTACGACTGGGCCAACGGCAAGTTCCCGCAGATCGACGGCCCGTCGGAAGGGTATCACGGACTGAATTTCCACGAGGCATTCGGCGCGGCGGCCTTCATCGTGAAATGCCGCGTGGACGGTGTCCGCGACCTGGGCTGCTGCCCCTCGCCGTTCGACTCCTACCTGATGACCCTCGGGCTGGAAACGCTTTCGCTGCGCGTGCGGCACGAAGTCGAGTCGGCCCGCAGGCTGGCCGAATACTGCCGCAACCATCCCAAAGTGGAGCGCGTGAGCTTCGTAGGCTTCGAGTCGCACCCGAGCTACGCGAACGCGAAGAAGTATTTCCGGTTCGGTTCGTCGGCAGTCTTCACCATCGAACTCAAAGGCACGCTCGACAGCACCGTGCGTTTCGTCGAATCGCTCAACCTGGCGGCACACATGGTCATGATCGGCGACTCGGTCACGGTCGTTACGCACCCGGCATCGACCACGCACAAACAGCTCAGCGACGCAGACCTCGCCGCAGCAGGCGTCACGCCGACCATGCTGCGCATCTCCGTCGGGCTGGAGAATACCGACGACCTTATCGACGACTTCGAACAGGCTTTCGCACACATCGGATAATGGAACCCAGCATTTACAAAGCACCCGGGCCGTTCGAGCTCGAAACGGGGTATACGCTGCCCGAGCTGAAGATCGCTTACCACACCTACGGCAAGCCCAATGCGGCGTACGACAACGTCGTGTGGGTATGCCATGCCCTGACGGCCAACTCGGACGTGGCGGACTGGTGGCCGCACACGGTCGAGGCGGGGCGTTTCCTCGACCCGGCACGCCACTTCGTGGTCTGCGCCAACATCCTCGGGTCGCACTACGGCACCACGGGGCCGCTGCACGTGAACCCGGAAACGGGAAGCCCCTATTACAAGGATTTCCCGCCGTTCACGATCCGCGACATCGTCCGTGCACACCGCCTGTTGGCCGGCGCGCTCGGCATCGGCCGCATCGACACGCTCGTAGGAAGTTCGGTCGGGGGATTCCAGGCCATCGAATGGGCGGTCTTGGAGCCGGAGCGCATCGGCAAACTGATCCTGATCGCCACGGCGGCCAAGGCCTCGCCCTGGACGATCGCCATCGACCAGACCCAGCGCATGGCCATCGAGGCCGACACGACGTTCGGCGAGCCGCGAGACGACGCCGGGATGGCCGGACTGGCTGCCGCACGCGCCCTGGGGCTGCTCACGTACCGGGGTTCGCTGGGATACAACCTCACGCAGCAGGACAAGGAGGAACTCCCCGCAGTACACCGCGCATCGACCTACCAGCAATATCAGGGCGAGAAACTCTGCCGGCGCTACAACGCCTACTCGTACTATGCCATACTCAACGCCTTCGACACCCACGACACGGGGCGCGGGCGCGGCGGGGTAGCAGCCGCCCTCGCACGCATCGAAGCCCGCACGGCAGTGGTCGGCATCACGACCGACATCATTTTCACCCCGGCAGAGATGCGCGAACTGCACGGCATGATCGCCGGAAGCACGTACCACGAAATAGATTCGCCGTTCGGGCACGACGGGTTCCTAGTCGAGCACGGGCAGTTGAACGACATCCTCTATCCGTTCATGAACAATCAATAAACAAGCAGCATATGAGCAAAATCAAAATCGGCCTGTTCGGGTTCGGCGTCGTCGGACAGGGAATCTACCAGGTAGTGCAGAAATCGAAGAACGCCCACGCGGAGATCGTGAAGATCTGCGTCCGCGACCCGGAAAAACCGCGCAAGATCGAGGTCGACAAATCCCTCTTCACGACGTCGGTCGACGAGATACTCGACAACAGGGACATCAACCTGATCGTGGAGGTGATCGACCAGGCCGATGCTGCATACAGCATCGTCAAGCGGGCCCTGCTGCGCGGCATCCCGGTCGTCTCGGGCAACAAGACCATGCTGGCGCACCACCTTCCGGAACTGATCGAGATCCAAAAGACGCACAACGTGGCGCTGCTGTACGACGCCTCGTCGTGCGGTTCGATCCCCGTCATCCGCAACCTCGAGGAATACTATGACAACGACCTGTTGTTAGAGGTGAAAGGCATCCTGAACGGCTCGTCGAACTACATCCTCTCGCGCGTCTTCGACCACGCCGAGAGTTACGACAGCGCCCTGGCGCAGGCGCAGGCGCTCGGCTTCGCCGAAAGCGACCCGTCGTTCGACATCGAAGGCTACGATTCGCTCTTCAAGCTGGTGATCATCACCGTACATGCGCTGGGCACCTACGTCGCCCCGGAAAAGATTTTCACCTACGGTATCTCGACCATCCACGATTCGGACATCCGGTATGCCCGCGAGAAGAACGTCAAAATCAAACTCGTGGCGCAGGTTGTCAAGGTGAGCGACGAACACTTCACGATGTTCGTCATGCCGGAATTCGTGACGCCCTCGAAGTATATTTACAGCGTCGACGACGAGTACAACGGCGTAGTGATCCGCGGCGAGTGCTACGACCGGCAGTTCATGTTCGGCAAGGGCGCCGGGAGCCTGCCCACGGCCTCGTCCATCCTGAGCGACATCATGGCCCGCCTGAACAACTACCGCTACGAGTACAAGAAGCAGAACTACATGCAGAAGCCCGACTACACGACGGACATCACGCTGAAGGTCTACGTGCGGTACAAGGAGACCGACGTGCACGGCATCCTGAATTTTACGAAGGTGCACGAACAGTACACCAGCGAAGACAGCAACTACGTCATCGGCGACATCCAGCTGAGCGAACTGCTCGCCAAACGCGACCGGCTCCGGGGAAAGGACGTGTTCCTGGCCAACATCCCGATTTTCTTCCTGAACCGCGACAACTGACACGACGCGGGCACTGGGCTCCTGCGGGGTGGGACACGCATTCGCTGCGCCACCAAAAGGTCATCACGCAATGGCCTGTGCTCACCGCAGCCCCGAGGAAAACCGCACGGCGGCCTGCCTCAGGAGGGTAAAACCCGCAGTAAAAAGACGATCCCCGGCTCATCCGAGACCGGGGATCGTTCCGTTGCCGCATCCTCGGCTACGGCTATATATCCTTCACGCAGCGCAGAGAGACACCGTTTCCGGCCGGAAACGGAGCAAGCCCGGCTACGATACCGCCAGACGAATAACTCAATGCCTGATAGCCCGAACCGCCGTCTTGCGGGGTACAGCTCATCAAATAGCCTTTGGTTTCAGTAAGATAACGCCCCGTCTCCGAATTCCACATCCCGGCGCTACGGAGCAGGGACGCATCGTATTCGGGGCTGGCGATCATCTGCTCGATCTCGGCGCCCGTGGGGACATGCCAGCCCGGCGGACAAATCCCCTGCACCGGGGTACCGGATGCAGCCGTCGCACCGCCCAGGGCCGTTGTGAAGCTGTAAAGCAACCCCCGTTCCGCGACATATTCGGCGTCGTTCGATCCCGCCGTACCGCGGCAAGGGTACCAGATACCGGTTCCGATCTGGGCACCGTCAGGCAGGTAACGCAGGTTCCGGGTCATCCAAACCCGTCCGCCGATCGTCGCGGTGGGGTAGTCCACACCCCCGTAGGAAAGCGTCCCGGGATCACCACCCTCGCCGCCGCCTTCGCCACCGCCGCCATCGCCGCCGCCATCGAGCGAACCGCCGTCGCCCCAGTCGACGACTTCGCCGCTCAGTTCCACGTCGATGTCGATATTGGTCACAACGACCGACATGTCGTAGCGTTTCCCGCTTTCGAGCTGTGCCGAAGAGAGGGTTTTACTGCGGCTCTTTCCGTCACCGGTCGCTACCGTAACCGTCAGAGTGGCCTGCTGCGGCACGAGGATAGCACGGTAGGCGGCATCGGCCGTCACTTCGAACGCCTCGACGTCGGCAGCAGCAGCCCCGCTCTTGGCCGCGGCGGAGGGCACCGTGAAATCGACCACGGCCGTCGGGACAAGCCCGCCGACCGTAACCCCCGTAACCGGGGCGTCGGAATTGTTGGTAAGGACGATCGTCAGCTGCGACATCACATGGTAAAAGAGCATCCCGACAGGTACCGAAGATGGGGTAACCTCTTTTTTCACCGCGACCAGCAGGTCGGACGATGCACCTCCCGACGTCTGGTCTGTAACAACGGAAAACTCCGCGGGCATTCCCTGTTCGGAGTAAGGATGGTAGGCAGTGAGCGTCGATTTTTCATTCGAATCGTTATACCACAGCAAATCCGCGGCCGTAAAGGCCGTACCGTCGTAGGTCATCGGAACGTTCTGCGCATAGGTTTCCGAACCTTTGGCAATGCTCAGCCCGATGCGGTCGCCGGTATCGAAATGCAATCCCGTAACACGGGTCTGGATCGTCGGCGCGATTTTCACACAAGGCGTACCTGTGTCGGACTTTGAGCAGCCTGCCGCAAGGGCAGCGGCGGCCAAAGCCGTCAGAAGTGTTGTTTTCATCTCGCGATAATCGTAATAAGGTGTGACTTTTCAGCACAAATTTAAACCTTTTTACGTCATTAACAACACTTTCGAACAGTTTTTACAATCAATTCCGGTAATAGGATTCGTCGAGTCCGAGCGTAAAGCTACCCCGGCGCAGGAGTGTGCCGACAGCAACGGCCAGCACCAGTGCCGCATTGAAAAAGAAGGGGAAGCGGTCGCTGTGCGTCCCGAAAACATGACGGAAGAGGTCTACGATAAAAGGGCAGACCATCACGGCCAGGTAATTCACCGACATGACGAACGAAAGGGCCAGCGTAGCGGAACGCGGCGGGGCGATGGTCGCCGCCTTGTCGTAAATGACAGGCTGCATGATCCCATAGCCCAGCCCGGTGCAAAGCGCCCCGAAGGCCAGCATCGCCTTGCCGTGGAAAACCCCGACACACAGCAGCCCCACACAGACCAGCACGAGCGCCACGAGGTTGACGTTCCGCTTCAAAGAACGGATAATCTTGTCGATGAACAGCCCCGGCAGCATGATCGCAAGGAAAAACAGCGAGATCAGCACCCCGGAAAACGAGCTGTCGATCTTGTAGTCGTCGATCAGGAACGAGGCATAGAACGTCACGACCAGCACGGCGTAGGTGACGAAGAAATAGAACACCATCAGCCCGGCGAGCTTACGGCGGTCGATCATCTTGTGGCGCAATTGGATGCTCTGTTCCGGCTCGGGAAAGGAGCGCTGCCGCTTGAGCAGGAACGACAGCGCAAGCGAAATACCCGGCAGGGTATAGACCAGGAAGGGCAGGTGCCAGTCGACGTTGGCCAGGTATCCCGTCACGACGGTCGCCAGCACGAGCGTCAGGTTGTTGATCGACGAGCTGTACCCCAGCTGCCGGACACGGTAATCGCCCGTAAAGTAGTCGACCACGAGCCCCGTGGAGAAGGGGATTACCATACCGGCGCCGATACCGAGGATACAGCTGATGACGATGAGCCACATCATGCTCCGGGCGAAGAGGCATGCCACGCCGCTCAGGAAGAAGACCGACAGTCCGACGGCGAGGATCTTGAGCTTGTCCTTGCCGACGGAGAGCTTGCCGGCAAGCAGGACGAAGGGGATGATCAGCAGCGAGGGCAGCGACGTGAGCATCTGTATTTCGAGGTCGGTGGCCTTCGGGAAGATTTTATTCAGGTCGCCGAGGATCGGCGAGATCGCCAGCCCCGGCAGAGAGGCGATTGCCGACACCGACCATATCGCCAGCAGCACCCCGAGCGTAATCGTACCTTTGCCTGTCTTGATTTTCATTGCCAGTGGATTTACACGCCCACACAGCAAGTGTTATACCAAAGCAGGGCCGGCATGTTGCCGGCCCGCCCTGTCGTATCGGATGTACCTACCTGCCCTGCTGCTTCACACAACGCACCTGAAGGCCGTTGGCGCGGGCATAGGGCACCGAATTTTCGATGCCGGCCGAGGTGTCGAGTTTCTCGAACCAGAAATGGAGCGCCGCAGCCTGCGTGCCGGACACGGCGGTCGTCCAGTAAAGGCCTTCCCAGGGTTGCGCCTCCATGGCGTCGGAACGCACCTTGGGCAGCGGATTGTAGATATTCAGGATCTTGCCGTTGTCGTAGCGGCGGCGTCCGGCACCGATGAAAAACGATTCGGCGTTTCCGTCGGTCAGCGTCCAGCCGTATTTCGCCTCGTCGCCCACGGCCGGGGTTCCGACGATCGCCAGGTTGTCGAACGCGCCCGAGGGAGCCACGCGCCAGCCGTAGGGGCAGGGGGCGTTAACGCTCTTGTCGG
>OBAA01000820.1_pt1 | contig 23963 bp, 23 predicted proteins | sample 1475961 | NCBI WGS metagenome assembly OBAA01 (sample SAMEA2579960, study PRJEB22360) | human gut metagenome | biome: human gut; feature: human-associated habitat; material: faeces | place: Denmark | collected 2008/2010 | reverse complement strand
TTTGTAGCCGAGGATGTTGAGGCGTTAGCCCTGGGCCGCTGCCACGGCAGCCAGACCGATGCCGGTGTTGCCGGAGGTGGGCTCGATGATAACAGAGCCGGGCTTGAGCTTGCCGGAAGCCTCGGCATCATCGATCATGGCCTTGGCGATACGGTCCTTGACGGAGCCGGCGGGGTTGAAGTATTCCAGCTTTGCCAGAAGCTTGGCAGAAAGGTCTGCATCCTTCTCGATATGGGTCAGCTCCAGCAGCGGGGTGTGGCCGATCAGCTGGTCTGCGGAAGTATAGATCCTGCTCATAATAGTAAACCTCCCGATTGCGGGCGATGCGCCCGGCTGCACCGGAGAAAGCCGGTGTCGTCTCGATGTCCCTCATATTTCCGTTAAACCAATGTGATTTGTGGGTTTGGCTGTATTATAGCTTCCTTTGGAGCGGTTGTCAATGGAAAATCGAAAATTTCCGATTGAAAAGTTATAAACCCCATTGTATAATAGGTTAAAATGAAGGGATGAATGTTCCGCAGCTGACCCGGCTGCATCGCAAGAATAACAGGAAAGAAGAGAAAGGAATGTCTATGATCGTTTCCACCAAAGGGCGCTATGCGCTGCGTGTGATGATAGATTTGGCTGAGCACCGCTCTGAAAAATATGTCCCGCTGAAAGAGGTCGCCGCCCGGCAGGAGATCTCCGAAAAATACCTCGAAAACATCCTCAAGGTTCTGGTGCAGAACGGCTTCCTCGAGGGTCTGCGCGGCAAGGGCGGCGGCTATCGTCTGACCCGCGAGCCTGACCAGTACACCGTGGGCGAGATCCTGACTCTTACCGAGGGGAGCCTTGCACCGGTGAGCTGTCTTGTACAGGGCGCGGCTCCCTGCCCCCGGATGAGCGGCTGCCGCACGTATAATATGTGGAAGGGCCTCGATGACCTCATTGAGGACTACTTTGGCAAGATCACCCTTGCCGACCTCGCCGCACCCGATGAGGCAGGCAACGACTACGTTATCTGAAGGATGAGCAAAAGAAAATCCCTGCCATCGGCAGGGATTTTCTTTTGTGCGGATCGGATCAGGAAACGACCGCGCCGCTGGTCAGCGTGCTGGTGACAGCGTCCATCAGGGCCACCATGGTGCAGTAGTTCTGGCCGTAGGTGTCCTTATAATCGGAGTAGGCGTCCAGCTGCTCCTGCGTGGGGGTGATGTCCAGCGACTCAGCCACGGCCTGATAGAGCAGAGCTTCCTTGGCGTAGTCTTCCAGATTGCTCTCGAGGTGGGCCAGCATGGCGTCGGTGTTCTCGTAGCCCAGCAGATTCTGGACGAGGCTGTCGAGGTCATAGCCGTAGTAGCCCGCCAGCGTGCTGTAGTAGTTCAGGCACTGGTTGACCTGATAATCCATCACCTGCTGAGGGATGGACTTGAAGGTGGAGTTTTTCAGCAGGTCGTCCATGACGGCGGTGTTGAGGTTGGAGGTGTAGAGCTGGTCCTGATAGTAGGCGCGCAGGGCCTCCACGGTGTAGATGTTGTTGGAGGTGCCGAGGGTGCTGGCCACCCAGCTGTCGGTGAGCTCGGGCAGGACGCTCTCACTGATGTAGTTGAGGGTCACGGTGAAGACGGCCTTCTGGCCGCTGAGCTTCACAGCATTGCCGCTGGCGTCGGTGGAATCGCTGTAGCCGTCGGGGAAGGTGACGTTGACGTCGAAGGTCTCGCCGGGCTTGTGGCCGATGATCTGGTCTTCAAAGCCGTCGATGAAGGTGCCGCTGCCCAGCGTCAGATCGTAGTTCTCGGCGCTGCCGCCGGTGAACGCCACATTGTTCACAGAGCCGACATAGTTGATGTTCACGGTGTCGCCGTCGGCGGCAGCGCGGTCGGTGATGTGCTCGGTGGAGGAATGCTGGCTCAGCAGATCGCTGATCTGCTTCTCCACTTCCTCGCTGGTGGGCTCGACCTCCGAGCGCTTGATGGCGACGGATGCAAAGTCTTCGGGCAGGGTCACATAGTCCAGAGCGCGGATGCCCTCCCAGTAGCCCTTCTCGTCCAGACCATCGCTGTAGTTGAAGCTCTGGTAGTCGTAGTCGGACGCGCTGCCGAGTGCGGAAGAAGATGCCGTGCTGGATGCAGCACTGTCGGCCTTGCCGCCGCAGGCCGCGAGGCTCAGCGCCAGAGCGCCGGTGCAGACAAGGCAGAGAGCCTTGGTGAAAATACGCTTCAAAAGAATTCCCTCCTGTTGGTAGACCGGTATTTTGCCGGTGGTTCGAAAAACAACCTCTATTATATCGGGTAAAAATGAAAAAGAAAAGTTTTTTGCAAAATTTCCACACTCTCCCCGCCCTTTGTCGGACTTTTGGGGCCGGAGAGTGCGAAAAGGCGGGAAACCGGTGGAAATGGGGAGGGGGTTCTGATACAATGAGAGTAATAATAAGGAATAACCTCTCCGGCATTGCTTCGCAATGCCACTGCCCGGGTTGCGGCACCCAGCCGCCGCAGCGCTTTGCTTGCGTCTTGCTGGCCGCGGCCCCAACAGCGACTCCCTGTTTCCGCCACTGGCGGCGGTCGTCGTTGTTGCTCCTATCGAGGAGAGGCCTTGGCATTCCGTAAAGCTTTATCTCTTCGCCAGAGGCTCCCTTCGCTAGGGGAGCTGTCGAGCGACAGCGAGACTGAGAGGTTGATAAAGGAGGATAAACCCATGGATTTCAACAAAGCAGCTCTGGAAATGCACGAGACGCACCACGGCAAGGTGGGCATCGTGAGCAAGGTGGAGGTCAAGAACCGCGACCAGCTGGCAACAGCTTACACGCCCGGTGTCGCTGAACCCTGCCGCAAGATCAGGGAAAACCCCGACGACGTCTACAAGTATACCTTCAAGAGCAATATGGTGGCGGTCGTCTCCAACGGCACCGCCGTGCTGGGTCTGGGTGACATCGGCCCCGAGGCGGGCCTGCCGGTCATGGAGGGAAAGGCTGTGCTCTTCAAGGAGTTCGGCGGCGTGGATGCCTTCCCCATCTGCATCGACGCCCACGACGCGGCCAGCGTCATCGCGGCCTGCAAGGCCATTGCGCCCACCTTTGGCGGCATCAATCTGGAGGACATCAAGAGCCCCGAGTGCTTTGAGATCGAAGAGACCCTGGAGCGTGAGCTGGACATCCCCGTCTTCCACGATGACCAGCACGGCACGGCCATCGTCGTCACCGCCGCCCTCATCAACGCCCTGCGGGTGGTGGGCAAGAAGATGGAGAACGTCCGCATCGTTCTGAACGGCCCCGGCGCTGCCGGTACGGCCATCATCAAGATGCTGATGACCGCCGGCGCGAAGGACATCATCGCCGTGGACCAGTTCGGCACCCTGTACAAGGGCTGCAACAGCGCCGAGGCCCACAAGAACTGGCTGGGCGAAGTGACCAACCCCCGCCAGATCAGGGGCGGCCTGAAGGAGGCTCTTGAGGGCGCAGACGTCTTCATCGGCGTGTCCAAGCCCGGCATCCTGACCACCGAGCTGTGCAGGACCATGAACAAGGACGCCATCGTCTTTGCCATGGCAAACCCCACCCCCGAGATCATGCCCGACGAGGCCAAGGCCGGCGGCGTCCGCGTCATGGCCACCGGCCGCAGCGACTTCCCGAATCAGGTCAACAACGTCCTCTGCTTCCCGGGCCTCTTCAAGGGCGCTCTGAGCGTCCGCGCCCGCGACATCAACGACAAGATGAAGCTGGCCGCCGCCTACGCCATCGCGGACCTCATCACCGACGATGACCGCAGCGAAGAGAACATCATCCCCGGTGCCTTCGACCCCCGGGTGGCTGAGGCTGTGGCGAACGCTGTGGCAGAAGCTGCCCGCGAGAGCGGCGTGGCCCGCCTGTAAACGGAGGGAGCTCCTATGAGAACCATTTCCGCGCAGCAGATCACGGACACCGTGGCCCGCCTCTGCATCGAGGCCAACACCCGCCTGCCCCGGGACGTGCAGGAAGCGCTGGACAAGGCCCGGGCCGAAGAGCCCTGGCCGCTGGCAAAGAACACCCTCGACCTGCTCTGGTCGAACCTCGCGGCGGCGAAAGAAGAGGATCTGCCCATCTGTCAGGATACCGGCATGGCCTGTGTCTTCGTGGAGCTGGGTACAGACGTCCACATCGACGGCAGCTTTGAGGCTGCTATCCATGAGGGCGTACGGCGAGGCTACACCGACGGCTATCTGCGCAAGAGCATCGTGGCCGATCCGCTGCGCCGGGGCAACACCGGCGACAACACCCCCGCCGCCATCACGGTGCATCTGGTGGACGGCGACGGCTGCACCATCACCGTCGCCCCCAAGGGCTTCGGCAGCGAGAACATGAGCCGCATCCAGATGCTCAAGCCCGCTGACGGCGTGGAGGGCTTCAAGAGGTTCGTCATCGAGACGGTCAGGCTGGCCGGCTCCAACCCCTGCCCGCCCATCGTGCTGGGCGTCGGCGTGGGCGGCAGCTTTGATAAAGTGGCCTATCTCGCCAAGAAAGCTCTGCTCCGCCCGCTGGACGTCCCGAACCCCGACCCCTATTACGCCGACCTCGAGAAAGAGCTTCTGACGGCCATCAATGAGCTGGGCATCGGCCCTCAGGGCTTCGGCGGCAGGACCACCTGCCTCGGCCTCGCCATCGAGCAGATGCCCCCCCATGTGGCTGGTCTGCCGGTGGCCGTGAATGTTTCCTGCCATGTCACCCGGCGGGCAAGTGCCGCATTGTGAGATGGCTTGCCCTCTCAGTCTCGCATTGCTCGACAGCTCTCCCAAAGGGAGAGCCTTAAAGCGTGGCGGGAAAGTAAAGCCTCTCCCTTTAGGAGAGGTGGCATTGCGAAGCAATGACGGAGAGGGCCAGGACGCTAAAGGAGAATGCAAATGCAATACGAACTGACAACTCCCTGCACGGCGGCAGACCTCGCGCCCCTGAAAGCGGGCGATACCGTGCTGCTGTCCGGTGTGGTGTACACCGCCCGCGACCAGGCCCACAAGCGGATGCTGGAAGCGCTGGACAAGGGCGAAAAGCTGCCCTTTGACCTCGAGGGCAGCGCCATCTACTACGTCGGCCCCACGCCGGAGCGCCTGGGCGAAGTCATCGGCTCTGCCGGCCCCACCACCAGCGGACGGATGGACGCCATGAGCCCCCGCCTGCTGGATCTGGGCAATAAAATCATGATCGGCAAGGGCAAGCGGGACGCCGCCGTCAAAGAGGCCGTCGTCCGCAGCGGCGCGGTCTATCTGGCGGCGCTGGGCGGTGCCGGTGCGCTGATGGCCCAGAGCGTCAAGACGCTGGAAGTCATCGCGTGGCCCGACCTCGGCTGTGAGGCCGTCCGCCGTCTGACCGTGGAAAAAATGCCCCTGACGGTCATCCTCGACGCCCACGGCGGCGACCTCTACACTTCCGGCCCGGCGGCCTATCTCGAGACGGTAAAGTGACGAAATTGTGCGGGGTGGATTTGGTTTGAATAGACAAACTTTCTGCGAATGGCTTGCAACACGGTACGGAATGTGGTATTCTATAACAAACCGGACCGGAACGCCTGTGTGCCCCGGACAGGGAATTTACGAGGCAGGAGGCCGATAACATGCAGATCCACCAATCCGCAGAAGATTATCTCGAGACTATCCTTATGCTGACCCAGCGGATGGGCCGTGTGCGCTCCATCGACGTGGTCAACGAGCTGGGCTATACCAAGGCCAGCGTCAGCATTGCCATGAAGAAGCTGAGGGAGAACGGCTATATCGCGGTGGATGGCGAGGGCAACCTGACCCTTCTTGAGCCGGGCCGCGAGATCGCAGAGCGCATCTACAGCCGCCACCGCCTGCTGACCCATTTCTTTGTGCAGCTGGGCGTGGACGAGGACGTCGCCGCCGAGGATGCCTGCAAGGCAGAGCATATCCTGAGCGAGCAGACGCTGAAAAAGATCCGTGAGTATGCCCTGCTCCACGACGCAGAGGACAGCGTCCAGAAATCTGAGTGACCATCCAACTTCCAATAAAAAAGCAGATGACCGCCTCCACGTTTTGTGGAGGCGGTCATCTGTTTAATAGGAGCTCAGGCCGAGGCTCACATCCAGCGCCTGGTCCACCCGGCGCTGGTCCTCGGCAGTAATCTGGCCGGCCCGCTCCCGCAGGCGGTGTTTATCCAGTGTGCGTATCTGCTCCAGCAGCACGACGCTGTCCTTGGCAAGGCCCGTATCTTCGGCCCGGATGTTGATGTGGGTGGGAAGCCGGGCTTTGTCCAGCCGGGATGTAATGGCGGCTGCAATGACCGTGGGGCTGTGCCGGTTGCCTATCTCATTCTGCACGATGAGCACCGGGCGGACGCCGCCCTGCTCGGAGCCGACGACGGGCGAAAGGTCGGCGTAGAAAACTTCTCCTCTGTGTACCTCCATGAAAACTCCCTCCTTGCATACTGGGAGGCCCGCTATGTGGTGCGCGGTGCCGTCCTCTGGCCTTATTATGGACAGGCCGGGGGCAGGCTATGCACACGCGGGCAGCTTGCTCTCATTGTATGCAGGAGAGAAAATCAGGTTTCCGTTTCCAGAATGCAGAAGGCCAGCGCCATGCCGCCGTCGTGGCTGAGGGAAAGCTTCGCCCTCAGATGGTGCTCGTCCATCCACCGGGCGCTGCCGCCCGAAAAGCGGTATTCCGGCGCGCCGCTTTCCAGCCGGACGGCCTCTATCTCACAGAGCGCAAAGGGGCCTGCAAGGCCGGTGCCGGCCGCTTTGAGGAAGGCTTCCTTCGCGGCGAAATCTGCCGCCGCACTGGCGGCTTTACGGGCGCTGAGGGGGGAAGGAGCTCCCTCCGAAAGCCCCAGCGCCTCCCGCTCCGCCGGGCCGAAGACTCTGGCCGCAAAGGTGGAGCCATGGGGGCCGCCGAGGCTTTTTGCCATCCGGGCAGTGTCGCAGAGGTCGCAGCCGATGCCGTATATCATGATATGCCTCTTTTCTACAAAAACAGCTTTGCTGATTTGCATGATAAAATCGGAAAAATTTAAGCAAAATGTGCAAATCTCACTGGGAAAACTTGAAGTTTTGCCGCAAGTCGTGTACAATAAATCATAGTTATTTAAGGGGGTGTATTTCGTGGGCGACGCAACTGCCATTTTCTCCATCCACGATCAGAAGGACATCGAGATCCATGAAGTCGTGCAGCAGGTGTACGACGCACTCAAGGAAAAAGGCTATAACCCCGTCAACCAGCTGGTGGGCTATATCCTGTCCGAAGATCCTACCTATATCACGACTTATAAGGGGGCTCGTTCCCTCATCCGCAAAGTGGACCGTGACGACCTGCTGCAGGCTATGCTGCGCAGCTATCTGAACGTCTGAGAATCTCCGCCTTTTGCCTGCTGTCCTACGGGACGGCAGGCTTTTTGTTTTATAAACCTCTCCGTCTCGCGCTGCTCACAGGCTTATAAAAGCGGCAGAGTGAACAGCTGGTTCACCACCACCTCATATTCCCAGCCCTCCCGGGCCTTGCGCAGCTGCTTCTCGAAAGCTTCGGAGCCCTCGAACCGCTGGATGAGGTAGTGCCAGTGGGCCTTCATCCGGCTGACGGCACAGCTGGCCATGCCGAAGGCCTCGGTGTAGCCGTGGTAGAGCTCGTCGAGGTAGCCCCGCAGTTCTTCCTTCGAGGCGGGCGCACCGCCCACAGCCTGCCGCAGCAGGGCCGGGTCGGCGATGATGCCCCGCCCCACCATGATGCCGGAGAGGTTCGGGAACTCCGCTTCCAGTGCTTTCAGCTGGGCCGGTGTGGTGATGTCGCCGTTGTAGCAGACGGGCATCCGGCAGTGGGGCAGATATTTTGCAAAGGCGGCGCGGTCGGCCTCGCCCCGGTAGAGCTGGCGCATGACCCGGGGGTGGACGGTCAGCTCACAGATGGGGCAGCGGTCGTAGAGGTCGAGGATGGCTTCGAACTCCTCCGGGCTGGTGACGCCCAGCCGGGTCTTGACCGAGATGGGGCCTTCGGCCTGCGAGAAGACTTCGTCGAGAAAGACTTCGAGCTTCGAGAGGTCGCGCAGCATCCCGGCACCCTTGCCTTTGGCGGTGACAGTGCCGGAGGGGCAGCCGAAGTTGAGGTTGACTTCGGTGTAGCCCATCTTCCGCAGCTCGCCGATCATCCAGGCGGCCAGTGCGCCGTCTTTGGCCAGCAGCTGGGGGATGACCGGCGCGCCGGGGTTCGCTGCCGGGTCCAGCTCTGCCATCTTCTTTTTGATAAGCACCCGGTTCTCGGGCGGGGAGATGAAGGGGGCATAATAGCGGGCAGGCGCGCCGGGCGCCCCGAACCAGCGCTGGTGCGCCTGACGCCAGATTCGGTCGGTGAGGCCCTCCATGGGGGCGGTGTAGTAGTTCATATTTCTTCTCCTTTGTCTGTCTGAGTATATCATACACCCCGGTAAAGCGCCAGATAAAACAACAAGAGCCATCAGCCGAAGCGGATGGCTCTTACCAGATGGCGGACCCAAACTCTGTTAGGAAAGAGTACGACAAACTGGAAGTTGTTAATTACAGTCTCAGAACAGCGATCAGTTCTTCGCCGTCCATTTCACCGGTTTCTTCGAAACCGAAAGAGCGATACATCTGACGGGCAACTGCATTATCGGGTTCATATGATAGCCAACAGTATTCCGCTTCTCCACAAGGCATAGATTTTATGAACTCTAATGCAAGGCTGACCGCTTCTTTCCCGTACCCTCTGTTTTGATATGCCTTATCGATCATAAGACGCCACAGATTATAGTTTCCCTTTGCAATTTCAGGTGCATCCGTCCAATAATCATCAACATCAAAACCAATCATCAGGAAGCCTACAGGCTTATCCTCATCATATATACCAAACGGGAATGCATGACCGTTTCCCGTAATTGCAGTATACGCTTCAATGATGCTGATCTCATTGGTGGCAACGAAGTTCTTCTGCGATTCCGATACCGTCAGTTTCAGGATATCCCAGACATTATTACCATTTACTTTTTCTAAATGAAGCATATATCTTTACCTCGCTAAATCCCGATTTGTTGAGCCGAGTATATCACACCCGCCAAGGAAAGAACACCCCTATATGTCAGAGCTTGCCCTTTTTCCTGCGTACGCAGCGATTGCCCCGAAACGCGCCATATAACAAAAGGCAGAATACCGCCGTCATGGTGATACCCTGCCTTTGTTTTTTTACGAATGGCTCTGACTTACATTGTTCCTGTCCGGTACTGCATGAACCGAGGCTCTGCAAACGGTGCTCCGGCAGGCGGTGCTTTCTTGGTAGACATTCCTGAAGATTGGGAACCGCGGGCTAAGCAACAGCCCACTGGGCTGATTGCTTACGGCACTTCGTGCCGCCGCCCTGTTCGAGTCCTGTACCGTCCTGCTCTGACGTGGGGTGGTGGGTGACACAACAAAAAAGCCCCTGACCTAAGTCAGAGGCTCTTGTTTTGGTGGAGCATTGTCCACGGCACTCGAACCCAACACTTCCTCACGGGTGACCGTTTTGGCATCATCCGTGAAGTTGAAATTGAGTACGACCCGGTCATCAAAGACGTAGACCGAGTTGACAAAGGTATCAATGATCTGCCGCTGGTGTTCCGTGCTGCCCACGTCACCCTTGCGGAATTTTTCAAGCCAGAACCGAATCCACTCACGGGTCAGGACTGGCTTTTTCAGCTCTTCTTCCAGAATGCTGGTGTTCAGGGCTTCTTTCCGGGCTTCCAGCTCGTCCAACCGCTGCTTGGTGGTCGGGGTCAGGATGCCCTGTTCAATGGCTTCCAGAAGGTTTGCCAGCCGCTTCTCTGTGTCCCTGAGCTGGTCTTTCAGGACAGGCAGCCGGGTGTTCTCCTTCTGCTGGGCTTCCATGACCAAATCTATCAGCTGTTCGATGATTTCATCGCTGAAAATCACCTTAATGGCAGTGTCCACCACGAACCGCTCCAGAGGCTCCTTGCGGATGGCTTTCAGGTCGCAGTGCGCCTTGCCGTGGCGTTTGGCGTTGCCGCACTTGTAGTAATAGTAGGTGTTTCCCATGTGGCTGGTGCCGCTTTCGCCACCCATCAGGGTGCCGCACTTGCCACAGAACAGCTTGGTGGTCAGCAGATATCTCACATCCTCTTTTGCAGGCCGACCATGGGCGATCCTGTTCTGCTCAAAACGCTGCTGCACCCGATCAAACAGGTCCTGGTCAACAATGGCCGGAATGCCGCCCGGCGTCACAATGTCCTTGTAGCGGTATTCGCCGATGTAGCGGCGGTTGCGGAAGATCTGGAAGAAGCTGTTCTTCACGAACGGCTTCCCGGTGCGGGTGCGCAGCCCTCGCTCGTTCAGGGATGCCGCAATCTTCTCAGCCGGTTCGCCGTCGGCATACCGGGTGAAGATTTCCTGCACGATGGGAGCCGTCTCCGGGTCGATATGGTACAGCCTGTCCTCCTTGCCAATTGTGAAGCCCAGCGGCACCACACCGCCGTTGTACTTGCACTGGAGGGCGTTTTCGCGCTCACCGCGCGCCACTTTCAGGGCGAGTTCGGCGGAATAGTATTCCGCCATGCCAATCAGCATACTCTCCACCATAATGCCTTCAGGCCCCTGCGAGATGGGTTCCATGACAGACACCAGATGGACACCGTTCTTTTCCAGCTGGTACTTGTAGTTCACGGCATCGAACCGATTCCGTGCAAAGCGGTCGAGCTTCCAGACCAGAACCACATCGAAGATTTTCTTCGCGATGTCCTTTATCATCCGCTGGAAGTCCGGGCGGTCATCCGTCTTGGCAGAATAGGCACGGTCAATGTAGGTGCCGACCACGGTGATACCGTTCTTCTCGGCGTAGTCCTTGCAGTCGCGCAGCTGCCCTTCAATGGACGCTTCGCGCTGATTGTCACTGGAATAACGGGCGTAGATCACAGCGGTCATGAAAGCCCTCCTTTATTTTGTTGAGAGAATATATAAAAAGACAACCATTGATTTCGTATAATATACCACAGGAAAGGGGAGAGAATCAAGTGGTATCAACTAGGCGTTTCATGTAATTTATTTCTTGCGTGAAATGCTATGGAAACTGGTTGTGGATTTTGGTATTCTAGCAAAAAAGAAAGAGGTATCTATATGAAAAGAATAATAGGAATACTTTTGGCAATTGTTTTAACAAGCTCCGTGATATGTTCAACATTGTTTACCAGCTATGCTGAAGAACCATCATCGACATCGGTTTCATCATCTTCGTCACAAACCACTGACCCAACAAATCCGCCAGTTGAAGGTGATGCAATGACGGGCGATGGTGAAATTGCTTAATGCTTGAAATCAATATTTAAATATTTTTTTGCTTCATTTCGTGTGATTTCCAAATCCTCCTTCCGTCCAATTAGTTTGCAGAGATAATAGGCTTGATAATAGGCTTCTGTGCTTTCGTCATCCATACCAAGAAAATGACAACATTCAGCATATATTTCAAGGCAACCAGGGAGTGTTTGGTAGTGACCGTATTGGATGCATGCATCTCGACCTTCTTTAGCCAATTTCATTCCATCTTCGTAACGCCCACAAAGGTCTAAAGCTCTAGCATAGTTATAAAGAACCAGAAGCGTAATTTTTCCAGATGTTATAACTCCCCGATAGTGATTTCTCACATATTTTAATAGTTGATAGAATATATCAATAGCTTGGTCATTGCGGTTGAGATTCAAATAAATATTAGCGATTTGTATAATCGCTTTTATTTCATCGAAAGCGTATAGGCATTTGTTGATTTCTTCAATATTAAAGTCAGGAACCGTCAAATGAATGGCAGACATCAACATATCAATTTGCTCATCGTAAGTGTACCTTTTATCAAACGATCCGAGTAAAGCTTTGGACCTTAAAATGAATTGACGAGTCAAGTGATCATCAGAAACGGTAAGATTTTCTAACTGAGAAAGTTTTTCAAATCCCAGTGAAACATTCCGAGTCACACCACAAGCAATAATATCCTTTTTCAGTGCTTCGATTTCCAACTCGTTTTTAGATTCTAAAACATAATAACGAGCCTCTGGCATTCCAAGTCGTTGTAAAAGGGCACTTATAACACTTTTACTTGGAGTTTGCTTTCCGTTTTCAATCCGAGACAGAGTGACAGGGTCGCAGATGCCGCTACACACCTGCTCCTGAGTCAATTTTAACTCTTTTCGACGTTGCTTGATAAATGTTCCGATATAAATACAATTCATAAGAAATCCTCTTGATTTTGTGCGATACCTAACTATTTTATATAGTATATGGTTCATTTGGGAAAAGTCAATGGAGAATCATGATATAAATGGATTATTGATGCAAAATTCCCTAACGAACCACTTTTGCTGTCGTAAGTAAAGGTTAAATAACTTTTACTTATAAATAATTAGCCAAAGGAGGGATAAAAATGAAGAAGGAATGGACTTCTCCGATGCTCCTGACTCGCGACGATAACACCAATTGCTAACGAGAAAGAGGGCTGCTGCTTTCTGCAGCAGTCCTCAATCTTTTGTGAGGAGATCAATATGGCAATTATTCGGTATTTACATTTAGGGCTTACAGCTGCTTGTAACTTGAACTGCAAACACTGTTTCATAAAAGAAAAAGAATCAAAAGAGCTTAGCTTCGAAAAAGCAATTGCTTTTATCGATGTATTGGAAAAGCAAGGCCTAACACATATCTACTATACCTATGGCGAACCGCTTCTTTATCATCGACTATTTGAATTTTCCAAGAATATCCGGCTCAAGGGGATTTATCAAGTTCTAATGACAAATGGAACACAAATAAATTATGAAGTTGCTCAAAAAATTGCAGCATCTGGGATAAATCGAGTGATGATCAGTATAGACTCTTCTATAGAAAAAAAGCATGATATGAACCGAGGAAAGCAAGGGAGTTTTGGTCTAGCTGTACAAGCAATACAACTTCTCAAAGAACAAAAAGTAAATGTGGGGATTGCGTCAACCATAACAAAGCAAAACTATTTAGAACTGGCCGCAATAGAAAAGTTGGCTCAAGAAAATCAAATTCAGTATATCAGCTTTCTTGCTTGTCGAGAACAAAACAGAATTGCTTGCCCGCTTGAAAAGGAATACATAGACTTTGTTTTAAATTCAATAATCGAAAACAAGCAGTACGCGTTTCATGATTTGCGTTTGATTCCATATATAAAAAGCTGGTATAAAAATAACAGAATAACAGAAAGGCAGTGTGCGGCTGCCATTTCTGCAAACTCATGTTGCGCCAATCAGACGCTCACACTTGCACCGAATGGTGATATATTCACATGTGATTTAATAGACCATACTCCCATTGGCAATGTGTATAATATAGATCTTAATGATTTCGCACTTTCAGATCTTTTAAGAAAAACAAACATGAAAGGATGTAGCATTGTATGAAATATGATGTATTGTTCGTACACCCCCAGAATTATGGAAATCTTCAAACATATTTAAAACTGCCGTCGTTGGAATTGTGTCAAATTTCTGCAGTTTTGAATCAGAATGGTTATAGCAATAAACTCGTTGATTGCTTTATTGATGGACGTGACATTCAGGAATTGGACAATATGCTTCCAATTGAGTCTCCTCGAATTGTTTTGATCTACTGTTCTGAATATAATCATATAAACGCACTTCATACAGCGTACTATCTTGCTCAAAGATATCCAAATGCTTTGATTGGAATTTTAGGAATGATCGTCACCTTCATTCCTGAGTATCTTTTAAAGAGATATCCATTTATTGATTTTGTTTTGCTTGGAAATGCAGATTACGTAATCAAGGATATTTTGGAACGAGACAACAAACTTTCTTGCTGCCAAGACATCAAAAATGTTTGTTATAAATGCGGTGGGAAAATCATCAACAATGGAATGAATTACAATTATTCATTGAATGATTTGCCGACTTCAAATCGAGAATTATATGATTTGAAAAAATATCATTTTCATAGTCCGGAAGCTATTGTGAGGTCGAGTAGAGGCTGTCCCAGTCATTGTGCATTTTGTAATAAAACAGCATATTCTCCATTGATGGTTGAGTCAATGAAAAACTTTTTTTCGGAGATTGACATATTAATAAAGAACGGATTTAATCAGTTTTTCTTTGCTGATGACACCTTTGCATTTACTTACTATCGTCTACTGGAGTTTTGCGATTATTATCGTAATCACAATTATTCTTTTAGATGGACATCAAATCTGAGATTGAATGATATTACAGATGAACTTATTTCTAAAATGAAAGAGAATGGAGCATATAGAGTCTTTATCGGAATCGAGACATTGAATCATAAGTCATGTGAATTAGTTGATAAGACGCAAAATATTCTTGACTTAGAATCAAGAATCGACATTTTGAAAAAACACAAAATGGAATTTCACGCATCACTTATTGTTGGTAATCCCGGTGATACGATTGAAGACTTGGAGCATACCAGCAAATTTATTAGAAAGATACAGCCTACATTAGCAACCTTTAATACGATTAAGGTCTATCCGGGAACACCCTTGTACGATAACCCTGACCAATATGGTATCTTAGCAGAAGACATGATGTGGTTTGAAAATCCAGATTGGAACAAGCGGCCAATGATTTATACTAAAGATCTCTCTCCTGAGCAAATAGCGTTTTATTCAAGAAAGATGATGGTAGATATGCTTATATGACAGTATGCCTATGCGGAAGAGGAGCAGATTTAGATAAAGTCAATAAGTATCTATGCTTTTCGCCATTCGATATTATTTTAATCTCAGAATATGTTGATGATATGAAACTTCCGGACTGTGAATGCTATTATATTGCCAAATCGGAGATTAAGAATACAAAGTCGATAATATTGCAGATATCAAGAAAAAGACATCTGCAATATACGTCAGTTGTTCTATGCAAAGATATTCTTTTGGACTCTAAACTATCAAAAATAATATTTAAATGCTCTGTAAAAAACATAACATTTGTGCTTAATATTAATCGTATGTTCGATTTACATTATTTGGATGATTGCAGGAAGAATATTAGTACGGAAACTCATCAGATTATCGAAGTGTTCTCGGGAAGAAAACTACCCCAATACCATTGGCTATTTGCGGTTTTACCGAGTGTTCTTTATTTGGATGATGATGTGCTTAGTGCGCAACTATCCTGCGATAAGAGTTGTGCAAAAATAAAAACGTCAAATTATGAATTTGAAATTCACATATGTGATGATTCAAGTTTGGCAGATACTATTGTGCAAATCAATGGAACAAAAATCTGTGAGATAAATTATTATAGTGCTATCATCAATACATTTGATCCGGCTTATGATAAGTTGAAGAGAAAAAAGACGATAAGATGTTTTATGGAATTAATGGAGAGCTTTTATAATGAACAAAAAGAAATGTCGAGCTGAAATTTGTTTGGCAACTATTTTTTCTACTCAAGCGTTATTTACGCCTGTGAAGACTTTATTTTTACTCCATTTTATGATGCAAACTCAGGATATTTCTTTTTTGAAGTTTGTTTTCACATTTGCTTCGTTTGTCTTTGAACTTCCAAGTGGATATTTTTCTGATAAAGTCGGAAACAAAATTTGTTTGGTATGTTCTAGATTTTTAATGATTATGTCGTTGCTTGCCTATTGTATGTTCCCATACTTTTGGGGATTTGTTGCAGCTAATTTAATATTGGGAATTGCAAATGCGTGGGAAAGCGGTGCGGTTGACTCGTATTTTTTGATTTTGTGCAAACAGTTTGAGGTTGAATACAGTTCGTTGAAAATAACAATAAAGAAGATTTCTTACTTGTTCAACTTTACATTGATGGCCATTAGTACGCTACTCTACTCGATCGATCCTTTTCTTCCTTTTTGGGGAACAATTATTCTTATGACGATTTCGCTTACTATTATTATAGGAATGCCTAAGGAGATGGAATCCACTCGAGCCAACAAAGCTTTATCATCAAATTTCACCCAAAACAGTAAAGTTGTTCTTGGTAAAATTGTTCATAACAAGTGCCTTCTCTGGAAAATGCTTTATACCATAACTTGTACAGCCATTTATATTTTGAACTTTGAATACTATACTGTTGTTTTTCAGAAAGCAGGCATTGGTGAAAAAATCATTGGACCGATTTATTCCACATTTATGATTATAAATGCACTCGGAATACTTGTTTATCAAAAAAATAATTTTCTCGTCTTGAAAAAGCTTCTTCTTATAGTAGCACCATTTAGTTTTGTAATGTTGATAAGTTACAAAGTTCCGCTAGTTCTATTGGCAATATTCATTCAACAGATGAGCTTTTCCTACTATAATTGTGATCTCGATATTTTCATCATAAACAGTATTGACGATTTAACAACAAGTTCTTATTATCAGTCAATGATTAGCTTTGTGAATATTATATATCGGATGATTATAACGTTAATAATTACGGCTTCATTTGAGAACTTGTCATTTAATGCCAATTATATCGGTTTTACAATTATTCTTTTTATTGCATATATGATTGATCATGTGCTTCAGAGAAGGCTCAAAAATGGACATTGAAGAACTATATCGGTGTGTTTTTAATAATGTTTCAAAAAATCAATATGACAAAGCGTTTGAAATTGCTTTGTCTGCATATCAAAGTTATACATTGAATGAATTGGATGAGTTCTTTAGAAAATCTCCACCAGTGTATAATATGGTTGGTATTTCAGGGAGTGGAGGCTCTAATATAGCCAAGCCAAACATTGGAACGTTGACGGCATATCATTTGGCAAAAATATTTCAAGTTGAAAATTTTAATATTTCTATTGTTAAATTTGGAAGCAGAAAACGGACTTCAGTAAGTGGATCGGTAGATTTTGGAGAAACAATCAATAGCATTCCATTCAAGTTGGTTGATGACAGCTGTTTTAATAAAACTATATCATATTTGACGTTCAATGAAAGTATTCACAAATATATTGATGAACATTACGTTGTCTCAATCCCGACAAGTAAGAGATTGGTTTTTTGCAAAAGCAAAGTAGAGGCTGATCATATTTTGATGCGTGATTCCAATAACATTGAAGTGGAAGTGATTTATAGTTGTCTGAACGGAAAACCTTTTGATGAAATAATTCCAGAACACTATGTTATTTGCCATGAAAATGGAACGGTTTCGAAATCCTTTCCCAAATACACCGATAAAGACTATGAGATTACTTCCTCTGATGTGACTGATTTAAATCAAAGGCTGCTAAATTCAAAAGATTTCTCGGAACCATGGGGAAGATGCTTGAAATATTCGATTGCAGAAGCGATTTCTTTTTTTTGTGACAAAAAAATTGAGGACGCTTTTGATATTATTCATAAATATTCCGAACACACTTAATATGAAGCAAGGAGCATAAGATGTACAGATTATCTCAAGATGTAATTGTAAAACAACGTGGTGGAATTTACTTTGGACTGAATATGAAGACGGGAACAACTTACGAAATGAATGAGTCACAATTTGATATTGTATCTTTTTTCAAAAACGACTATCATTCAAAGGATGAGCTGCTTACGTATTTAACCTCGATTTATGATGTGACGTCCAAAGAGATAGAGGCAGAAGTCGATTTTACGTTAAATGAGTCTGTGAGTGTTGGCTTACTAATTGAGAAAATCGCTAACTGATTTTTTATACATCAAGGAGTGATTGCCAAAGTTTTGATGTATTCATTATCCGAAATCGTTGACATTAGCTGATGTTTATGCTATCATTCCCAACAAATCCACAGAGATTTCTGTAAAGAAACGATTCTGTGCGGTTTTATTTCCTGCGAAGATTTACCGCCCCGCAACACACCCGATTCATTTTGCCGCCGATTCACCCCGACAAAATCATCGCTGCGCTGCGTGGGCGGTATTTTTCTTTTGTGGGGAACGTACCTTGAAAATTTCATGAGCCGTCCGAACGTGATACCGGCTTTCCAGCCCACGCCGCTGCAAATCAGGGGCAGGAACTTCGTTCGGCGTGAACGGCGATTATCATATACGAGCAGTGACCCTTTACTTGTTTTTGCGTCTTAACAATTCGGAAACAACTCTCAAAAACGTGTTTTGAGCGAAGCGGTAGAGGGCAAGAACCGTCCCGTGGCCACAAATTTTCAATTCTTGAAAATGTTTTGTTCCACCGGGACTTCACTTCTTCAATGCGTCTGCATTTCCGAAGTGATCTTGTTGGGGCGTGCCTGCCCCAAACCCTGCTGGGAACTTAATACCGACGGATAGAATTTTGTGAAACCACTTCTCTTGTGAAAAAATATTTTGCACTTAAATTTTCAGAATCTCCCAACCGAAGAATACAGTTATTTCTATCATTCGCAGGAAAATCATCAAAAATATAGTGTGCTACTCGTTCAAAAAGCAGTTTAATCAAATAGTTTTCTTTTTCTTTCAAATTCAAGGATGAGGCATCATCAAAGATGATTTGGTTTAATGGTATATGGTACTCATAGCAGTAGTATAAACTATTTCGGTAATAATCAAGTCCAATATCATCTCGACCTAAAAAACCAGCAATATCTCGTACTGTTTCTGGAACGCTCAACAATGACCATGCATAACGATTGGCATATAACGAATCTTTAAACAAAAAGCCATTCACACAAAAATCTTTTGAATTTGGAAGATAGCCAAATCTTTTTAGCATACTAGCACGGTAAGGATTGAACAAATCACTTTCAATAGATACTTCTTTGCCGTGATGATATAGAACTATTCTTTCATCCACTCCGCGAAATGTAACATCGTGTGCAGCAAAGAACTCTGTAAAACTGTTTTTCGTTGTCAACAGTTCAAACAAGTTCATTCGTCCAAGATTGTCTTGTGCAGATTTTAACGTCCGTGATAAGTGGAAGAAGCAAACTGTCTTAAGCTCTTTTTTAATTGGGTACTCTTGTATGAATTTTTCAACGCATTCTAGCGATTCTTTTTGTCTGATTGTTGTTTCAAGAGATACAAATCTCTCTTTGGCTATCCCGAAGCACTCACAAAGTGAGTTTTCTATTGTTATTCGAGTATGAGTATCAATAAGCATTGCAACATTTTAACCTTATCACTGATTTAATATATAATGATTTAATGCTTCTTTTTGAAGTTCGGCCCATTGGTTTCCTCTTTTATCCTCTTGAATTTTAAGTGAACAGATCTCACTAAAATTCAAATCAATCGGAAGTCCCTTTCCATCCACACCGTTTCCAACATTGTACAAAGTTCCCAGCTTATCCGAGCTTCCAACAAAATATGTCCACTGAAAGCCAAGCTGAGATGGATTGTTTAGAGAACTGATGATTGCAGACCACGTTTGGCTACTACGTTCGGAACCCTTTATAAAGCCATTCATAAGTTCTTTATAACTTTTCTTTTCTTCAGATATGCAAGTTTGGAATCTATAAAATAAATCGACTGCTTTCTCACTAATACCGGCAAAGTTATATATACCTGCAATATTTGCAAGGATAGAACACTGGAGAACGTTCCATCCGTTAAATCCATACGATGTACTTTTCTCCAAAACCCCATATTGGAATGCATTATAATATCGTTTTAGACACTTAACTAGTTCGCCTTTGTGTAAATATATTTCCGCATCAAGGATACATGCGGTGCATTTTCGAGATTGTCCACTAGGGGAACTATCCTCGTAAAACAAAATATTGCAGAGTCCTCTATGAATTTTTTCGTAAAGTTGCTGTTCAACCTCAAGACAATTTGGCGCATATTGGCTATCGTACTCTACTTCATCATCTTCACATTTAACATTTGCTGCAAGATCAATTAAGATAAAGCAATACTGTATAAAATCACATTGTGCCTTTATATCATACGGACTCATGATTGCATCTTTTTCAAGCGAGAGATATTTCTTTGTGAGATTTTCCCCATCATCAAAAAGAGATGATAAAAACGCCTGTGGGTGAAGAGCCGGTATGTCATGGCAGTTATTGGACGGATAAAAATCAAACCAATCATATTCGGTGAAATCTTTTTCAATAGTAGTATCAAATTTGGATGACCATGCCTTTAGAGAAGATGGATATCTTTTTTCTCCCGACTTTTTTGACGAAGTAGATTTGTTACTGTTCCGCAAAACATCAATAGCTAAACCATCAAAAAAAGCATCGAATACGCTTCCTAAAATACCCATAGCACATGACTCCTTTCACTTGCTGGTTCAATTATACATGATTCAATAAAATTACTCAATGCTTTTTAGGCAAAACAACATATAATTGGCATCGTTTGTACTGCTTTGTTCAGCAATTGCTCTCCAATGCCGCCATATAGGGGGATGATCAAGTTCGCACAAAGCGAACTTGATTCCGCAAAGCAAAAGGCAGGATACCACCGTCATAGTGATACCCTGCCTTTGCTCGTTTAACGCTCTGTGTAGTCCTTCCGTAGAACTTCCGATAAACAAAAAACGCACCCGAACCCTTTTTCATAAAGAATCGGGTTCGAGTACGAACTGTATGGTGGACGGTACAGGACTCGAACCTGTGACCTCCTGCACGTCAAGCAGATGCTCTACCAGCTGAGCTAACCGTCCATATTCTGTTGCGTCGTGACGACTCTGATATAATACCATGACTCGCCCGAAAAAGCAATACTTTTTTCGAAAAAATTCCGGTTTTCTTTTCTGCGCCCCGAAAAAGGGCACAAAAAAGCCCCGGCGGCGTCCAAAGAGCGGACAGCGCCGGGGAGGAAACAGGGAAAATTACAGCTTTGCTTCGGGGAAGCCCTCGAGCTTCGAAGTGCAGTGGGGGGCAGCGGCCAGCAGGATGCGAGCGGGAGCGAAGCGCCTGAGAGGGCTATCAGACCTGATGCTCTGCGATCCACTGGCTCATCTGCTGGGCGATGGCCTTGATGGAGCCGTCGTTGAACGGCACCTGCAGGCCGGCGGTCTCGCACAGCTCGGTGTAGCTGGCCGTGCCGGCACGGCGGACGAGGCGCAGATAGCGCTCCCATGCATCCTTCTGGTCATGGAGGCTCAGCAGGAAGAACTGCAGAGCGGCCATGGTGGACAGGCAGTAGTCGATATAGTAGAAGGGGCATTCGTAGATGTGGAGCTGACGCTGCCAGCCTGCACCGCGGCCATAGAAGGGCAGAGCGTCAAAGTCGATCCAGGGGCGGTACTTGTGCTCCAGCTCCAGCCAGGTCTGGTTGCGCTGGTCGGGGGTCAGATCGGGGTTCTGGTACATGATGTGCTGGAACTCATCCACAGCGCAGCCGTAGGCCAGGAAGAGGAAGCTGTCCTCGGCGTGGAGCAGGGCGTACTTGTCGGTGTCCCTGCCGAAGAGCAGGTGGTGCCACGGTGCGGTGAGGAACTCCATGGCCATGGAGTGGATCTCGGCGCTCTCCATGCCGGGGCATTCGAGGTCGGCGGGGATCTTCGGATCGCGCTCAGCCACATAGCCCTCGAAGGCGTGGCCGCACTCGTGGGTCAGAACATCCACGTCGGCGGAAGTATTGTTCCAGTTGGCGAAGATGAAGGGGGCTTTATAGGAGGGCAGGCTGGTCATGTAGCCGCCGGACATCTTGCCGGGGCGGCTCTCGACGTCGAACAGCTCGTTGTCCTGCATGAAGTCGATGAACTCTGCCGTCTCGGGGCTGAGCTCATGGTACATGGTGCGGGCGGCGGACATCCGGGCGTCATAGCCCTCGATGGGCTTGGGGTTGCCGTCCTTGAAAGCCACCGGCAGGTCAGCAAAAGTGGGGTGCTGGATGCCGGTGCGCTTGTTCTTGAGAGTGATGACCTTCTGCAGCTCCGGCACGACGTCGTGGGCTACCTGATCGCGGAAGCGCTTGATGTCCTCGGGGCCGTAGCCGATGCGGTTCATCCGCACATAGGACAGCTCGCTGTAGTCGTGGAAGCCCATCACCTGAGCCTGCTGGTTCAGGTTCTTGACGATCTTGGTGTACAGCTCGTCCAGCTCGGCGCGGTGGGCGTCGAAGTAACCGGCCTCGGCCTCATAAGCGGCCCGGCGGGTGGCGGCATCGGTGCTCTCCTTGTAGGGGCCAAGCTGGGGGATGGTGAGCTGCTTGCCGTCCAGCTCCACCAGCGCACCGCCGTAGATCTGCTGGTAAGAGCTGACGAGGGCGTTGTACTCCTGCTGAAGGGCCACGGTGCGCTCGTCCATGCCCAGCACGGCGTTCTTCATACCGGCCACGCAGGTGGAGCCGAAGGCCGCGGTCAGGGCGTCCACATGGGGGTTGGCGAGGAAGGCGCGGCTGATCTCGACGCTGGCGTTGGACACTGCCGGGCCGTTGGCGTCGAAGAAGTCCTGCTCAGCTTTCCAGCAGGCGTCGCGGGTGTCGCAGGTGTAGTGGATGTTGGCGAGGTTGGCCGCCGTGTTGTAGTCGGCGAAGGCGCGGCTCTGCTCGTAGTAAACCTCCACAAGGGCCTCGCCGCTGTCAGCGGCAGCTGCCTTTGCGGTCAGCTCTTTGCAGCGGGCCAGCAGCGCGTCGATGTCAGGGCGGGTATAGGTCATCTCACTGAATTTCATCGCGAAAAATCCTTTCCGGGGCGGGAAAGCCCCTTTCAATATCATACCCATCTTATCACGTTTGGGCAAAAAAAGAAAGACTTTGAGCATATGTGATAAATTCTGCGGCTTTGTTTTAGCAAACCTGTTGCATCCCGTGATTGAAACAGGGCGAAAAAAAGCATATAATAACAGTATCAACAGAGTAAGGCCATGCGCGTCAAGTGCCGCATCAACGGGGAGTTGTGCTGCGGACGAAGGGAGACCCGTGGTGCATGGCCTGCATCCCGCTGCTGCATGGACTTGGGTGCGGGCGAGGCCGTCTGCACGGCGTCGTCCGGAAGTGAAGTTTGTTGAACTCACGCCCTCCTTTGTGCGGTTTGTCACAGGGGAGGGCGTTTCTTTCTGCTCCCCCCGCAGTTCCTGAAAAACAGGAGGACAGTTGATATGAAAAACGAATCCAAGATCTCTGTGCGCACCCTGACGGCGATGGCTCTGCTCATCGCCATGAGCATCGTCTTTTCCCGGGTGCTGAGCATCTCCACCGGCTTTGTCCGGTTCAATCTGGGCAGTCTGCCGGTGCTGCTGGCGGGCATCCTCTTTGGACCGTGGGCGGGTTTCGTCGTGGGCATGGTGGCCGACATCATCGGCGGCGTGCTGGCTGGCTATGCCATCAATCCGCTCATCACGCTGGGTGCGGCGTCCATCGGCCTGGTCGGCGGCTTGGGCTGGCAGAAGCTTTCTCATCTGCGCACCGGCACCCGGCTGTGGTGCAGTGTGCTGGCGGCACACTTCGTCGGCTCGATGGTCATCAACTCGCTGGCGCTCCACATCTTTTACGGCTATGCATGGGCAGTGCTCATCGCCCGCATCCCGAATGCGCTGGTGCGCACGGCGGTAAATACGGTGCTACTGCGTATTCTGCTCGAGAATCGGGCGCTGATGGCAGTGGCGAAAAGGTAAGAGCGCTGTTGCGCAGAGTTAAGTTCTCTTTTGCGCACCAAAAGAGAACCAGAAATGGTTCTCGCGCCTGTGCGCGGGGCAGAGCGCTTTTTCATTAAGGCTAATTGTTCTCTTTTGATGTCAAAAGAGAACCAGAAAACCACCAGCGATTTCGACGCGCTGGACCCACGAGAAAGGGGCTGCTCGCCCCTTTCAGACCCCGAAGGGGTTGTCGAAGCCCAAAAATGCTAGCCGCTTCGCTAAACGCATTTTTTGGGCTTCTCCGGTTTACGGCTCCGCCGATGGTGTTACGCTTTCGCAGAACTTTACGTTCAGCAAGGGCGTAAAGTCTGCTGCGAAGCAGCAAATTGGAGAAACGAGAAAAAAGCGTTAAGCGCAGCGACTAGCTTTTTTCCGTTTCGACCTCATCTTCGGAATTGTTAAGGGCGAGCAGCCCTTAACTCGTTGCGGGGAGAGTGGAGTCCAGAGGTAGGGAGGGGGGATTCGAAACACCCCTCCCTACCTCTGGCCCGCGCGGAGCGCAAGCCACTTGACCAAAAGAAAAAA
>OBAA01000815.1_pt1 | contig 24057 bp, 34 predicted proteins | sample 1475961 | NCBI WGS metagenome assembly OBAA01 (sample SAMEA2579960, study PRJEB22360) | human gut metagenome | biome: human gut; feature: human-associated habitat; material: faeces | place: Denmark | collected 2008/2010 | reverse complement strand
ATCAACGCTGGAGATCCTTTCCTGCTATGTGTGCAGATGGCCGATTGAGGTCTTTCTCAGACAATGCCGGAAATTACATTTCAAATGCTTTCTTTATACTGTCATAGTGCAGAAATTTTCCCTCTGCTGCAAATGCTTTGATCTGACCAATTGTGGCAAACATATATCCGTCAGTCTCTTCTGTCTGCAAATGTAAATCTTTCTCATCAACATCCATGACAAAACGATACACATCCACAAAATAATTGTCACCTTCACCTGGATTCTCTCTCTTATAAGTAAATAGATAACCACCATCTGCACTTCTTGCATCAAGTCCTGTTTCTTCTCTTACTTCTCGCAGAACAGCCTCATAAGATTCCTCTCCTGCCTGCGCAGCACCGCCGGATACTTCCCACCATCCAGGTGCCCATGTCTTCGTCATGACACGTTTGGTGATCAGAAAAGTACCATCTGGTCTGGCTACTACACCAAGCACAGTCAGATGATACTCTCCATCCTTCAGACACCAGTCATTTCTTTTCATTGTACGTCCTGTCGGCTTCTTATCCTTATCGTAAATATCCCAAAATTCCATTTTCTGTATCTCCCTGTAAAATCACTGCCGTACATATTCTGCCGGATTTTATATCTCAAAATTCTCCATATAAAGAATCACTTCCTACTATTTTCTTTCAGAAACTTTCCCTGCAGATACAATATCGGCAAATAGTATCAATTACTTTTCATCATATCATTTAATGGTTTTTTATGCAAACATATACTGAAAATTTACAGTTTTGAAAGGTAAATTTGTTACTGTTCACACGCCACTGTCCCGCGAGGTGTTTTGGCATGAATATGCCAAAATCCCGAGACATACAAGCCAAAATTCCATTGCCGCAGGCAATCTGGAATGAATTTTGGCTACGTTACTGTGAACGGAGTGAACAGTAACGTAAATTTATTTTATAGCCTGCCAACTTTTTAATTTCACATATTTACACATTTCTTGTAAATTTAGGAAAGTTATCCACATTGAATGATTACACTGATTCCCTCTCTAAAAAAAATGTGCATAAATTTGTGTTTTCCTCTTGTCAGGCATCACCTTCTTTGCTAAAATTAAATCAGTTTAGAACTGCGCTATGTAGCTCCACTTTTATATCTTCTGGTTTCGTTAGTTGCCGTCCAAAGCTGGCTAACAACTCAGGAGATATATTTTTTTGCAGTTTTTTTATTTCATTTTTTGCCAAATAGAAATACTCATACAGCTGCTTTATGAAATCTGCTATCTGCTCCATCAGGTAATGGTTCTTTTGTGCCTGTTCATTCCAACTACATGCATGTTCTATATTTCCCTGCCAATGTTTCTGTCGGTTGAATCCCTGATTTTCTATCTTCCATCTGTTTCTTCCCGCATTTACTATTTTTCTGGCATTGTTTTTTGTGATTGTAATGTCTGTAATCCATGCAAACTCTGTTGTTTGTTCTTTTCCATCTGGCTTAATCTTCTTTTCTGTATAATAATATATCAGATTTACATCTGTATTCTGAAACATAATCTGATTCTGATATTCTATTTCTGAACCTATCTTTTCTTTTTCCGGCAATGACTGATATTCTTTGGCGATGGATGATGCACTTCCTTCTTTATAACGGATGATATAATTCCAGCCGTTATCTGTGCAGGTCTGTATAACTTTCTGACTGACATACAATCCATCTGCCGTTATGATGATCGGAAGTCTCGGAAAACGTTTCTTAATCTTTTCTGCAAGTCTGATAAATGCTTTACTTTCACAGTCCTGTTTTATTTTTTCTTCACTCTGATTGATATATTCCTCAGAATTCTGGATCGGTTCAGATGCTATACTGCACACAAGGTTATTCCCCAGATAAAGTTTTGCTTCGAGCACGCTTCTGTGATACTTCGTAAATTCATCTGCTTCTCCACGGTTATAGCAGCGGCTCAGGTAATATTCATTCTTTTTCTGATATCCCTCATCCAGTTCTGTGGCATCAATAATGATCTGCCACCTTTTCAACACCCTGGCATCATCAAATGTTTTTCTACGGATCATAGAATAAGCAATATCTTTCTGTATTTTTTCCAGTTCCTCCGGATTCAGTCTTGCTAAAAATTCATTCTCTGTAACACCATGAGGTAGATACTCCTTCTTTTCTTCACTCATGAATGAGTAGAGATTTTCTACAACTGCATCATCATTAAATTTCGTGTCATTTCCTGCATACTTGAAATTCCGCCTATGCATTTGTAGTACATGGTTTCAAGCATAACCCTCACTGGATATTCAATATAACTTTGATTTCGCGGATCATCCACCTCAGCAAATTTGGCAAATAACTCTGGGTAATATTTATTTTGAATCTTATTGCATTCAACAACTGGATTCTTTTCCAGTCTTCTCTTGGCTCTTTCCTGTTCTCTGTTCATTTTTCTTCCTTTGCGACAAAGTTTTTTCTTTTATTTTACTCCATCGTAAAGGAAGATGCTTTAAATTCAATAAATTTAATACGAATTATTTTTACCTTTCAAAGCTGTGATTTTGCAGACCGGTTGCTGCTTACATATTGCTTTCCCACTGCAGTGAAACTTTTACAGTTGTGCTGTCAGGAAAGCGGGACAGAGAAATATTCACAAAATTTTTGCGCAGCAGTGCCGAAATATCTCTGAATCCCATACATTCGTGCATTGAAATTAGAACAATTATTCAGTATAATTATAGTTAATAACTGTGGCCATACAGCTGCAGTCACTTAAAGGAGGAATATTATTATGGCAACATGGAAAAATCTCGACACTCTTGCTTCCTACAACAAGCTTGCCGAACTGAAAGGTCATGTAAATATTGCAGATGCCATGGCAGGCGAGAAAGGTGCTGAACGTGTAAAGAAATACAGCACACCGATGGCAGCCGGCTTAACTTACAACTACGCTGCAAAACAGGTTGATGAGACAGTTCTGGATGCACTTGCAAAACTGGCAGATGAGGCTGAGCTTATTGACAAATTCCAGGAATTATACAACGGTGCTGTGATCAACACAGGAGAGAAACGTATGGTTCTTCATCACCTTGCACGTACACAGCTTGGCGAAGACGTAGTAGTTGATGGTGTCAACAAACGTGAATTCTACGTTGCACAGCAGAAGAAAGCCGCAGACTTCGCAAATAAAGTTCACGCAGGTGAAATTACTAACGAAAACGGCGAGAAATTCACAACTGTTGTACAGATCGGTATCGGTGGAAGTGATTTAGGTCCTCGTGCATTATATATTGCTCTTGAGAATTGGGCTAAAGCAAACAACACATCCAAGATGGAAGCTAAATTTATCAGCAACGTAGATCCTGATGACGCAGCTGCTGTTCTTGCTTCCGTAGACCTTGCTCATGCTCTGTTCATCGTTGTGTCCAAATCCGGTACAACTCTTGAAACACTGACAAATGAAGCCTTCGTAAAGAATGCTCTGGTTAAAGCAGGATTAAACCCATCCAAACATATGCTTGCCGTAACAAGCGAGACATCACCTCTGGCAAAGAGCGAAGATTATCTTACAGCAATCTTTATGGATGACTATATCGGCGGACGTTACTCTTCCGTTTCCGGTGTAGGCGGTGCGATCCTTTCTCTTGCTTTCGGTCCTGAAGTATTTGCACAGATCCTCGATGGAGCTGCTGCCGAGGACAAGCTTGCTACAAATAAAAATATCCTTGAGAACCCGGATATGCTGGATGCACTGATCGGTGTTTATGAGAGAAACGTACAGGGATATCCTGCTACAGCAGTTCTCCCATACTCTCAGGCATTAAGCCGTTTCCCTGCACACTTACAGCAGTGTGATATGGAATCCAATGGTAAATCCGTAAACCGTTTCGGTGAACCTGTAGACTATGTAACAGGACCTGTTATCTTCGGTGAACCAGGTACAAACGGACAGCATTCCTTCTATCAGTTATTACATCAGGGAACTGACATCGTTCCGCTTCAGTTCATCGGCTTTAAGAAGAGCCAGCTTGGTGTAGACGTAGATATCGAGAACAGCACAAGCCAGCAGAAACTCTGTGCAAACGTTGCTGCTCAGATCGTAGCATTTGCATGCGGTAAAAAGGATGAGAACCTGAACAAGAACTTCAAGGGCGGACGTCCTTCCAGCATCATCACAGGTGAAGAACTTACACCTGCATCTCTGGGTGCATTACTTGCTCACTTCGAGAACAAGATCATGTTCCAGGGATTCGTATGGAACTTAAACAGCTTCGACCAGGAAGGGGTTCAGCTTGGTAAAGTCCTTGCAAAACGTGTTCTTGCACATGACACTGACGGAGCACTGAAAGTATACAGTGACCTGTTAAACATCTGATTTCATCAGAAAGCAAAAAATACACAAGCCAAGATCCAACAGCAAAAAACGGTTTCAAACTATAGCACTCCTCTTCAATAATACATTCAGGAGGAGTGCTACAAGAAAGAATCCTGCCCGAAGGGCTTTGTTATGTTATAGGAACATTACGGAGTAATTTCCTGTAACATAACAAAATCATCATACAGAACTCCGATAAATATTATCAGGAAGTTCCTTATGATGATTTTTCTGTTTTCTTTTCTAATTCTCTTCTAACTTCTTAACAAAATCTGCTTTCGGCAATGGTCTGGAATAATAGAATCCTTGAATATTGTCACATTCCATCTCCTTCAGAAGTTCAACCTGATCTGCAGTCTCCACACCTTCTGCAACCACCTTCATGCCAAGTCCATGTGCCAGGATGATCACCTGCTGCACGACCATTCTTCCCTTCTGCTGGTGAATACAGTCAATCAAACTCTTATCAATCTTCAGTGTATTAAACGGTAATTCACTCAATGTGATCAGTGAAGAATATCCTGAACCAAAATCATCCATGTGCAGTGCAAATCCTGCATTTACCAGTTTCTCTGTAAAATCTCTGATCATAACATTATTCAGAGTAGCTGTTTCCGTCAGTTCAACAGGCACACAGGAAAACGGGATCCCATTCTCCTCTACAATCTTCATATAACGTTCAACAATATCGGAATGATGGATGCTTGTACGCGACAGATTTACAGAAATCGGAATCAGCTCCTGCCCCTTCTTCATCAGTTCACGCTGAAATTCGCAGACATACCGGAATATGTATTCATCCAGCTTCACGATCAGTCCGTCCTTTTCATATAGCGGGATGAAATCTCCGGGCATTACCATGGAACCATCCTGGTTGATCCATCGCACCAGTGATTCCGCTCCTGTGATCCTCTCTGTTTTTACATCATATTTCGGCTGGAAATATGCCACAAATTCTTTATTTTTAATCGCAGATTCAAATCTGTTCTCCAGCAAACGGTCCTGCATCTGCTTCTGTTTCATTTTCTCTGTATAATAGGCAATGTTACACTCATAGTTATCGCGGATACTTCTGATCGCCATAAATCCTCTGTCACAGATTACAGAAACAGGTAAAGATTTATCAATATCCTGATAAACTCCATATTTGACCATAAGATTGGGAACAGGTGCATGCTCTGCGATTTCTTCTTCTATCTTTGTCACTGTTTCCAAAGACAGATCACAGTCATCACACGTCATACATACGAACTGATCACTCCCATATCTGGATACCAGACCTGTCTTCAGCATCTTTGTATAAGCTCCTGCCAGATAGCAGAGGATTTCATCTCCTACTTTCTCCCCGTAACTGCTGTTAATCAGTTTGAAATCTCTGATATCAGCAATTACAAGATGAAATCTCTCCCCCGGTCTGGTTTTCAGAAAAGATTTTGCATGATAGAAAAACGCCTGTCTGGTATAAACTCCGGTAAGCTCATCATGTTCTACTGCAGTCAGTGCCATTACGGACTCCCTCAGCTTGATTACACTGTTGATCCTGCCCATTACAAGTTTAAAGTTATAGGGCTTCGGAATAAAATCAACTGCACCAAGATCCAGGCATTGAAGTTCTGCATCTTTTGAATTACTTCCGGTCATAACGATAACCGGTATGGTTGACAGAAATTTATCTGTGTTTCTGCGTCTAAGGAATTCAAATCCATCACACACAGGCATACAGATATCCAACAGCACTACTGATAATTCTCTGTAATGCTCGGAAAGAAGCTCCAATCCTTCTTCCCCGTTTTCTGCGAGAAAAACATCAAATTTCTCTTCCAGAAAAGAAGAGAGGATATCTCTGTTTAATTCATTATCTTCTACGACCAGGACTTTTCTTTTGGACGGTAATTCCCCCGGTTCCAACAGTTTTGCATTGTCAGAATCTTTTCTCATACTTTTTTATACCCCTCACACACAATTTCCAAAGCAAAGCATCTCCGGATATCCGCACCGGAGATGCTCAAATTATTATAGTAACCGATCTGTTATCTGCAACCGTCCAGCCATTGTGGGAATATACTATACTTAAACGTTACAGGCATACATAATGTCTACATATCTTAACTCTTTGAGTTTACATTATTTTGCATAATCTTTCAAGCCTTATTCTGCAGTTGACATGATTTTGCCACGACTTTATTATGGAAATTTCATGCTCTGATGAGCTGAGGCAAAGATATCTGACACAGGATTTCACACTCTGATGGGCTGGATTAAGATGCATTATTTACGAGGATTGCTCTATACTTTTACAATGTACGGAATTTTTATATGCTGACAGTATAAACAGAGGCAGAAATGTTTCCACAAATAATCCTGCTTCAAACATTTCTGCCTCTGTTATCCTGTCTGTAAATCTTTAAAAATAATATTCTTCTGAATAAATCCTCAGATCCTCTTTTGTCCATTCCCCACCTTCAATATGAAAGCTGTTCAATACCGGATAGTCCGCCATCAGTGACAGGATCAGATAACTTGCCTTTGAATCAAAAGCAAGACGGATATCCTCCACTGACGGACGGGATGGAGAAGACGGATGGGAATGCCAGTTTCCCAGCGGTTTCAATCCATTGGCACGCATATCCCTGATCGCATTTATCTGGTCTCTGGGATCCAGGGTGAAGTGATCTTCTGCATGATCTTTATTCTCCAGAAAATATACCTTTCGGATTTCCCTTCCCTCCCCGTTTTCCACTCCGGCCAAAAGCCCGCAGGCTTCCTCCGGAAGATGCTCTTTTGCATAATTAACGATCTCATCATAGAGATGATCTCTCATTCTTATTATAGCCATACTTTTCTCCTGTTTTGCATCAGGTTTTTCTCGTATTTACTGCTCATCTCTTGTGGCAAATCGGCCTGCTGTTTCCTCACAGACCTCCTGCTCGTAGTCGATCGGTTCCAGGATTGTCGGATGATCTCCGCATACTGCACAGTCATGAGTATCCTTCGGCAGTTTAACCTTATGGAATTCCATTGTCAGCGCATCAAAAGTCAGAAGATATCCTGTCAGAAGATCACCTACACCGATCAGATACTTGATTGCTTCCATTGCCTGTAAGGAACCGATGACACCTCCCATTGCTCCGATGACACCTGCCTGCTTACAGGTAGGAACTGCATCCTTGGGCGGCGGATTTTTGAATACGCAGCGGTAACATGGACCTTCCCCAGGTACATAGGTCATCAGCTGACCTTTAAAACGAATGATACCTGCATGGGAAAATGGTTTTTTCTCCAGTACACATGCATCATTGATCAGAAATTTTGCCGGGAAATTATCAGTTCCGTCAATAATAAAATCATATTCTCGAATCAGTTCGCGGATGTTGGATGCGTCTACGAACATCCGGTAAGTTTTTACTTCCACATCCGGATTCATGGCATTCATGGTTTCCTTTGCTGATTTTACCTTTGCTTTTCCGATATCTGCTGTGCTGTGGATGATCTGCCTCTGCAGATTGGAAAGATCTACCTCGTCCGCATCCACAATACCGATTGTTCCCACACCTGCTGCTGCCAGATACATTGCCGCAGGTGCACCAAGACCGCCTGCACCGATGATCAGTACTTTTCCTTTCAGGAGCTTCTTCTGTCCCTTTGCCCCCACTTCTTTTAAGATGATGTGACGGGAATAACGCTCGATCTGTTCATCTGTCATTGCCATTTAGCATCCACCTCCCATGAAATAAAGAAATTCTACATTGTCTCCCTCTTTTAATACGGTAGACTCTTTATCCTCTGATGCAACAAATTCTTCATTAATAGAAACGGTTACATATTCCGGCATCTCTACATTTTCCTGTGCGATCAGTTCCGGAAGTGTCAGTCCGTCTTTTACTTCTTTTTTCTCTCCTGCTACTGTGATAAACATATTTTTCTCCTTTATGCCTGCTCTCTTTTTAGAGTAATCCTTCAATCCAGCTGTTTAACTCTGCCTGTTTCAGTGCTCCTGTTTTCCGGTCTTTCGCCTGTCCGTCTTTAAAAAGGATCAACGTCGGATTTGCCTGCACTTCATACTGCTCTGCCAGCTCCACATCAAAGTTCGTATTTACTTTATATACTTTAATCTTATCCTCATAATCGTCTTCCGCATTTCCGAGAACCGGTGCCAGCTTTTTACACGCCACGCAGGAATCTGAATAAAAATCCACCAGAACCGGAAGTTTTTCCTTCAGGACTTTCTCTTCAAAATCCGTCTTGCTTACCCGTACTGCCATCAGTCTTCCACCTTTCTTACATACATGGTGTAAGTACCATCTTCATTATCGGTTAATTTCAGTACTTTATGCCCTTCTTCTTTCATGCTGCGCGGAACATTCTGCACTGGTTCGCCATCGTTCATGCGGACAGCCAGAATCTCTCCATCCTCCAGTTCTTCGATTGCTACTTTTGCCTTCACGAATGTCAGGGGGCATACTTTATCGGTAATATCAACCTCATCGGTTACTTCAAAATCTAATTCAGCCATTATGTTCTCCTTTCACTGTCCTTCATACGCATCTTTCAGCTGACTGCGGAAATCTTCTTCTCCCACACGCTGCAATGTTTTGCGGAAACGTTCACTTGGATTTGCATTTTTTTCAAAGAAATTAATTGCCGCATCTGTCACACGAAACAGTGTTTCTTTATCCGGGATCAGAGGAAGCAGTTCTTCTCCTTTATAGATATTATTTCCGAAGGTTCCTCCAAAAGATACGATATATCCCGGAGTTCCTTTCCATGCATCCACCGGACAGCTCTTTACACAGCGGCCACAATGATTACATTTCTGCGCATCCAGTTCTATTTTGCCGTCCACCATCTTCAGTGCTTCCTGTCTGCAGGCTTTCACACACACACCACAGGAAATACAGTCGTCTTCCTTATATTCGATGTTCATGCCGCCTTTGATTCCAACATCGTTTTCTTCTGCTTTCAGGCAGTTATTCTGGCATCCTGTAACACCAAATTTGAATTTATGCGGGAGTTCCCGTCCGAAATATCTCTCATCAAGCTCTTTTGCCAGTGTGTAGGTGTCGATACATCCGCTTGGACAGACCTCTGAACCCTGACAGGCTGTAACTGTACGTACACGTGGTCCACACACACCGGTTCCCACACCGCCTTTTGCCAGTGCTTCTTTTACCTCTGCCAGTTCTTCCACTTTAATAAAGGGAATCTCAATGCCCTGGCGGGAAGTCATATGTACATATCCGCGGCCGTATTTTTCTGCTACTTCTGCTACTGTCTTAATATTCTCTGCAGTCAGGTTTCCACCGACCACTGCCAGTCTCAGGGAACCGTAACCTTTCTGTTTCTGTCTCATATATCCGCCTTTTTTTAAGGCTGCATAATCTACTTTCTGTGCCATTTTTATCTCTCCTTTGTGTTTTTAGAGCGTTTTTTCAAATATTTTTCCAGATCTGCGGCTGTCCGGTATCCTTACAGCCGGTTGAATTATCGTAATACTCTCTCAGTTTCTTCTATTTCAGATATTCTGCCACTGCGGTTGCTGCATTGGCACCATCCGAAACCGCAGTTACCACCTGACGCAGTTTCTTTGTTCTTGCATCTCCTGCCACATACAGCCCTTCCAGAGCGGTTTCTCCTGTCTCCCCTGCTCTGACATAACCTGAATCATCCAGTACTGCAAATTTTTTCAGAAGATCTGTCTGTGGTACTGCTCCGTAAGCAACAAATACACCGTTCACATCTATCACAGCTGCATCTTCCAGAACTACTCCGGTTACTTTCTGCTCTCCGATGATCTCTTTTACCTGATGCTCCAGTACGAAGATAACGTTTTCCTTCTCTCTCAGTTTCGCCACTGTAACAGCGGCTCCTCGGAATTCCTTTCTCCTGTGGATCACATATACTTTCTCTGCCACATCCGCCAGGTAAACAGCATCATCAAGTGCTGTATCTCCACCACCAAGAACCGCGACTGATTTACCTCTGTAAAATGATCCGTCACAGATTGCACAGTAAGAGACACCCTTTCCTGCATATTCCTGTTCTCCCGGAATATTCGCTCTTCGCGGTGTGGCTCCCGCCGCATAGATTACGGTTTTCGCTTCCACCTGCGAACCATCTGCAAATACAAGTTCAAAATCTGATGAAGCTTCTTTCTTTATCTCTGTTACTTCCTGTTCCATGAAGGATACCCCAAGCTTCACTGCATGTTCCCGGAAGTTCTCACCCAGATCATAACCGCTGATGCCCGGAAATCCCGGATAGTTATCTACCTGTCCGCTTTCTGCGATCTGTCCGGTTCCTTCATATTCTTTTTCTATCACTACGGCTGACAGATTAGCCCTCTTTGCATAGATTGCCGCACTTAAACCCGCCGGACCGCTTCCAATGATACCTACATCATATTTCATATCGTCAGTTCCTTTACACCTATTATTCCTATCGAATTAGTATGTTTTATAATAAACATAATAACACCGATAATTTCCTCTGTCAATAAATAAGATTATAAAAATTTTTTAGGATTCGTTATGGACTCAGGTTATAGCAGTTACTTAATATTCGCTGTACTAGATCCAGCTGTAATCTCCGCCGGTCAGAGCAAGGCTCAGAAGTGTGTCCATCTTCTCTACCTCTTCTTCACCCTCAATCTTCTGGATCAGTTCTGCTGTATCCAGCACATCCTCCAGTGACTCGTCCGGACCGATCTCATAGTCGATTTCAGCCTCACAGTCCGGGCATGGAATCCTCTTCATCGTCTGCATAGACAGAAAACGGTTGCCGCATTTTTTACATTCATAATATCCGCACTCTTTCGTGCCGTCTGGTACATAATACATTTTTTAATTTTCTCCTTTTTTTGTTTATATGATTAGTTTTTATATGATTGGTCTTCTGATGACAAAGAGCTGCCGGTTTTGATGATTCCCGGACAGCCCTTTATTCAACCTTCTGTACATCTAATTTTCTGCTTTTTCTTTTCTGAGCAGCTCTGTATATTCTGCTTCCCTCATAGGTCTGGCATAGAAATATCCCTGAGCCTTGTTACAGCCGAACCCCTGAAGCATTACCTTCTGCTGTTCGGTCTCCACACCTTCAGCAATGATGGAAAGCTTCATATGATTTCCCATAGTAATGATCATGTGCAGGATTTCTTCTGCTCTTCCATAAGGATCTGCTGCACTTAAGAAACGCATATCCAGTTTGATTTCATCAACAGGAGCTTCCTTCAGCATATTCAGGGAAGAATATCCACTTCCAAAATCCTCCATCAGAATACGGAATCCTCCCTGGCCTCTGTTTTCTGCGCATTGCAGATCAGGTCTACCTTTCCGGATTTCAGATCTGCCAGCTGATTTTCCCATGATTCATTGATATATTCATATCTCCAGCCGGTATACTGAGATATTTTATTCAGATATTCCACTCCATATCCCTTGTATACTCCACTGCTGCTTTTATTAATAAAGTCTGCGTCCTCACGATACGCCACCCGTATTGTCTTTGTCCTGCCGTCCGACTGTGCCTGAACCGGAACGATCACTCCCAGAAGCAAGGTAAACAGCAGAACGAACAACATTGCATTTCTCTTCTTACCACTCATCTATCGTACCTCTCTCTTGAGTGATTATAACATAATATTCTCCAAAAAGGTATCTTTATAATGCTCGCTCAAGCATTTCCCCTTACAGAATTCAGGTGTTACTTTTTAATCCCATTTCCACCACAGACAATCGAATACAAACTAAAAACAAAATTTCCCTGATTGCTTCCGGCGGTAGCTCATATTTCTCTTTTCGCACCAATCCATCAATCGTTGCTCCGAGTCGAATATTTCTCAATACAAAATCTACAGCTTCTTTGATTTGTGTGTAGATTGGTCCTGTAAATTCTCTCTTATCAAGAAATACTGCACGATCTGTTCCACGATCTGTTCCTTTAAAATACAATCTGTCTTTCTGTAAAATAACACAAAAAGGATGTGCTGCGGTAACTTCTCCATTGCCTTGACACATCCTTTCGTATTATTATTTTTTTGCTATTCTTCTTAATGACAACTATGGCTTCCACATCCATGCTCACCACATGTATGTCCTTCCCCGTGGCTGTGCTCGTGATGAGAACACTTCACATCCGGATTATAATCCAGTGTTTTATTAATAAAAGCTTCCACCGCTTTATCTGCATCTCCGGAAACTCCTCCAAACAGCTTAATGCCTGCTGCCGCTAATGCTGTCTGCGCGCCGCCTCCGATTCCGCCACAGATCAAAACATCTGCGTTCAATGCATTAAGAACTCCCGCCAATGCACCATGTCCGCTTCCATTGGTATCTACTACCTCTGAATGTACCACTTTCCCTTCTTCTACATCATAAATCTTAAATGTCTCTGTGTGTCCAAAGTGCTGGAAAATCTGTCCATTTTCATATGTTACTGCTATTCTCATGATACCTTCTCCTTTTTCTGCTGCATATTTTTTGTAAATTTCCTGTTTGTAACAGCCCCCAAAGCTACAGTTGCTGCTCTGACCGTCACAAATTCTGAAATCCCCACCCTCGATTCTAAGTGGATGTCCATCAATGAGTGCATCTGCTATTTTCTTCCTGGCAATCTCATAAATTCGTTGAACCGTTGTTCTTGCGATCTGCATAGATACTGCACACTGCTCCTGACTATAACCTTTCTTGTCCAAAAGACGAATTGTCTCATACTCATCCACTGTCAGAACAATGGGTACTTTTTTCTCAGCATTATCTGCCGGAAGGAATTCTAAAACATTCGGAAAATGGCAGACTTTTCTGCATTTTACTGGTCTCGGCATAAACTGCTCCTTTCTTGCTTTTCTTATATAATAGCCCTATAAAGGGCATATGTCAATTATGCAATTGACGCATCTAAAAAAAGCAAGTATACTATGTTCGTAAAGGAGATAACTGTTATGAACTTCGAAAATTATTTTCCACTATGGAATGACTTAAATATAGCACAGAAAAAAATAATTTCAGACAATTTAATCACACGGGATGTAAAAAAAGGAACGATCATTCACAACGGAAACCTGGATTGTACTGGACTATTACTGGTTAAATCCGGGCAACTTCGAACCTACATACTTTCAGATGAAGGACGGGAGATTACACTTTACCGTCTGTTCGATATGGATATGTGTCTTTTATCCGCCTCATGTATCATACGCTCCATTCAATTTGAAGTAACCATTGAAGCAGAGAAAGATACTGATCTTTGGATCATCCCTGCTGAGATCTATAAGGACATCATGAAGGAATCTGCTCCCGTTGCAAACTATACCAATGAGTTAATGGCTACCCGTTTTTCTGATGTCATGTGGCTGATTGAACAAATCATGTGGAAGAGTTTAGATAAGCGTGTTGCTTCATTTCTTTTAGAAGAGACCTCTATCGAAGGAACAAATGAATTGAAAATCACTCATGAGACGATTGCTAATCATCTTGGTTCCCACAGGGAAGTTATCACTCGAATGCTTCGATACTTTCAAGGCGAAGGACTCGTCAAACTCTCCCGCGGCAAAATCACAATCCTGGATTCGAAAAGACTGGAAACACTACAAAGATCATAAAACTGTTTTTCTATAATATCTAAAGAATCCTCCATTTATCAGAATTATGAAAGTCATTCTAATAAATGGGGGATCTTTTTATGCTACGAGAAAATTATAAAAATATTGTGATTATTTTTTAATAATCCATACCACATGCATATGCCCTTTCTATCAGCGCACGGTCATTAACCACTGTATCATAGAAGCGGAATCCACCGGAAAAATTGTATGTTTCATAACCGTTTCCTTCCAGAATACGGCTGGCAATGTAACTGCGCAGACCACTTTGGCATATTAGATACACAGGCTTTCCTTTCTCAATTTCACTAATTCGTTCCCTTAGTTCATCTACAGGAATATTGTTGAATCCCTTCATATGCCCCCTGTTAAATTCACCTACAGTCCTCACATCCAGCAACACCACATTTTTATCTTTAGAAATCTTATCCATATCTTCCAAATGCCATTGTTTTAAGGTACCTTTTGCTATATTGTCTATCATGAATCCGGCCATATTTACAGGATCCTTGGCAGAGGAATAAGGAGGTGCATATGCGAGATCCAAATCTTTCAGCTGGGTTGCCTTCAGCCCTGCATGGATTGCTGTTGCCAGCACATCAATACGTTTATCAACTCCTTCATATCCAATAATCTGAGCGCCAAGCAAACGATAAGTCTCTTTTTCAAAAACCACCTTCATGGTCATCACTTTTCCACCAGGATAGTAACCGGCATGACTCATAGGAGAAAGAATTACTGTATCTACCTCTAATCCTGACTTTTTGGCATTGGTTTCATTGATACCTGTAGTGGCTGCTGTCATATCAAACACTTTGATAACGGAGCTTCCCTGACTGCCTAAATAATGGCTATCACCACCACAAATATTATCAGCAATGATCCTTCCCTGCTTATTGGCTGGACCAGCCAAAGAAATCAGCGCATCATCACCCGTAACATAATGTTTTACCTGAACTGCATCACCTGCTGCATAAATATCCGGTACAGAAGTTTCCATCCTGTCATTCACTACGATACTTCCCTTGATGCCAAGCTCCAGACCGGCTTCTTTTGCTAATGCTGTGTCTGGTGTAACGCCGATTGCCAGCACCACCATATCAGCCTGAAGGGACGGATTATCTTTTAATAGAATCTCTACTCCATTGTCCTTTTCTCTAAATCCTTCTACCGTATAACCCAGTACCAATTTTATCCCGTGCTTTCTCATTTCATTATGGATCATGGATGCCATATCCGGATCAAAAGGATTCATCAGCTGCTTAGGCCGTTGAACAATTGTAACATCCATGCCAAGCTCTCTCAAATTTTCTGCCAGTTCCAGACCAATAAAGCCACCACCTGCCAATATAGCCGATTTTGGATGGTTCTTATTTATATATTCCTTTATACGAAAAGTGTCTTCTACTGTACGAAGTGTAAAAAGTTTATCAATACCAACTCCAGGAAGTCTCGGCTGTGTTGGCTTTGCACCTGGAGAGAGGATAAGTTTATCGTAATTTTCTTCAAATATTTCACCATTCTCCAAATTTTTCACTGAAACAGTTCTACGATCCGGATGTATGGAGATAACTTCATGATAAATTTTCATGTTGATATGAAAACGTTTAAAAAAACTCTCTGGTGTCTGTAATGTAAGTTCTTCCGGATCTGTGATCACGTCTCCAATATAATATGAAAGCCCACAATTCGCATAGGATATGTATCCGGATCTTTCAAACACAGTAATTTCTGCGTGTTCATCCAGTCTGCGTATTCTTGCTGCGGCTGTAGCTCCTCCTGCTACACCGCCTACGATTATTACCTTCATCTTATTTTTCCACCTTTCCTCATTAAAGCATTTCTAAAATCGCTTTCTTAGGTCTCGCCCCTGAAACCTGTTGTACAATCTTCCCATTCTTCATAACCACCAAAGTTGGGATACTCATAATACTAAATTTACTTGCCAGTTCAGGCTGCTCATCCACATTGATCTTTCCAACTTTGATATCAGGGCGTTCACCTGCAATCTCCTCTATGACAGGAACCACCATACGACAGGGAGCACACCAAGGCGCCCAAAAATCCAAAAGAACGGTTTTCTCGGAATCCATTATTTCATTCTGAAAATTATTTTTATTGATATTAATAGCAGACATTTTACAGTCCTCCTTGTTTTTTCTTTTGTGGCTTTATTATAACCTGAAATTCATTTGTTTTCTGTGATATCATCACATTATTATCGTGATTAATTTTTTATCAAAAAAACCTCCGCAAACATTACGTCTGCGAAGGTCTATTTCTCTCAGCATTTGACTAATCTTGGATTAATTTACTTCTCACTCCTGTAGATCTTTATCTATAATCTCCCAGTAACCATTCTTTGGAGAACCATGTCCTATGAGAATACCATATTCTTTTAACTTCTTAATATTATTCTCAATATTTCGACTGACAATCCCGATTTTTTCAGCTAACTTAACCGCTGATAATTGATGATCTTCTGAAAGCAACTTTATAATCTTTTGCTGTGTATCGTTAAGGTCTGTTCTCCACTCTATCTCCTTTCTTTTTCATTTGTCACCGGAAATGAATTACGGAACAGCTCTATCCGAAACATATTATCAAATCTATTACTTACAAAACTCAAATGCCACATAATACACATAATCATTTTTTGAAAGAAAATCTGTTTGGCTATTTATAAAATCGTCTAAAGTCGGAACACTCATTTCATCATTATCATAAACAAAGGCAATAAGTGGCTGCTGCTTATCGTATCTAATGTCTACGACATTTTTTATTTCAGTTGCTGTTCTGCCATAGTATTCTCTATTTTCTACATTTTCTAAAATAGGAATTTCTGTTGACAACCTACTACCACCTCCAGAAATAATTAACTTAATTACATAATTATCGAAATCAGACACCATTACGATTTCACCACTTTTTGGCGAACCAATATCTTCAAATCCCATTTCAACTTTGTCCTGATCACTCAATTTTCCTGATTCGTATCGATAAATATGTAATCTGAGTTTTTTATATTCATCCGTTGTGATAAACTTATAGACAAATGCTCCATCCGGTCCAGCAAGCAGTTCTGCTGTCTGCATTTCTATGCTATCCTTTGCAACAGGAGAAATATAATTCTGTGGTTTTTTCAGACGGTATATGGTAAATCCGATTACTGATACCGCACAGATAGATATAACTAATAATATACATTTCATAACCTTTAGACATTTCTGTTTATCTATATTATCTCTGATCACTTCAATAATATTTGTTTCTGACTTCTGAATCATATTCTCTTGAGCTATATCTTCTCCAGCCAAAAACTCATTGAGGCTAATACCAAGAATTGAACAAAGTTCTTTATAAACAGATACATCCGGCAGGCAAACTCCTCGCTCCCATTTAGAAACAGACTTATCACTCATACCTAATTTTTCTGCCAGTTGCTTTTGTGTCATCCCCAATGACTTTCGCTTACCTGCAATATATTTTCCAATTTTGATAAGATCCATCCATCTACCTCCTTTTTTTATTAATCGTACTCTATTTTAGATGAAAAGCATACCCCTCGAAGGTAGAATATGACTTTTAAGTCTGTCTAGTTTGCCAGATAGAATACAAAGCTTATATGTCCTGTCCCTTCGCACACCCACTTTGCATTTTTTTAGCAAACTCACTTGTAAAAACTTCCTTTTCCGGCGCTTCCGGGATACTGCACTATTTTTCTTCCCTTTTCTTTCAGGACTGAAAAAGCCCTGCGTCAGGACGTTCCCTGATGCAAGGCTTCTAATTTTTTTCTCTATGTTTCTGTGTCTTTTTTTGATGTTTTCTCTGGTGCTCCGTATGAATCGGATTTTCTGATTCTTACAAAGGGGATTATCAAAAAAGTGCCAAAGAGGAGTGCTAAAAAATGAAGAAATAAACTCCAAAATAACTCCATTTTACTCTTTATTATTTTGTTGTTCTTCTCTTGCGTAAAGAATGTCCAACGCCTGGAATATTACATTACTCATAGTCTGATAATGTCTCTCTGCATAAGATACTAGCTTTTCTTTTTGCTCTGGTGACATCCTGATTCTCAGACTAGAATCTTTGCCGTCTAATGATGGTTTTCTAGGCATCTTTCTCTCCTTACATTTCATAGTTTAACATGAATTGATACAAGTGTTAATCTCGTTTTGTTAATATCACCCATTTCCCTTTTTGGCTACTTCCCTGCCTCTTCAGATAATTCTTTTCCTTCAATTTGGTTATATAATACTTCACACTAGCAAGATTCCAATCTAACGCATAATCGAAGTGATAGAAAAGTTATCTCTTATATCGGTTGTAACTTTTTTATGAACTCTATTGACAAGAAAACTTGGTATGTATATAATCAAAATATGCAAAGAAAACTTGGTATGGAGGTGTTTTTATGAAAAAGGACGAAATCTTAAATGCAAGCAGAAAAGAACATCGCAATAAGGACTTGGCTGAAATGGAAGTGGTATATCAAGCCGGAAGTCACGCAAGCAGAGTTGGTGCTTTAGTGTGTTGTTTGCTTTCGCTGTTATCTTCTGTGCTTGCTCATACTATGATTTACAGTCCGTGGGTTATATACTTCAGCATTATTGCAACACAATGGTTAGTTCGTTTTATCAAAATGAAGCGAAAGAGCGATTTGGTCTTGACTGTTCTGTTTTTTGTGCTTTCCATTTTGGCATTTGTTGGATTTGTTAGCCATCTTTTAGAGGTGAGAATATGAAAGAACAATTACAACTGAAAAATCACTTAAAGGAAGTTCGCACAGAAGCAAATCTTTCTCAAGCTCAGCTTGCAGAAATGGTAGGGATATCAAGAAATACCATTAGTTCTATTGAAACAGGACAGTTTAATCCAACTGCAAAATTGGCTCTAATTCTTTGTATTGCATTGGACAAAAAATTTGAGGAACTATTCTATTTTTAGGAGGTCATTATGGAAAATATTATAATGTTGATTTTGGGAGTGTTCATATCTGTTGTGGGAATTGTAAATATCAAAGGCAATATCAGCACAATTCACTCTTATAACAGGCGAAAAGTAAAGGAAGAAGATATACCAAAGTATGGAAAAACAGTCGGCACAGGAACGCTGATTATAGGAATATCTCTTGTATTAGGTTTTATTGTTTCGTTTCAGAGTGAAATAATTATAGATTATATCATTCTTCCAGCAGTTATTGTCGGATTAGGCTTTATATTGTATGGACAGTTCAAATACAATAAAGGAATTTTTTGAGAATCAGGGAGGTATAAAGATGGAATTGAACACAATATCAGGTCTGGCGATAGCGGGAGTTATCTGCTCCGTTGTCCTCTCGATGGGGGTACCGATTGCTTTGTTCATTGCAGGAAGGGTGAAGCTTAAGGCAAGGATTTCCTCGTTCTTTATCGGAGCAGGAACCTATCTGCTGTTTGCCATGCTGTTGGAGCAGCTGCTGCATGTTCTTGTCATTCAGTTCTGCGGACTGAACGCACAGAGCAGGCCATGGCTTTACTATGTATACGCGGCTTTGGCTGCAGCGGTTTTTGAAGAGACCGGAAGACTGATTGCCATGAAGTTCTGGATGAAGAAATGGCTGGATTTTCCAAATGCACTGATGTATGGAATCGGGCATGGCGGTGTGGAGGCAATTCTGATTGGAGGACTCTCCGGAATCAGCAATCTTGTGTCCATGCTGATGATCAACAGCGGAGCCATGCAGAATACGCTGGCGGCACTTCCTGCTGAGTCTGCAAACCAGACCGTGTCACAGCTGTCGGCCCTATGGACAACACCGGCACCACTCTTTTTTGTAAGCGGAATCGAAAGAATCAGTGCCATCATTCTGCATATCGGGTTGTCACTGCTGATCTACCGGGCGGTAAAGGCAGGCAAATGCAGGACAGCGGCTTTTACAGCGGTTCTTACATATGGGATTCATTTTATCGTGGACTTCTTTGCCGTGGCAGGTCCGGCGCTTCTTCCCATCTATGTGATTGAAATTGGTGTCTTTGTGATGGCAGCCGGAACTCTTGTTATGGCGCTGAAGATGGGAAGGATGGAAGAACTGTGAATTCCAGTTTTCTGCTATCATAAAACAGAATATATCTGACAGAACGCACCGTAGAAATACGGTGTTTTTTGTTACCCCAAAACCACAATTTCATACACAACCACAAGTTAGTACAAACACCTTGCGATTTTTTGAAAGGCTTAGAAAGGAAATTTTCCCTGATTTTCGCCCCGAGAAATGACACAAACAAGGCTTAATGTATCTTTCCTGTGGTTTTTATTTTCGGCAGGAAAGGAGGATTGCTTGCTATGCCGAGAATGAGCAAGATGCGGAAACAAGAGTGGGCGTTGTTTCTGAATGAAAGAAATCGCATTACCTACAACGGACTTTGCAGAAAATGCAGTAGTGAATTTTCCACACCAACAATCTGGTGTGTTTTATCATCTCCTCCAACAATCAGCTTGCCGCCTTGTGTATTGGCAAAAGCTACGATTGTCTTCATGTACTTTTCACTTTTATCTGGCAAGGTAACTTTATACTCTATATTTTTCGATTCACCGGAAAACAATGTATCCTCTACCATACTTTCACTCCTACTCTTCCAATCTATATTCCAAACTGTATTATTTCTCCAGCTTCAACATAAATTTATCCGAATCATTAACAATATTATACGTTCCATCGCCATCCTCCGGCAAGTAAGAAAACGAAAACATCTGTGTTCCTTTTTCTGCCTGTCGCTTTGATGAATATACAGTCACATATAACGCATTCGGAACTGACTGGTCATAGCTGAACCGCACACTTTTAAAAGAATTATCCCTGCAGCGTTTTACAATTTCTTCTGCACATACTTTCTGGTCCGCTACATACAGTTTATTTACCACTACCGTCAAACGCTCCTCATGGTAATTGTCCGCTGTCATTGCATGGGAACCATACACATCCATATCTCTTCCAAACTGGAGATATCCCAGACAACCACCTGTAATTATTATACCGATTATCAGACTGATAAACCACCTTTCTCTCATCTTCTCGCTCCTTTATACCCCTGTATTATAATACAAATGTATGACAGCACAGCTTATTTTTTAATACAGTTGTATTTATAATTTTAGGAAAAGACGAGGTGCCGTTATGATTGTATATATGGATTTAGAAAATCTACTTAAAGAAAAGAATATCAGCAAAAATAAGCTTTGTGAAGCCTGTAATTTACAGCGCACACAGCTTAACAACTACTGCAAAAATAAGGTAACCAGGATTGACTTCACAATACTTGCAAAACTCTGTGAATTTTTGGACTGCACACCGAATGATATACTGAAATTAAAGTAGGGCATTGGATTTTTCTCCAGTGCCCTTTTTGATGATTGGATATTCAATTAACTTTATTTATTACCCCCTCCAATATCTAAAAAAAAGCTACTTCTGCAAGTCAACCTCACAGAAGTAGCTTTTTATTTATCCATTATTTTCATTTCTTTTCAAAACCATTTCATAAAAATCCAGAAACTCTTTTGTTATATAATATCCCTTACTTTCAACATCCAATGAGTCAAATGTATTATCATTTTCATCTACATCTCCAGACTCTGTTTCAAATTCTTCCTCAATGAATCCCGTTTGTTTAATATGTAAGAACACGTAATCAACTTCTCCTGGAGATACCTTTATTTGCTTTGAATATTCATTGCAAAACGATTCGTATTTGTTGCTATATGTTCTACCATTTATGTGTTTCGTTGATTTACCTCTTTTAGATGAATCTTCACAATATTTTTTGTATTCAACTAAATATTGTATTTCTCTATACGACATAGTATTCAATATGTGAATATATTCATCAAAAATACTACCATCTATATGTTTCCCCTGCAAATAACCATTTCGTATAAGATTTCCAAAATACTCAACTTTATCGGTCGTTGCCAACCTTTGCACTGCCTCTTTTGCTCGTGCAAAATTGATGATAAACTCTACATCATTTACCATTTCCGATGTTATAGAATGATCATCTTGCAAAATAACATCTAACAATTCCTGTTCTTTCTTTTGCTGAAAATCATTTAATAACTTATTTGTTGATGAATCAATTAAATCCCCCAAAACAGGGATTGCCTTTATAGGTGCCAATAAAACTGATTCAACAACCGGATTTTCTTTAATATCCTTTATTTCATTTGCATTATATAAGGAATTTTTTGCCATTTCTAATTTTTCATTCATTATTGTTCTCCCATTTTCATCACAACAACTATTTTATCCCAAGTAGATACTTCGTTTAATATAAATCTCCAACATATCCATCTGCTTCCAGATGCATATAACACTCATTCACCTGCTCAGACTCCAAGATCTGTAAAACGTATTCCATACCTGTAGCCAATTCTTTGGTTTTTAATTCTTCCAGCGGAATCCAATACACCTGCCCTTCCTCCGAACTTGTCAATTCTCCGATAAATCTATCAGCTCTGTACAGCGTAATCACATAATGTACTCCACCCTTATGCCAATGATATAAACCGCAGAGCTTCGGTGTTTCAATCGTAAGACCTGTTTCTTCCCAAACTTCCCGGATCATAGATTTTTGAAATATCTCGTTCTGCTCCACATGACCACCTGGAAAAGTTGTCCCTGTATAGCTGTCATTCACTTTATCCAATGCCAGCACATTTCCTTTGTCATCTTGGATCATACACATATTCATAAAGCAAACCTTCTCAATCCGACTCTCTTCTTTTTCATTCAGAGATCTTCTGATACGTTTATTGATATCCGATCGTTTGGATTTGTAATGCTTGAATACCTCTCCATACGGAATCCAGATTTCTGCATCTTCAATTTTTTCATACACAATATCCACCACTTCTTCCAGATGTTTGTCGTTTGGGAAAGTGTATTTTTTCATATAATAATCCCTGGTTGCCTGGAACATCCATTCTGCAATCTTCTCTTTCTGCTTTAATTTCAACTGAGCATATTTCTTGTCAGTCTGCAGTAATTTTCCATCTATCATTTCATGGTTTTTCCGTGACATCGGTAAGACCTCTTTTCCTCTTTTCTCATTCAGATTTTACTATACCATAGAATCCTTCTTTCGTCATACCTCAGATCTGCGATGTCCTATTTTTCTTCTCTGAATACCTTATCTATAGAGGGTTCTTTTCAAAAGACTCTCTTCCGGCGGCTGTTCCACCGGTAAATAACAAGGACAGGAAGTGTATATACACTTCCAAAAAAAACAGCAATTTAGGGAACCCTGCCCTAAATCAAAAACACAAAAGCCACTACTTTGAGCAACCAATGAAAGGAGAACCTATCTATGGCAAAGAGAAAAAGAAATATACAGATCTTGTTTTGTGTTTCCCCCGAAGAAAAGAAGCTGATTCGCAGAAAGATGATTGAATCAAAGACTAAAAACATGGGAGCTTATCTTCGTAAAATGGCAATTGACGGTTATATTGTCAATACAGACACTACTCCATTAAAAAAACAATACGAGGAAATGCATAAGATCGGTGTGAATATTAATCAGATTGCGAAAAAAGTAAACAGTACCGGAGATCTGTATTCTGAAGAAATGCAGGAATTGAAAGAGATGGAGAAAGAATTTTGGCGTATCTTAAGATCTTCCCCATTAAAGTAACAGACAAGAAAACTCTGGACTATATTACGAATCCAGATAAAACAGATGAAAAACTGTTAGTTTCCAGTTTTGGCTGTTCCCCGGAAACTGCAGATCTTGAATTTTCTATGACAAGAGAAATGGAAAAAAAGAATGGAATGGACAAAGGCGATAATAATCTGTGCATTTTCTGCTTTGTCTGTACATATACATCTGATCGTTATCATTCCAGATAACCCGACTGCAAAAATACAGCCACAGTCTCTGTTTCAGCAGAGGTCCTGTACCTTTCGGTGGTATCATTATTGCTTTGCTCTTCCCATAGGAGTCTTCGCCTGCACGAGCCGGATTATCTCCGGTAAGCATGTTCCTCAAGATGTATCAGCTCCTTCAATTGTCAACGAATCATGAAAGCTTATCTCAGCCTATAATGAAAATAGGATACTGACTCC
>OBAA01000804.1_pt1 | contig 24481 bp, 14 predicted proteins | sample 1475961 | NCBI WGS metagenome assembly OBAA01 (sample SAMEA2579960, study PRJEB22360) | human gut metagenome | biome: human gut; feature: human-associated habitat; material: faeces | place: Denmark | collected 2008/2010 | reverse complement strand
TATCCGTTATAACGGATTCATACACCCTAATCGCCGGCTTCCGTGCTCCAATCCTGAAATCCACCGTCCGCGCCGATTTCTGGCTGGACCGGTTTACTCATCTATCTTTTAATATTTTCTATTAGATTCTATTAGTATTTATGATTAGCTGATAGTTCCTCTATGGCCGCGTCCCTTTGAGACTCCACACAGCATATTTCGCATTTGGAACGTGGCTTATTTCCAGTTCGCCCTTATGAGTTTCTATTAGAAGCTAATAGAAGCTCTTAGGCTTGAACCTTCATTGAGATACCGGTTTCCAATCGGTATAGGGTACGGTTTCCGTTATATCGGGTTCATTTCGTCCGATAACGTTTACCGTACCTGAAAGGGTTGCAACTGTTCTTTAGGGCGGTCGTTCCAATGCTCGTGGACAAATACTGACCCACCCCTGCTTTTCCCGATCCCTTCGGGAGTCTTTTTCCTGATTGATAGCTTCTATGCGTTTCTATGATTTGCTAATAGAAACTAATAGAGAGCTAGTTGGTGAACCAGATCCCGGAGGAAACGTAGACCGATCTCGCTTCGGGTACGGTAAACGTTATAACGGGGAATTGAGCGCCCGCTCGCTTTCTGATCCGGTACGGTCTCCGCTGCAACTGGTTTCTCTCCGTTTTCTCTCTGATTTCGATTCAGGGTACGGTTTCCGTTATTTCTGACGAGATCACGCTGAACTGCCGCCTCATTAATAGCTTCTATTAGCTTCTATCAGAAACTGATAACGGGCAGGCACCCGCCCTTTCCCAAACGGAATTGGAGGCTCAAGCCTTTTGGCACGGACACGGATCCTCCGCGCCCTCCTTTTCCAGTACCGTCCTGAAGACCATCACATCCCGAGACAAGGTGTGGTGACCACGGGCGGCGGACTTCTCCCCTCCAGACCGGGATCCTGAGCCTTACGCAGACCGTTTTTTTGATGGGTACGGTTTCCGTTATATCGAAAGAGAAGCCTCTCATTCAGACTGAGACCGTCGGCTCTTCCTTTGTCTTCTTATTAGGTACGGTAAACGTTATCGATCACGGGGCTCGCATATCTGCTAGTCAGCCGTCTCGAAGAGTTTCACGTCGATCCGATTCACATCGTCCTCTCAGGATCGAGGTACCGAAGTAACAGTCGCGTGTCAGAAGATCTTCAGCTATGGGTACGGTTTCCGTTATATCTGAAAGAGTCCTGCCTCCGTGACGTCCTTCTTCATCATGATCCCCTCAATTACTCCGTTGCCTGTCGCTCCTGACTGAGGAATAACGAATTCCGTACCTGTTTAATAGAAACTATTCGTATCTATCAGTATGTATTAGATGCTGATAAATGATGGGGATTCGACCATTAATCGCCTCCACACCTGGCGTCGGCAGTCCTGACACTTCTGACCGCTATCCATTTCGCTTTTCTTTTTGGGACAATCGCGCTTTGGCTGCCGTTCACGGCATCGACACAGGTGGTCGAAGACCTTTTCGTGTCGGAATGGGTACGGTTTCCGTTATATCTGGAGCTTAAAAAAATCCGAATGCCTCACCCGACACTGTTTTTTGAACTTTTTAAATCAATAAACTCTTTTGTAATCAAATAGTTATACATTATCAATGTTTCACGTGAAATACAGACACTTTTCACGGGACTTTTGAAGTATCGTTTAACTATTTGATTTTATGTTATTTAATATTTTCTATTAGTTCCTATTAAATTTCTGTCATTCTGAGCAGATTCCGCCTGACCCGAAAAGAACTGAAAAATGGGTGGAAATGGACTTTTACTATTTGGTATATTACTTATAAGTATTTTTTTAAACATGAAAACATGTCTGATCGCCAGATAATCGGCAGAAGCCGCGAAACCGAAAGACTGAAGGAATTGCTTTCAGCGCCAGGACCTCACCTCATTACGGTGCGAGGAGAGACCGGTGTCGGTAAAACCGCACTCCTTGAAGAGGCCGCGAAAGAACGGCGTCTCTTCCGTTTTGAGGCCGCGGACATGAATAGCCGGCTGCTCCTCAGAAGCTTTACTTCGGACTTCAATCAGTTCTTCGGGAAGAATGAAGCGGAATTCCCTTCCTGGGAAGACGCCCTGAAATCGGTGTTTGAGGCGTCTCTCCAAACGGGGTCCGCTATCGCTTTTGACCGGTTTGAAGCGCTCTGCGGCGCGGTGCCGGAATTCCCCGCCGTGCTTCGTGAGGTCTTTCAGTCCGTCCGAACTCCCTCCCCCTGCCCTCTCATCCTCTCTGGCGGCGGTGTCGCCTGGATGCGGGAAACGGTTTCCGGCTTCAAGAGCCCGCTTTACGGCCTTCCGAATACGACAATCGAACTCTCGGGGCTCTCGCTTCGCGATATGCCAGCGTTCTTCCCCGGGTGGACGCCAGCCGATCAGTTCACCGTCTGGGCGCTTTTCGGCGGCGTTCCCGGTGTTCTCGCGCTCTTCAATCGGGAGGAAACGCTGGACACCAATCTCTCGCGTCTTCTCACCCGAGGGAGTGTCTTTGACTTCGCGGTTCGGCTCGCGACCGAAACCCCTTTCCGGGAACCCCGGATCTATCACTCCATCATGTCGGCTGTCGCTCGTGATTGCGACACCCCGGGGAAGATTGCCGCCTGGATCGGTGAAACCGAGGCGAAATGCGGCAAATACCTCTCAGGACTCGTCCGGTCAGGTCTCGTCACGAAGATCTTCCCCTGCGGTGTTCCGAAGGACGGCAGAAAGGGCCTTTACCGGCTTTCCAGCCCCGCGCTGAAGCTTTGGTACCGGTGCCTCTTCATGGGTTCGGGAAACGGTGCCAGCGGGCTTAAAACGCGTTTAAATGCGATTCTCGGTGAACCCCTCGCTCTGGCATCCTCTGACGCGCTGACGCGTCTGGGACGCCGTTCCAGGCTCCGTTTTATGCCGGAGGAAAGCGGGCTGCTGGAAGGGGTTCAGAGCGATTCCGGTACCCTTTTCGCCCTGACAGACGCCTCGAAAACGGATTGGCTGATCGGTCTCGCGTCAGCTGATCCGACCCCCGTGGGAGAGGCGGCGCTGCGGGGCTTCGCGCTTCACGCGCTGAAAGGCCGGGATGATCGCCGCACAGACCTTGCGGCGTCGAGCCTCGCGGGGTACACGGATGAGGCTCGGAATTTCGCGGAAACCGCTGGAATCCGGCTTCTCGAACTTCCTGATCTTCTCCGATAAAAAAAGACCGTCAGATGATTTCTGACGGTCTTCGCTTCAGAGCTTTTTACTCTTCAGTCTTCTTTTTCGCGGTCCGCGTGGTTTTTTCGCTTTGACGGTCTTCACGGCCTTCGCGGCCTTCGTGGTTTTCGTCTCCGCTTTTACCGTGGTTTTGGCTGTGGCCGCTTTCTTTGTGGTTTTCGCTGCCGTGGTTTTAGTGGACTTAGCTGTTTTCGCGGTCTTCGCCGCGGCAGTGGTTTTTGCCTTGGTGGTCCGGGTTTTCTTCACCGCGGTCTTCTTCACTTTCGGCGTCTCTTCCACAATTTCGGGCTCAAGAATCGGTTCCATCGCGGCGGCTTCAGCAGCCATCTGTTCCGCGAGTTCAGCCGCCGCTTTCTGGGCCGCCCGCTTCGCGGCCGCGTCGACCTTCGGCTTACGGGGCTTGAACCCCAGCTGTTTCAGCCACGGCACATAGACTTTCTGCACAAACGCGGGTTCCGCGAGGTGCAGTTTCAGCCATTCGACAAATTCCTCGATCGAATGCCCCTTCGGAGCGAACTTATTCGCGCGAAGCCAGTTAAAGAATTCGTGGGACTTGTAGCCTTTCTTCTCCGCGTACGCTTCATTCGCGCCGCCAAGCAGATCCGCGTAGTACGAAACCTGGCGCGCGGTCAGCACGGCCTGGTGATCATCGAGCTCCAGCGAATCCATGACGGAGGTCTTCCGGCGGCGGGACTTCTTCGAATCGTCGTCATCCCGCGCGAGCTGCACATGATTCTTCGGCGACAGGTGGAATTTCAGCTGTGTCACCTTGTTGTGAGCCCCCCGGATCAGCTCAAGTTCCACGCTGAAACGCGTGAATTCCGAGCTGTTGATCTGGCGGATAGCGACGTCGAGCACGCGCTGCTTGAAGTTCCCGAAACGCGTATAAGCGTCTTTTAAATCAAGGAGATTGCGCAGTTCCTCGAACGTCGTGAAGAACGTCCGGTCCGGATGGTTCTGGTACTGAAGGCACATCGTGTAGATGCGGATCGCGAACACACTCCGCAGACCCGTGAGTTCCATAAGGTTGAACTCAGTGAACTGCTCTTTCAGCCGCTGAACAAAGGGGATAAAGGCGGGGGTGAAACGAAAACCGATCTGACCATGCCCTTCCGCGTAGGTGACCGATGTGAGGAAGTGGAAACGCTCGAAAACCGGCTTTGTCGGATCCTTTCTGAAGAGGTCATACGAACTCTTGAAAGCCGCCTGAAGTTCCGGGAAATTCTGAATCGACCGCATCTGAATCGTGGCGAATCCGTTGAAGAGCGAATCCGACACCTTACGGAGCGCCGCGTATACCTCCTGCTTTCGGGTACCGAGAGCCATGATGTCGGTGGCGTTCACGAAGTAGGTCTTGTTCGGATCAATGGCATCAACGTTGGACACATTCGCGATCGCGCTCATCACCACGCGCAGCTGGAATAGGTCCAGGTGATACGACGTGAGATTGAGCGGATTCGAATAGCGAACAACCTTCGATTCAACGTATTTTGTCTTCGGTTTTTCAGCCATAGCCCAGATCCACAAGGAAAATTGACAGGTACGGTAAACGTTATAACTCGAATCCCCATAAACAAAACGAGCCGAAAGGTGATGGCCTTTCCGCTCATTTTTTTGGTGGGAACCTGTGCATAACGGTGACACTTCCGATTACATAGTACTAGCTGAGAGAAGAAAATTCCAGCCGAAATTCAGAAATCTGCCCCCTCACCTCAACCCCGGAAAAAAGCGTCTGGTACGGCAGAAGTTACAGACGCGGTACGGCATCCGTTATCAAAGGGTACGGCGGACGCTGCACCAGAGGTACGGTAAACGTTGCTTCTGGCCCCTCTCTATATAGAAAAAGAATTTAAAAAGATAAAAACTAAGAAAAGAAGAGAGCCTGTGGATAACCCGAGGACACTGGCTTTTTCTTAAAAAATCGCCTTTAAGGTACGGTAAACGTTATAGAAAAAAAGAAACCGGAAAAGAAAAAGGTACGGTTTCCGTTATACCTGTGAACAGACATCCACTCCAAAAAAAACCTCAGAACCGCAAAAAACATCAGAAAGCCTGTGGATAAGTCAAAAAAACACCCAGTACGGTCTCTGTTATCCGTGAAGTACGGGAAAAGTTATCGAACGGTACGGCAGAAGTTACCTCTAGGGTACGGTAGACGTTGCTTCTGAGGCCCCTCTATATAGAAAAGGTTTTAAAAAGATAAAAATTAAGAAAAGAAACGATTCACGCAGATTTCTGTGGACAACCTGAGTGAAGTGTGGTAACGGGTACGGTTTCCGTTATATCTGACTCAGAACAACAACAGAAAAAGAGACTGGTACGGTAAACGTTATTCAAGTTTTTTACCGTGTATTCAATGAGATAGAAAGACAAAAACCGTACAGAAAAGAGAAAAGAAACTCCGCTCTTTCTTCCATCTCTTTATAGGTACGGTATCCGTTATAAGTGACAAAAAAATAAAGAAAAATCAGCTCACTAAGGAGTCAGCAGGAGAAAGCCACACTGAAATCCCGACTTCTGTGACGAAGAAACCGGTCCATTGAACGGCTTTCAGGTCTCAACACGGCGCTGCAGAGCAAACGTTTATCGTCAAAGAGTAACCGTGTAGCAAAGATCACCGCAAGGTCCTGAAGCGATTCTGACTTTATGCAAAAGAATTCACGCTGAGAGAAAAACGCCGTCCGTTTTTAAGATCTTCTTTTCGGGTACGGTAAACGTTATAACCGACTCCTGAAGGTCCAGGGTACGGTTTCCGTTATATCTGGGTCTTTCAGACCGCCAAAATACGTTCATTTAAGAGGCTTTAAATTTTTCTATATGTCCTCTCGATCGATCTATCGAATTTAAATGCACCGTTTTTTGATCCGAAAGAAGCGAAAAACGGGTACGGCAAACGTTATACCAACAGAGTGATCAGGGTACGGTAAACGTTATCGTAAAGATTGTCCATTACCTGAAGATGTGTCTCTTAACATCCTGTTTATTTTAAACAAAAATTGATTAAGAAATTTCAATTGTCTGATGTACGGAAAGTGTTACCGATAAAAGCAGGGATCAAAGCAAGTCGACCGAATTCTAAGCTTCCCGTTGGTACGGTAAACGGTATAACTGAAGGGCTTTGACATCATTTTTTCCGGTTTTGACCGGTATATGTCTCTTTTGCGGTAACAAGGTACGGTTGATGTTATATCTGACTTAAAACCCACCTGGAATGGAGTACGGAATCTGTTATCGACCGCGCCCTCTTCTGCTCGGGAATTAAACGCTAACTTATTGTTTTATCGTCATAAAAAACCACGACTGTACCCGAACAAAGTGAGGTACGGTTTCCGTTATATCAGACCTTGGTCCAGCGGCTGCGGAGACACTCATCTGTTACATCAGGATTCTTCCTCAAAACGGGTACGGCAGACGTTACAGCTGAGGCTTATTTCCCTATCTGAAAAGATCCGGAACGGGGACGATTTTGGGTACGGTAAACGGTATATCTGGTCATTCAAGACGTTAACCCAACCGTTTTTTTCTTCAGATGAAGGGATGATTGAAGAAAAGTGTCCAACTCTCTGAGTCCACAGAGGAAACGAGCGGCACTGACCGGATTTCCCGGATCGACCCTGTTTTTCCCTCCGATAACGTTTACCGTACCGGAATTTGACAGTTTTTGATAAATGACCGTCACCTCTGACTCACTCGAACGGCTGTCAGGAAGTGTCCGTTTAAGTAGGTTTTTTTGCCTCTGTTTGCGCTGCTTTTGGATTTTGCATACAATCTGATTTATTCAATAAATATTAATATTTATGAATAACATCTATAAATTCTAATAGATGCTAATAGCATCTATTAGAAAATGGCATCTACAGCACAGATCGTAAAAACATTTTCTGGGGGCTCGAATGATCATTGCGGTTGCATCCACTAAGGGCGGAACGGGTAAAACCACGGCCGCTCTGCAGGTAGCGCTTTACCTGCTGGTGCAGAAAAAAGCGAAAGTCTGCCTGGTTGACGCGGACGTGCAGGGTTCCTCCAATCTCGCGATTCAGTCCCGGGAAAAGAATCTCGTTTCCCCGAAACTGCGGACCGAGGTCATTACGGATGGGCGTGAGATCCTGACCCGCGTTCCGAAACTGAATGAGAAGTACGAGTACGTGGTGATTGACGTCGGCGGCCGAGAGACGGATGCTCTCCGCGCCTCCATGGCGATCTGCGACACGCTCCTTATTCCGTGCCGTCCGACCGGGCTCGACCTTCTCGCTTTCACGCTTAACATCCGCGATGTCATTCAGAAGGCTCGTGAAGAGGCTGGCGCGAAGTTCAAGGCCTACGTCTTCATCTCCCAGGCGCATACCCGCATGACGAAGAATGATCATGAGGTGGTGCAGTTCCTGCGGAGCCTTGATGACATCAAATACGTGGACGCGAAGCTCACCACGCGTGTCGTGTTTGAAGAGGCTGGAAATCACGGCCTCTCTGTCTACGAGATGAAGCCGAGAAACGAGAAGGCGTGCGCTGAAGTCCGCCATCTTGTGAATCAGACGGTCTTAGCCAAGTAAAATACGAGCCAAAGGAGACGGCAATGTCTATCGATCTTAGCGTTACGAATAAACCGGCTGTACAGAAGAAGGCTGAAGAAGAGCCTGATAACCGCGAACAGATCCGCGATTTCGTTCAGAAGGCTGCCCCTCAGAAGGCGGAACGTGCCCGTAAGAAGCACGCTCCTGTTCAGAGAAAGATGTGCTCCTTCATGATCCCGGTTCCCCTGCTTGAAGAACTGGATCGTTTCTGCGAAAAGAAAGCGCAGACCCGTTCCGGCATTATCAACCTCGCGATCGTGAAGATTCTTGAAGACGGACTCTGATCCCGTTCTTCGATCCTTCGGCCCATGAATCCTGATAGAAGCTATGAGTTTCTATCAGGATTTAATATTTCTTATTAGTTGCTATTAGCTTCTATGAGATTCTGATAGCAGATCCGCGGTTCTTTCTTAGGCTCTTTCCGTCTTCTTTTCTTTTCCCCGTCGGCCGATCCCTGTTCTCTCTCGCAGCGCTGTTACCTGATCCCGGGTTCAATCACTGTCTGCAGCGTCATCTGCCTTTTCTCATAGAAAATTCATAATTTCTATCGGTTTCTGATAGATCCTATTAGAAGCTATTAAAAACTAATAGAAACTCATAAAAAACGAAAACTCAGGTTTCTGAGATACGAGGTTCTCTCCAGCGAGTGAACAACGGGTATGAGGTTATCCCGCTTTGATCGGAAAGAAAAATAGCTCCTGATAGGTTTTATGAAAAAACTATCAGGAGCTATTAGCTTCTATTAGAAATTAATAGAAGGGGTCAAAAGAGCTGGGTACGGTAAACGTTATCGATCGAATCGCGGGTCAGATAGCTGATGAGCGCTGAGGTCCAGGGACCGCGGAGCGCCGGATCCTCGTTGACGGCGATTCTGAGCTCTCTCTGAGCCCAGGGGTTCGATAGACGTACCGGAACCGCCCTCGCGTACGCTGAGAGCGATGTAAAGGCTTTGCGGCTGAGAACCCCGATACCGAGTCCCTCGCTCACGAGCCGCAGCAGAATCAGCGGATCCTCAACCTCAAGGCGGGACTTCAGGACGCGGCCGATTTCGTCCGCCTTCTCGTAGAGGAACTTCTGCATCGCGAAGTTCCGATCGAGCGTCACGAATTCGTATTCAAGCGCCTCTGAGAAGTCGACGATCTCCCGGTCCTTCAGAGGGTGGTCTGCCGGGACCGCGAGGATCAGCTCATCCTTCCGGTAATCCGTGAACTTCACACCCTCATAAGGGCCTTCAAAGGCGGTAACGCCCACGGGCGATCTCCTCCACGACTTCAGGAGAGGTCTTCTGTTCGAGATGCGCCTGTACGCCAGGATTCGCTTTGAGGAACGACGGAATATCAACCGGGAGGAAGTCGAGCATCGCTCCGTAATTCGCGGCGATGCGGATAACGCCGCTTCTGAGACGGGCGTAGGGCGCGATTTCGTTCTCCATCCGAGCGAGTGTCTGCTTGATCTCATTCACGTGCTGATTCAGGATCACGCCCGCCGGAGTCAGTTCAATGCCCCGCGGCTTTCGGTTAAAGAGCGTCACATGCAGTGCCTCTTCAAGCGATTTCATTCTGAGAGAGGCGGATGGAAGCGAGAGATGTGCTTTTCTGGCTCCGCGCGTGAGACAGGACTCTTCAGCGACAGCGGAGAAAAGCAGCAGGTCCACCAAAGAATAGTGGTACATAGGTTTTGGCCTTAAGTGAGGAAGTCAGGCGTCAGCCAGTTATAACGTTTACCGTACCTGCGGACGGTCCCTGTGCTGTTTACGTCTGTATGGGTCTACAAGAAATTACCTAAACATAATTACCTAAAGATAATATTGAAAAAACTGTGCCTTGGAAAGAGTTTGTGAGAGGCAAAAGCGGAGGGTTCCAGGGGGAAGGATGGGCCGCAGCCTAGTGGCGAACGTACGGTGCCTTTCAGATGCTTAAATTAATCATCAGAAAGTTAATAAATTATTCATAAACAGTATTATTAAAACACCATAATTACCCGATAAATAAGCAATTCTTCTGCATCATAAATTTACTTCCAAAAAATGGTAATTTCCATCTACGTCTCGTCGATTGACGAAACTGAAGATATCGAGGGCAGTTATCCGATCTTTTAAAGTCAGATATAACGGAAACCGTACCCGTCTCATGCGGTCTTTGGAGTGTCCCGATGAAAAGGCGGGAGAGAATTTCTGTGCTTTGCCCGCTCTCGATGAAAAACAAGGTCTACGGCTGATTTCATAAAATCTGATAGATGCTATGTGTATCTATCAGGAACTATTAGGAACTATCAGGAACTCATAGAAATTCCGGAAGCCTCAGCTCTGAGATCGGCTCTTCCTATAATCGGGGGCTGTTGGTTGGTTACAGAAAATCGGAGAGAATTTCAATGGCAATGACTGAACTTGAGAAGCTCGACGCGGGGCTCCCCTATGACTTTATGGATCCGGAAGTGGATGGGAGAAAGCTGCACGCGCTTTCCTGCGCCCAGAAGCTGAATGCCATTCCGATGCAGAACGCGGCGGAACGTGAAGCAGCCGTCCGTGAGCTCTTTGGTTCCTGCGGCAAGCATCACACCGTACTCCCGGTCTTCAATTGCGACAACGGTCTCAATATTCATGTGGGTGATGAGTTCCTCGCGAACTACAACGTCACGATCCTCGATATCGCTCCGGTCACGATGGGGAACAACGTGATGATCGGGCCGCACACGTTGATCACGTCGGTAGGTCACCCGCTCTCTCCCGCTGCCCGCCGTAAGCACATGGGCATCGCGAAGCCCGTCAAAATCGGAAATGACGTCTGGATCGGCGGCAACGTGACGATTCTTCCTGGCATTACGATCGGGAACAACGTCGTTGTGGCGGCCGGTGCGGTTGTCACGAAGGATGTCCCGGATAACTGCGTGGTTGGCGGTGTGCCGGCCCGTGTTCTGAAGAACATAGAGAACGACGTGGATGACGTCGAATAAAACAAGCGGCGAATAGTTTCTATTGAGATCCTATGCGTTTCTGATAGATCCTGATAGATGCTATTAGATGCTAATAGGATCTCATAAAGCACAAGGAAGACGATCAGATGCCGGTTTGCCTGGGTCTGATCGTTTTTATTTGTCTTTTAGCTCGGCTGGCAGGCCGGTTTGTTTGTTCTCACTGAAGCCTCAGCTGGTTTTCGGACTCAGGTCTCGCTCTTCCTAAGAGCTGCTGATAGTTTTTTCTTAAAAGCTATGCGTTTCTATCAGCTCCTATTAGCAGCTAATAGGATTTCCTTTAGTACTGCAAAGCGCCAGGTGTCGCGGTCCTGGTGAAGATCGATTTAGGCAGCCTTGCCGGTACTGGGCTGGTGAATGACGGTTTTTTCTCGATCGTCGTTTATTCTGTTTTTTCTGATAGCTTCTGATAGATCCTGATAGAACCTGATATTTCCTATAAGAAACTATCATATGCTAATAGCAAATAATAGAAACTGATAATTCACAGGAAAGCGATCAGAGTACGGACAGGATTCTTTTTTCAGCCAGGGTTTCACGGCATCCACTCTCCGGTCTAATATCACCGTATTAGAGACTCTGAAGTGAGCGTGTTATGAGCCAGCCTGCCTTTTCACGCCGTGTGCTGCTGTCAGCCGCCGCGGCTGGCGGTGCGGCTATCAGTCTGCCGTTCGGAGCTGAATCGAAGGAAAGTACGAATATGGATAAAAAGGACATGGAAGGCATCAGGCATTACGAGTTCGGTAATGTGACTGTTACCTCAATTTCTGACGGCACGCGTGCCCAGGATCCGGGGCTTTCTCTCGCGTCTAAAGAACGTATTGAGGAACTGGTTCGTCAGAGCTGCCAGACTCCGGATACGCTCGAGCATTACGTCAACGTCTTCCATATCAAGAGCGGCCGCCGTTCGGTTGTGATTGATACGGGGTATGGGATTGGGAAGGGTCTCGCTCTCACGCGGCTTTTCTCTGAAGTGAAGCCCACGACGATCACGGACGTCCTGATTACGCATTGCCATCCGGATCATATTTCAGGTCTTACGCATAACGGCGAAGCCGCGTTCCCGAAAGCGAAGGTCTGGGTTCCGAAGACGGACTATGAGTTCTTCACGGGTGACAGCGTTCCTGAGGAAACCCGGAAAGCCACGGCTGAGTTCTTCGCTCCCTATGAGGAAGCCGGTCACCTGAGACTGATCGATAAGGCGGAAACCCTTTTCGGTGATTTCTCTGCTGAATTCCATCCGGGTCACACGCCGGGTCACGCTTTCTTCGTGCTCGACACTGAGCAGGGCGAGATCGTGTTTGCGGGTGATGTCGCTCACGTGGCTGCGGTCCAGTTCGCGGATCCCACGATTTCCGCGCGGTTCGATATGGATCCGAAGCGGGCCGCCGCGGAACGTATCGATCTCTTCACGGAACTCGCGGATTCAACGCATCTCCTCGCGGGCGGCCATCTGCCGTTCCCGGGAATCGGCCGCGTGAGAAAGTTTGGTACTGGCTTTGAATTCCTGACGCTTCCGTACCGCGACCGCCTCTGACGGTTCGCTGACCGATACCGTCTGATAGCCCTGGATTCCGGCATTGCCGGTCCGGGGCTTTTTTATGATAGAAATTAATAAGAAAATATTAGTTCCTAATAGGAAATAATAAAAGCTATTAGGAAATAATGAAAAATCCACAGGCCTCTTTAATGGCCTGTGGACTTTATAAATCCAAATATCGGATCTCGCGATTCAGCTACTTGGACGCGGCAATTGAGGTCGCTGCCAGACGACCAAACGAAAGCGCCTTGGCGTAACCCGATCCACTCATGTAGTTGGACCCATGGATGCCACCGGTTGTCTCTCCGGCAGCGTAAAGCCCCGGAATGACCTTATCAAAGACATCGACCACCTGAGCTTTCGGATTGATGCGGATGCCGCAGTAAGTTCCAAAGAGAACGCTGGAGGAGGGGAAGATATAGAAGGGACCCTTCTCAACCTTTACGAGTTTTCCGATTCCGGAAGCCAGGGATTTCCGCCCGAATTCACTGTCAGCTCCCTTATCGACATCGCGGTTGTATTTATTCACCGTTGCCGTCAGCGCTTTGGGATCGATGCCCGCTTTGGAAGCCGCCTCTTCAAGCGTATTGCCCGCGAAGACATAGGAGGGGATTTTGCCTTTGGGAATCATCTCAAAGAGTTCCCGTCCCTGAGGTTCTTTCATTGCGGCATTCAGGATGTTGGAATCAAAGACAATGTAGGAAGCTCCTTTAGGCTGCTTAAGAGCTGCGTCGGAGAGCGTCATATAGGTCTGGGATTCATCAACGAATCGCTGACCGGCCTTATTCACGATAATGGCGCCGCTGTAATAGATCGTCGTTGATTCCGTGACCGAGGTCAGTCCAGGTTTAGAGCCATACGTCGCCTTGATAAAGGCGGTGTCCCGGAAGTCAGCGCCGAGCTCCAGCGCCATCAGGAGTCCGTCACCGGTAGATCCGCTGGCGGAGAGTACATCGCAGTTAGTGAGGTAAGGATTGAATTTCTTCAGAACTTTGGGAGAACGGGCAAAACCACCGGTCGCGATAATCACGCCTCTCTTAGCCTGATAGGCATGTTCTTTGCCATCCTTCCCGGCGGCAATCACGCCAACGACACGGTGAGTGTCGGCATCCCACACCAGATGCTTGGCCGGCATATTGAACCTGAACGCGGCACCGTGCTTGCCGGCGTAGCCGTACATCGTCTCAATAACCTTCTGGGCCGTAAATACATGTCCACGAGGCTGGCTCATGCCGGCGCCGACCGCCAGTTCCCTTGGTTTCAGTCCCACTTTCTGCATCCAGTCGTACTGCACTTTGGATGCGTGGACAAAAGCATGGACGACAGCAGGATCATTGAAATTTTCACCGAGCTTCATCATGTCCGATTCGAAAAGAGCTTCAGAATCTTTGGTGACGTTGTGTTCCTTCTGGAAATCTGTACCCGCGACCGCGTACATAGACGTGCAGATCAGAGACGATCCGCCGGGGAATCCATTTTTTTCAAGAACGATAGTTTTCAGATTCTGTTCACGGGCGGCGCAGGCTGCGGATAGTCCGGCTCCGCCTGCTCCCAGGATGACAACGTCATAGGTTGCATCCCAATGACGGGGTTTATTAGCGGGAACCGCGACAGCCGGCAGGGCAAGACCCGCCAGACCGGCACCGATACTGCCTTCAAGAAGCTTACGGCGTGATACGTTTGCCATGATGCTTTCCTCTCCAAATCAATGTCTAAAAAAGTTTTTTCCTTATATTTTTGAATCTAAAAAAGGGCTCCCCTAGGGGAGTTGACTGGAGGCAAGCGGAGAGAGTTTCAAGAATTTTGGGTAGATCGTTATTTCTATAATTTCCTTGAAGACCTTACTGACAGGAAATCCAGAAGACCATGAAACTTTCCCGGCGAAATCTGCTGCTTGGCGCGGCGCTGTTATCCGCAGAGACGTCGGGTTCTATGCCTCAGCGCGTTTTTTTCTCTGGCTTGGACAGGCTTCGGGCCGAGCCCTGGGATCTCATCATCGTTGGTGCCGGCATAGCGGGACTGATGACCGCGATCCGCAGCTCCATGAATGGTCTCCGGCGCGTTCTGATTCTTGAAAAGACCCCATTCACCGGCGGGGCAGCGCTTCTGAGTGAAGGCGTGTTTGCTTTTTCTGAGACTCCCTATCAGGCGGCGCGCGGGATTCGGGATAAAGACGAAATTTTCTATGAAGACATGCGCCGGACAGGAAATTACCGGAATGATCCCGAGCTCCTGAAGGCCTATCTGAAGTTTTCCCATCCGGTTTACGAATGGCTCTCCGCAAACGGAATCAACCCAGTGGCTGTTGATACCGGAAGCGGGATCAGTATGCCGAGAGCTCATACCTATCGGGTTGTTCCCTTGATGGAGAAGCTCCGGTCTGAAGCGGTGAAATCAGGCGCGGTTATCGCCTCAAACACTCAGGCGGTAACTCTCGAAACAGAGGGCGGAAGAGTCTCAGGGGTCGTTGTCCGGAGAGGTGAACGCACGGCAACCCTCAGGGCGAAATATGGTGTGGTGCTGGCTTCCGGCGGTTTTCTCCGACGCCCCGATTGGGTACGACGCTACAGACCGACGATGTCGAACGCTGTCCGGGTCTGCGCGGCCGGCGCCGATGGTGACGGCATTTCCATGGCGCTCCCGCTTCACGCGGGGCTCCGGGATATGCGGTTTCTGCATGCGTCTTACGGTTTCTCACTCTTTCCCGCGACGGTCGGTGACTTTACGCATGTCGGCTATCGGGGCGCGATGATCGTGAATCAGCAGGGACTCCGTTTCGTGAATGAGTCTCTTCCTTATACCGATATCGGCCGCATTGCTCTCGAGAAAGAGCATAACCAGAGCTATTTCGTTTTCGATGAGGAAATCCGGCAGCGTCAGATGAAGGCCCGGGAGGTGGACGCGAAGCTTCTCGCGAACCCCGTCAGAGCGGATGGTCAGGTGATCTTCTATTCAGGAGACTCCATTAATGAGGTCGCGGCCAAAGCCGGTCTCAATCCATCCAATCTTTCATGGACTGTGACGCGCTACAACCGGTTTGTGGAAACCGGACACGACGCGGATTTCAGACGTGATTCACTTACCTTTGGGTATGGAAGACCTTCGAGAATCATTAAGCCCCCGTTCTATGTTTTTCCGACGCTCGCCGGAATGATGGGGTCTTACTGCGGTCTCGCGATTAATCAGGAGGGAGCTGTCTTAACCGCGGGCGGCAGGGTGATCCCCGGGCTCTACGCCGCGGGTGAGGTGACAGGCAGTTTCCATGGGGAAGCCTTTATCGGCGGCACCGCGCTTGGGAAAGCCATCATCTTTGGATGGATTGTGGGGAACACGGTGGGGAGGCTGCATGCGTAGAGGTATTGCTATCCTCGCGGCTATCCTGCTTGGAGTTTCGGGGCTTGCCTCGGCCGCGGCGGAGGAAAAGACGGTCCTCACGCTCTATATCAATCAGGAGGATGTTCCGTCCTTTATGCGGGACTGGGTGATCCGATCCTCTGACGCCATTGCCGCCGGTCTTCCTGAATACGCGGTGAGGACTGTCTGGACCACGTCCGAGGAGCTGAAATCCAATCTAGATAAGGGCGAGGTGTCGCTCTTTATCGCTTCAAGCGGATTCTTCAGGCGCCTTGGGTTTTCCGGTGTCCGGGACCTCGCTGGCAGCATGCAGGATACGGATGGCGACCCTAACCGGTCTCTCGGGACGGTTTTTATTGTGAGATCGTCACAGACCGACCTGACGGATATTCCCTCACTCAAAGGAAAAAAGGTTCTCCTGCAGAACGGGTCCGGCTTTTTCGGCACCGATGCTGTGCTGGGCGAATTCGGGAGCGAGGTGAGCGCGAAAAGTTTCCGGTCGCCGGAGCAGCAGCTTGCCCGGTATGTCTATATTGAAAAATCGGGGGAGTCAGTTCCCAGCCTCCTCGATCACCTCGCGAAGGGGGACGCGGACGCGGTGGCGCTTCCCGCCTGTCAGATTGAGAGGACCGCGGCGGCTGAAGACCTGGATACCAGCTGGCTCAGGACACTCAGCCCGAAAGGCAGCGTTGAGCTGAATTGCGCGTTGACTAGCGGGCTCTACCCGGGGATCGTGATCAGCGGAACTCCGAATCTCTCAGCGAACGACGCGCAGGCTGTCACCCGCGCGCTGCTCTCCGCCCCGGCAAGAGATCACCTGAAGTGGGGTCTCGTCACCAATTACAGCGCTGTCGACGCCGTGATCCGAAAGTTCGAGCTGTCCTTTGATCACAGGGGTGAGGGGATCCGTTCGATCCTTCTTCAATATAAGAACTGGATCATTGGCATTGCCGCGCTGATTGTCCTTCTGATTCTTCACAGCGTTACGGTGAGCTGGCTCATACGGAAAAGAACCCGCCATCTTCAGGTCGCGCTCGCGAACCAGAAGCGGCTTCAGGCGGAGTCTCTTAAAGCGTCCCGTCAGATTGAGTATTGGGAAAAGATCGGCACGATGGGGCAGATGAGCAGCCTCTTCGCGCATGAAATGGGGCAGCCTTTGAACGCCATTTCTTTTTACGTTTTCGGGCTGAAGCGTCTCGTGAGCAAACCGGGAGCCGGAATCGCGCCCGCAATGAAACAGCAGATTCTGGAGCTCCTCGGCTCGATCAATGAGGAATTCAGCCGCGCGTACGGCATCGTCGAAAAGGTGCGCGAGTACGTCAAGTCAAAGCGAAAGGAGGGGACGCGGCAGGATCTCGTATCGATCGTCCGTCAGGCGGTGTCCTCTTTTGAGAAAACCTCCGTTTCCGGCCGACGCCACGAAATCCGGATCGAGGCGCCTCAGTCTCCGATCTGGGTGACCGCGAAAGCGATGGAGCTTGAGCTTGTGGTCGTGAACCTTCTGCGGAATTCGCTCCAGGCTCAGACAGACCCGGAGAAAAAGGTTGAGGTGTCCATCACCGTCCGGGAAAACGGGAAACGGGCGGAGCTTTGTGTGGAAGATAACGGACCGGTGCTGTCTGACGAATCGATGCGCCGTCTGTCGGAAACCGTGCTGCAGTCTGAAAAGCCTGAGGGGCTGGGACTCGGTCTCTCGATTGTCCGGATGCTGGTTGAGGAGCATAACGGGACAGTCCGGTTTGAGCGCGCGGCCCCCACGGGGCTTAGAGTCGTGATTTCGCTTCCTGAGGAGGACGCATGATGAAGCCTGATCTGAGAAAGCGGTAGTGAGACTCGTGGATGACGATCTCTCTATTATCAAATCCGCTTCCTTCATTCTCAGGCAGGATGGCTGGCAGGTAAGGAGCTGGACCTCCGCACGGGATTTTCTGATTGAGGATATGCCGAGTGACGTCGGCTGCCTCGTTCTCGATATCCGGATGCCCGGGATGACAGGCGTCGAGCTGCAGGAAGAAATGGCGAGGCGCGGCATCCGTCTTCCGATTATTTTTCTGTCGGCGCACGGCTCGATCGATATAGCCGTTCACACGATGAAGGTCGGCGCCTTTGATTCCCTGCAGAAGCCGATCGATCCGGAGGTGTTTCTCAGCACCGTGCGCCGCGCTGTGACGGAGGACTATTACGCGCGGGAGCTGGGATTCTCGCCGAAAGACTGTGAGCCGGCCTACGCGAGTCTCACGGACCGGGAGAAGGAAATCGCCGTGTTTATCGCCTCAGGGCTTGAGAACCACGTGATTGCTGAACGCCTGGGGCTCAGCGTGAAAACAATCGAGAATCACAAGGCGAGCATTTATAAGAAGCTCCGGATCAGCACGCCGGGGAAGCTCGCTCTCATGCTCCAGTATCTGAATAAAGCGAACGGGCTGGAATCAGCCCCTGAAGAGAGGAAGTGACTCTCTATTAGAGCCTCAATAATTTCTATTAGCACCTATGAGTTTCTGATAGATCCTTCTGACAAGCTATCAGGAACTCATAAAATTTTTTTGAAAAACCCAGCAAAGCGAATCTAATTAAGAATCACTTCATATACTTATGCGAGAAATATAAGTGCAAGAAGCACGAGTCCCAGCACGACTGCGCTCCCCGCGAGAAGCAATGTTGAGCTGCAGCCTTTGACAGCGTGGATTCCGCTGGTGTCAGCCGGAGTCTTCGTTTTCTTACTGCTCGCCTTATTCGCGATGTAAGTTCCTGCGATCAGTCCGATGCCGATCAGGATGATGAAGTAGGAAGCCAAGGGAAGGATCCTCCGTGTTTCCGGGTTTTGAGGAAATCAAATAATCAATCTTAAGCTTTGCCACACGAAATGGCAGGCTGAGGCAGAAATTCCGACACACAGATACGCAGAAAAAAACCGCCGGTCCGCCCATGGCTGTAGCTGATAAAGGTGACACCGGAATGGCTAAGGGATCAGCCGCCCGAATGATCTGAGTCGCGGCGCTGACCCTCGACCCACTCCGAAACCCTGCAAAATCGGGGCTTCGCGGGGGACAGATAAAGATGGTGCTCTTTACCACTATTTTTTGTCCCGTGAAGCGTCACCCCCATGTCCATGGGATGCAAAAAACGGGCTAGGTAGTTATGGGTTTCCCTAAGCTACTCCGAAGTGGACTCAGACAGATAGTCACTTCGGATGAGTGGGCGTCTTTGATATGAGTCTTTCAGGCTCAGGTCTAAGACTGAATTAAAAGATGCATTTGTTCTACAACTTTAAAAAGTAGGTAGTAACGGCGTTATCCGGGACCGAGGGGTCAGTTTTATTAAATAATTGTATTTAAAGAAATAATGAGCGTATACCTGTATGAAATAGGTACGCCCTTTCGTGTAGGGAACTAGTCATCCGGCTGTGAGGAGTAGGGGGAGGATTAGCCTGAACTCCATATTTCGTAGCCAATTGCCGTTACTTAGAATGCAGGCGTTCCATGAAGTACCCTAATTCCCAAATAAATCAGGGGATTTAGGGGGTTTTTTATTCCTCTCCGCCGGGCACCGAAAAGCGCTCCGGAGGCCCGAGGAAAGGGCGATTTCCCCAAAAACTCAAAGGAGCGTCTCATCTCGGCAGACCCGGAACCGAAAAGTTCCGCTTCAGACGCTTCTGAAATATAAAAACCAATCAGATATGAGCAAAGAAAACTTTCAGCTGAGCGGGTCTCCCAACCGAGCCCTTCTCGCAGCAACCCTCGGATTCTTCTTCGGCGCAATGTCGATTTCCCTTTTCGGACCGACCGCTAAGGCTCTGACGGATGTCATGGGTCTTACCCCGGCGGAAGTGGGTCTTCTCGTTGCCGTCCCGTCCCTCTCGGGCTCTCTCCTTCGTATTCCGTTCGGCGCGTCGGTTGACGTGAACGGCGGCCGGAAGTCTTTCAACTTCCTCATGCTTTGCTCCGCGATTGGCCTGATCGGTCTTTCGATCCTCTTCTCCACACGCTTCCCGGAGAACATGAACGGGCTCTACCCGGTGATCCTGCTGCTCGGCTGCCTCGCAGGCTGCGGTATCGCGACGTTCTCGGTCGGCGTGAGCCAGATCTCTTACTGGTTCCGCAAGAAGGACCAGGGTTTCGCCCTCGGCGTCTTCGGCGGTCCCGGCGTCCTCGCCTTCTGTCTGCCGCTGCTCCTTAAGGGCATCGGCTTCATCAACGCCTATCTCGTTCTCACGGTCGTTCTCATCATCGGCGGCATTCTCTACGCGGTGATTTCCTGCAACGCTCCGTACTTCCAGCTCCGCAACCACGGCGTCTCTCACGACGAAGCGAAGAAGGCCGCGGTTGAGCACGGCGAGGAACTTTTCCCGACCGGGAACATCGTCGAGTCCCTCAAGATCTCTGCCGGCATTCCGCAGACCTGGCTCCTCGTTCTCACCTACTTCACAACATTCGGTGGATTCATGGCTCTTACCGCCTGGTTCCCCACCTACTGGACCCGTGCCCAGGGTCTTGAGCCGATCACGGCCGGCGCTCTTACCGCTATCTTCTCGATTCTCGCGGCTCTGATGCGCGTCCCGGGCGGCAAGTTCGCTGACAAGGTCGGCGGTCAGAAGGTCTGCATCGGCGCTCTCGTCGTTGTCGCGATCTCCTGCGCCCTGATGAACCTCAACCTCCCGTGGTTCGGCACCTTCCTCATCACGATCGTGATCGCTGTCGCCTTCGGCTTCAATAACGCCGCTGTGATGAAGCTCGTCCCGGTCTATGTGGCCAAGTCGGTCGGCGGTGCCTCCGGCTGGGTCGGCGGTCTCGGTGCCTTCGGCGGCTTCGTCTTCCCGATCATCCTCGCCGCTGTCGTTACCGCTTACGGCAACGCCGGCTACGGTCTCGGCTTCCTTGTCTTCACCCTCTTTGCTATTGCAAACATCGTGCTTAACTGGCTCGGCATGATGCGTAAGGCCAACTAATAGCCTGAAAACCACCCCCATCGGTTCCGGCACGCGTCAAACGGGACGTCGCAGCCCGCAGTGCCGGAACCTTCAGGAGAACAAAAAATGACTGATGCCTTTTCCAACCTTCGCTACTTCAGCGCCCAGGATCACGCCGCGCGTGCCTGGGAAAAGTTTTATCGCAATCGCTGGCAGCACGATAAAGTGGTCCGTTCCACGCATGGCGTGAACTGTACCGGTTCGTGTTCCTGGAAGATCTTCGTTAAGAAGGGAATCGTGACCTGGGAAATCCAGGCGACCGACTACCCGGATAACGGTCCCGATATGCCGAATCATGAGCCGCGCGGCTTCCCGCGTGGCGCTTCTTATTCCTGGTACCTCTACAACTCGGGCCGCGTGAAGCACCCGATGATCCGCCGCGAGCTGCTCGAGCTCTGGGAAAAGGCGAAGGAGAAGGAAAAGGACCCGGTGAAGGCCTGGGGTTCTATCGTCTCTGATAAGGAAAAGGCAAAGTCCTATAAGAAGGTCCGCGGTCTGGGCGGCTTTGTCCGCATGGACTGGAATACGGCCTACGAGATCATGGCTGCCGCGAACATCTGGACCACGAAGAAGTACGGTCCGGACCGCAACGCCGGTTTCACCCCGATTCCCGCGTTCTCGCAGGTCTCCTACGCTGCCGGTATCCGCTACCTGTCGCTGCTCGGCGGCACGTCGCTCTCCTTCTACGATTTCTACTGCGACCTTCCGCCTGCCTCTCCCCAGACCTGGGGCGAGCAGACTGACGTACCCGAAAGCCAGGACTGGTTTAACAGCGCGTTCCTGATGCTCTGGGGCTCGAACGTCCCGGTGACGCGTACCCCTGACTCTCCCTTCATGACCCAGGTGCGCTATAAGGGCACCCCGGTTGTCGTCATTTCGCCTGACTACTCCGACGCGTCGAAGTTTGCTGACGTGTGGCTCGCTCCGAAGCAGGGCACGGACTCCGCGCTCGGCATGGCGATGGGTCACGTGATCCTGAAGGAATTCTTCGTGGATCGGACGACCCCGTACTTTGACGAGTACGTCCGCAAGTACACCGACCTTCCGTTCCTCGTGAAGCTCGAGGAGCAGCCGAACGGTCAGTACTCCGCGGGCCGTCTGCTTCGCGCCGGCGACTTCGCCGATAACCTTGGGCTTGACGACAAGGAACGCCCGAACTTCGCTCCGGTTCTCCGCGATACCGAAGACCAGCTCGTGATCCCGAACGGCACGATGACCACCCGTTACGCGGGCAAGGGTCAGTGGAACCTGAAGAACGAAGACTGCCGCACCGGCCGCAAGTTCACGCCTGAGCTCTCGCAGAAGGATCACCACGACGACGTCGTGGAAGTCCTCTTCCCGTACTTCGGCGGCGCTGAATACAAGAACCCGAATTTCGCTGCCACGCCTCACGACTCCCTGATCTCGCACAAGATCCCGGTCCGCCGCATCGACCTCGGGAACGGCAAGACGGTCCTCGTCGCGACGACGTTTGACCTGCTGCTTGCGAACTACGGCGTTGAGAATGGCTACGACGATCCGAACTGCGCCCGCAGCTACGCGGACGATCTCCCCTGCACCCCGAAGTGGCAGGAAATCATCACGGGTGTTCCTTCCGAACGCGTCGTGCATGTGGCGCGCGAATTCGCGAAGACCGCTGAGAAGACCCGCGGCAAGTCGATGATCATCATCGGCGCCGGCGTGAACCAGTGGTTCAACACCGACATGACGTACCGCGCGGCGATCAACCTCCTCATGCTCTGCGGCACGATCGGCGTGAATGGCGGCGGCTGGTCTCACTACGTGGGTCAGGAAAAGGTCCGTCCGCAGGTTGGCTGGGCTCAGCTCACCTTCGGTCTCGACTGGATCCGTCCGTCCCGTCAGATGAACACCACGAGCTTCATCTATATGCACGCCGACCAGTGGCGTTACGAACGCGTGAAGACGGGTGACCTCGTCTCGCCGCTCGCGAAGCATAAGGAAGACTGGAACAAGATGTCGCTCGTCGACTGCAACATCCGCGCTCAGCGTATGGGATGGCTGCCGACGGAGCCGGAATTCGAGCGCAACCCGCTTGACCTCGTCCGCGAAGCGAACGCGGCCGGCATCGCCCCGCGTGACTATGTCGCGAACCAGCTCGGTTCCGGCAACCTCCACCTCGCGAGCGAAGACATCGACGGCGAAGGCAATTCCCCGAAGTGCCTCTTCATCTGGCGCGCCAACCTGATCGGCTGCTCCGCGAAGGGCATGGAATACTTCATGAAGCATCTGCTCGGCAGCGAGAACGGCGTTCTCGGTGACAACATTGAGCAGATGGGTGAGGAGCTGCCGCTCTTCACGAAGTGGAAGAGCGAAGACACGGTCGGGAAGCTTGATCTCGTGACGACGATCGACTTCCGCATGACGACCTCCGGTCTCTACTCGGATATCGTGCTCCCGGCCGCCACCTGGTACGAAAAGGCGGACATGAGCTCCACCGACATGCACTGCTTCCTCCACCCGTTCTCGAAGGCCGTGGATCCGGCGTGGGAAGCCCGCACCGACTGGGGCATCTTCAAGGATCTCGCCCGCACGTTCTCGAAGCTCTGCGTGGGTCACCTCGGCGTTGAGGAGGACATCATGATGTCCCCGCTCGCCCACGACTCCCCCGCTGAGACCGCCGCTCCGATGGAGCCGGTTGACTGGAGAACCGAAGGCAAGACCCCGATCCCGGGTGTCACCATGGGTAACCTCACCGTCGTGAAGCGCGACTACCCGCACCTCTACGACATGTTCACGGCTGTCGGCCCGCTGCTCCGCGATAAGGGCGTCGCGCCGCACCAGATCGCCTGGAAGACGGGCGAAGACTACGAGACCCTCGGCGACCTGAACGGCCGCGTGGAAGAGGGCTTCGCGAAGGGCGCTCCGAAGCTTGATACCGACATCAACGCGGTCAACATGATTCTCACGTTTGACCCGGCCGGTAACGGCGCCGCTGGACGCCGTGCCTGGAAGGGCCTTGAGAAGCTCACCGGCATGCCGTTCGAAGAAGAAATGATGAAGGGCACGGGCTCCACCCGCTACACGTATGACGACCTCGTGCAGCAGCCCCGCCGTTCGCTCAATACCCCGATCTGGACGGGTATTTCGGACCGCGGTGTCGCTTACACGGCGAATTACGTGAATGTCCACAACCTGATGCCGTGGCGCACCATTACGGGCCGCCAGAGCTTCTACCTCGACCACACCTGGATGCTTGACTTCGGTGAAGGCTTCGTGGGGTACAAGCCGCCGCTCGCGAAGCACGAGATCGACGGCATGAAGGAAAAGCTCGGCATCAAGGATAAGACGCTGGCGCTTAACCTCCTCACCCCGCATAACAAGTGGACGACGCACTCCACCTGGTCCGATAACCTCGTGATGCTGACGCTCGGCCGAGGCGGCCCGGTGATCTGGATCAGCGAAACGGACGCGGCGAAGCTCGACCTGAAGGACAACGACTGGATTGAAGCCGTGAACATGAATGGCTCGACGATCGCCCGTGCCTGCGTTTCGCAGCGTATCCCGGAAGGCGCGGTCTACATGTATCACAACCAGGGCCGTACTGTGAACGTCCCGCTCTCCCCGACGACGGGTAAGCGCGGCGGTCTCCACAACTCGATCTCGCGCATCTGCCCGAAGCCGACCCATATGGCCGGCGGCTATGCCCAGTTCTCCTTCGCGCTGAACTACATGGGTACGATCGGCGCGAACCGCGACGAGTTTGTGCTGCTGCGCCGTCTCGACCATGTCGAGTGGTAAGCCGATACCTGAGAACCAATTAGAGAATAAGGACAAACCATGAAAGTACAAGCACAGATCTGCATGGTGATCAACCTTGACAAGTGCATCGGCTGGCACAC
>OBAA01000802.1_pt1 | contig 24543 bp, 19 predicted proteins | sample 1475961 | NCBI WGS metagenome assembly OBAA01 (sample SAMEA2579960, study PRJEB22360) | human gut metagenome | biome: human gut; feature: human-associated habitat; material: faeces | place: Denmark | collected 2008/2010 | reverse complement strand
TGTGGCGGGGTAGCAAGGGTGGCAATTCAAAAATGTTGTCAGGTAAGTGAAGTATTTACAGAGATGTGTATTGCAAGCCGTACCGTTTCAAAATGTGAGGCTTTAAAAGAAAAACTGGAAGGAAAGACAAATACAAAGATTACAACAGCACAGGTAGATGCTGACAATGTAGATGAGCTGATTGCGTTGATTGAAAAAGAAAAACCGGAAGTAGTGCTCAATCTTGCACTTCCATATCAGGATCTGACAATCATGGACGCATGTCTTGCGACAAAAGTACACTATATTGATACAGCGAATTATGAGCCGGAAGATACAGCAAAATTTGAATACAAGTGGCAGTGGGCATATCGTGAAAGATTTGAGGAGGCTGGTATCACAGCGCTTCTTGGAAGTGGATTTGACCCGGGAGTGACAAGTGTATTTTCTGCATATGCATTGAAACACTATTTTGATGAGATCAATTATATTGATATTATGGATTGTAATGCGGGAGACCACGGTTATCCGTTTGCGACAAACTTCAACCCGGAGATCAACATTCGCGAGGTGTCTGCAAAAGGTTCCTACTGGGAAGATGGTCACTGGGTAGAGACAGAGCCGATGGAAATCAAACGTGTTTACAATTTCCCGGAAGTTGGAGAGAAGGATATGTACCTTCTTCATCATGAAGAGATCGAATCTCTTGCATTGAATATACCTGGAATTAAGAGAATCCGTTTCTTTATGACATTTGGACAGAGTTACCTGACACATTTAAAATGTTTGGAAAACGTAGGAATGACTTCTATTGAACCGATCATGTATGAAGGAAAAGAGATTATTCCGCTTCAGTTCTTAAAAGCAGTACTTCCGGATCCGGCGTCATTGGGACCTCGTACAGTTGGTAAGACAAATATCGGATGTATTTTCATCGGGAAAAAAGATGGAAAAGAAAAGAAACTTTATATTTACAATGTATGTGATCATCAGGAATGCTACAAAGAGGTGGGCTCTCAGGCAATCTCTTACACAACAGGAGTTCCGGCTATGATCGGTGCGATGATGATCATGAACGGAACATGGAACAAAGCAGGTGTATATAATATTGAAGAGTTTGATCCGGATCCATTCATGGAAGCGCTGAACAAATATGGACTGCCATGGAAAATCAGTGAAGATCCGGAATTGATTGATTAATTTGAAGAGAGAAAAGGTGAGGAGAACCGATGAGAAGAAATGAACTTCCAACACCGTGTTATGTCATTCAGGAAGAACAGCTCAGACAAAATCTTGAGATACTAAAAGGTGTGATGGACAGAACCGGATGTAAAATCCTGCTTGCCCAGAAAGCATTTTCCATGTATGAGGTGTATCCACTGATTGCGCAATACCTTTCGGGAACAACAGCCAGTGGTTTGTACGAGGCAAGACTTGGGGCGGAAGAGATGGGAATTCCGTTTGGAAAGGAAACGCATATTTTTTCACCTGCCTATAAGGAAGAAGAATTTGATGAGATTTTAACTTACTGCGATCACATTGTATTTAATTCTTTTGAACAGCTGGAACGATTTGGAAAGAGAGCGGCTGAGGCGGGAAAAAGTGTAGGACTTCGCATTAATCCACAGTATTCAACACAGGAGGGACACGAGATCTATGATCCATGTGCCACTGGATCGAGGCTTGGGGTGACGATTGAGAAATTCAGACCGGAGCTTTTGGAATATGTTGATGGTCTGCATTTTCATGCGTTGTGTGAGCAGGATGCGCAGCCTTTACATGACACCCTGAAAGAAGTGGAAAGACAGTTCGGGGAATGGCTGCCGAAGATGAAATGGCTGAATTTTGGCGGCGGACATCATATCACGAGAGAGGGCTATGACATCGCATTATTGGAGCGGTGTATTTGTGATATGAAAGAAAAATATGACTTGGAGATTTTTCTGGAACCGGGAGAGGCGGTAGCCTTAAATGCCGGTGTACTGCTTACGAAAGTAGAAGAAATTGTGGAAAACAGCATACAGATTGCGATTTTGGACACGTCCGCAGCATGTCATATGCCGGATGTGCTTGAGATGCCATACCGTCCGCCGCTTCAGGACGGCTATGAGGCGGAGGAGAAGGCATATACTTACCGCCTTGCAGGACCGACCTGCCTTGCGGGAGATGTAATCGGTGACTATTCATTTGCGGAGCCGCTAAAAAGAGGTGATACACTCACATTTGAAGATATGGCAATCTACACGATGGTCAAAAACAATACATTCAATGGAATGCGTCTGCCGGCAATTGTATTGGAAGATAAGGATGGAGAATGCCGGGTGGTTCGACAGTTCGGATACGAAGATTTTAAGATGAGATTATAGAAATGAGGAAACAGTTATGATAGGTATTATAGGAGCGATGGAGGAGGAAGTAGCCGCGTTAAAAGAGGCTATGACAATTGAAGAAAATGTCACATTTGCGTCTATGGATTTCTGTAAGGGAACATTGTGTGGAAAAGCAGTTGTTGTTGTCAGAAGCGGGATTGGAAAAGTCAATGCTGCAATCTGCACACAGATTTTAGTAGATAAATTTGGAGTGGATACATTGATCAACACAGGAATTGCCGGTTCTTTAGATGCCAATATTGATATCGGAGATATGGTAATTTCTACGGATGCGGTAGAGCATGATATGGATGCAAGCATTTTTGGAGATCCAATCGGACAGGTGCCGCGGATGGATACATTTTCGTTTCCGGCAGATTCGGAATTGGTAGAAAAAGCGAAAGCTGCCAACGAAGAGGCGAATCCGGATATCCACACATTCGTAGGACGTATTGTGAGTGGAGATCAGTTCGTGTCTTCCGCGGAGGTGAAAGAGAAATTAGTATCTAATTTCGGAGCGAAATGTACAGAGATGGAGGGGGCTGCGATTGCGCATGCAGCTTACTTAAATAAAGTTTCGTGCGTCATTATCCGAGCAATTTCGGACAAAGCCGACAACAGTGCGACGATGGACTATCCGGAGTTTGAAAAGCAGGCAATCACACATTCTGTAAGGCTTGTGAAGAGTTTGTTGCCACGATTATAAAAAACATGTGACAAATCATGCGGAAATTCGCGTGATTTGTTGTTGAAATATGTAAAACGATTCAAGAACCCAACTTCTTTATTTGCTGTATAATAAAGCCAACAGTTCAGTCATGACACAAAGTGTACATGCAAGTATAAAGAAGGAGGGCTCTTTTATTATGTTAGAGACATTAGTGGAAAATCAAATTATTTTTTATGCGATGGGAGCAGGAGCGGCGATTGGAGTTTTAAGCAAGCTGATTGCCCATTTTACGTTGAGAAGAATGGTGAAAGCGGCCAGCAGAATGAGTAAAAGCAATCATAAGCTGATGAGACTTGTGCGGGCAAAATTCGAACATGCCAGTATGGTCAGCGACAAGGTGCAAAATGTAGAAGCGTTTGTGAAAAAATATGTCTATGAATATCGGGTTTTTGGAATCAGACTTCATACATTCCGAAACTTAGAAAAAAAGACAATTTGGATTGTAGCGGTATTGGGGACGGCAGGAACTGTGGCGGTATATTATCTATATGGACTGGAAGAGCAGGTATTCCAATATGCAGCATGGACAGGAATCGGTGCAGTGATATTGTGCATGGTACATATATTGAGCGATGAAAATTATTATCAGCAGATGGCAGAAAACTATATGATTGACTATTTGGAAAATGTCTGTGCCCATCGTTATGCAAAACTGTATAAGGAAAAGAACGTAAGTCAGACAAGCGTACTGGAAATGGAAGAAACATTCCAGCCGGAGGCTGAGGAAGAAGTGGTCGTGGCAGCGGTGGAAGAAGTTCAGGAAGAGCCGGTTTCCGAGCAGGAACAGGTATATGCCATGGAGCGCGAAGAACCAGCAAAAGAAGAAAAAGATGCAGTGGAAGAAAAAAGACTGCAGGAAGTGCAGGTGCGCCGGATTTTAGAAGAATTTTTGGCATAGTTCTTATCTGATAGAAACGCATAACTTATAGATAAAGTCAATATATCTTATATAAAAAAACAATTAGCAAAGAATATGGAAAATAAGTATAATAGTAACCGTTGGCTAAAGGAAAGGTCAAAAGAAATGAAATTTTTTGGAGGTTACTATGAAAAGAAAAGTATTGGCAGCATTGCTGGCTGGTGTGATGGTATTCTCTTTGACAGCATGTGGGGACAAGAAGGACGAGAAAAAAGATGACACAGCAAAGAACGGGAAAACAGAGTTAGAGGATTCTCTTGTCATTTATTCGACACACTCTGAGGAAATGTTGGAGACAATCTGTGACGCATTTACGGAAGAGACAGGTGTGGAAGTAGAGTTTATCAATTTGAAAGGAGAACTTGCAGACCGTGTCCGCAGTGAGAAAGAGAATCCGCAGGCAGATATCATGTTCGGGGGAGACACAGCGACATATATGCTTCTTCAGGAAGAAGGATGCTATGAGCCGACAACACCGTCATGGGCGGACGAGCTTGCAGATGATTATAAAGATGCAAAAGGATATTGGTATGGAACATATAAAACTCCGGTTGTTATGTTCTACAACAAAGAGTTGATGAGCGCTGAGGAAGCGCCGAAGGACTGGAGCGACCTTGTGAAAGAAGAATATCAGGGAAAAATCATTTCCCGTGATTCCTTATCTTCTTCTATGAGATCTACAATTGCAGCGTTAGTTTCATTCTATTCTGAAAAAGACGGTGAGGATGCGGCGTGGGATTATGTGACAAAACTGAATGCAAATACAAAGAACTATTATAACAGTGGAAGTATGATGTTCCAGGCGATCGGAAAAGGTGAGGCTGCGATTTCTATGGCAGTTTTGGACAACGTGATCGACAATAGAGACAACAACAAGATGCCTTTGGAGATCATCGATGCAACAAGCGGGGCAATCACAATCACAGACTGTATCGCGGCAATCAAAGATGCGCCACACCCAAATGCGGCGGCAGAATTTATCGAGTTTGTGGGAAGCAAAGAGGGAGAAGAGCTGGTGGCCAATTCATTCAACCGTATGCCGGCTTTAGATGCGGCTTTAGAAAATGCCCCGGAATGGATGCAGACAGGATATGAGCCGATGAAATTAGACTGGTCAGTGATCAGTGCAAATCAGACAGACTGGTTAGAAAAATGGGAGACAGACATTCTTGATGCAAGCAAAGCGATTGCAGCCGAGTAAATAAAGTACAAAGTTTTGAAATAGTGGGGGTATTCTCCACTATTTCTGTATGTAGAAAAAGGAGTTACGATGAGCGATATTTTTTTGAAGAACATTTCACATTCTTATGATAAAAAAGAGAATTCGGTTTTGAAGAATGTGAATCTGACGATAAAAAAAGGGGAATTTTTCACGTTGCTTGGACCTTCCGGATGTGGAAAGACAACGCTTTTGCGCATTTTGGCCGGATTTATACAGCCGACGGAAGGACAGGTGTGTATCGGGGAGCAAGACATTACGGTGCTGCAGCCGGAGAAGAGAAACATGGGAATTGTATTTCAAAACTATGCCCTGTTTCCGAATATGACGGTGCGGGACAACATTGCGTATGGAGTGAAGATTCGGAAATACCCGAAACAGAAAATCAAAGAGAAATGTGACTATTATATGGAACTGTCCGGTTTGAAGGAATTTGAGCATCGGAGAATTCAGGAATTGTCCGGAGGACAGCAGCAGCGTGTGGCGATTGCGAGAGCGCTTGTGATTGAGCCGAGTATGTTGCTTTTGGACGAGCCAATGTCCAATCTGGATGTGGCTCTGCGTGTGAGAATGCGGGAAGAAATTCGAGCAATTCAGAAAAAGATTGGTATCACGACATTGTTCATCACACATGATCAGCAGGAAGCGTTGGCGATTTCCGATAAAATCGCTGTGATGCGGGACGGAGAGGTGCTGCAGGTAGGAGAGCCGGAAGAGATTTATAACAGGCCGAATCAGGAGTTTGTCGCAAATTTTGTCGGGGTGTCCAATAAAATTGTTCGGGGAGATTATGAGTTTTTCGGAATTGTGGGAGAGGTGGACAGACCTTATATTTTTGTCCGCCCGGAGGAATTTTCAATCAGTGGAGATGGAAAGTGCGGAATTTCAGGCTGCATTACAGAAGTGAAATTCGGAGGAATGTATTACGATTATACAATTCAGGCGGAAAATCAGGACTATCGCGTGGTGCAGATGAATGAGGGAGCAGGCATGAAAGTATGGCAGGTGGGCGACAATGTTTGTCTGCAGTTGAAAAATAAGGACGGAGTAGTGAAGCGGTATGAAGAATAAAAAGGTGGGGATTTTTCGTTGGATTTGGTATGCGGTACTCGGTTTTTTGATTGTCGGCTATATTTTGATGCCGTTTTTTCAGACAGTTCTTCAGGCGGTGCAGACGGAAGACGGTTATAGTCTGCAGGTGTTCGGACAATTTTTCTCAAATCCAAATCAGAGAAAGGTGATTGGGAACACGGTTGTGCTCGGTGTACTGTCCGTGTTTACTTGCGGCGTAATCGGCATTATGCTGGCAATGTATATGACATTTCTGGTGGGAAAATGGAAAAAGGTTATTCACATTCTGCTCTTAAGTCCGATGATGATTCCGGGAGTCATCACTGTGATTTCGTTTATTCAGCTCTACGGTGAGAGTGGAATTTTAACGAAAGCAGTTCAATATGCATTGCATTTGGAGAAGATACCGTATGAATTTCAGGGGCTTGGCGCGATTGTGTTTGTCATCACTTATACACAGTATGTGTATTTTTACCTGAATGTGTATGTGGCGCTGAAATATGTGGACAATTCCGGAATTGAGGCGGCGCGGAGTATGGGAGCTTCGTGGTGGAAGATTTTTCGGGATGTGATCTGGCCGGTCATCACACCGGCGGTGCTGTCGTCTGCGATTGTCACATTTGCATCGGGAATCAGTGCATTTTCTGCTCCGAATTTAATTGGTGGAGGATATAAGGTGTTAAGCACACAGATTGTGCGTTCGAAGGCGAACAATCATATGGAAATGGCTTCTGTTCAGGTCATCGTTTTATTTTTAATCAGTCTGGCAGTGATGATGACCATTCAGTATTTCGGGAAACGATATAGAGGACAAAGCACAGAGCGAAGTACACCGATTCAGGCGGGAAAAGGACGGCGCAGTGTGCTTTCGATTGTGAGCAGACTGATTGTATTTTTGCAGATTGTGTTTATTATCCTTCCGATTGTCACAATTGTATATCTGTCTTTTACAGAGACAAGTTCTATCATGCAGGAAATTTTCCCACATGCATTCACATTGGAAAACTATCGGGTAATTTTTGAAAAACCGCGAGTACTAAAACCGCTACTGAATAGTTTGAAAATGTCGGCGATTGCGGTGGCAGTGGGACTTCTGATTACTGTTCCCAGTTCCTATATGCTTGTGAAATATAAAAATAAATTTCATACATTTTTGAAAGTATTGCTGCTGCTTCCGTGGACAATGCCGGCGAGTGTTGTGGCAATCAACTTAATTAATGCGTTTGGGCAGGAGACAATTTTTGCGTTTGGACAGTCGTTGATTGGCGGATTTGCGATTCTTCCGATTGCGTATACAATCACAGCGATTCCGCTGCTTTTAAATTCCAATGAGACGGCGATTTTGGGAATGAACCCGAACATTGAGGAGGCGTCAAAAAGTCTTGGTGCAAATATGTTTTATACATTTACCCGTGTTGTCATACCGAATATCGCTCCGGGTATCCTGGCAGGCGGAGTGCTGGTGTTGATTCGGACAATCGGCGAGTACACGATGTCTGCCCTGCTGTACGGTGTGTTCAACCGCCCAATCTCTATTTCTATGGTCACAAATATGCAGGAGTATAAAGTTGGAATTTCACTGGCGTATGGGGTGATTGTGATCGCGATATGCTATGTGGCATTGGCAGTAATATTCAAATTGGATAAAAAGAGATTTTTATAGAGAGTGAAAAGAACATATTGCTTGTGCAGTCTATGCGGATGTGCTATATTAAAGATACAAAAAGAACAATCGCCACATAAAAGTGGTTGACCAATTGAAAATAATTTAGAATTACCACCCAACTCGTCAAAGTATCAGGGTGGTTTTTCTATGTACTAATGACTGATCAGATAAATGAAGGTCAGTACTGATAAAATGAACATACCAAATTGCATTAAGTCTTTAAAGTCAAATTGTGAACAGATATTTATAATTTCTTGACTTTCCCCTCTCCCGTTTGGTAAAATAATAACATCTATGAGACCAATTAGAAGGGAAGGATAAACGTGGGAAATAAAGTCACATTTGACTATTCAAAAGCAAGTACATTTGTTGCAAAACATGAAGTAGATTATATGAGCAAGTTGGCAATGGATGCAAAGGAATTGCTCTTAAGCAGAAAAGGAGCAGGGAATGATTTCCTTGGATGGATTGATTTGCCGGTTGATTATGATAAAGAAGAATTTGTACGCATTCAGAAAGCGGCAGAGAAGATTAAAAATGATTCCGAGGTATTGCTCGTAATCGGTATCGGTGGTTCTTATCTGGGAGCCAGAGCTGCAATTGAATTTTTAAGACATAGTTTTTACAATGTTGTTTCAAAAGAGATTAGAAAGACACCTGAGATTTATTATGTTGGCAACAGCATCAGCAGCACATATCTCAAACATCTGATCGATGTAATCGGAGACAGAGATTTCTCTGTAAATATGATTTCCAAATCAGGAACAACAACAGAGCCTGCAATTGCATTCCGTATTTTCAAAGAAATGTTGGAGAAAAAATATGGAAAAGAGGAAGCTGCAAAGAGAATTTATGCGACAACAGATAAAGCGAGAGGATCATTGAAGAACCTTGCTAATGAGGAAGGATACGAGACATTCGTTGTTCCGGATGATGTCGGAGGACGTTTCTCTGTATTGACAGCGGTAGGTCTTCTTCCAATCGCAGTAAGCGGTGCAGATATCGAGAAATTGATGGAAGGTGCACAGGCTGGAAGAAAAGAAGCATTAGAAAATGATTTTGCTGAAAACGGTGCATTACAGTATGCGGCAATCCGTAATATTTTACACCGTAAAGGAAAAGCAGTTGAGGTACTTGCGAACTACGAGCCAAGTCTTCACTATGTGTCTGAATGGTGGAAACAGCTTTACGGAGAAAGTGAAGGAAAAGACCAGAAAGGTATTTTCCCTGCATCTGTAGATTTGACAACAGATCTTCACTCTATGGGACAGTTCATTCAGGATGGAAGCCGTATTATGTTTGAGACGGTATTGAATGTGGAGAAAGCAACAGAGGAGCTTTTCATCGGAGAAGAGCCGGTGGATTTGGATGGTCTGAACTATCTTGCAGGAAAGACAGTTGATTTCGTCAATAAGAGTGCGATGAACGGAACTGTTTTAGCACATACAGATGGAAATGTACCGAACTTAATGGTGACAATTCCAGAGCAGAACGAATTCTATCTTGGACAGTTATTTTACTTCTTTGAATTCGCCTGTGGCGTGAGTGGTTATATTTTAGGGGTGAACCCATTTGACCAACCGGGTGTGGAAAGCTACAAAAAGAATATGTTTGCTTTACTTGGAAAACCTGGTTTTGAAAAAGAAAGAGAAGAATTGTTAAAGAGATTATAAGAAAAAAAGCCAGAGTTGCAACGGAGCAGCTTTGGCTTTAAATGTAAAAAAGGAAGTGATAAGTTGTTATCGAATCAAATATTGCACAAGCCCATCAATGATATACATGAGATTATGGGGGTGGATTGTTCCGTGTGGAGTATGGAGGGAAAATGCCTTGCCATTGCGGGAATGAACGAGGATAGAATTAAGGCTGGAGTAGACAAATTTCTGAAAGAAGGAAAAGATGAGCAGGTATGTGAAGATGAGGCATTTTTCCTGATTCGAGATAACTATGATGCAGTGTATGTCCTTGCGCTTCATGAGGTTGTAGAGCAGGTTGCGATTATCGGAAGACTTTGTATCAGTCAGTTCCAAAACCTGATACACGCATATAAAGAACGTTTGGATAAGAATCATTTTTTCCAGAATTTATTGCTTGATAATCTTCTGCTTGTGGATATTTTTAATCAGGCAAAAAAGCTTGGGATTGAAGTGGAGCGAAGAAGAGTTGTATTCTTGATTGAACCGAAAAATGAGACGGACAATATCGTTCTTGAGACGATGAAAGGTCTCTATGCAACCGGCTCTAAAGATTTTGTAACTTCAGTCGATGAAGGGCATATTATCCTGATTAAGGCGTTGGAGACGACCGAAGGATATAAAGAACTGAATATGATTGCAAAATCCATTGTCGATACATTGACGATGGAAGCGATGGTCAACATGAGGGTGGCATATGGCACGATCGTAAATCAGCTACGAGATGTATCAAAGTCATACAAAGAAGCGGGCATGGCGCTGGATGTGGGGCGGATTTTCTATGAGCAGAAAAATGTTCTTGCATACAATGAACTGGGTATCGGTCGTCTGATTCATCAGCTCCCGGTATCTTTGTGTGACATGTTTTTGCAGGAAGTGTTTGACGGAAAAGCGGTGGATCAGTTCGATGAGGAGACACTGAGTACGGTCAATCAGTTCTTCCAGAATAATCTAAATATCTCGGAAACGGCGCGGCAGCTTTATGTACATAGAAATACATTGGTATACCGCCTGGAGAAGATTCAGAAACTGACAGGGTTAGATGTCCGGGTATTTGACGATGCGCTCACATTTAAAATCGCTATGATGGTATCGAATCATCTGAAATTCTTGCAATCAAAAGAGTAGAATACTATAATGAACAAATAATAAGACGTAGGAGGGAACAGTAGAATGATAAAATTATATGAACATGGTGCATATTTACTGAATGGTACAGAAATTATCGAAGATGTGAATGATGCACAGGCAGCTGTTGCAGCAAAGACAGGACAGCAGGTCACAAAAGAAGAAGCTGCAAAAAACACAATTGCGTACAGCATTTTAGAAGCACACAATACTTCTTCCGATATGGAGAGATTAAAGATTAAATTTGACAAATTGACTTCGCACGATATCACATTTGTCGGAATCATTCAGACCGCAAGAGCGTCTGGACTTGAAAAGTTCCCAATCCCATATGTTCTGACGAACTGCCATAACAGTCTGTGTGCCGTAGGTGGAACAATCAATGAAGATGACCACATGTTTGGACTTACCTGTGCAAAGAAATACGGCGGTATGTATGTTCCGCCACATCAGGCAGTCATCCACCAGTTCGCAAGAGAGATGCTTGCAGGCGGCGGAAAGATGATTCTTGGTTCTGACAGCCATACTCGCTATGGAGCGCTTGGAACAATGGCGATGGGTGAAGGCGGACCGGAGCTTGTAAAACAGTTATTGAATAAGACATACGATATTAAGATGCCGGGCGTTGTTGCGATTTACTTAGACGGAGAGCCATCTGTCGGAGTGGGACCTCAGGACGTGGCGCTTGCAATCATTGGAGCAACATTTGCAAATGGATATGTAAATAATAAAGTAATGGAATTTGTCGGACCTGGTGTGGACAAGTTAAGCGCAGACTTCCGTATCGGAATTGATGTTATGACAACAGAGACGACCTGCCTTTCTTCTATTTGGAAGACTGACGAGACAATCAGAGAATTCTATGAGACTCACGGAAGAAGTGAAGAGTATAAAGAACTGAATCCGGGTGGGGCAGCGTACTATGACGGACTTGTTTATGTGGATTTGAGCAAGATCAAACCGATGATCGCGATGCCATTCCACCCAAGTAATACATATACGATTGACGAGGTAAATGCGAACTTAAAAGATATTTTACACGATGTAGAGCAGAAAGCGCTCGTAAGTCTTGACGGTGCGGTTGAGTATTCGCTGCAGGATAAGATTCGCGACGGGAAACTCTATGTAGAACAGGGAATTATCGCAGGATGCGCCGGCGGTGGATTTGAAAATATCTGTGCGGCAGCAGAGATCATTAAAGGGAAAAATATCGGTTCTGATGCATTTACATTCAGTGTATACCCGGCAAGTACACCGGTATATATGGAGCTTGTGAGAAACGGAGCGGTTGCAGATCTGATGGCAGCCGGAACAATCGTGAAAACAGCGTTCTGCGGACCTTGTTTTGGCGCTGGAGATACACCTGCTAACAATGCATTCAGTATCCGCCACTCTACAAGAAACTTCCCGAACCGTGAAGGTTCTAAATTGCAGAGCGGACAGATTTCTTCTGTGGCACTTATGGATGCGCGTTCTATCGCTGCGACAGCGGCAAATAAAGGTTTCTTAACTTCTGCGGCTGATGTGATGGACAGAGAATACAAAGCTCCGAAATATCATTTTGATAAGAGCATTTATGCAAACCGTGTGTTTGACAGCAAAGGTGTTGCAGATCCAAGTGTTGAGATTCAGTTTGGACCAAACATCAAAGACTGGCCGGCAATGTCAGCATTACCGGAAAATCTGGTCTTGAAAGTGGTATCTGAGATTCACGATCCGGTTACGACAACAGATGAGTTGATCCCATCAGGAGAGACTTCTTCTTACCGTTCTAACCCACTTGGACTTGCAGAGTTTGCATTGTCGCGTAAAGATCCTGCATATGTGGGACGTGCAAGAGAAGTGCAGAAAGCACAGAAAGCAATCGAGGCAAATCAGTGTCCATTAGAAGTGCTGGAAGAATTAAAACCGGTTATGGAGACAATCCGTGCATCTTATCCTGAAGTGGGCGAAGGCAACATCGGTGTCGGAAGTACAATCTTCGCGGTGAAACCGGGAGATGGTTCTGCGCGTGAACAGGCAGCGTCCTGCCAGAAAGTACTTGGAGGATGGGCAAATATCGCAAATGAATATGCGACAAAACGTTATCGCTCGAACTTGATCAACTGGGGTATGCTCCCGTTTATCACAGAAGAAAAAGATACAGAGTTAAGTTTCAAAAACGGGGACTATATCTTCGTGCCGGATGTGAGAAAAGCAGTGGAAGATAAGACGGATGCTGTGAAAGCATATGTAGTCGGAGAAGAATTAAAAGAGATTACGTTGAAGTTAGGCGATCTGACAGATAACGAGAGAGAGATCATTTTAAAAGGATGTCTGATCAACTATTATAGAGGATAAGCGTGAAAGAAAAATTATATACGATACCTGTAAATGATGCGTTCAAAGAGGACTGTGAATGTCCTCTTTGTAACATATATAAAAAACTGGAGCAGGAAGCGTTAGAATATACACTTCGTCCTTCCACATATATGACAGATGACTGCAGACTGGAAAGTGACAAGGTAGGATTTTGTGCGAAACATGTTGCAATGTTGAAAGAAATGCCAGACCGCCTCGGACTTGCTCTGATGTTAAAGACACATATGGAAAAATCTATGAAAGAGATAGAAGCAAAACAAAATGAATCTGTAAAGGCAGCTTCTCTTTTTAAGAGAAAGTCAGAGCCTTCCGAACTTTTGAGTTATGTGAAAGGGTTGGAACATTCCTGCTTTGTATGTGATAAGATTGAAAGCACATTTCAAAATTATTTAGGAACAATTTTCTACCTTTACAAGAGAGAAGAAGAGTTTCGCAAATTGTTTCAATCATCAAAAGGATTTTGTACGAAGCATTATGGAATGTTGTATGAGATGGCGCCGGAACGACTGCGAGGAGAGATGCTAGAGTCTTTTATAGCGGAATTGAACCGAATGTATCTGGAAAATATGAAACGTGTACATGAAGACTTAGGTTGGTTTATCGATAAATTTGATTATCGATTTAAAGATGAGCCTTGGAAGAATGCGAAAGATGCATTGCTAAGAACGATGACAAAATTGAATAGTATTTTGTAACGGGAGAGAGCAGCACGCTCTCTCTTTGTGTATGAAAAAATAATCTTCATGCAACACTTTGCAATTTTTGGTACTCTATATTTATACCGGTAGGAAGGAGTATCGATATGGAACAACATGAAAAAGAAATCATGGACAGCATCAGACGGCAGACAGAAAATATTGAGATTCCAGAACGGTTGAGACCGAGTGCGGTGGAAGAACAGATAATGAAACGTCAAAAAAGAGAACGAAGAAAAAGATACCGCTATGCATTGGCGGCGGCAGCCTGCCTTGGAATACTTGGGATAGCATATATCCAAACGAATGAAGGGAATACCCCAAGAAATAAGATCATCAGTCCGATTGTAGAAAAGGTACATAAAAGCGACAAGCTTCAAATGGCAAACTCTTATGAGGAGATTTATCAGTTGGTCAAAGGACCAGGACAGCGTTATGGACATGAGATTGCACTAGAGGAGGAAGCAAAAGGGACTCCGGAGGCTTCTGTGGAGAACAGCAAAAACACGGAAAGCAGTTATTCAAAGACCAATACGAGAACAGAGAATGTAGATGAAGGGGATATTGTCAAAACAGATGGACGTTATCTATATGTCGTGAAAGAAGAAGGCAATGGGATTGGAATTGTGGATACGGAAGGGAATAAACTGGAACAGATCACAGAGATCACACTCGAAGGGGAGTTTTGTATATCAGAAATCTATGTGGAAAATTCTTATTTGATCATACTTGGAACAGAAAGCGAAGAGATTTATCCGGCAGGGGATGCGATTTATAGAACAGAGTATGAATATGCAGTTGAGAGTGTATGTGATACAAAGAGTATAGTGTACGATATCTCTGATAAAAGACAACCTAAGGAAATTGGGAAATGTTTGCAGAGTGGAGGTTATAGTACCTCACGTCTAAACAACGGCTATCTGTATGTATTCAGCCAATATTCAGTCAACAATCCGGAAGAAGAGAGAAAAGAACAGTATATTCCTTGCGTGAATGAGGAACTGCTTTCTCTCGATAAAATCTGTATGCCAGATACAGAAAGCGCGAGAAACTATACTGTGATCACGGCGATAGATATTCAAAATCCAAGTGAAACGACAGATTCCATAGGTATTTTGTCGGATCAAGGTTTGTGCTATGCGAGCGCGGAAAATATTTATCTATATGAAACGATTTGGGAGGAAGACGGTGGAAGAACTACCGAGATACGAAAATTCTCCTATGGAGAAGGGAAATTGACCGGGGTGGCGAAGACACGGGTAAACGGTTATCTGAATGACAGTTTCAGTATCGATGAATATAATGGATATCTCAGATTGGTCACAACAGTGGATCGAACGAATGCGGTCTATGTGTTAGATGAGAAGCTGGAAGAGACTGGGAAAATAGAAAATCTGGCGAAAGATGAACGAATCTATTCAGCGCGTTTTATGGGAGATATCGGGTATTTTGTGACATATCGAGAGACGGATCCACTTTTTTCTGTTGATTTATCAGACCCGGCAAATCCAAAGATTATAGGAGAACTAAAGATTCCGGGATTTTCAGAATATCTGCATCCATATGGAGACGGCTTGCTGCTTGGAATCGGCATGGAAGACGATGGAAATGACGAGAAGGACAGGCGGGTAAAACTTTCGATGTTTGATATTTCGGATCCTTCTAATGTCAAAGAGATTGACAAGATTGTTTTAAAAGATAGTTATTACAGTACTGCATTCGAAGATTATAAATCCGTGCTGGCAGATGCGGAGAAAAATCTAATTGGATTCTTCACATATGGGGAAAGGGAGACATATCATATATACGGATATGACCGGGTACATGGGTTCACCTGTAAAATGCAGGAAACGACAGGAAAATATGCATGGCATGTTCGAGGAGTTTATCTTCAAGACACATTTTATCTGATTGACGGAAACCAAATAGAGTCTTATCGGCTTGCGGACTTTGAAAAAGTAGACGATCTTATATTGTAGAATGCATAAAAAGACATTTTTTTGTTAAATTCATAACAAGAAAGTGTCTTTTTTGTTGAGTAACAAGAAAATATTGTACGAAACGCGCAAAAAATATCGATAAATTTAATTTTATGGGTGAAAAGTGATAAAAACTGTGATTGCAACACTTGACATGGTTATTAAAAAGGTTTAATATTTAAGTGTTTAATACGTTCGACATGGAGAAAATTACTAAAAATAGTGTGTATTTAAAATCTTGAAAAAGAGGTGGCTTGGAAAGTAGATAGGTCATTCAGGCATAGAAAAAGAAGTATGGGTTATCTATGCAGTGTGAATACAGATATTTTCTAAGTTAGTAAAAGGAGAAGGAGAACGTTATGAAATCAAAGAAAATGAAACAAGCGCTTGCTCTTCTTTGTGCAGGTGCAATGACAGTAACAGGAATGAATCTTCCTGTGAATGTAATGTCAACAGATGCGGCAGCAGACTGGACATGGAATGCATTGGTTAGTGAATCGGGGTATCGAAAGGTTCCATTCAAAGAGTTATCAGCAATAGCTGATACAGAGGCGGCTTCGGAAGGCGCAAGCACAGGTGGAGCATCTCGGGGAACAGGTAGAGCAGTGAATGTAGTGGATGGTGTGACTAGTTCTTATTACCACTCTGCTTATGAAGGAAATAAACAGCCAATAGTTTCTGACGGTACATTTACGGGAAATAATACAATTACGATAACACTTAATAACCCGGAAAGTGTGCAAGGGGTTACATATCTTCCGAGACAGGATAGTTATGGAAACGGTGCGATTAGAGAATTCTCTGTTCAAGTACAAAAAGAAGGAAGCACGGATTGGGAGAATGTGCCGGAGATATTTCAGAATGAATATCCGGACGCTAGTCAATCGACTTGGACAAGCGAACATAAAGCAGAAAAAGAACTTGTATTTGAGAATGAAATCGAAAATGTAAAGAAAATTAAGCTGACTGTGACACATTCAGCGGGGCTTCAGTGGAATCGACATATTTCCGGAGCAGAGATTAGTGTCTTGAAACCTCATAGAGAAGCATTGCAAGATAAGGTTCGAAGAAATGGATTCCATCATGGCATTGAATGTACGTGAAGGTGATGAAACATCCGGAAAAGTATATGACAGCAGCCAATATGATGTGTTAAAACAACAAGCTGAAGAATTGTTGAACAGTGAGAGCGCAACAGACGAAGATTTGAAAAATGTTTTAACTCAATTGGAAAATTTAGAGTATAAATTTTCTGATTCAGTTGGAACAGGAAGATATCTCTCTGATATGACACAAGAATCAGGAACTAGTGGCTGGCATGGAATTGTGAAAGATCAATGTCCGGATCAAGATATTAAAATCAAATTGAAAAATAAAGCCGGAACAGTCGATACATATACAAAAGGTATTGGAGCTCATGAGCCATCAACAATTGTTTATAATGTAGAGGGCTATAAAAAGTTTGTGGCTGAAATTGGTGCATGTTCTCATCATGTAGATGGTACTGACGGTAAAAAAGCAGTTGGTGCAGATGAAAAGGCACATTTCGTTGTATCAGGAAGCGCTGATAATACTACTTATACAGAGTTATATTCTAATGAAACACTAACGCCAAGAACAGGGGCAGAACACATTGATATTAATATTCCTGACGATGTGAAATATTTAAAATTAGAATGTAGAAATAAAGAAGGGAATGCAACGCTACATACTTGTTGGGCAAATGCGAAAGTGTATGATTCAGTAGCAGTTGCAGATATCACATTAGATAAAGAAAGTTTGTCACTTAAGACAGGAGAAAAAGCAACATTAACACCAACGTTTAATCCGACGAACGCGACAAATAAGGAAGTTGTATGGGAATCGGAAGATGATAGTGTTGCTACAGTAAATGAAAATGGTGAGATCGAAGCAGTAGGCGTTGGAGAAACTGAGATTACAGTAAAATCTAAAGCAGATGATACTATCACAGATAGCTGTATTGTAACTGTAACAGCAGATAAAGCAGCATTAGGGCAAGCAATTGCTGCTGCGGATGAAAAAATGGAAGAAGAGGATTTTGAAGTAAAATATACAGCAGAGTCACTTGCAGATTTCACAGAAGCTTATGAGTATGCAGTAGATGTTAATGTAAAAGCAGATGCGACAATAGAAGAAGTTAATATTGCAACAGAATCATTAAAGGCAGCAATTGAAGGATTGCAAGCTAAGTTTGTTGTTACAATCAATAACAACGGAACAACAGAAACAAAATACTGCGAGGCTGGAGATCAAGTGACAGTAGTTGCAAAACCAGCGCCGGAAGGTCAGAAGTTCTCACATTGGACAGTAAATGGAACACCAATTTCTTATAAAGAATCATATACATTTATAGTTTATGGTGACACGACAGTAGAAGCAAAATATGTAGCGAAAGATGAAGTGGTAGAACAAGAAGCTACGATTATGTGTACGTCTTATTATGATGTAGCAACTAGTAAAGCTGTTTTTACTGCAAAACGTTCTTTGCCAGCTGGCAGCAAAGTGATTGAACATGGAATTATCATGACAGATAGCACGGGATGGAGTAAATTAGGTAATGAAGGATTTGTGATTGGTGCAGAAAGAACTGTGAAAGGTACGGCTAAGACAACTGGATTAATCGGAAACTATACATGTAGTATGAAGAGTACAAGAGATACTACATGGTATGGAAAAGGATATGTAAGATACACAGATAAAGATGGAGTGGAGCATACTTTATATAGCGAAGTGACATCGTGCAAAGTAATTCAATAAAAGGAGAATGATTAGGATGAGAAAAGAATTTTTAGAGCCAGAGTTGGAAGTTATTAAATTTGGAATGGAAGATATCATAACTACATCAGGTAATGGTGATGTAGAGGATACTGATAGCGATGACATGAAAGATCCTTGGGCATAGCGAGTTTCCAATGTAAAAGAACATAATAGTTTATAAAAAGGGCGTTTCTAACGCCCTTTTTCAATCATTTATAATTAAACTATGGGGGAAGATATGCGAGACACAACTTTAGAACAGGAATTAAGAGAAGGGAAGACCTGTGTTTCCACTACGGTGGGAGACAGTATGGAGCCAATGTTACGGAATCGAAAAGACACGGTTATTATTAAGCCGGTTTCGGGGAAGTTGAAGAGATATGATCTTCCGCTTTATAGGAGACCGGATGGGAAATACGTGTTGCATCGTATTTTGCATGTGAAAAAAGATGGATATGTAATTTGCGGAGACAATCGTTGGTGGAAAGAATATCCGGTGCCACAGGAATGGATATTAGGTGTTGTCACAGAATTTTACCGCGGTGAGAAACATATTTCAGTGAGAGACCCAAAGTACCGATTATATGTGCATCTATGGTGTGATTTCTTTTGGGTGCGAGTGATTGTACTTCGGATGAAGAACTTGTTTTCAAGGATTAAAAGGAAATTAAAAACTCATTGCAAGTCAAAGAATTCAATGTTATGATGAAAAAAAGCATTCTATTTTCTATTTATCTAGCCGGTTTTGGCCGGCATCTAATACATTTCATATAGCGGATTAAAAAAAATCTGTCCTTTCAGAAAATTCATGCTTTCAAATTACAAATTTACAAGCAGGAGTTTTCGAAGAAGGAAATCTCCTGAACAATTTCATAAGAGGAGGTTTTATATGAGTAAGACAAAAGAAAAGACGCAGAAAGAGGAGTATCTGCAATGGCATCCTGCGTTTTATGCGACGGCTCAGATTGAACTGCAGGAGGAAGCAAAATATCTGATCTTTGAGGATGAGCATCAGCTTTCGACAAAACCAATGTCGATTGATGTGCTTGTAATTAAAAACGAGCAGAAACATAAGGTTCAGAAAAATATCGGACGTATTTTTCAAAAGTACAATCTGGTGGAATATAAAAGTCCGACAGATTATATCAGTATAGATACCTTTTATAAGATATACGGATATGCGTGTTTTTATAAGTCGGACACCGGTACAACTGACGAGATACCAATCAGTGAAGTGACAATCACGTTATTTGGGTTAGGATATCCAAGAAAATTGATCAAGCATTTGAGAGAAGTCAGAGGATATCAGGTGGAGAAGCAGGAAGACGGAATTTATTATGTGCGCGGTGATTTTATTCCGATTCAAATTGTGGTCGGAAGTCAATTATCACCAAAAGAAAATCTTTGGCTGCGTGGTTTGACAAGCAAATTAGAAAGTCAAGAGATGCTGGAAGATTTGGTGAAGGATTACAGAAAACACAGCGAGAATACATGGTATCAGTCGGCGATGAATATTATCGTGCGAGCAAATGAAGAGAAATTTATGGAGGATGATAGTATGGTATGTGATGCATTGATGGAAATTATGGGGGACAAGTTGGAGCAGAGAATTGAGGAAAAAGTGCAGACAGAAGTGGAGAAGAGGGTACAGGCAAGAGTAGAAGAAAAAGTACAGGCGGAAGTGGAGAAGAGAGTACAGGCAAGAGTAGAAGAAAAAGTGCAGGCGGAAGTGGAGAAGAGAGTACAGGAAGAAGTAGAGAAGAGAGTACAGGAAGAAGTAGAGAAGAGAGTACAGGAAATAGAAGGAATCAACGCTCTATATGCTACGTTAATACAACTTGGAAGACAAGAGGAGATTATGAAAGCAACAATTGATGAAAATTACCGGAAAAAATTATTGGAAGAATTTAATATCGGATAAAAAATATCATAGGAAATCAAGGGATATAAGAGGAATATGGAAAAGAAAAGTTTACAGATAAGAGTGGCAGATTTGAGTATTAAGATCAATTACAAATATTCATATATTGAGCGGCAGTGTGAAGCGTGGGCAGATAAAAGCAGGCGGGCGGCAGATCTGGAAGTAGAGGTTTCAGACGAGGAAATAGAAACGGAATATAAAGAATTTTTGTCGGATGGAGTTACAAGAGGAATGTGTGAAAGTGTGTGCATTTATCGTTCGATTGCCAAAAAACTGATTGCATTTTCGGCGTTTGTTATGCATGGGGCTGTGATAGAACTGGATGGGAAAGCTTATGTGTTTACAGCAAAAAGCGGTGTGGGGAAGACAACACATACGAAACTTTGGCTGGAATATTTTGAAGGAAGAGCAAGTTACATCAACGGGGATAAACCGATCATCAGATATAAAAACGGGAACTGGTATGCATACGGAACGCCGTGGATGGGAAAAGAGAAATTTGGAGCGCCCAAATGTGCGCCAATTCAATCTATCTGCTTTATAGAGCGTGGTGAGAAAAATGAAATCAGGAATATTGATGATAAAGAAGTTGTGGATCGTTTGTTCCATCAATTGTTTTTGCCTCAAAACCCGGAAACATTGATGCGTTTCATGGAACTTGTAGATCGTATGGTTCGGGAACTCCCATTTTTTGTATTGAAATGTAATATTTCTTTTGAAGCAGTAGAGGTAGCATATGAAGCTTTGAAAAATGCATAATAAGGGGTTGCGCTTGCTATTTTGCAGAAATAGCATCATAATAGAAAAAAGAGATTGGAGGACAAAAAGATGAGAGTAAAAGAAGGATTTTTAAAACGTCAAGTTGGAGATCGTGCAGTTGTTGTGCCGGTTGGAGAGGCTGCGAAAGCATTTCATGGAATGATTAATTTGAATGAGACGGGCGGAGAGTTATGGGATCTCTTGAAAGAGGAGACTGATGAGGGGAAAATGCTGCAGTCCATGATGGAAATGTATGAAATTGAATACGAACAGGCAAAGAAAAGTTTGGATGCCTTTTTGGCTAAATTAAGAGAAGTGGGAGTTTTGGAAGAATAAAGATGGAAAAGAAAAAAATATCCTCTCTTCAATGGATATATAGTTATAGTAGGAGTTCGTTAGGATGGATTCTTTTGTTGGCAGTATTTAGCGGACTGATTGCGGGAAGTTTCATTTTGCTTGCGCTGGTGTCAAGCTGCCTTCTTGATATTGCAACCGGAAGCAGAGAAGGAAGTGTGTGGCTTCAAGTGCTTTTTCTTGTTATGCTGATTTTATTGCAGGCAGTTCTGAACATTGCAAGCAGTAATCTGAGAATTCGTGTCACTACTAAAATTGAGATGCGTATCAAACAAGGTGTTTTTTCTATGATTTTGAAAAAACAATATCAGGAAGTCAGTAAAATCCATTCCGGGGAGATACTTAATCGATTGACAAGTGATGTAGATATTGTGGTCGGTGGAGTTGTGTCATTGATTCCGCAAGCTATTTCTATGCTGACGAAAATTGCGGCGGGCTTATTTGTTTTGTTTTCTATTGATGCGCGTTTTACAGGATTGGTGCTTTTGATTGGCGGGCTTGTCTGTGTATTCAGCAGAATTTACAGCAGACATTTCAAGTATTTGCATAAAGAAGTGCAAAGGACGAATGGCATTGTGCGTTCCTATATGCAGGAGTGTTTGGAGAACTTGATTGTTATTAAATCTTTTGTGAATGAGCATGCTGTTGGTGGTAAATTGGATGAATTTCAAAAGGATAATTATAAAGTGCGGATTAAAAGAAATACAATCAGTAATCTGGCAAATACGATGGTATATGTGTTGTTCACAGCAGGGTATTATGCAGCGCTTGCGTGGGGAGCATTACAAATCTCTGTTGGAACCATGACATTTGGTACGTTGACTGCGTTTTTACAGATTATTCAACAGATCAAAGCACCATTTCGAAACGTTTCCGGCTTAATACCTCAATATTACAGTATGCAGGCTTCAGCAGAACGACTTATGGAGTTGGAAGCGATGGCGGATGAGCAGGCGGAGTCAAAAATTTTGGATGCCCAAAAGTTCTATAAGGAGTTTCATGCGATTGTGGCAGAGAAAGTTACTTTTTCATATGCGGGTGGTGAACCTGTTCTCGAAAATACGTCTCTGCGTGTGCAGAAAGGAGATTTGATTGCAATCGTAGGCGAGTCGGGGATTGGAAAAAGCACGCTTATGAAGCTGCTTTTGCATCTGATGCCTTGCGACAGTGGTAAGTTGTATTTTGAAACTGAATGCGGCAAAGTGGAGATTGATGCGGGAACGCGAACTGTATTCTCTTATGTTCCGCAAGGGAATATGATTATGTCAGGAACAATACGGGAAAATATTACATTCTGTAATCCGAAAGTGACGGATGAAGAAATTCAAAGAGCTGCAAGGGCAGCTTGCATATGGGATTATATTGAAACATTGCCAAATGGACTGGATACTGTTTTATCGGAGCGTGGAGAAGGTCTTTCTATGGGACAGATTCAACGGATTGCGATAGCACGTGCGATTTTGGATGATGCCCCAATTCTTTTGTTGGATGAGTGCACTGCATCTTTGGATAAAGAGACAGAATGGAATGTACTGCAGAATTTGAAAAAGATGAATACAAAGACAATTATTTGTATTTCTCACACTGCGGCTGGAGTACAGTGCTGTGATCGGGCAGTGCGGATTGAAAATAGAAAGTTTAAAGAGGTGGATTATGAGTAGAGCAGAAGCGTGCAGATACCTGTTTGAAATTATACGATATAGTCTTGCCGGAGGGGAAGTGCCAACGATACATGAGGGCGTGGACTGGGAAAAGCTATATCGAATTTGTAAATTTCACAAGATTGAGGCGGTTGTGGCTCATGGAATAGATAAGATTTCGGGAAAGGAACAAATTCCTCAGGAGGTTCGAAAAAAGTATGAGCAGGCATGGCAGATGGAAACTGCAAGAGATACGGTACAACATTTTTCTTTAGAGGAGCTTTTGCAGGCTTTTGAGGCGAATGGTATTTATTGTATTCCCTTGAAAGGAATTTTTTTAAAGCAATGTTATCCAAAGACAGATCTGCGAATGATGGCGGATCTTGATCTTTTGTTTCGACTGGAGCAGGAAAAGGAAGTAGAAGAGATTCTGCAGCAACTTGGATATTATTGTGATCATCGGGACGATCACCATCATGTGTATTTCCGAAAGCCGTTTATGAATATTGAGATGCACTATTGTCTGGTGGGACAGAACAGCCAGTTTGCTTCGTATTATAAAAATCCTTGGGAGAAAGCAAAACCAGAGAAAGGGAAAAAATATATACAGCAATACAGCTGGGAGGATTTTTATGTCTATGTGATTGTTCATATGGCCAAACATTTTCAAAATGGCGGAAGTGGAATTCGCTCCATTGTTGATATTTGGCAGTTTGAGAAGAAAATGAAAGATCAGATGGATTGGGATTATGTTGAAACGGAACTTGCTAAAGTAGGTCTGAAAGCGTTTTTACATCATATGGAGAAACTTGCGAATATTTGGTTTGAAAAAGGGCAAAGCGATGCGTTCTATGACCAGCTGACAGAATTGATGGTTGATAGCGGAATTTATGGGACTATGGAAAACTATTGGATTCAAAATGTGGCGTCTTCCGATAGAAAAGTGTGGATAGGACAGGTGAAGGTATGGCTTACTGCGATTTTTCTTCCGTATGAAACGATTAAATTGCAGTATAAATATTTAGAAAAGTATCCGATATTCCTTCCGGTTGCGTGGATACAAAGAATTTTCAGAACCTGTTTCAAAAGAAAAGGGAGAGCAGGGAAGGTACTGGCAGAACAAAAAACAGATTTTTCGAAGGTACGCAAGAGACAGGATGTGTTTGAAAAGCTTGATTTATGAGTATATATTTTCTTGAAAATATAAAATATTCAGATAATTAAATGGCACATATATAAAAATGGAAAAATATAAATATTTTAGAAAAATAGTATTGACAA
>OBAA01000764.1_pt1 | contig 25754 bp, 27 predicted proteins | sample 1475961 | NCBI WGS metagenome assembly OBAA01 (sample SAMEA2579960, study PRJEB22360) | human gut metagenome | biome: human gut; feature: human-associated habitat; material: faeces | place: Denmark | collected 2008/2010 | reverse complement strand
CATAATCGTCGCGGCGTCGATACGCAGTACGAAACTCTTGTTATTATTCTCTTTAGCCATCCCCAGTTAAATCAATGGTGCAGGGTTCCGGCATTCACCACGGGCTGCGCGGCTTCGTCGGCACAGAGCACTACGAGCAAATTCGACACCATGGCCGCCTTGCGCTCTTCGTCCAGTTCGACGATATGCTCGTTGCCGAGGCGGTCGAGCGCCATGTGCACCATCGACACAGCGCCCTCGACGATCTTCTCGCGGGCGGAGATGATGGCATCGGCCTGCTGGCGGCGCAGCATCACGGCGGCGATTTCGGGCGCATAGGCCAGGTAGTTGATGCGGGCCTCGACCACCTCGATGCCGGCCATCGCCAGACGTTCGTTGAGCGTGTGTTCGAGCTGGTCGTTGATCTGCTCGCTGTTCGAGCGGAGCGTCAGCTCATCGTCCGCAACACCATTGTTATCATAGGAATAGCAACCGGCAACCTGGCGCAACGCGGCGTCGCTCTGCACGCCCACGAAGTTCTCGAGGATGTTCATGCGCGCCGTGGCCGAAACGCCGGTCTGCCCGGCCGTAGTCGGGGCGTCGATCTCGAAAACGGCCTTATAAATATCGTCGCGCTTGATCTTCCAGACCAGTACCAGCCCGATCAGGATCGGGTTGCCCGTCTTGTCGTTGACCTTGATCGGGTCGACGTTCAGGTTGCGGGCGCGGATCGAGATCTGCTTGGCCGACATGAAGGGGTTGACCCACCAGTAACCCGTTTCGTAGAAGGTACCTTTGTATTTACCGAAAAAGACCATCACGCGCGCCTCGTTGGGTTCGAGCAGCATGAATCCCGCCATGCAGATCAGCATGCAAAGGCTCCAGACGACGCCCGCCGCCACCAGTCCGCCGCCGAGCGCCAGCCCGGCGTCGATGCGCTGCGCGCCTGCGACGATCGCGTAAACCCCCAGGGCCAACCCGCCGAGGATCAGCACCAATGCCAGGAAACCATTGCATTTCCAGCCTTTGTAAACGAAATTTCCATTTTCCATACCCGTGTAGTTTTTGAATGATATTATTTTGATATCACAAATATATCGAACATTTTTGGATTTGCAAATTTTCCGGGCATTTTTTTCATAACGGACTGCGACCGAAGCAGAAGAGGCCCCGCAGCCCGGTTTAGGCCGAAAAAAAACCGCTCCGTGGCACAGTTCATGCAAGGTTGGAGGGCGTAAACCAAAACAAAATTTACATCATGAATCAGCAAAGACACACCAACGAAGACACGCTGACCGACATTTTCGGTTCGGAGGAAATGCGCAGTCCGGCACCCACGGAATTCATCCCCAAGGGCAAGACGGCTCCCGAGATCGCTTACCAGTTAGTCAAGGACGAGACCTATCCGCAGACACAGCCGCGGCTGAACCTCGCCACGTTCGTAACGACCTACATGGACGATTACGCCACACGGCTGATGAACGAGGCCATCAACATCAACTACATCGACGAAACGGAGTACCCGCGTGTCGCGGTGATGTGCGGCCGCTGCCTGAACATCGTCGCCAACATGTGGAACACCCCCGAGAAGGCCGAATGGAAGACCGGTGCGCTGGGCATCGGTTCGTCGGAAGCATGTATGCTGGGCGGCGTGGCCGCATGGCTCCGCTGGCGCCAGCGCCGCAAGGCCGCAGGCAAGCCCTTCGACAAACCGAACCTGGTGATGAGCGCCGGGTTCCAAGTCGTATGGGAGAAGTTCTGCCAGCTGTGGCAGATCGAAATGCGCACCGTGCCCCTGACGCTCGACCACATCACGCTCGACCCCAAGCAGGCGCTGGAGATGTGCGACGAGAACACGATCTGCATCGTGCCGATCGCAGGCGTCACGTGGACGGGACTGGACGACGACATCGAGGGGCTGGACAAGGCGCTCGACGAGTACAACGCCAAGACCGGCTATGAAATCCCGATCCACGTCGACGCAGCGTCGGGCGGTTTCATCCTGCCGTTCCTCAAACCCGAGAAGAAGTGGGACTTCCGCCTCAAGTGGGTATTGTCGATCTCCACGTCGGGCCACAAGTACGGCCTGGTATATCCCGGCCTGGGATGGGTGGTATGGAAGGACAAGAAATACCTGCCCGAGGAAATGTCGTTCTCGGTAAACTACCTGGGCGCCAACATCACGCAGGTCGGCCTCAACTTCTCGCGCCCCGCAGCGCAGATACTCGGCCAGTACTACAACTTCATCCGCCTGGGATTCGAGGGGTACAAGGAGATACAGCAGAACTCGATGGACATCGCCAAGTACTGCCACCAGCAGATCGGCACGATGAAATGCTTCAAGAACTACTCGACGGAGGTCGTCAACCCGCTGTTCATCTGGATGATGAATCCCGAGTACGACAAGAAGGCCAAGTGGACGCTGTTCGACCTGCAGGCCAAACTGCAGCAGAGCGGCTGGATGGTTCCCGCCTATACGATGCCCAAGAACATCGAGGACGTGGTCGTAATGCGTATCGTGGTGCGCCAGGGCATGTCGCGCGACATGGCCGACATGCTGATGGGCGACATCCGCAACGCCATCGCCGAATTCGAACAGCTGGAGTACCCCACTACCTCGCGCATCAAGTACGAGAACAAGGAACACCAGAAAGGAAAAGTCTTTACGCACTAATATGCCCCGTCCGGCCGCAGGCGTGTCCGGGAAGGGCATGCCGGGCCGCCGGCACCGGACGGCAGACCGACAGCCGGGAGCGGGCAACTCCCATATCGGACTGTACGTACGGCGTGACGCCGAAGCGTCACAGGTCACCGTCCCGGCGCCCCTGCTTCGGCAGGGGTTTTTACGAGAGGACTCCGGCCCCCTGGAACGAATGCCGGAAAGTGGGCGCCCCGGCGCCTGCAGCCAAAGCATTTCGCGCCCTGCGGGGTTGCGAAGGGTCGCACAGACGGCTTCCACTCGCAGTGGAGGCCGTCTTTTTTTATCGGGATGCAGCCGAGGGGCACAAAGGACGACCGCGGAATCACACAGGCCCTCAGAGGGGCATCCGCACTGGCCGGGGCACAGGAAGAAAGCATTCAGCCCGGACACAGGGCGGGCACCGGCCGTAAAGGGACAATCCGGCCGGCGAGAGAGACGCTGCGACCAATAAGACAAATATGTGCCCGGAAAGGAGAAAAACAACCGGAGGGGAGGCGGATGCGATTTTCATTATACCGATTTGTTTTGTAACTTTACGACGTTTTTATCCAACCGCAGACAAATGGCAGAAACATTCAATATCTTCCTGATCGTCATGGCCGTGCTGGCCGCCGGGGTCTACGTCGCCCTGCACTTTTTCGAAGCCGGATACGGCTATCTTTTCAACCCGAAATACGGCCCCCCGATACCCAACAAGGCGGGATGGATCATGATGGAGTCGCCCGTGTTCATCGCCATGTGCGTGCTGTGGCTCATGTCCGGGCGGACATGGGAGGCCGGGCCGCTGGCGCTCTTCGTGCTGTTCCAGGCGCACTACCTGCAGCGTGCCTTCATCTTCCCGCTGCTGCTGCGCGGGGAGTCGAAGATGCCGCTGGGGATCGTCGTGATGGGCATGGCGTTCAACACGCTCAACGCGCTGATGCAGGGCGGGTGGATCTTCTACGTCTCGCCCGAAGGCTATTACGCCGACTGGTTCGCAAAGCCCTACATCTATGTCGGCGGGGCGATGTTCCTCGCGGGGATGGCCGTAAACCTTCATTCCGACCATATCATCCGCAACCTGCGCAAGCCGGGCGACACGCGCCACTACATTCCCCGCGGGGGGATGTTCCGATATGTCTCGTCGGCCAACTATTTCGGCGAACTGCTCGAATGGACGGGCTTCGCCGTGGCTTCGTGGTCGTGGGCCGGGGCGGTATTCGCCTGGTGGACGTTCGCCAACCTCGCACCCCGTGCGGCATCGCTCTACAAGCGTTACGCCCGGGAGTTCGGGGAGGAATTCACGGCGCTGAAACGAAAAAAGATCATACCTTTCATCTATTAACCTACCGGAAAATGTCATCACTGTTCACCCCTTATAAATTAGGCCCCGTGACACTGCGCAACCGCACGGTACGTTCGGCGGCGTTCGAGTCGATGGGGCGACACTTCGGCCCCACGGAGCAGCTCAAGGAGTACCACGTTTCGGTGGCGCGCGGCGGCGTGGGGATGACCACGCTGGCCTACGCCGCGGTGAGCCGCAGCGGGCTGTCGTTCGACAAGCAATTGTGGCTGCGCCCCGAGATCGTGCCCGGGCTGCGCGGGATAACCGACGCCGTACACCGCGAAGGCGCGGCGGCCGGCATCCAGATCGGGCATTGCGGCAACATGACCCATTTGACGACCGCCGGGCAGATCCCGATCGGCGCATCGACGGGGTTCAACCTCTATGCCTACACCCCCGTGCGGGGTATGCGCAAGGACGAGATCGCGCAGGTGGCACGGGATTTCGGGAAGGCCGTCCACACCGCGCACGACGCGGGGTTCGACTCGGTGGAGGTACATGCCGGGCACGGCTACCTGATCTCGCAGTTCCTCTCGCCCTACACCAATCACCGGAAGGACGAGTACGGCGGGACTTTGGAAAACAGGATGCGCTTCATGCGGATGTGCCTCACGGAAGTGATGGAGGCCGCGGCGAAAACGGGGACGGCCGTATTGGTGAAGCACAACATGTACGACGGGTTCAAGGGCGGCATCGAGATTCCCGAAAGCATCGCCATAGCCCGCGAGATCGAACGCTTCGGTGTGGACGGCATCGTGCTTTCGGGCGGGTTCGTGTCCAAGGCCCCGATGGCCGTGATGCGGGGGCTGATCCCGATCTACACGATGAGCTACTCCTCGCCCCTGTGGCTGCGCTATTTCATCCGCTGGTGCGGGCCCTTCATGATCCGGCAGTTTCCCTTCGAGGAGTGCTATTTCCTGGAAGACGCCAAGAAATTCCGCGCCGAGCTGAAATGCCCGCTGGTATATGTCGGCGGGCTGGTGAGCCGCGAAGGAATCGACAAGGCGCTGGACGCAGGGTTCGAACTGGTGCAGATGGCCCGGGCGCTGGTCAACGACCCGGCGTTCGTAAACAAGCTCCGCGAGGGCGACGCTTCGACACGCAGCGGCTGCGACCACCGCAACTACTGCATCGCGCGGATGTACTCGGTGGACATGAAATGCTGCAAGCATTGCGACGGGCTGCCGCGCAGGATACGCGAAGAACTGGCCAAGCTGCCGTAAGCATGGAACACATGGAGAAGCGTAAACGGAACAGCGAAACGGCCGGGGCCGCGGCACAAGGCGGGACGCCAGCCGGATACCGGAACCTCGGAGACAAGGCCGGGTGCAGGGAACACGCGGCCGAGACCCGGGACATGGTTCGCACGGATGAGGCCGGGTGCAGGGATCATGCGGCTGAGACCGGGCACAGGGAGCGCGGGGATAAGGCCGTGACAACCCCCTGCGCCCCTGCGGGTTCGCAGGACGGCACGGCCGAGCCGCAAGACCGCCGGAAGGAACGCGGCGCAGTGGCGCCGGGCAGCGCATGGGCGCTGGTGACGGGCGCCGGGTCGGGCATCGGGCGCTGCTACGCCCTGCAGCTGGCGGCGCTGGGCTACCGGCTGGTGATCGCGGGCGACAACCGCGCACCGCTCGAAGCCGTGGCGGAAGAGATACGGAATGCCCGGCCGGCCGGGCGAAAAGCAGCCGTGGAAGGGCCGGAAGCCGCGAAAGGACTGGAAATTACGGAAGGACTGGAAGTTACGGCATCCGCAAACGGAAGCGGGGCGGCGGGAATTGCCCAGGCTACGGGGGAACCCGGGGCCGGGACAGACGGGAACGGGGCGTGCGCAGCCGGCAGTACGGAACAAAGCGTCGGCAGCGGAAAGGAGTGCGGCAACAGGGCAACGGCGGCCGTGACGCCCGACGTGCGGGTGATTGCGATAGATCTGGCGCGGGTCGGGGCGGCACAGGAGTTATACGACCGCATGACAGCCGAGGGGATCGTGGTCGACGTGGTGATCAACAACGCCGGGATATTCTCGTTCTGCGACATCCTCGCCACGCCGGCGGAGCGCATCGAGCGCATCATCCTGCTGCACGACCTGACCGTCACGCAGCTATGCCGCCTCTTCGCCGCGGACATGGTACGCCGCGGCGTGCGGGGGCACATCCTCAACATGTCGTCCTACTCGCTGTGGATGCCGTTCCCGGGGCTGGCGCTATACAGCGCCTCGAAAGCCTACATGCGCTCGTTCTCCGTGGCTTTCGCCAAGGAGGTGCGCGAACGTGGCATCCGCGTCACGGCGCTTTGCCCGGCGGGCGTAGCGACAGACCTCTACGGGCTGACACCCTACTGGCAGCGCATCGGCTGCAAACTGGGCGTGCTCATCACCCCTGACAGTTGTGCGCGCAGGGGGCTGAAAGCGTTGTGGAGGGGCAGGCGGTGCATCGTACCCGACTGGTGGAACCGCGCCTGGATCCCCTTTTGCAAGGTATTGCCGATGTGGGTGCTGCGTCCGGTACGGCGTTTCACGATGAAGTTCCAGAAATAAGGCGGAACGACGCAGGCAGCCACCGCAGGAAGCGTGCTGTCCTGCCGGGCAGCACACGGCACGGGCACGGGCTGTGTCGCCGGGGAGAAGCAGGAAGCAGTACGGCGGAGCCAAACTCCGCGGACGCGGCGCACGGACAAGACATTAGATGACTATGAAAAATATTAAAAATGTAATTTTCGACCTCGGGGGTGTCCTCGTAGACCTCGACATAGACCGCTGCACAGCGGCATTCAGGGAGCTCGGCATGAACCGGGTCGCCGACCTGATAAACCCCTGCTATCCCGCCGAGATGATCGGACGGCTGGAACGGGGCGACCTGTCGTTCCACGAGGCATGCGACGCGATGCGGAAGCTCGACGGGCGGTACGACGTCACCGACGCCCAGATCGCCGGGGCATACGGCGCGTTCCTGGTGGGGGTTCCGGTCTGGAAACTGCGCCAGGTGGAACGGCTGCGCGGGGCGGGGATTCGCACCTACGTATTGTCGAACAACAACCCGGCGTCGATGGAGGTCATCCGCAGCGAATTCACGGCCGACGGGCACACGATGGACGACTATTTCGACAAGGTATACCTCTCCTACGAACTGCGCGAGCTGAAACCCTCGGAAGCGATCTTCCGCAAGGTGATCGCCGACAGCGGCATCGTCCCCGCGCAAACACTCTTCATCGACGACGGGCAGAAGAATGTGGACGCGGCACAGGCGCTGGGCTTCGCGGTGTACAAGCCCGCACCGGGTGAGGATTTCGGACACCTGTTGGAAGAGATAACCGCAACGAAATAGCAGCGCCGTCCGGAATGCCCGGAGGCAGGGCCGCAACCGGGCAAATACGGAGGCCACAGGGCTCCTGCCGAAAGGCAACGCATACGGATCGCGGCAAAGTTATATCCGGGAAAGCCGCCTTTTTCCGAAAAACAGGACTGCAAAAAACGTCCGGCAAGCAAACAGACAGCCCCGCCCAACAGGAATCCGGCACACGGCCGGGAAGGGTGGATTTCGGGGCAAAAGTTTGCCGGAACGAAAAAAAGCGGTTATCTTTGCAACCCGGAACCCGGATGGTTCCCCCGGCCGGAATGCCCGGGATTGACACACAACAGCCTCGCGGGGTTGCACAAGGCCAATCACGGGGTCAAGGTCGGGAACGACGGGGTGTAGCGCAGTCCGGTTAGCGCACCTGCTTTGGGAGCAGGGGGTCGTGGGTTCGAATCCCGCTACCCCGACGATTGAAAACCAACCACTTACAGCGATGTAGGTGGTTGATTTATTTTAGCGCAGGTACACAATTTACACACAACTTCGCCCATTTTTAAAGCCGTCGATCCCCTACAAACACCAGTTCGACTGCTGCCCCCCAACGGACGGAAATTTCCGCTGGTTGAATACAAAGACAGCACGGGCTGGCCGGCGTATTTCCGTCTTATTGTTCTAAAAGTTCACACAACATCCCGTAAAAACACCACACAAACGCATTAAATTGTTCGATAAGTCGCACAAACCGTATTAAGAGCTGCCGGCGTCCGGGTTCATCTCGCACGCGCGCGTAGTGACGTGCAAAAATTATCCTTGCTTGGGGTTGATTTTCCCCTCGTTGTAACCTCGTTGTAATTCTTTATACCCTTACCGTAACCTTACCGTTGTTTTACGCTTTACGCATGTTTTAGGCTCGTTTTTCCTTGGGGTAACCTTGGGGTCATCAAGTCGTTTAAAAGTCGATTTTTCGGTGTCCAAATTGAAAATACCCTCCCCGTAACCACCCCGTAATCTCACCATTTTACCCTTAGCAAAACCTTAGCGGTTTTTAGGGGTTTTATCCAATCGGTATAACGAATCGTTAGAGCGTCGGGGATAACGACAGCGGCGCAACCTTTTACCCTTTGTGTAACCGTTGTGTATTTTGGACACAATAGACGCCAACAACCAACCCAGCCGCCCGGATTGACGGCTGGGGCATCCTCGGGGTATATGCGGAATTCCTCAACGTGGGGTGCGGGTGGGTTCGTCGCTCTGTTCATGCACCAACCGGGTTAGTTCGGCATTAAATTCGTTGCCGATCCTCCGTCGCTCTATAAGCTGCTGGAGTACCTCCTTTACCTGTGGATCATCCGGTTTTATTGCGCCGCTCTCCAATTTGGACACAATCTCTTTCCCTCTGCGTATTACCGCATCTGTTTCCGCAGTTATCTCGTCGTTCCGTCGTAAAATTTGGTCTCTGTTCATAATACAATAGTTTTTTATCGGGTAAGTTTCATTAATAATCCTTTCGGCTTTTGAACGGCCTTGCTCGGCGATACCTGCGCCCGCAGTTCTTGCAGTTGCATCCGTAGTTCGACAATCTCCATGACGAATTCGCTACGTTCTTGGAGTAATTGAAACCGGGCTTCGCTGGCTTTCATGTAAAGTTCCGAAAGGCTGTTAAAGTCGGAGGGTTTATTCGTTTGTAAACTCATATTCCCTGTTTGTTTGTGGGTGAAACATCAAAACATCGCCGTCCCTTTCCCATTCTCGGATCGTGTACCTGCCTTTCGGGAGGTAACCCGCCCGGCGGACGGCTTCGGCCTCGGTGGGGAAATACCCCACCGTATACCCTTCAAAGGATAGTTCGTAGATCATAACCGTAGATGATTAGTTCAACATTAATTGCAAGGCTTCGGATATATCGGGATACTCTTTGCCTTCAGCGTCCCAAACCGCCGGCACCAGCACGAGGTCTTGCCTCTCGTCGTTGCACATCTTCGCCTCGTAGTTGATGAAGGCTATATATCCCTTGTGGGTAATCTCAAATCCCCTGCTGAGGCCGTCGCAGTGGAAGGTAATGTAATCGGCCGCTTTGCGGGCCATTGTCCGAATGTCGGACGGGGTTAATGCTGTGGTCATGGTATTAACTCAGTTTGCTGGTTTTGCACTGATATTGATTGATTGTGTGCCTGCCGGCCAAAATATCACGGCATTCTATAAGCTCTTTTGTTAGTTCGACTATTCGCTGCTGTGCCTTAATAAGGCGATCACCCTGTTCGATGTAATCGCGTACACCTTTCCAATACTCCGCCCGCCAATCTATTTCCGGGGAACTCGTCGTGTTTACGTTCTCTTTCATAATTTTATCGTGATTTTGGTTGAATCTCGCTATTTTTTAGTCGCCGTAGTAGGTTCTGCTGTTGCCGTAATAGTCCGCGGGCACTATCAGCAGCTCGGGACGGTACTCCGTGGCCTTCGGCTGCTCCGTCGGACGGTTCTCGATCCTCGCGGTCAGCATCGCCAGCTTCTCATTGCGCCATGCTTTTTTCAGGCAGGCCGAGAACGACATCGAGGTGTTGGCACGTTTCAGATACCAGGCGTTTTTCATGATCTTCGAAAGGTTGTAGCGGGTGCGGGTGGTTGTCATAACATTTATAGTTATTGGTTTTATTTCTTGATGCAAATATAAAGCTATAAATTTAATTATACAAATAAAAAATAAAGTTTTTACTATTATTTTTGCAGAAAAATAAAGTTATAGCTACATTTGTACCAGTACCAAAGATTTAAAGCTATGGATATAAAGAGAACAATAAAGGCTAACGGCCTAACTGTTAAAGAAGTGGCCGAAAAAATGGGAATTACGCCCGTCGGACTTAGCCAGCATATTAATGGGAATCCAAGTGTAGAAGTGCTTGAGCGTATTGCCGCCGCTATTGGTTGTAACGTGGGTGATTTTTTCGCCCCTCAACCGACAAACACAATCACCTGCCCGCATTGCGGCAAACTTATCAAGGTGGAGAAGGGGGAATAATATGAAAACGATACACGAACTATTGCAGGAATGCGACGTATTAAAGGCTCGTTTGTCCGCATTGCGCCCGCTGCCCGTGGAGGCTTTGAAAAAGATCGAGGGGGCATTCGCAATCGAATACACCTACGAAAGCAACCGTATCGAGGGGAACACGCTGACCCTGCAAGAAACGGAGCTTGTAGTGAACGAGGGCGTAACGATCGCGGGCAAGTCGATGCGCGAACACCTCGAAGCGATCAACCACGCCGAAGCCATCGACTACATCAAAGATTTTGCGCGCAGCAGTACGGAGATAAGCGAGCGAACGATAAAGGAGATACACGCCCTTATACTGCACGGGATCGACAGGGAGAACGCCGGACGTTATCGTACCGTGCCTGTCATGATTTCGGGCAGCACCCACACACCGCCGCAACCGTACCTTATCGCCCCGCAAATGGAGGCTTTCATGTCGAGGTTTGCCGAAATGGAGGCACAGGCCGTGCACCCCGTTTTAGTAGCTGCATATCTTCACGACGAGTTGGTACGAATCCATCCGTTTATCGACGGAAACGGGCGCACATCCCGTCTGTTGATGAATCTATACCTATTGCGCAACGGCTACACGCTCGTCAACCTCAAAGGCTCGGACGAAGCGAAAATAGGCTATTACAAGGCATTGGAACAATCACACGTCGAGCAACACCCCGATGCCTTTCAAAGGCTTGTAATAGGGGCGGAAATAGCGTCCCTGCGGCGGTATCTGTCTATTGTCGATAACACGCAAAATTAACATCATGAACAAGAAAACATACCAGATTGATGCGGCCAGCCTCGAACAAGCGCGCGCCCTATTCGAATCGGGGGACATCGACCGCATAGAGGTCGGAACCGTGGCCGGGCTTTGTGAGATTCACCGCTATTTGTTCGGTGGGTTGTACGACTTTGCCGGAAAAATCCGGACGCTGAATATCGCAAAGGGTGGTTTCCGATTTGCAAATTGCCTTTATCTGGGTGCCATCCTCCCGGTGATCGAGCAAATGCCGGAAACAACCTTTGAGGAAATAATTGCGAAATACGTCGAAATGAACATCGCCCACCCGTTCATGGAGGGCAACGGACGAGCAACCCGCATTTGGCTCGACATGATGCTGAAAAAACGATTGATGCAGGTTGTGGACTGGCGGAAGGTGGATAAGGATTTGTATTTGCAGGCTATGGAGCGCAGCCCGATCAATGACCTGGAATTACGCGCCTTGCTCGGCCAGGCATTGACCGACCGCACGGATGATCGGGAGGTGATTTTCAAAGGCATCGAACAGTCTTATTACTACGAGGGATATGAAGCATAAGGATAATGCGCGAGGGTTCATTCGATTGTTTTCTTTAGAATGCCTTGTAATCGCACTTAGTATATTTCCGTTGTTACATACACACGCCACACCACATCAAGCGAATGAAAAGGGGGTCGTGCAGGAAATTGTTGAATCAAGAGATAGTGCAGTAATACTATTTGGGCGGGCACAAAATATGTTTGCACTTCTTTTCGATGATTTTGATATTACCCTACGAAATAACGATAATAGGACAATAATTGCATCAGGACGAGCTAAAATAGGTGATTATATTCGAAACAATTACGATTCCAATTATCGTATGGTATCGTTCATTACCTATAAAATAAAAATTGACTGTAAAGATTATAAATATCGGTATTCAATCTCTGATATTAAAATAACAACCTTTTCTAATTTATTTGAAACCCCACAATTTGACTGGATTTCCTTCTGGTGTGCATGGTCTGATTATGGCTTAATAAACACACCTTATTTTACATATGGGGATGCAAAGATAAAAACCGAGATATATTCTTATACTATTTCTGAAATTTATGCGTCATACCAACGCGATAGCGCTGTGATAAGTAAATATGACGAAGCAGCAAAGCTATATTATGCAGCTCTAAATAAGACAAAACGCAAGTCTGATCGCAAGAATCTATTTGAACAATTAAGGCAAGTAAATTTATCCAAGATGAGTATGAGCAATAAATACAAGGCATTAAAAGCACTGAATACCATTACTCCAATATATATAATAGATTTATGCGATAAGATTAAGGACTATATGGGAATGCATGATGATTTTTGATGTTTTATTAGGCGAATTTGCCTTTGTAGAATAAAGCCGGGATTAATCCCGGCTTTATCTATAACACAATAACGGTTCCATCCTTATTTACCGAATACTCCCCGCTGATATTTACGATATTCAGCACGGCGTAGTCTTTTGCGTTGATCTGGGCTCGTGCGCCGTGCATCAATATGATTGTATGCGTGAATTGAGGCCGAGAAGCCTCGATAGTGGCCTTTGTATCACCGACCAGGCATACATATTCCTTGCCCTTTAGCGTGATGTCGCCAGCGTCGACATATATTTCCAATCCTTGAAGATTGCTTTGGTTCTCCCTGAACACTTCGACTGCGGGGAAGTTGTGACCCTGGCAGAACTCGATCCCTTGTGGGGTAAACATCAGTTTGATTAGGTCGGGGAAGTCTTGGATGCGGTTTATCTTTTTACAAGCGCCCGTTTGTAGTGCCATCGCCCGTATGGCATCTACACTCTTATTGTGTTGAGTTGTCATAATGCTAAATATTTATATATTAATTTATTAGACTATATTTAATTTATAGATTTTCGGTATTTCTTTTTATGCTATTTATCCCATTCTCAATGCGCCCCAGTGTCTTATCCATGTTTTTGGTGCTTACGTTTATTTCCCTAACCTCTAAAAGGGTTTCCACGTCAATACGCAAACTTTCGTAATAAGCGGCTGACAATTCGTCGATTCTCGAATCCATATTCAGACAATTGTGTATTGATTCTATAATTCCTTCGACCGAATCGCGCATTTGAAGTTGTGACATGACAGCGTTTCGGATGTCGGTTACTTTGCCTTGAATGTCGGTGAAACGACCGTTTAATTCATCGCCCGTATCTTGCGACATCGTTTGAAAGCCTCGGGATGTTGCTTGTTGGCTGGCGGCTCCTTCGTCCCAGTCTATCCCGCGCTCTTCTGCGGCCTGTTGAAGTCGATCCCATAGCTCTTGGCCCAATTGCTGTTGTGCTATAACATCGTCCAAAAGGTCGCCCACCACGCCTGCCAGGGCATCGAATCGTTGTTCATCGCTAAGCCCTGCATCCCTGTTTATTTCATCTATTTTCTTTTGCGCGTCTTCAATCGCAGGTGCGATTGTCGCGGTGTATAACACCTGTTTTGCCAGGTTTTTTAACATATCCCCCGCGGCTTCTCCGAAAGCGTCAGCAGCATTTATCCCTTTTTCAAAGGAATCAACCAGGGCATCTGTGATTGTAGATCCTAAATCGCCGAACAGACCGTTAAGATAGTCGTTTGCTGCTTTTACGGCTTCTTCATAGGTTTCCCAATTATTAACCAACTCTTTAAGATAGGTCTGATTTTCTTTGGTGAGGTGTTTGAAAGTATCGCTATTCCCTTCTACGAATTCTTTAAGGGCTTGCATATTTATCATTCCACTTTCTTCAAACAGTTCGGGGACAAGATCCTTTAGCTTTTTGTATTTCGCATTTCGGAATAGAGTGGAATGTTCATATTGGTTCATCATGTTGGCAATAGACTCCGATACGCTTTCCCAGATGAAATCTTTTTTTACTAAATTGGCTAATCCTGTGTTGCTCCCGAGCTTTGTAACCTCCTCTTTGCCGCGATTCTTTATTTTATCCATCGTGGCCTGATAGTCCCTCATGGCATCGCTTAGGGCTTTGACATTGTTGGTATAGCTTCCAAAAGCATCTTCGCCAAAAATAGTTGAGAATATATCGGCGTTCAGGCGGGCACGCTCATTCATTACCCGCAACTCCTCGTTCAGTTCTTGCGCCTCCCGGATATTTCGCTCCATCGAGGTTTCTGTATCTCCGAAAAGACTTGCGATGCTTTGTATGATTTGTAGTGCAGCCTGTATAATAGCGAGAATCACGGATGCTCGTTCTACTTTCTGGATAGTGGTAGCTGCTGTTTCTCCCGTTGCTTCAATACCTTCCGCCGAACTTTCCGCAAGTGTTTTAATGCTATTAATCATTTGCAATGAGCTGGTGGTAATTTTGCTCGCCGTGGATATTACCTCCCCCATTGCTCCGCCAGCAGCTTCGCCTATATCGTTAAATTGCCCCTTAATTTTGGTGAGAGTATTATATAGCTTTTGCCATTTCTTAAATGATTCGCTGTGTTCATCATCGCTCACAGGATCCATCTTTTCAAGTGCCGATAACTGTGCCCGCAGGACGTTTATTTGATTCCGTATTTGTTCTCCCTGTTTGGAATCGGACGACGGCAACTTATTATATTCGCCTTCCAGGGCGCTAATAGCAGCTTTTATTCCTTTTTTAATCCTATCAATGTATTCCCCTGCCTTACCTACCAAATCATCTACAAAAGTACTACCCTCGACTTCGAGCGCGGCCAGGGCGGCGTTCTTTTCAGCCTTCAAAGCTGCAACTGCACCCGCATCTTCGGTTTCGCTGATCTTCTTGTCATAATAGGACTTTGTAGCCTGTATTTTTTCGAGGAGCGTCCCATATTTCATGTAGTACTCATTCCATGCTTGCAGTTGCTTGTTGAGATATTCCTCTGTGTTTTCGATGCCAGCTTCGGATAGGAACGCGGCATCCCAATCTTTATTCCGCTGTTCTTCATTGAACTCTTTCAAGGCTTCCGTGTATATTCTAACACCTTCTGCCGCTTTGATATTGTCAGCATAATATACCTTTTGAAGGTCATGATATTTTTCGCCGGCAGACCCATCGGCAGCCACGTTGACTGCGATAACTAAACCTTTGGTGTCTGCGGCAAGAATATTCTGAGCTCCTTCAAGTTTTGAGTGTATGTAATCATCCAATTCCTGTGGAGACAAAATGTCCCCATTAGGCAGGATTGGGGTGACTAAAATCTCAGTCACCTTTCCCTTGGCATCCAAAATACCATATTGGCTGCTGAAAACGGTGGCAATACCCTCTCCGGCATCTTCCCAGCCTTTTTTTACCAATTCCGCCGCTTTAACAAGTGGGCGCGCCAAATGATTTACATTCCCTTTGTACTGCGCAATCATCTGCTGTCCGGCGAGGAATCGTTCAGACGAAGTATCATTTTTATATTGGGCATCAATTTCCTTTTCTTGTAACTCAAGCAGCTTTTTTTCGGCTTCTTGTATGGCTCGGGCACGTTTCTGATAGTCGAGGTCTATTTGCGCAAGTTTCTTGGCCGTGCCGTCCTTCATGGAATCTACCTCCGCCTGCAATGCATCGTCCCGGAGCTTTTGCAGTTTCTGGCTAAGTTCTTTTAGATTGCGCTCTTGGTCGGATGCGGCTTTTTTTGCTGCGCTTTCGGCCTCTTGGCGGGCTTTTTTCCATTCTGCGTTAAGTTCGGCGGGGGGTTTCCCTACAAATAATTTTTCTGCTGCGGGGGTCAATTTTTCGATGCCGGCATTTATCGCCGCAATAAATGCATCGACATCACCTTCATAGCCTTCGTTTATACGCTTCCAAAGGTCATCACCATCTTTACTGAGATTTGATAATTCGTTAATAAAATCATCCCTAAACCTCCTTAAATTTGCTTTCGCCCTTTCAAAACTTGCAGATTCAGAGGTGAGAGAAAATGTTATTGGGCCCTTCCCTTTGCTGGCTTCTTGTGCTGCAGCATATGCTACTCTGTATTCTTTTAAAGCAAGAGAATAGTTGGTATAGGCATCCCCTGTTTTTTCAATAAGTTTTAAACTCTTTGCGTCCTCTGTAATAAGTTCTTGGGCGGCTTTCGCCTCTGCGACCTCGATAATTGCGTCGCGCAGGTTTTCATAAGCACCGACAGCATTCCCGACCATAACCTGTTCCGCAGCCATATTGCCGAAGTAAGCGGGGTATATGTCTTGCAGTTTTTTGACCGCTTCGGCTCTTTCTTCATAGGGCTTGGAAAGGTCTGTCGCAGCCCTATACAGCAGGTTCAATTTGGTTAATTCGGATTGAGCCGACACCGAACCTTGAGCCATAGCGGAATTAAAGCGTTCGAGTGCAGCGGCAGAGGCGTCTATCGTCGTTTTACCTTTGAACAGCGACGCTACCCAGTTGGTTATCTCCTTGCCGTAAAGGGTAAGCACGGTTACGCCGGCCACAAGCAGGGTTTGCCAGGAGAAGATCGACGATGCTATCTGTTTCCATACGGGCGTGAAGGTTTGCCCGGCTTTCTTCAATTCATCAACCGATTTCTTCGCCCGTGCTATTTCATCGGCCAGCATCGGCAGGTTGTTGGATATGGCGGAAAAGAATATTTGCGGGCCATATGCCAGCGATGGCAACTCGCTGGCAACTTGCTGAATCTGGAATCCCAGCATATTGAATCCCGAGGCATAATTACCTACATTGCGAGTATGGACGCCCATTGATGCATCCAGTTCTTTGATCTTCGTGTCGAGCGATTCGATGTTTTTAAGCATCGTTTGCCCTTGCGCCCCCTCACGATCCGCGGCGCTCATATTTTTATACACCGCACGCATACGGGTAAGTGCCTGGGACATTTCGTTGATTGAGCCGATGGCAGTCTGCTCCAATTTGATTTGGTTGGCAAGCTCCCGCCTCAATTGGGATATTTCCTGCTTGTATTCCTCGATAGATACGGCAGCGTCCAATACTTGCGCCCTTTTCTTTGCAGACAATTGCCCGTTCTGCTGCTCTTCCTTATTGAGCGCGGTTACATCCGCTTTTAATCGTGCGATCTCATTTGAATACAGTCTAATTTGGGCTATTGCCTTTGTTTTTTCGTCGTTAGCGGCTTTTAGCTCACTAAGCAGGTCATGATATGCCGTAGTTTCGGCCTGGGTAGCCGCTGTTCCCGCCGTAGAACCGCCGCCAGCAGTTCCGGTCGTGGCCGAGGCAGTAGCCTTGGACGCCGCATCCATTGCCTGCTGCTCCATCTGGGCGATTTTGCGCATTGCCTGTTCGACGCGAGCCTCCATATCGGCAATATGGCGATTTATGACTTTAAACCCGTCTGAGTTAGACGGAAATTTCTCCAACAACTGATATAACAGTTTCAGCGATTTGATAAAATTATTTAACTTTGCGGTGTCCGCATTTATTTTGAATGATAATGCACTCATTGCTACTCATTAAAAAATTCATTAATTTGCTATTCTAAGGGAACTCCGTAGTTGCAAGTTTGGATTACCCGCGTTACGGTAAAAACCATAACGCGGGTTGTTTATTTTAGGGTTCTTTGGCTATCGTTTCGGCTAAACCGTGCATAATAGCGGTTGTTTGCGATATGTCCTCAATAGGAAGCATCGCCAGGGTTTTATTGTATGCATCGAACAGCTCGGGCAATGATGCCCGCCGCATTATCCGACGACGCAAAAACCATATTCTGATCCCGGCGAATACATTGCGGCTGCCAACGATAGCCAGAGCGACACTATGCGCCATCGCTGCTATGCATGCTTCGCTCTTATCCGGCTCTTTATTAATATGCCGGGCTGTCATGATCTCCGCTGTGGTCTGAGGGGTCATCCTGTATATCGTGTAGCCTCTCCGGGCAATACGGATGCTGATAAAATCCCTTTTCCTGCCATCAGCGGGTAACATATCTGCAAGTTCCGCTAAGGTCTGTATCATAATCTCTTTGTTTACTTTTTCCATGGTGTAATACCTTGATTGGTTTTTGATTTATTTGTTTATTTCTCATCCGGCCATACCCTCGGTGGAGGTCACGTTGCGCCCGTAGAAACTGGAGTTTTCGTTTGGCTCGGTTGATCCGGTGGTTTTTCTGACCATCCAGTATTATCATAAGCTCGTCACGGCTTAATTCGACAGTCCACACCGAATAGTCGGCAATTACTGCCCGCCCTTCCGTCCTTCTCCCCATTATCCGCTTGCTAATTATGTTTATAATCCTTACCTTTGCGAATAATGTAATGCTTCGTTCGACAATGCCTTATAAGAGAGAGGGACTATCCCCCCCCCTCTCTTATTCTTTGAGGCAATCCAACGCGTCGGGATGGAGTTCTATGGTGCCTTCGTATGATACCCTAATGACACTACGGTAGTCCGTGTCTTCCGGCAGGATCGCAGTCTTGAAACTCGGATGATCCGCGATCAAAGTATTCAATGCTTCAACCGCACGGCGCACCTGTTCGCATTGCTGAAGTACACGTCCGCGCATTACTGCCACTTCGAGCGTACGCCGTTGGTGCTGGTCGGCCAGCCAGTCGGTAGACAATTTGACCTTATCCCCGCTTACGATAAATGCCTTAAGGTCGAGGGCATCAGCCTCACCGACACGCAGCGCATTTTTGATCGCCTGTTGTGAATTGTCGATGACGCTATTCATGTACTCATTTGCCCGCGCTGTGAGCTCCTCCCGTGTCGTTACGATCTTGATCTGCTTCGCGTCTTCGGCGGCAAGCCGTTTCGCCTGTGTTCGGATCGCCTTGCTGTCAGACAGCACAATGTCCGCAATGCTTTCGGTGGATACGTCCAGGCGCGCCACTTTCAGTTGCTGGATTGCGGCCTCAAGTTGGGGAATAGCGGCTGCGTGGGCTTTAATATACTCTTCGTGCTTGTTTGTCTTTGCTTTCATATTCGATAATAGTTTAGTTTGCATTGGTTCAAAACCGGATATTCGGATTTATGGCCGAATCTTTGGGGACATAACCGGGATGCTCAGCGTCGGAAAGTGCCTGCGCCCACTCTTTCGCTAATGCCTTGTCCTCTTCTTCATACTCGGGGATGTACACACCCCGCTGCTTGTCTTGCTCTTGCATGGTTTAAGTTGTTTTTTTAATGTTTCACAATTACATTTGCCTGTGGCTTTCATAGGATGGTTACGATTTTGGGTTGGGCATAGGCGGCGTGGATCCGCCTATGTTTTTTTGCCTTTCCTGCCAGCCTCAATAGTCTACGCGCCAATCTTATGGCTTGGGCAGGGCTAAAACACAGCATTGCGCAATTGCCCTGTATGAAATCCGTGTCGTAATCGCTTGCGTCCGGGACGTACAGGATAATTTCGTCATCACCCCTGTGTGTGCCGTTGCTGTCTACAATCGTGGTCGTTACGCGGTCGAGCGTCAGTCCGATACCGTGTTGGTTGTCGATCTTGATCTGCTTCATGTTGTTTTATTAGTTAAAAAATAGTTGTTTCTTGGGTTACTTGCACCTGTCGGCCAGTCATGCACGGAACCTCCCCGCCTCGAAACCGTTGGCCATATAGAATGCGATTTTGTCGGCTGTGTACTTCTCACTGCCCCGGATGCAAAGGGCCGTGCCGAATCCGAATTCCGCTGTTTGCGGATAGCATTCATGCTTTCCTCCGTCTTTGCATACTCGCTTCGGCGCTTTGAACACTTCGTAATAGGTCAATCCATCGGAGGTGGTGCGCTTGTAACAGTACATTCCGTTGACCTTATTATGGGCGATTTTCTCAAACTTATCGCCCAACGTGGCAAATTCATCCGTCAGAGGATTGTATAATATTCGTTTTTTTCATGGTGTATTCTTTCAGATTTCTATTTTCCTTCATGTCGTGGACACTTGTCCCACGTGGGTATTTTCATGCGCTCAAATTGCGTATTGCGTCAAAACGGCTCGGCCTCCTCAGCTACATCCGTCGCGGGGCTGTCGTAGTCGGCTATCCGGGTCAGGCTCTCGTTATGTCGAAAACAAATGCACCCTGTCGCGCCCTCTCGGTTCTTGGTGATATGCATCAGCCCCACCCCCTCGGCCGGAATGATCCCGTATCGGCCCGCGTCTATCTCGGTTCGCCCGTACATTGCCGGACGATCAATAAACGCGACCATATCTGCGTCTTGCTCGATAGCTCCCGATTCCCGAAGGTCGGACAGCAACGGTGTTTTATCGGCGCGCTCCTCAACCTTACGCGATAGTTGTGATAACAGGATAACCGGCACGTCGAGCTCCTTTGCCAACAGTTTGGCCGAACGGCTGGCGGCAGCGATCTCACGCTCGCGGTTTATGTTCGGGTTGCGGGTCGAGGTGTCGAGAAGTTGCAGGTAGTCGATAATGACCATCCCGCACCGTCCCCGGCGGTGCATCGCCTTACATTGCGAGCGTATAGCGCCCATCGTGATGTTAGCCCGGTCATTAAGGAAGACAGGCATAGCCGAAAGGGTGGCGCCGGCCGTCTCTATCTTCGTCCAGCCCGAAGCGTCGACATTACCGGTGCGAAACGCTCCCGAATCTACACCCGAGCTGCCGACCAGCATACGCCCGGCCAGCTGCCCGGCGGGCATTTCCAGCGAATAGACACACACCGGAACGCCCGACGCGGCCGCAGCACGGGCAAAATGTAGCATCGTAGCACTTTTGCCCATTCCCGGCCTGCCTGCCAATACCACGAGCTGCCCGCCTCTCCAGCCTCCGGTCAATGCGTCGAGCCGCTGCAACCCGGTAGGAATGCCGATACACTCGCCCGCTTGCCTGGCCTGCTGTCGTCGTTCCAGGTCGTCGATGGTAGCTCGCACGACTTCCGACAACGGCGTAATGTCATCCGGCCGCGAGACCCGGTCTGCAATTGCGGTTATCTCCGATGTAGCCCAATCCACAACGCCGTCGGGATCCGACACAGCGCGTGCCGCGAGTTCGTAGCCGAAAAGGCATAAACGCCGCCGGGTTTCGGTGTCTGCGAGCTGCCGGGCGTGATCCAGCACGTTAACGCCGGAACCTACTGCGCTGGTCAGCTCCGAGAAGTAGCGCAACATGTCACGGTCTTTCAGTTCCGGACGCTGCGAAAGCGTATAGAGGTCGATTTTATCGCCACGCTCCAACATCGAGAGCATCGCGCCATAGATTTTGCCGTTATTTTCGTCATGAAATGCCGAAATTTCGACGATCTCCACCACGTCGGGCAGTTGATCCGGTTCGAGAATCAAAGCCCCCAAAACGGCTCTTTCAAGCTCGGGCGATTCCGGAAGTCCCTCAACGGACGCCGGGCGGTTATAAGTCTTGATAGATTCGCTTCGTTTCATGGTTAGTTTGATTTTGGGTCGTGTTGCTGAATTCGGATTTGCGGCGCATCCAATTTCGCGCGGCGGCTTTCCAGTCTTTTATCGGATTTTTACCGGTTCGCCAGCCGTTAGCCGTGAAATAGTCGTAAAAGCATTCCGCATCCGTATCGCCTCCTTTGATCGTAGAAAAATAATCTTTGACTATTTCGAGCGAGGGGACGACAAACGCCGTGCGTTTGGTAGTCCCCTCGCACGGCTTGTCCGTGCTTTCTTTACTCTCGATAGAGAGTTTCTTTTTATCTGTTCTGTTCTTATCTATTCTATTCTTATTGTTATTAAGAGTGTTACTAACTGAGTTATCAACTGTGTTATTAGCACTCTTAATAACTGAGTTATTTTTCCATCGGTTCGCCATTCCTTTTTTACCCCCTTCGGATCTGCTTTTATGTTCTTCGTCCATAGGCTGCATACGACGTATTAACCCATTGGAAAAGAATATTTTATCATCAACAACATTAAATAGTCCGAAATCAAATACAACGCGGCGCACCTTTTCCGATTCTGTGCGATATTTGTACGCCACAAGTGGGATGTTTTCCAATGGATAAGTATAGTCGGGTTGCGCTCTTAAAACTTCCAGCAAGGCCCAAAATATGCCGTAACCTTCCATCCCCATCTTGAAGATTAACCGCTCGCATTTTGGATCATCTTTAGCGGTGTATTCGTGGGGGAAATAATTTCTATTTGTTCGTTTCATAGGGAGCTATATTTCGGATTTTAACACACGTAAAGCTTCGATTACATCATCCACCATATCGGGGGATAAGGCGATGAGACTTTGCAACTCAATTGGCATGTTATCGTCGGATTCTTCGCATAATGTGATACCGCCATTTGAATTGATGAAGATTTCGATAGGACTTAAGTTTTTAAACCTATCATCACTCGTCCATACATAGAAACCCTTGCTAATCATTCCGCACCTCCTTCCAAATAATACCTTTTGAAACGAGAACCGTGCTCGCTGGGCACCCATTCATCGAGGATGTCGATGCCTTTGGCCCTCAAATCGCGTATGCAGCTCCGAGGGTCAGACAATCGCAGGGCGACGGAAATGTCTGCGGCAGAATATTTTTTGCATGATTGAAGCAAATCATAGACCCTCTGCTGGTGGAAAGCCAAAGTTTTTTGCGTACCTTTGTCGGTATGGACACCAAGGGTTGCCGCTGCGCGCTCGCTTCGAGCGCCGGCGGCGATCTTCATTTCATACATAGCCCTGGTGTTATTTACGGTTGGCACTTTCGGCAATACGCAATGTAGCAGCAGTTCGCTTGTCCTCCGGACGAACGGTGCGTGAATCAACCCACGCCAAAAGCGCCTTTTTCGAGAACACTATGCGGCGTCCGACCTTCTTGTACGGGATCGTATTTTTGTGTATGTGATTGTAGAGCGTTGCCCGAGTAGTGGGGACGCCCTGCTCGGTCAGGAACCGGGCGGCGTCCCCAATATTCACTCCGTCTGTCTCGACGGGCTCATTTTTGCGCCGGAAGTCGGCGAGCTTGGGAAGAATCGCGTTTACTGCATCGGTAATGATGGATTGCAGTTGCGCGGGAGTTGTTACGATTACGGTGTTATCCATAGCATCGTGAAGTTTTAAAAATTGAACACTTGCCCGCGTCCGGGCGTTAGTGATCGATCACGATGCAAAGGAGCAAACAAAAAGGACGTCGGACTAAACGTCGGACGTCCTAAATTTTCATTTCACCCCTATTTTTTTTAGCCATTCGTCAGCAGCCTCTTTTGCAGTCTTTTCTGGCTCTTTATAGGATACCGTATCTTTGGGTTTGCACTCTATATTTCCGCCTGTAACCGCTTCAACAAAAGCAGCGAGGTTTGTTTTATCCATATGTGCTTGGAGGTTCAATTTATTAATCACCCCCCAAACTGCGGCGATTCTGTGGGTACGTGGAAGGGTTTTATATTTGCAGTTTTTATCTAATTCATCATTGCTATTGTTTTGCTCATACCGTTTTAAAACATTATGAAACAATAGTAATTCTTTCGGTATATCAAGTTTAATATCCTTACCACCTATATTCAAATCAGTGCATATATCAAGAATATTAATACCGAATAATATTGGTTGGATAAGTGATATGCGCACAAATCCCCTTAAATCATTAGGATATTGCAATAAGTAATTTCCCATTGTTGTACGTGTTGGCCGTTCTTTCCACTCCTTCCAATACAAATTTAAATTTACCATCCATTCATAGATTCGAACCAATCTTTTAGAGATGCGTTTGAGTAGAAAAATTCCCCCTTCACGGTTTGAAGAACTTAATATAATTTCCAATTCTTGAGCAATATCTTTATAAACGGGCTTCTTACGCGATAAATTATCATCATCAGGTGTGTAAAACTCATCCCGATAAGTTTTTTTTAGACGCCCCCCTGTAAGTAAAAAATCATCATACGACATATCACCGGCATCGAACTCTGCGATTGCATATATGATAGTCTCAATCTGATCTAACCATTCGAATAACTTATTCATCTTGATTTAAAATTTCGTTAATAATTCCGCATTTTTTTCGCGTTCTTCCCGCTCAAAGCTGGCGAGGTAATTCTCGGTTGTTTTCAAGTCCTGGTGTCCGAGGCTTTCCGAGATATAGGCAATGTTAGCTCCTGCCCGCTTCAACACGGTGGCGAACGAATGCCGAGCCGTATAGGTCGAGATATTGCCGATACCGAGCTTTTCGCCGACCTCCTTCATGCGCTTGTTGATCGCACGGGTCAGGTACTTGGTTTTATTCTTACGGGTTATCGCATCTTCTTTACCGGTCAAGATTGGGAAAATAAACGCGTCGGGGTATGGTGTTTGCCCCCAGCGGTCGATAATAGTCTGCATTGGAGGCGTTAATACCGCCTGTATATCCCGCAATGTTCGGCTGGTGGATTCAGTCTTTTGCCGGACGAAACAAATTTCGCCGTTCACAATGTCCCTGTACCTCAACTTCACGAAGTCGGCAACATTAATCCCATTGCACAGGTAGAGAAATAGCCAATAATCGCGGTATTTGGCCGTCGCCTCGCTCCCATCGTCATAATTGGCTATTTGCCCTATTTGCTCCAAAGTAAGGGCCATTTTGCGCCCCGTACCGGCTTGTATTTCGTATCGTCCCCGGCCAAACGGGTATTGCGATTCTTTGAGCACGCCCAAGCGCTTTGCATCGTTGAGGACTGCGCGCAACGTTCGCAGGTGAATTGCTATTGTAGTTTGCCGCTTCCCTTCTTTACGCATGAAATCGGCATACTTTCCCAACCACGCCACCGTGATAACATCGAACCGAATCCGCATCCCGGCAAACCGCTCCAACCCCTTCAATACATTGTCGTATATCAACATATTTCCTATACGTCCGGCCTTCTCCAATTCTGCTATTTTCGCCCGAAACATCGTATTAACCGTATCGGATGCTGCGCCTTTTAGTCGGTTATTGAGAGCGTCGAGCGAGAACCCGCCAGCCCCTGCCAACTCCTCAACAGCCGCCCGCACGATCTGGTAGCTGCTTTCGATGTCCTTACGGATCGCCACAAGTGCACGCACCTTTGTAGTCGGCAGTATTTCCCATTCCTCCGGCGATAAATCCTTTCCAGTCGGATAATAGTTCCGCACTCGATTGTAGGTAACACGGATTTTTACGGGGCACTTACCGGACTTTTTCGGGTGCGCGGTATCAAACATTGCGGCAACCGTTACGCCGTCTTTCGAATAGTTCATTTTGTGTATAAATTTTAATTTGCGGTACACAATTTACACACAAATATACGGATTTAATCGAAATAAGCAAAAACAGATTGAAATAAAATAGCTATATTTGCATCTGAGAAACAGACATTTACAAAACAAAATAAAAATCTGCAAAAATCTGCAAAAATCGCCGAATTACGCTTTGGGAGCAGGGGGTCGTGGGTTCGAATCCCGCTACCCCGACACAAGAAAAAAGCCTTTCAGACAGCTCTGGAAGGCTTTTTTGTGTTTGTCGCAAAGCATCCTATTTTGCCGGTTTTTGCTCGGTTAACACGTTTTTCGACTATTTGTGTAAACCGATGTGCAGCGGCGGGTATAGTGAACTGCGGAAACTGTCCGCCCCGCAGACCGTCCGCGACCATGTATCGCAGCCACCCGGCAGCAGCAGTTCGAAAGCACGGGGCTTGCAGGCGGGAGACGGAACGGGGAAACAGGGTGAGACAATGGAAGGGACGACGGAAAGGACGATTGGAAAGGTACCGAAAGGGATGATGGAAGGGGCAACAGAGAAAGGCAACGGGGATAGGCAACAGAAGGGGTACTGCAAGCGCTGACGGAAGAGGCGGCAGCCCAAATATAAACGGGAAGGGGGTTCGTGGGGTA
>OBAA01000735.1_pt1 | contig 26773 bp, 26 predicted proteins | sample 1475961 | NCBI WGS metagenome assembly OBAA01 (sample SAMEA2579960, study PRJEB22360) | human gut metagenome | biome: human gut; feature: human-associated habitat; material: faeces | place: Denmark | collected 2008/2010 | reverse complement strand
CCCCGCCAGTCTTTATTGACTGGCGGGGATTTCTGTGTTTTGGCGGTTTAGGAAATGATTTCATTGCTTTCTTCAACGCTTCTTTAGAAGAAACAGGATTTAAATTAAGGGCGGATAAAAGCCAGTCTTTTCTCTTCTTCTGCAAATAAAATAGCAGTATTCACTAATGCCAGATGTGAATAGGCTTGTGGAAAGTTTCCTAATTGCTCTTTTGTGTCGAAATCAATATCTTCACTGAATAATCCCAGATGATTGGAATATTTCAATACTTCATCGAACAAACACCGTGCTTCTTCCTTCTTTCCGGTGACGAACAAGGCTCGTACAAGCCAGAATGTGCAAATAGTAAAGGCGGAAGTGGGTAAACCGAAATCATCTTCATTATTATAGCGATACATCAGCCCTTTGTGGAAAAGTGCATTCTTTACGGACTCTACTGTTTTATGGTAGCGAATGTCATCTGCTTCAATAAATCCATAAGGTTCCATTAACAATAAAGAAGAGTCCATAGCTTGATTGTCATAAGTCTGTGTGAAGCTCTGGAGCTTCTCGTTCCAGCCGTGCTGCATCACGTCTTTTCTGATTTTGTCTGCTTCCTGTTGCCAGCGTTCGCTGTAGTTATATTTATTCAGCATACCTGCGATTTTTGCTCCACGATCTAAAGCTACCCAGCACATTATTTTCGAAGATACAAAATGTTGTTTCTCTCCTCTGATTTCCCAGATGCCTTTATCAGGCTTTTGCCAGTTCTCTATTACAGTTGCCAGAATACTTTTCACCACTTCCCACATATCTTCTATTTCATCCAGAGTGCCGGGCATCAGTCGGTAATATTGATAAATTAAGTCCATCAGATACCCGAAGGAGTCATTTTGCTTTTGGTGGTAGGCGTCATTGCCTATTCTCACAGGTACGGAGTTTTTGTAGCCGGACAGATGGTTAAGCATCACTTCTGTTAATTTACGCTCGCCGCGGATGCCATACATTATCTGGTAGTCGTGCTTGGCTACGAAAGTTGCCTGAATGAATTTCATAAAACGTTTGGCTGCACCGGTATGTCCTGTCTGAAACATCGTTTCAATGGCCATAGATGCATCTCGGAGCCAGCAAAAGCGATAATCCCAGTTTCGTACGTCACCAACCGACTCCGGTAAGCTGGTTGTTATTGCAGCAAGTACTGCCCCATTATAATATGACATAAGTTTCAGCACCAACAGGCTGCGTTCAATCACATCATTGTATAAGGTGTATTTTTTCCCCCGGTTTGTCCAGTTTAACCAGTATACAAGGGTACGGCAATATTCGATTTTCTCCCGTTCAATGTCGATCGGAATTACTTTCTCATTATAAGAGAGTAACAGGAATTCATCCTTCTCAAGTATTATCTCTTTTTTTCCGGCAATATCCTGCAATGGCAGGGAGGCATATAGATATTGTCTGTCTTTATTCTCGGAAGAACAATATGTTTCTATATACTGAGAGGTGATGTTGAGAATCACTTTGCCTCGTGCATAGTCAGGAGCTGGTTGATAATTCACTTTGAATCGGGGCTTCCCTTTCAGCCAATGTATATAGCTATATAATTCTGCCGGCAGATAGTGGCCTGTACCGTCTTTGGAACGATAGCAGGGCATATAATCGAGAACAACGAATTCTCCTTCTCTGGAGGAGAACTGTGTAGAAAGAATATTAGTATGAGGTACATAGCTTTGAGTAATCCGGTAATCATCGGATACCTCGAACCCGAAGCTTCCTCCTTTTTCGCGATCGAGCAGACTCGCGAAGATGGAAGGGGAGTCGAAATCGGGAAAGCATAACCATTCGATATTTCCTGTTTCGGAAATAAGGGCTGCCGTACGGCAGTTGCCTGTTATACCATAATTCAGAGTATTCATAACGGTTGTTTTATTTAGTTTTCAATAAATCCTTGAAGAAGTCGAGAGCGGAGGCAAGCCGTTTTTTCACCGTGCTGTTAGTATTGATACCGCTTCCCTTTTGTCTGCCTATAATGGCTTGCAGGAAAGGAAGTACATCGGTCTGAGACGGTAAATTGTAATTGGCTATTTCCGAAATACTGCCTACTTTGACAGTAACGGCATTTAAGGGCAAAGCCTGAAACATATCATCATCTGTCGTATCGTCTCCCATTGCTATCACAAAGTCGTAGCGCTTGTTGGATAACAACCGGTTTACTTCCGATCCTTTGTTGTAGTCTGGCGATTTGATTTCAATGACCTTGTTCCCCTGCAGGATTTGTAACTTTTGTCTGGTACAAATGGAAATTAGTGCATTGACCAGCTGTTGTGCTCTCAAAGTTCCCAACCAGGCATCACTTTCGCGGTAATGCCATGCCAGTGCCGTCTCTTTTACTTCCAGTCGCGAACGGGGAGTTTTGTCCACAAACATTTGCAGGATGGACTGAAGTCCGGTGCTCCATTCCAATTTCTTTATATTTTTGTGCCATACACCATTTTCCTTATAGAAAGCTCCATGTTCGGCTGCCATGCAGACAGGGAGCGAACCGAGCCATTTCTCTAATGTAAAATGATCCCGGCCACTATTGATGACAATATGGTTGGAGGGATCAGCAGTCATCTGCTGTAAAATAGAAATAAGTTCGGGAGTCGGTTTCGCATCCTCGGGGCGTGTCTTGAGCGCTGCCAGTGTTCCGTCGTAATCCAGTAAGATCAGGCGTTGTTTTGCCTGATTGTATTTCAGCTTGATTTGCGCAATGGTTGCTGCAGTGATACGTTTTTTCCGTAACGAATCGTTCTTCATACAAGTCATGTCCAGGCCATTTACAAAGTCGGCAGCCCATTTATTGACTGTTTGTACGGACAATATCTTCTGCATACGCTGCAAACGTAACTTTTGTTCCTCTGCCGGCATTTCCAGGGCCTGGCAGATAGCATTCTCTATTTGTCCCGAATCATTCGGGTTGATTTGAATAGCATCTGTCATCTCTACTGCGGCTCCTGCCATTTCACTGAGGATAAGTACACCAGTGTTATCGCATTTGGAAGCTACATATTCTTTGGCTACCAGATTCATGCCGTCGCGTAAGGGAGTTACCAGGGCAATATCGGCTACATAATACATGGCAGTAAGTTCTTCTAATGAAAAGCCATGATAGAAGTAACAGACGGGAGTCCAGTTCATCGTGGAGTAGCGCCCGTTGACAGAACCTATTTCTTCATCTATCTTCGTTTTCAGCTCTGCATAACTTCCTACGTGATCGCGGGAAGGAACGATTACCATTGCCAATGTTACTTTTCCATGATACTCTGGATGATGTTCGAGAAAACTGGAAAAGCCATGCAGCCGGTGGAGGATTCCTTTGCTATAGTCCAGCCGGTCTACGGATAAGATTAATTTGTGGTTACCGAAAAGGGTCCGGTTGCGGTCGATGGCTTGCCGCACTACAGGATTTTGGGAGGCATTGTGATAGAGCTCATAGTTGATTCCCATGGGCAGAGCATCTACCCTTACTACTCGGTTACCAATTTGTATTTCGTCCAGTTTGAAGTCGAAGTGCAGTACCCGCTCTACGGCACTGATAAAGTGACGCATATAGTCGTGGGTATGGAAAGCGATAAAGTCCGCCCCCAGCAATCCTTTCAGTATTTCGGCACGTTCCGGAAGGATACGGAAAAGTTCGTAAGAAGGAAAGGGGATGTGATGGAAATAGCCGATACAGAGTTCCGGATATACTTTTCTTAGCATGCCGGGGAGTAACATCAGCTGATAATCTTGAATCCACACTTTGTCTCCGGGACGTATCAAGCGGCAAATCTCATCACAGAAAAGTTGATTGACTACTTGATAAGACTGCCAGAAACACTTCTTATATAAGGTATAAGCATAAAAGTAATGGCACATAGGCCAGATAGTACTGTTACTGTATCCTTCGTAGTAGTTTCTGATGTGTGCCTCTGATAAAAAGACCGGATGGAAATTCAGTTCCAGCAGTTTTTCGTTGATTTCCTGTTTGTCTTTTTCCTTATTAACGCATATTCCGGGCCATCCTATCCAATGCTTCTCATAAGATGTCTCAAGAGAATCTAATCCCGTTGTCACTCCGCCTTCACTGCGTGAAAAGACGAATGTGCCATTCGGGTTGGCAACCTTTACGGGTAATCTGTTTGATATAATATATAGTTTCATACCTGCTGAAGGGCAAAGTATATACCAATTAGCCTCTTTTATCCATTAAGCGTTTATTATCAGTGTGTTATCTTTTGATGACCAGTTTGTTTCACCTTTTCAAAATGGGAATACTCTTTCGTTTTGAAAATCGATCCTTACATTTTGTCTGGAAAGCAGTAACCTTTTCAAAATAGGGATGCTTTTTCAAAATGGTAGGGTCTGATGGGAACCTATGAGCAGAATGAATTATTGTATTGCTCTATCAATCAGCTTATTGTTGTTTACTCCATTGTTTTGGCACGCATTTGGCATACTGTCTACCAAGAAATTTTAAAATAATCATTTAAACGAAAAAACATGGAAGTAACACTATCATTTATTTTTTGCCTGTTAAGCGGCTTTGCCTGCTTCTGGCTGTTTTGGAAATGTGTAGACTGGTTTGAAAAGATCTAAAAAGAAGGAGAAGGAATTATGTACACAGCATTATTTGTATTAGGTATTGCAATCTTCGGTTATTTGATGTATGTACTCATCAGACCCGAGAAGTTTTAAAGTTATACAGTTTAAGGTAAAAGTATGAATACAGAAATTTTAGGTGTGGTTGCGCAGATCGCTTTGATGGTGATTCTGGCTTATCCACTGGGAAAATATATTGCCAGGGTTTATAAAGGAGAGAAAACCTGGTCGGATTTTATGGTTCCTGTTGAAAGAATCATTTATAAAGTATGCGGAATTGATCCCAAGGAAGAAATGAACTGGAAACAGTTCCTGAAAGCATTACTGATTTTGAATGCTTTCTGGTTTTTCTGGGGAATGGTATTATTGGTTTCGCAGGGATGGTTGCCTTTGAATCCAGACGGTAACGGGCCGCAGACACCGGATCAGGCTTTCAATACCTGTATCAGTTTTATGGTCAACTGTAATTTACAGCACTATAGCGGCGAAAGCGGATTGACTTATTTCACACAGCTGTTTGTCATTATGCTCTTCCAGTTTATTACCGCTGCAACCGGTATGGCTGCTATGGCCGGTATTATGAAAAGCATGGCTGCAAAGACAACAAAAACAATCGGTAACTTCTGGCATTTTCTGGTATTGAGTTGTACCCGTATCCTGCTGCCGCTTTCTTTGATTGTAGGTTTCATCCTGATTCTTCAGGGAACCCCGATGGGATTTGACGGAAAGATGCAGGTGACTACTCTTGAAGGACAGGAGCAGATGGTTTCTCAAGGACCTACGGCTGCAATTGTACCTATCAAACAATTAGGTACAAATGGTGGCGGTTACTTTGGCGTGAACTCTTCTCATCCGTTGGAAAACCCTACTTATCTTACCAATATGGTGGAATGCTGGTCTATCTTGATTATTCCGATGGCAATGGCATTGGCATTAGGGTTCTATACTCGCAGGAAGAAACTGGCTTATAGTATTTTCGGTGTGATGCTTTTCGCCTTTTTGGTGGGTGTCTGCATCAATGTCAGTCAGGAGATGGGCGGAAATCCCCGTATCGATGCATTGGGAATTGCGCAGGATAATGGCGCGATGGAAGGTAAAGAGGTTCGTTTGGGTGCCGGAGCTACAGCCCTCTGGAGTATTGTGACTACTGTTACTTCCAACGGTTCAGTGAATGGTATGCATGATTCTACTATGCCGTTGTCTGGTATGATGGAGATGCTGAATATGCAGATTAATACTTGGTTTGGTGGTGTCGGTGTAGGCTGGATGAACTATTATACATTTATTATTATCGCGGTATTTATTAGTGGTTTGATGGTAGGGCGTACACCGGAGTTTCTGGGCAAGAAAGTAGAAGCCCGTGAAATGAAGATAGCTACGATCGTAGCATTGTTGCATCCGTTCGTCATATTGGTGTTTACTGCTATCTCAAGTTATATATATACACATCATCCGGACTTTGTAGAAAGTGAGGGTGGATGGCTGAATAATCTCGGATTCCATGGCTTGAGTGAACAACTCTATGAGTATACGTCTTCTGCCGCTAACAATGGTTCAGGTTTTGAAGGACTGGGCGATAATACTTATTTCTGGAACTGGACATGTGGTATTGTGCTTATACTTAGTCGTTTCCTTCCTATAATCGGACAGGTTGCCATTGCCGGTCTGCTGGCTCAGAAGAAGTTTATTCCCGAGAGTGCCGGAACATTGAAGACTGATACGCTGACTTTCGGTATAATGACATTTGTCGTAATCTTTATTATTGCTGCTCTGTCATTCTTCCCGGTACATGCTTTAAGTACAATCGCCGAACATTTAAGTTTGTAATTCTGAATTAGAGAGATATGAAAAATATGAAATCAGCTTCTTTGTTTCAAAAGGAGCAAGTTATAGAAAGCTTGAAACAGTCATTCGTGAAGTTAAATCCACGTCTGATGATAAAGAACCCGATCATGTATACGGTCGAAGTGGCTACGGTGGTCATGTTGTTTGTGACACTTTACTCCATCATAAACCCTTCACAAGGTTCGTTTGCTTACAACATAGCTGTGTTTATCATTCTGTTTGTCACACTGTTGTTTGCCAATTTTGCCGAAGCTATTGCCGAAGCGCGGGGAAAGGCGCAAGCCGATAGTCTGCGTAAAACACGTGAGGAGACACCTGCCAAAAAGGTAGAAGGCAATAAAATAGTGACTGTCAGTTCTTCGCAATTAAAGAAAGGAGACGTGTTTGTTTGTGAAGCCGGAGATGTGATTCCGTCCGATGGTGAAATAATCGAAGGACTGGCTTCTATCGATGAAAGTGCGATTACAGGGGAGTCTGCTCCGGTAATTAGGGAAGCAGGTGGTGATAAGAGTTCGGTGACAGGCGGTACGAAAGTATTGTCAGATCATATAAAAGTAATGGTGACCACTCAGCCGGGAGAAAGTTTTCTGGATAAAATGATCGCGCTGGTAGAAGGTGCGTCTCGTCAGAAAACTCCGAATGAGATAGCACTGACTATTCTGCTGGCCGGTTTTACACTTGTCTTTGTCATTGTGTGTGTGACGTTAAAACCGTTTGCCGATTACAGCAATACTGTCATTACCATTGCTTCACTTATTTCTTTGTTTGTATGCCTGATTCCGACAACAATCGGAGGACTTCTTTCTGCTATCGGTATTGCCGGTATGGACCGTGCACTACGTGCGAATGTGATAACAAAATCGGGCAAGGCAGTGGAAACTGCCGGCGATATTGATACCTTGTTGCTGGATAAGACCGGAACTATCACCATCGGTAATCGTAAAGCTACCCATTTTCACACTGCGCCGGGCATTGATCTGCACGCTTTTGTAGAAAACTGTCTGCTTTCCTCTCTGTCCGATGAAACTCCGGAAGGCAAATCAATCGTAGAACTGGGACGTGAATCGGGCATCCGTATGCGCAGCTTGAATACGACCGGTGCGCGGATGATTAAGTTTACAGCCGAAACCAAGTGTTCGGGCGTTGATCTGCCGGATGGAACTCAGATTCGTAAAGGAGCTTTTGATGCTATCCGTAAGATAGTGGAAAGTGCCGGAAATAAATTTCCGAAAGAGGTGGAAGAGGTGATTGCTGCTATTTCAAGCAATGGTGGTACGCCCTTGGTGGTATGTGTAAACCAGAAAGTGACGGGAGTGATTGAATTGCAGGATATCATCAAGCCGGGCATTCAGGAACGTTTCGAACGCTTGCGCAAGATGGGAGTGAAAACGGTTATGGTGACCGGCGATAATCCGCTGACTGCCAAATATATTGCAGAGAAGGCAGGTGTGGATGATTTTATTGCCGAAGCCAAGCCGGAAGATAAAATGGAATATATCAAGAAGGAACAGCAGTCCGGTAAACTGGTGGCAATGATGGGGGACGGAACCAATGATGCTCCTGCTTTGGCTCAGGCAAATGTCGGAGTGGCAATGAATAGTGGTACACAGGCTGCGAAAGAGGCCGGTAATATGGTCGATCTGGATAATGATCCAACGAAACTGATTGAGATTGTGGAAATCGGTAAACAGTTGCTGATGACTCGTGGTACACTGACTACTTTCTCTATTGCCAATGATGTGGCTAAGTATTTTGCCATTGTTCCTGCTTTGTTTATGGTGGCTATCCCCGAATTGGCAGCACTGAATATTATGCAGTTGCATAGTCCTGAAAGTGCGATTCTTTCGGCAGTCATCTTCAATGCCATTATTATTCCGATTCTGATTCCATTGGCTTTGCGCGGCGTTCAGTACAAGCCGATAGGTGCAAGTGCCTTACTTCGCCGGAATCTGTTGATTTATGGGGTGGGCGGTGTGATTGCTCCTTTTATCGGAATCAAGTTGATCGATTTATTAGTAGGTTTATTCTTTTAATTAAAAAACAATAGCGATGAAAACTTTATTTAAATCACTCAAGATAACTCTCGTTTTCTGTGTCTTTTTTTCCGTGTTCTATATTCTTGTTTTGTGGTTGTTTGCACAGGTTGCAGGTCCTAATAAGGGAAATGCTGAAGTAGCCACACTGGATGGAAAAGTGGTAGGTGCGGCTAATGTAGGTCAGATGTTTACGAAAGACATTTATTTCTGGGGACGTCCTTCGTGTGCCGGAGACGGCTATGATGCCACCAGCTCTTCCGGTAGTAACAAAGGACCTACGAATCCTGAATATCTGGCTGAAGTCGAAGCACGTATCGACACTTTTCTGGTACATCACCCTTATCTGAGCCGTAAAGAAGTTCCGGCGGAGATGGTAACAGCAAGTGCTTCCGGTCTCGATCCGAATATTACTCCACAATGTGCATACGTGCAGGTAAAGAGAGTGGCACAGGCGCGTGGACTGACGGAGAATCAGGTAAAGGAAATCGTTGATAAAAGTGTGGAGAAACCTTTTCTGGGACTTTTCGGAACGGAGAAGATTAATGTGCTGAAACTGAATATAGCACTGGAAGAGAATAAATAATCAAACAGTAGTGGGCAGCGTTCCTGTCCGAATCGTTTTAGTTATTTATTGCGGTTCAGATAAACAGGGCTGGGCAGGGCGCTGCTCTTTTTTAGAAACATAAAATAAAAAAGATAAATATGAAGACTTTTTTTAGTAAGAAGATTGTTTTGGGATCATTGGTTGCAGCAGTCGTATGCGCATTGAGTATAACAGAGGTAAAAGCACAGGAATTTACAGTGCAGGGCGATGTGGTCAGTTCCTATGTCTGGCGTGGTATGTATCAGGGGGGAGGTGCAGCTTTTCAGCCCACACTAGGTTTTGGGATCGGAAACTTTTCTGTTACCGCATGGGGATCTACTAATTTCAGTGGAGGCAACAAGGAACTGGATCTGACTCTTGCCTATAAGTTGGGTGAAGCAGGCCCTACGCTGACTGTTGCCGACCTGTGGTGGGAAGGTGAAGGAGCATACAAGTATTTTAATTTTAAAAGTCATGAAACGGGACATCATTTTGAAGCGGGATTATCTTATACGCTGCCCGTAGAGAAGTTTCCTTTGTCCGTGGCATGGTATACGATGTTTGCCGGAAAAGACAAGAAACTGAATGATAGCGGAGAACTAAAACAAAATTATTCATCCTATCTGGAACTTAATTATCCTTTCAGTGTGAAAAATGTCGATTTAAATGTAACTTGTGGCGCAGTGCCGTATAAGGCGGAGAGTATATACACGAATAGTGGTTTCGCCGTGACTAATATAGCATTAAAAGGAATGACAGAGATAAAAATTAATGATAAGTTTTCATTGCCGATATTTGCACAGGCTATATGGAATCCATGTGTTGAAGATGCTTTCTTGGTTTTTGGCGTAACTTTAAGGCCATAGATATAAACTCATGAATTTTTATTATACAGAGACCCGTGGTGATCGTGATGATTATTACGGGTTGAAATAGTTTATAAACAGGAATTAAATAAATGGATATGGATAGAGAACAGAGTGTACAACATTTTTTGGACCTGATCAAGAAGTCTCACCGAGGCAAATTCAAAGTATATATCGGCATGATAGCCGGTGTAGGTAAATCATATCGTATGCTTCAGGAGGCCCATGAATTACTGGACAACGGAGTGGATGTACAAATCGGCTATATTGAGACTCACGGACGTGCGGGAACGGAGGCACTGATGGAAGGATTGCCTGTTATCCCCCGACGTAAAATTTTCTATAAAGGAAAGGAGTTGGAGGAAATGGACGTGGATACAATAATCCGTATTCATCCTGAGATTGTGATTGTGGACGAACTGGCACATACCAATGTGGAAGGCAGTCTGAATGAGAAGCGTTGGCAGGATGTGATGACTCTGTTGGATGAGGGGATTAATGTGATTTCTGCTATCAATATCCAGCATATTGAAAGTGTGAATGAAGAAGTACAGGAGATCACGGGAATTGAAGTGAAAGAACGGGTCCCGGACAGCGTGCTTCAGGAAGCAGACGAGGTTGTGAATATCGACCTGACAGCGGAAGAGTTGATCTCACGTCTGAAAGCAGGAAAGATATACCGTCCGGAAAAGATTCAGACGGCATTGGATAATTTCTTCCGGACCGAGAATATTCTTCAATTGCGCGAACTGGCCCTGAAAGAAGTGGCGCTTCGGGTGGAGAAGAAAGTGGAGAACGAAGTGGTGATGGGTGTTGCAGTCGGCATCAGGCATGAGAAATTTATGGCTTGTATCAGTAGTCATGAGAAGACACCCAGAAGGATTATCAGGAAAGCGGCACGTCTGGCAACACGGTATAATACGACTTTTGTCGCTCTTTATGTGCAGACACCGAAAGAGAGTATGGACAGGATTGATTTGGCTAGTCAGCGTTATCTGTTGAATCATTTTAAACTGGTGGCAGAACTGGGAGGAGAGGTCGTTCAGGTACAGTCGAAGGATATTCTGGGGAGTATTGTCAAAGTTTGTCAGGAAAAACAGATATCGTCTGTCTGTATGGGAATTCCTAATCTGAGATTTCCTCGTGCTATCTGCTCTATACTTGGATATAGAAAGTTTTTAAATAATTTGTCACAAGCTAATGTAGATTTGATTATACTTGCATAATATTAATCGTATGAACGTTATGAATATTAAAACGAAACTGATTCTCGGTATCGGAATGCTGGCCGGAATGATTATTTTGCTGGTAACACTTTCAGTTGTGAATCTTCAAATTCTGACAGCGACAGAACCTGATAGTCCTGCTGCTACGCCCGGATTGGAACGTGCTTTGTTATGGATTTCCGTAACGGGAGGAATCTGTATCTTGACCGGACTGATATTGCTTTATTGGTTGCCCCGTACTATCAGTAAGCCTATTAAAGAACTGAAAGAGGGAATTCTTGAAATAGCCAATCATAATTATGAGAAGCGTCTGCAGATGAATAATAATGAAGAATTCCGGGATGTGGCGGATAGTTTTAACCGGATGGCGGAGCGTTTGACCGAATATCGTGCCAGTACTTTGTCGGATATTCTTTCTGCAAAGAAATTTATTGAAGCAATTGTAAACAGTATAGATGATCCGGTGATCGGCTTGAATATGGAGCGTGAAATTCTGTTTATCAATGAGAAAGCACTCAATGTCTTGAATCTGAAACGGGAGAATGTGATTCGTCAATCGGCGGAGGAACTGGCTTTGAAGAATGATTTGCTGCGTCGGCTGATTCGTGAACTGGTGACACCGGGCGAACAGAAGGAACCGTTGAAAATATATGCAGACGATAAAGAGAGTTACTTTAAGGCATCTTATGTTCCCATCATTAATACGGAGGCTGAAAAAGATGAACCTCGCAAACTGGGTGATGTCATTTTACTAAAGAATATTACGGAATTCAAAGAACTGGATTCTGCCAAGACTACGTTTATCTCGACCATCTCTCATGAACTGAAAACTCCGATTGCTGCTATTATGATGAGTCTCCAACTGCTTGAAGATAAACGTGTCGGTGCGCTGAATGATGAGCAGGAACAGCTTTCAAAGAGTATCAAGGAGAATAGCGAACGTTTGTTAAGCATCACCGGAGAATTGCTTAACATGACGCAGGTGGAAGCTGGTAAATTACAGTTGATGCCGAAGATCACCAAACCGATTGAACTGATTGAGTATGCGATCAAAGCTAATCAGGTGCAAGCGGATAAGTTTAATATTCAGATAGAAGTGGAGTATCCGGAAGAGAAAATCGGTAAGCTTTTTGTCGACAGTGAGAAGATTGCCTGGGTGTTGACGAATCTGTTAAGTAATGCTATTCGCTATTCAAAAGAAAACGGGCGTGTGGTTATCGGTGCCAGGCAGGATGAAAACTGGATCGAATTGTATGTTCAGGACTTTGGCAAAGGCATTGATCCGCGTTATCACAAAAGTATCTTCGACCGCTATTTCCGTGTACCCGGAACGAAAGTGCAAGGCAGTGGTTTGGGATTATCTATTTCTAAGGATTTTGTGGAAGCTCATGGCGGTACGCTGACGGTAGAGAGCGAATTGGGTCAGGGGAGTCGGTTTGTGATGCGGATGAAAGCATAGTTTTGAAGGAGTTTATGAAAGAATTGGGTTATTGCTATCCATCTGCTTCCTATGTTGTTTTAATTCTTTGTTGAATTGAATACTATAACAGCAAAAAAAACGCGACTCTGTTCTGAAACTTTAGAGAATCAATGTATTATAGTCTCTCTAAAAATCTTTATATTTGCAGACCGTTTGGAAACGATAGTGAATAATAAACAATACAATAACTTAAAAACAACCAAAATCAGATGAAGCAGGATATGATTGTTATCCTTGACTTGGGTAGTCATGAGAATACGGTGTTGGCTCGCGCCATCCGTGCATTAGGAGTTTATAGTGAGATTTATCCTCACGATATCACAATGGAAGAACTGAAAGCATTGCCCAACGTAAAGGGTATTATTATCAATGGTGGACCTAACAATGTGATTGACGGCGTTGCTATTGACGTAGATCCGGCGATTTATACAATGGGTATCCCTGTCATGGCTGCCGGTCACGATAAAGCAACCTGTGCAGTGAAGCTTCCGGCATTTACAGATGATATCGAGGCTATTAAAGCTGCTGTAAAGTCTTTCGTATTCGATACTTGTCAAGCTGAAGCTAATTGGAACATGGCAAACTTTGTCAATGATCAGATCGAACTGGTTAAGCGTCAGGTAGGCGATAAGAAAGTATTGCTGGCATTGTCGGGTGGAGTTGACAGTTCTGTGGTAGCTGCTTTGCTTCTGAAAGCGATCGGTGACAATTTGGTATGTGTGCACGTTAATCATGGTTTGATGCGTAAAGGTGAGTCTGAAGACGTTGTCGAGGTGTTCAGTAACCAGTTAAAAGCCAATCTTATTTATGTAGATGTAACAGATCGTTTCCTGGATAAATTGGCAGGCGTGGAAGATCCCGAACAGAAACGTAAGATTATCGGTGGAGAGTTTATTCGTGTGTTCGAAGAGGAGGCACGTAAACTGGACGGTATCGATTTCTTGGGTCAGGGTACTATTTATCCGGATATTGTGGAGAGTGGAACGAAGACTGCTAAAATGGTGAAATCTCATCATAATGTAGGCGGTCTGCCCGAAGATCTTCAATTCCAGCTTGTAGAACCTTTGCGCCAGTTGTTTAAGGATGAAGTTCGTGCTTGTGGTCTGGAGTTGGGCTTGCCTTATGAGATGGTTTACCGTCAGCCTTTCCCCGGTCCCGGTTTAGGTGTACGTTGTCTGGGAGCAATTACACGTGATCGTTTAGAAGCAGTACGTGAATCTGACGCAATTTTACGTGAGGAATTCCAGATTGCCGGATTGGATAAAAAAGTATGGCAATACTTTACTGTAGTACCCGATTTTAAATCTGTTGGTGTACGTGATAATGCCCGTTCTTTCGACTGGCCGGTAATTATTCGTGCCGTCAATACGGTGGATGCCATGACAGCTACTATTGAACCGGTAGACTGGCCTATTCTGATGAAAATCACAGACCGCATTCTGAAAGAAGTGAAGAATGTGAATCGTGTTTGCTATGATATGTCACCGAAGCCTAATGCGACTATCGAATGGGAATAAAAGTGTAAAATAGAATTGCCCCCGGAAGCTTTATGGATAGCTTTCGGGGGCTTATTCGTTAATTAGCGTCACCTATAGCGTCACCTGCTACCAATTGATGTAAAAAAGAAAAAGGCACCCAGAAGTGGAAGCCTCCCAAATGCCTTATTCTTATCAAGTAGCGGGACCCGGGATTGAACCGGGGACCTCATGATTATGAACCTGCGTCTTCCAAAGGCTGACGCCTTTGAAAGCTACCAGCAGAGCTTCTGATTATAAGGCATTTATGGCTGTTTTGGTTTTTGCCAAATCTTATGTCTGACTTCTAAAATATCTCTTATTTGTTTATTGGTGTAAACCATAGCGCAAACCAAAATGTGACAATAATATGTTACGTTATGGATGCTAATATAGGCATTATTTGTTTTAAATCAAAAGTTTTGGCTAATGGAGAACACCCGTTGATGTTGAGAATTAGCCAAGGTAAGTTACGTTACTTTAAATCTTTGGGAATTTCAATTAAAGCTTCTTGTTGGAATTTTGATAAAGAAGAACCTAAAAGAAACTATCCCAATCGTGAACAGTTATTGAGTATCATGAATCAAACGAGGCAAGAATATGTCAATATGATGTTTGAGTTGAAAGCGCTTGGTAAAGACTTTACTCCACAATCTTTGGCTGAATACGTGGAACGAAGTTGTAATAAACAGAATGTGGGAGATTATATTCAATACATCATACAGTATATGACTGCCGAGAAGCGATTAGGTAATGCCAAGGCTTACATTAGTTGTTATAATTCTGTATTGAGATTCGCAGGTAATTTGGATATACCTTTCACGGATATTGATGTAAATTGGTTAAAGCGTTATGAGCTTTATCTTCGTAAACGTGGTAATTCTGATAATACGATTGGAATACGAATGAGAGAATTACGTGCTGTTTATAATAAAGCAATAGAAGATAATGTGGTGAACGAGAAGTATTATCCTTTTGTAAAATTCAAAATATCTCATTATCGCAAGGGTAAATGTAAGAGGGCAATTACTAAGGCTGAAATACATAAAATAATGAATGTTGATTTAATGGAGATAACAACTTATTATAGCCCATTACTTCATTTGACCAAAGACTTATTTTCTTTTAGTTATCTTGGTTGTGGTATGAATATGATTGATATAGCATATTTGAAATATTCAGATATTATAAATAATCGAATATGCTTTGTACGACATAAGACAAAGCAGCCTATTACATTTCAACTTTTGCCTCAAGCCGTACAAATTGTAGATAAATATAGGAAACCGGACTCACAACTGAATGATTATGTTTTCCCAATATTAGACCGTAATTTTCATATTACTGAACAACAGCAATATGATAGGATTAGAAAAGTAATAAAAGGCATGAATAAAGCTCTTAAAAAGATAGGTGCCCATTTGGATATTAGTATTCCGCTAACAACCTATGTTGCGCGTCATTCATTTGCAACAGTATTAAAACGTTCTGGTGTAAACATCGCATTGATAAGTGAATCATTGGGGCATACAAGTTTGTCAACGACACAGTATTATCTTGATAGCTTTGAGAATGAGCAAATAGATGAGGCAATGAAGAATTTACTTTAAAAATAAAATGTCGCTTTGCTTTTATGGTGAAGTGACATTTTTTATTTTTGTGACAAAATTTGAAAATATGGAATATCAGATAATACCAATCAATACGATAAAACGAATCGAATCATGGTTGAATAGTGAAGTGGGGTTCAGCCGTTCAATGTTTCATAATGAACTGGACTATATATCTGATGTATATCTTTTGGGTAATAAGTTCTCAACGGAAATGCAGGATTTGTACTTGTCAATAAAGAAAGAACAGCAGGAGATTCCATATCCTAATTGTGGAACAGATGAGGACAAATATGAATTTAGCATGACTGTGGGAAAGAATTTAGTCCTTGAAAGTGGTAATTTTAAAGCTGAATATATTGAAACATTGTGGAATACATACAATAAAAATGAAGACGAAGCCTATGAACAGCAAGACCAAGATGTATTTTACGCTATTCTTCTTATTGTAAGTATCTACTATAAATACACACAGACCAATGGCTATTTTGATTTTGAGGATTATATTGCTGACCCAACACAGATAAAGTATAGTTATTCTATCAGACCGGATATGCTACGTCTTTATAAGATGTTCCATAAGAAGAAAAAGACAAAGAACAATATTATCACGATTGAATATAACAAACAGAAAATAGAACTTACGAATGATGATAGCTGGTTTCTCAATATGATAACTCCATATCTTGATAAATATTTAGGAGTTTCAACTTTGGAAGAAGCGGAAACGGAATTGGATAAAGATTATCCCAGTATAGGTAAAAGAGGCAGGAAACGTGAAAATGCGATACTTGATACGATAACTCTTAGTATATATAACCTACTACGGCATTCTTCATTTGCAGCCAAAGGTAAAGGACTGACAGATAACGAGGGGAATTTCATTCTTGAGTTACTGAAATATCTCAAACTGATTGATGAGGATAGTCCTAAAAATGACATATTGAATTTACGGGCTACAATCAGGAACTTACAAAAATATGAAGTTCGTCCAAATTGGTGGAAAATCCCCATGTGCAAAACATCCCCCAATAATCCAGTTGAATATTTAAAATCATATTGGTAAAACATATAAATAAAAAAATATTAGCCTTGCATTTATATTGCAGGGCTATTTTTTTATCTTCATTTTGTTGATATTTAATGTGTTGCGTATTGTTAGTCTACATAAAGAATTAGACATAAAAAAAGGGATTTCTTTATGTCTCCTTCTTTATTCTATAGGTTACCATTTCTCCGTAAGTTTGCACTGTAATCGAAAACGATAAGGCGCCAAGTTGATGATTACTTAAAACTTAGTTATTAATAAAAAAATAAAGAAAAAATGGAAACAATTACTACAATGACAGTAAATGAGAATGGAAATGTTGATGTGGAATCTTTAAAAAATAGTGGTAATATGGAAAAACAACAAGAAACTCAAACAGAAACTTTGTCAAAAAATGAAGTGTTGGAAAACGCTCGTAAAATCCTAATGGAAAAAAGACAATATCTATCTGGTAATGCGGATGCAGATACCAATATTGTAAAAGCAGCAAAAACTAATGTTGCCAAGGCTGAAAAGGATTATGCGGTTGCATTGCATGATGTTGAACTTCCTACTATTCCAGTTGAATTCTGGAAAGTAGAAGAATCTACAGAAGAAAAAGAAGTTATCAGCAAAAAGAAAGAGGATATTATTATTGCAGTATCTGATTATAATATGACTGTGACTAAAGTAAATGTTGAATTAGGAAAAGATTTGATTGATAATGATAAGTTTGAAAAAACGGTTCTGTTTGTAACGGCAGCCCAAACTTTCTATGAGGCTGATATTGAATTGAAAGACTTGAATGGTAATGTCATTCCTAAAAATACTCCAAATGTTTATGTGCCTGTTGATACAGCAAATGGATATTGGCAATGGAAAACTTATCATGAAGCCAATATTGATAGAGTGGTTAAAGACGAATCTGCTTTAATTGTTGAAAATGTTAGAATCAAAGAATTTACATCATTGCAAGAGTTTGCAAAGTATAGAGGGGTAAATAATGTACTAAGTAGAGGGTTTAATGGCATGGAAAAAGCAGGTAATGCAGCATTGGCTACTCAACATGAATTTTATCAAAAGATATTCCAAAAGGCTAAAGAGCTGAAAGCTAATATTAGTGTAATTACTAAATATTATAATCAAGGGAAGACCTTAAGCCTAAAAGTTTGGAATGATGCAATGGTTGGTGAGGTTGAAACTAAATTTGAATATGATTTATCAGTTGGTGATAGAATTATAGATACTTTGAAAGTTAAGGGTTTTAAGGATAAGTTTATCAAAGAACGTTATATGATTGATGCTATGACTCTATTAGCCAAACATAAACCACAAGGTACTGAAAATATTTTAGGAATTGAGGAAGCTATAGAAACTGTTCAGTCCTTAGATGAAGCTACCGTTAAATTCATATCAAATATAACTACTGATAAATTGAATGAAATATATTCAGCTTTGTATAGCCAATATTTAAGGAATCATGATATTATAGGAAAGGCAGCCTAACTCATATTTTATTCTAATGGAAAGTCCATGTGACAGGTGGACTTTCTAAAATTAAATAACTAAAATTAAGTAACACATTATTATTGATATGAGAATGTTTTTACCAGCTAATTGTAAAAATCAGGCGACTGTAAATTATTCCATTCTAAATAGATTCAAACCTGCATATATTTATAGATTTTTCTGCTTGTCTCTTTCAAGGGATGATTGGTATAATGTGAGGATTACTTTAGATGAATTAAAAAGAACAAGTGGAGATAAATCACTAAGCAGTTTTAATAAGATATTTAAAGAATATTTGGATATAAAGCCTTATTGGGTGGATAACGGTTTTTATTATCTAACTAGACGGAATATTTATCATATTCCTGCAATGGAAGAACAGTGCATCACTATCTCCAATAACTTCGTATTAGTCGAACTGGATGCAGCAACGAAAGGTTTCTTTATCCAATTACTTCTATTATCCCAATATGGCAATATAGAGCTGATTAAGAAAAATATAATTAAAGCAATCGGAATAGATAAAAAGACTTATGATAAGTATATTATAGAGCTTGCAGGTGCTAATCTAGTATCACTCACTACTCCCTTAACTTTATATACTGAAAATATTCTATTAGAAAACGACTTTTCCAAGCAGAAAAAACTACCCATGAAGAAAGTAAATAAAATAGCAGAGATAGACGATAATGGGAATATCATAATTCCCAAGTAAGGAGAAAAAGTGTTCTTTATCAATATATTAATATACAGTACTTTTTCCCCTACACCTACCTGTTTTACAGAATAGGATGCAATAAAAGTGATTTTTTCGATGTAAGGCAAAGATGAATGTTGTTGCCAGTATCATAAGCGATTCTTAGCTTTACATAGGTAAGGTAGTGGGGAAAAAGTATCTAATATTAATTATATAATATACCACACATTTTCCCCTATTACTAAAGAAATCGAACTTTATATGCATATAAAACTAATATTTCAGGGTGGCAGATTGGCTATCCTAGTTTTTAAAGATTAAAAGTTATATATATTATTTTCTAAATTGGAGAGTAATAGCATAAGAAATGCTTCTCTAAGACAAAATAAGACCGATATGGGAAGCATAATAAGTAAAGTGTATTACTAGCCAACTAAATACAAAAATAGCCGCAAGCGACTGTACGCCTAAAAACAGTCAAATGCGGCTTTTTTTGTTGAACTACTAAAATCTCCATAAGTACGGAGAATATAGCGGTTCGCAATTTTAAAAATGGGAGTTAATTTTCCCAATGGAAGTGTGGGAAAATGCAAATATAGTCTGTTTGGTTTGTCCAAAATTCAAGGAGTAGAATACTTGGCAAACAGACTGTTCTTGATTTTTATGAATACTCAAAGTTACTCATTATAAATGAAGTAAAAAAATAAACAATTCTCGTTTTTTGATATTACTACTTAGCATACCTTTATACAATAGTATAATACCCTGCTTTCTATTATAGTACATAGTAATACATGAGTACGCAATATAGTACAGGTACTTATATATAATACCCCCTACCTATAAAAACAGGAGCTTAAATATATATCAGCTTACTTCTCCTATGATTTACTGAATTGAAAGTTATGTGAGCGCGTGAAGAGTACCCTCTAACACCCCCTTAGGGTAGTTGGAGTAAAAGTGAAATATCTATTCTCCACGTAATCAATTTATAAATCATTTAAAATCTTATTCGTTATGAGAAATCTACAAATTATTGGCAATGTGCCACAGGTAAGAAGAGAAAGTAACTTTGGTGAATATGCAGAAGAAGCAACAATAATCGAAGAACAACCAAAAGTTAAAAAAGAGAATCCTCATTTCTTGGAAGCTAATACACTAGAGGTAACAATGCAACATTTAAAAGAAGATTGTATTACACCCGTATTTGCCAAAGACAATGAGCTTACAATTCCTCACCCTGCATTTATTGATACTGTTTATGACGCTGCAAATGCATTTTTCAGTGGTGAAAGCATTGATAAGCCCGATATTCGTGTAAGTCACATTATCAAGGGAAGAATCCCCGAAGCAATACACAAACCTGCAAATCAACTTCTTGAAAGTGACAAGACTATCTACTACGAAAGATGTGCTTTTATTATTCAGATTCCTACGATTTACGAAACGGTGAACGGAAATAAGCTAACTCTTACTATTGGTGGTGTGAGAGCTTATAATCACACAAATTTGTATAGTAAAAAGGGAGCAGAACGCTTTAAAGTATTTGCAGGCTTTACCTGTAAAGTATGCACAAATTTGTGTGTATCAACAGACGGTTTTCTTAGTTGCTTGGAAGTTACTAATACCAAAGATTTATATCGGGCAGTATTGGAAATGTTTCAGAGTTATCAACCTGCAAAACATCTACATTTGTTGCAAACACTTGGTAACTCATATCTCACAGAACATCAATTTTGCCAATTACTTGGGAGAATGAGACTTTATCAATCATTACCACAAGGTTATCAAAAAGATATTCCTAAAATGCTTATTACTGATTCGCAAATAAATACAGTTGCAAAAGCATATATCAATGATAAGAACTTTGGGAGCTTGGGGAATGATATTAGTATGTGGAAATTGTATAATCTATTGACAGGAGCAAATAAGAGCAGTTATATAGATTCATTCTTGGATAGAGCGGTAAATGCAACCGAAATAGCAACGGGAATAAATGCCGCTTTGCATGGAGACACTAAATATAAGTGGTTTATTGATTGATTAAACAGGGGAATATTCAGAAATGGGTATTCTCCTATTTTATTAATTGTATTGCAATGGATAAAAAGAAAGAAACTATGGTTAGAAAGATTGAATATCTGAAAGAAACAATTTGTCATTGTGAGAATAATCTCCAATATATAAAGAGGTTGCAAGCATTGAAATATTGGTTGCTGAAATTAGATGTCTTATTGGATAATTCCAATGATGAGATTTATAGAAAGTATTTCTATTCAGATAAGGGACATTCTTTCTTTGATAGAATCTGTTTATCAATAACAGACTATCAATATGGAAATAAACCGTTCAATTATTAATCTATTTAAAATAAAGAATCATGTTTTATTATAGGATACTTGTTTGGCTCTTTTGGGTGGTATTGTCTTTTATAACAGGTTGTGTTCCGTTAATCCTACTTATTCTTTTAGTTGGTTTATGGGATGTTGAGGAAGCGAATAAACGTCACTAACTACTTGTGTGTTCAAAACTGGAATGTGTTCAAATAAATCTGCAAAGGTGGTTTGAACACATTCTTTCATGTTATCAATTTAATCAAAGAATAAAATGAAAACAGCCGTAATATACGCTCGTGTTTCGTCAAGTAATGACAGACAGGACACGAGCAGACAAATAGAGGATTTAAAGAAATATGCTATTTCACAGGATATAGAAATAGTGAATATATTCCAGGAGCATATTTCAGGTGCAAAGAGAATTGAGGAAAGACGGATTTTAGGGGAATGCCTGGAATACTGTAAACGTGAATCTGTGAATATCCTACTTTTATCTGAATTGTCAAGGCTAGGAAGAAGTACATTACAGGTTCTTCGCTCTTTAGATATATTGCATGAATCGAAAGTATCGGTTTACATACAGAACTTAGGCTTATATACTTTGCAACCAAATGGGGAAGTTAATCCAATAGCGTCTATCATGGTGACAGTACTTGCAGAAATGGCAAATATCGAAAGAAGCAATATCCAATATCGTTTGAATAGTGGTAGAGCGAATTATATTGCTAAAGGTGGCAAACTTGGTAGAAAGACAGGTTCAACCAAAACGGATGATAAGAAGAAAGAAGAATACAAAGAAGTCATATCTTTACTAAAGAAAGGCTATTCAATTAGAAATATAGCTAAGCTACAAAGTATTGGTATTTCCACCGTTCAACGGATAAAAAATCAATTTATAAAGCCATAATCATAAAATATCGGTGGGGTGGAAAAATTCAGAGATTTAGTTTTTATATGGGTGGTCTTGAATTTTTCCACTACCATAAATTTATAAAGAAGGGATAGCTCTCAACTTTTAATAAACAATAGTTCTTGCTATTACAAACGCTTTTCGTAACTTTGTGGCAATTTCAGATACCTAATGTGTTGGGACTGAAAGGACATGTTAGTTAACGAAGAGCGTTTTAAATATTATCCTATCATGAAATCTGGACAATTTCACTTGCACGGGATAGTAGGCAAGAACGCTCACGTCAATGTTATATACCTATCTTGTTAAGGTAGTCTATATATCGTTTGGCGTGGGCTATTGTTTATTGTTGTGCAAGGGCAGTCCAGAGCCTCATGATGATAATATTCGATAGTTCCCACGCTTTTTTCATTGTGTAATGCTATCCATAGGGAACAGGATATATAAAACGATATAGGACTACGAATCAGACATTAAAAAACAACTTTTGCTACTATCTTTCAAGTAGCCAACTCATTTTTTGAGCAGCTCATACTACAAATTAAATTATTAATCAAAAAAGAAATAATGGCATATACTGTTAGGGATTTATCAAATGCCCAAAAGTTTGAATACAAAGGATATGAAGTTTTCATACATTGTATTGAAGATAGCTTTTGGAGTGGAGAAAGAACTTATAAAGCTGATATAGGTATTAGCGACCATACTTATTACAGAATAGCAGAAGATATACAAATAGCTCGCTATCAACAGCAGAGACAAAACTATTTTTCAACATTGATTCCAACGCCTTATAATCGTGGGTATAATGGAACTTATGACATAATGAAGAAACTGAAGGAACGTATATTGTTTAGTTCTTCTTTTAATGTTATTGTAAAACGTAAATTTACTATACTGAAAGATAATGAGCCTTATGTTAGAGATGCAATGGAGCAAATCAAAGCTATCATTGATAACAGATATGGCGACGTGAATGATAGATTTAGAAATATTCAGAATATGATTTGATATGACAAAGATTGGATGGATTATTATAGGAATACTTGTCTACTTTTTATTGGGATGGGTTTTAAAGGATATTGTCTTTTCTATTATCACAATTGACGGTGATACTACAATGGGGGATATTTTGAACTATGAGCAAATGGTTTACTCTGCTTTAACGGTTATTTATATCATTATAATGGATGTTGTACAAGGAGAAAAGAGTGGAGACTCGACATGTCCTATTATGTTGGTTATTGTAACATATTTGGGAGCAAGATTTCTACCTCTTTCAATGGGAAGTGTGATACTGTATAGCGTATTAAATATTGTGGCTATAATATGGGAAGCTTGTGAACTGAAAAGTATTAAATAAGAAAGTATAATGGAAGAGTTATTAATGGTGATATTAGCGGGAGCGGTAGGTGGTTTTATCTTTTCACTCATAGTTAAATCTGAAAACAAAAGGAAACATAACTGATAAAATAAAGAATTATGGGCGCAGTAATAGGAATTGTAATTTATGCAATAATAGCATATATAACTTGTCCACGTAAAGAAAATGGAAGTTTTGAAGAAGGAGCAGTAGCATTGTATATCATTGTTCCTGTTGTGATTTTGGCAATTTATCTTATATGTAATAATTGATTGTTTTTCGTAGAATTGAAAAATATATATGCGATTTACATACTACTATTAGTGCTATTACTATCTTGTACTAGTAGAAAGGATAGTAGTGTACAGGCTACTGCTGATAGCTTATCTATGTGTGATAATCATACTCCTTTAGAAGTATCAGAAGCTAAACATTTGCAATGGGTAGATTCAGTATTAGGAATAAAAGGAACAACATTGATTGATTATAAGAATGGGATATACCAATATAATGATACGAGGTTTTATTGGAATAGAGCTTTTGATTATTTCTTGGTATATCCCTCTAGCTTTACACATGGGAAAGAATCAGATTTAGGCGATGGTAATCATTTCGTAAATGAGGATAGTACAATCTGTTTGAATGTATATGCGACTTACTTCGATATTTTTAAAGATGATTATTCGCTTCGTGAATGGTTTGATATGATGATTGATTCAGAAATAGAGCAAGGCAATAGAATTATCAAGAAAGATATTGCAGGCCATAGCTATATCATTGAAGGCAATACTAAGGGTGGTAGATGTTTTTACAGTAAAGCTATTTGTAAAAAGTCTTATGAACGTAATATTATTGTAACAGTGAAGTTAGAGTATATGAGGTCTGTTAAAAAGCAAGCAGAAGAAATAATTAGTAACAATATTCATTTATATAATCCACTAAAAAAAGAATGAGGCTGCTGTATGTTTTTGTTGAAATTAATGGTAGAAATGTTATCTAAGTAAAGAAAAATATGGAAATCTATATTTAATAAAGGGAGATACATATTCTATCAAATTAGACATGAATGAAGAATAAAATTATCAAGATTGTTAAATGGTATCTAATAATACATTTGGCTGTGTCCAGTATCTTACTAATAGACTACGCTTTCTTTGTTAAAGAATCTACCAAGATTACATGGGAAGGTAGAGGTTATAATATAGCTAAAGTCATATTGCTAGGACCATTAAACATTATATACTTTAAATGAATTATTTGCAAGTATTGAGCAAAACAGCATTTGAATAATTCATTTGCTGTTTTAAATATAAACGGCAAACTTTTCTATTTATCTATAATATTTTTTTGTTATCAATTTTATATAAATGATAAAATAGGGCTAGTAATGCCAATAAACATAATAGACGAATAGTATATTTTGGAATTGAATGTATATTTGCAGGTATGTTTTAATGATATAATGTAATATAAAATAGATAATATTGTTTTTAGATAAATAGAAAGATATGAGGTATAGAGCTATTTCCGAATTAGTGGAAATCGGGGCTGCATATGAGGTAGCTATCGAAAACTTTCCGGATGATTTAGAACCAGATTCAGTTGAAGGTAGGAGAGAGATAATCTCTTCTGCCTTAAACTATTTAAAATAATGGGATAGTCCCATCACAACAAAATCTAAGTCTAATTCAAAATGAATTGATTAGATACGATAGAGATAACTACGAAGGTGTATTTGGCTTTGCTGAAAATGAAAAGGAAACTAGAGACTTAATAGAGCAGAATTGGGATATAGATGGTTTTATTGTTTATGTAAATTTGGAATGGAGTATACCTACAAATAAACTAGCTAAATATATAAAATCAGATATATTTCCGATAATTCATAATTTAGAAATAGAGGGAATACTTTGTTTTGAAGATTTTGATATTATTAGAAAAATGGAGAACTTGGTTTTTATCAATCTAAGGAATACCATAATATTTGATGCGAAGTCTAAACAATTTGGTTCGATTCCGGAGGCTGCATTTAAAAGTATGAATATAGTTTCTGTTGTACTGCCTGAATCTATTAGAATTATTGGAAGAGCGGCATTTGAATGTTGTAAAAAACTACAATCAATCAGTTTTCCTAAAACTGTAGATTCGATAGAAAGTTTTGCTTTTCATTGTACGGGCTTGGCTACTGTAACGATACCTGATACAGTGAGAACGATAGGGCATAGTGTTTTTGCAGATTCTCCAAATTTGATTTCTGCTGTAGTCGGTGATGGATTAGAGGATTTAGGAAAATTTGCGTTTAGTAAATGTGAAAACTTAAAATTCGTACAATTAGGGCAAAATCTAAAGGTCATTGATTATGGAGATTTTGAATGTTGTTCCAATATTTCTTTTATTGTACTACCTAATAAATTGTCAGCAATTGGAGATAATGCCTTTGCAAACTGTACTGGATTGTCATTTTTAGTATTTCCAAAAAGTTTAGAATATATTGGAAATTATAGTTTTGATGGTTGTTCAGGATTGGTAAATCTTTATGTTGGAGACAATATTAGTTATATTGGACATTGTGCTTTTGGGCATTGTGCTAATCTCGAAGAAGTAACTTTATCTGAAAATGTGGCTTCAATTCAACATAATGCATTTAAAGAAAGTCTAAATTTACGTACGATATATTGTAAAAGCAAGAATCCTCCTTCAGTTTTAGAAAAACATTGGCATGGAAGTAATAAACGAAGTATGAATCTATATGTGCCAAAAGGATTTAGTAATAGATATAAGATACAGGAAGAATGGCGTTTTTTTAATATATATGAGGAGGATATATGACTATAATTTATTTGAAATGTGAAGCTTGGATGTCGAAATTTACGATTGTAGAGAGTTGGATTAGAGATGATTTTGTTTGACTTTCATCAACTTTGTTAGTAGAAAAAAGTAGAATAGAAGGCAGCATTTGAAGAAATTCATTTGCTGTTTTTTATAGAATAGCAGTGTCGTGCAATTGTATTATTAATTTTTTCTATTAAAATTTGAAAGTAAAATAGTATCTTTGTATGTAGAAGTTACGAAAAGAGTGTAATTTATTGGAAATGAGCGTAGGTTAGTCGCTCATGATAGTAATAGGTTACGATTTAGTTAGTTATCTACTGCATTATCCTTCTGCGCG
>OBAA01000734.1_pt1 | contig 26824 bp, 19 predicted proteins | sample 1475961 | NCBI WGS metagenome assembly OBAA01 (sample SAMEA2579960, study PRJEB22360) | human gut metagenome | biome: human gut; feature: human-associated habitat; material: faeces | place: Denmark | collected 2008/2010 | reverse complement strand
CGATCGAGGTCTTCCCCGCGGGCGCGTGGTCCCTTCCCCCCTGCCGCCACTCGCTTTCCGAACAGATGCCCTTATGCCCGTGCGCACGGCAGTACTCCCCGTCATGGATATAGCCGCCCCGCAGCAGGTCGTCGACCTCGCAGTGCGCCACGACCGGCTTCCCCACCTGTGCAGCGCGGCGCATCGCCTCTTCCATCAGGCCGTCCGACTGCACGCCGCGGCCATCGTCCGAAAAGCCGACGACCTCGGGCGCCAGCGCCGCAAAATCGACCAGCCGGCCGCAGCCGCGCTGCCCTATCGTAATGCAGCCGTAGGGAACTACGCGCACGACGGCATCGCGGCGGATGATGTCGGTCTGCGCACGGAGCGTCTGCGGAGTGTCGGGCGCAGGGTTCAGGTTCGGCATCGAACATACCGTCGTATAGCCTCCGCGGGCCGCGGCCGCCGTACCCGTCGCAATGGTCTCCTTCTGCGAAAACCCCGGTTCGCGCAGGTGGACATGCACGTCGACAAGCCCCGGCACCACGTGGCGCCCTCCGAGGTCTACGACCCGGTCGGCAACGCCCCCGGCGGGCACGACACACCCCCCGTCGACGGCAAACTCCCCGGCCGCAAAACGACCGCCGTCATAAACTACGGCATTGGTATAAAGCGTTTTCATCTGCGTAAGCGTAAAAAAATAGGGCAACTGAAACAGTTACCCTAATAAAACAAAATCGCCGAAAACCGGAGGAAATACGTCGCCCGACCAATAGTCTTGCTGCCAGGAAGCCTGCGCCGACAATATGCTGGGTTTACAATTCATAGGTTCTCGGGATCACTATAATTGTGCACAAAGGTAGGGCTTTTTTGCCGGGCATGCAAAATTTAGCCGGAAAATTTTCAACAAATAATCCACACCACCCCCTGCCACCGGAAACGCCAACCGCCCCGTAACGGCTCTGTAATCCGGAATAAGCTTCCCTCCCCGGGTAGCGTTATCTGACGATAATCAGGTCGACGCCCGCCTCTTCGACGATGGTGACCATCTGTTCAGGAATCCCGTCGTCCGTGATGATCACGTCGATATCCTCCAACGCACAGATGCGTCCGAAGCCGCGCTGCCCGAATTTCGACGAGTCGGCCAGCACGATATTCTGCGACGAGGCCTTCATCATCTTGCGCGTGAGTTTCGCCTCGTCGAGCGTCGAGGTGGTGATGCCGTGTTCGAGGTCGATGCCGTCCACCCCGAAAAAGAGTTTCGAGCAGATGCAGTCGTCCAGCGACCGCGAGGCCTCCTCGCCCAGCACCGAAAGCGACTTCTTGTGCACCGTACCGCCCAGCTGCACGACATTGACATTCTCCGCCTCGTTGAGCAGCACACCCAGCCGCAGGAACGGCGTGACGATGTTCAGATGGTGCCACTGGCGCATCTTGATCTCCTCGGCGAAAGAATAGATCGTAGACCCCGATGCGATGATGATCGAATCGTTATCGTCCAACAACTCCACGGCGCGCTGCGCGATGAGGCGCTTGGCATCGCGGTTGATATTGTCCTTGACATGCACGTCGAGGTCGGCGACATGGGGATTGGCGGGACGGGCGCTGCCGTGTACCTTGTAAAGCAGCCCTTTGCTCTCCAGGATTTTCACATCCTTGCGGATCGTTACCTTCGTAACCCCCAGCTCGTTCGCCACGTCGGTGATGCGCACGAAACCATATTTGTTCAGTTTGTCGAGGATATATTTGTGTCGTTCGGCAATGCTCAGCATATCTCTCTGTCTTTTTAGCAGTTATTGGAGCAAATATAGTTATTTTTTCGCTTTTATCAAAAAAAGTGTCCGAAACCGCGCTCCGGTTCGGACACTCCCGGATCGCAAGACCCGTATCATCATCTAAAATAGGAACATACTGTTTAATTCCGTTCCGGTTCGGCATCGTAACCGTCGGCACGCGCCCCCCACATCATCAGGAAGACCAGCATACCGACGATGGCTACGCCGATAATACCGACATAAGCCCAGTTCCAACCGTAATGCTGCGCCACGAAGCCCAGCCCCACGCCCGAAACGACCGTGCTGGCATAACCGAACAGGCCGGTAAGCCCGTTGGCCGTCGCAGCGGCCTTTTTCGTGGCCTGGTTCGCGGCTGCGATGCCGATCAGCGCCTGCGGGCCGTAGATGCAGAACCCGGCGGCACACAGCGTGAGGAAAAGCAACCACACGGGAGCATCGGCGGGCAGCTGCCAGAACAGGAACACGAACAGCGCAGCGCCGGCCATACAGAACACGCAGGTACGGTGCGCACGGCCCCTGAGCCATTTGTCCGTAGCCCAGCCGGCGAACAACATGCCGACGATACCGGCGATTTCGAACATCGCCACGAGCCACCCGGCATGCGACATGCTGACACCCTTCGACTGGCTCAGCAGCGAAGGCCCCCAGTCGAGCACCGAGAAACGGACGATATATACGAAGAAATTGGCGAAGCCCAGGATCCAGATCAGCGGGTTCCTGAACACATGCTTCATCAGGAAAGCGCGGTGCTCGGCACTCTTCGTCTCCTTTTTCACCTCCTTCACCTCGGTGCCTTCCAGTTCGGGAAGCCCGACCGAAGAGGGCGTATCGCGCAGGAAGACGACCAATCCGATCGCCCCGGCGAATGCGATGGCCGAAGGCACCCAGAAACACCATTTCCAGGCCCCAACATGCGTCGCCGAAGCCATGACGCGCTCCATCCCGGCAGCATCGTCGGGCGCAACGCCCAGATTGGCGGCGATCGTCGCCACGGCGTCGGGGTCGGCCGTCATGTTCATGCCCACGGTACCCATGATGTAACCGCAGAGGATCACCACGAGGCCCGCACCGATCGAATGCGAGGTATTCCACACAGACATCTTGGTCGCCAGCTCCGTAGGCGGAATCCAGTGGGTCAGCAGACGCGCACAGGGAGGGAATCCCGTCCCCTGCAACATGCCGTTTATCACCCACATGATCCCCATGAAGAGGATCATCGTATTGGTGAACTGCGAACCGTCGTGCTGCCCCGTGATCCAGTAGGAGACATCCTCGCCGAATCCGAAGGCGAAGTTGGCCAGCGCACAGAGCGCGAGCCCGATGGCCATGTACCAGCGGGCGTTCATGCGGTCGGCCAGGATACCGTTCACGAAACGCGAAAGCCCGTAGACCACACCGTTCAGGGTCAGGAAAATACCCAGGCTGGTTTTCGAGATCCCCAGGTCGGCCTCCAGGCCGGGCATCGCCAGCGAGAAGTTTTTACGCACGAAGTAAAAGAGCGCATAACCCACCATCGTGGCGATGATGGTACGCGTCTGCCAATACTTGAAGCGTTTGGTTTGTTCAGGAGTCATTTCGGAATGAAAGTTTAGTAGTTTCAGTTTGCAAATATACTACTTTATTTCCCAAATTCCGCCTTTCCCGAAAAGTTTATCGAGCCATTGTTCCATCCAACCGCAACGGAAAGCGACGTCGATGACCGTGAAACGACTGCGCATGTAAGGTATTTTTTCGAAACTTGCCCGGAACCTGGCACGTGAGACGCCGATCTGCTCGGGTTCGTAGGGCGCACCGACCAGCTCGAGGCGGCGGCGGACTTCCCCGAACGGGATGATCTGCCGGCGGATACGCACGCTCAGCTCGGGCCATGCTTTCTTCAGGCGCTGCAACTGCCTGCACAACCCCTCCTTATCGACGTATTTACCCTTGGTCTCCACCAACCCGCGGGCCACGAATTCGGGGTCGTTATCGAAGATCCGGCGAATGTCCGCCTCGGTCTCCTCCCATGATTTCCAGGCTGCGACGCACTTTTCGACGTCGAGTTCCCCGACCGGAGCTTCGAGCAGCATTTCGAGGAATGCCGTCGACGCAAGCGTACCTATGCCCACCTTGAACCCGTGCGAAACGGATGCCCCGTTGTATTTGAGGTGTTCCATGTCCCACAGGTGGCTGAACTGGTGTTCGGCTCCCGACGCGGGTCGGCTCGACTGGGTTGCCTGCATCGCAAAACCGCTCAGCAGCAACCCTTCGGCCAGCTGTTCCACTTTGACGACATTCCCCGCATGTACGCCCGCCGGGTCGCAGAGCGCCTCTTTCAGGCCGTCCTGCACCACCGAGAATGCGAAGTCGTCCATCAACTCCGACCCCACGGCGTCGGCCAGCATCCAGTCGGCACCGGCCGGGATCTTGGCAATCAGGTCGGCATAGCCCGAGGCGGAGAGCTTCGCAGGCGCAGCCGCAGCGATGTTCGGGTCGAGCACCATCCCCAGCGGCGCCGGGCAATCGAAAGTCTGCTTGTTGCCGTCCTTGGTGATCGAAGCCCCGTAGGCCGTATAACCGTCCATCGAAGCGGCCGTACCCACGACCATGTAACGGCGTCCGTTATGGCTGGAACAGAGTTTCGTCAGGTCGTTGATCACCCCCGAACCGACGGCTACGGGCACGGCATCGGTCTCGGCAAGCACGGTATCCAGCTCCCCGACATACGCCCATTCGGCATAGAGCTTCGGGTCGGTAAAGACATATGGTTCATCCTGCGCGACACCCGCTCCGGCCAGTATCTTATGCACGTCATCGCCGGCCACGCGCCATGTATTGGCATCGGCCACAACAAGCGCCCGCTTATCCGGGAAAAGTTTTCTGAACATTTCCGCAACCTGCGGAAGGGTATCGGTTCCGATCACCAACGCCTTGGTGTCGGTCGTGCGCGACAGGGCACTTTCTACTTTATTCATAGTACGAAATTAATTTATTACCATCCGGAAAAGGGGATAAGCCATCCTAAAGCAAAATAAAGACGCAAGAATTTTCCCTTTCATGCCTCAAAGTTAACATATTTTACTTTATTATGCAATATAAGAAAACAAAATACCAACAAATAGCTATCTTTTTCTTTTCTTTTTAATCTCCAATGTCGATAAAAACCAGGGACTGCAGACACCCGCAGCCCCCGGTTCACCATATCCACCAAAACTAATTAACCTTCTTAACTTTCAGATTATCCAGCCACATACGATGGTTTTCACCATCTTTATCAAGAGCCGAATAGATTTTAATGCGCGTATCGGCCGTAACGCCGGTGATCTTCACTTTGTGATTCGTATAGCGGTACGTATCCTTCAGTCCCTCCTCGATCATTTTATCCACAAGCACGTTACGTAAAGTCACCGTGGCACCGCCGTCACTGATAACAGCATCGGTCGAGGTCTCGCCCGTTACGCTCACGATCGTCGCTCCGGTCACCGTCACCCCGAAATACTCGGTAATATCGGTGTTCGAGGGCGCCATCATATCCCCCTTCGTACTGGGCTCATAATAGGGGCACGCATCGAATTCCAGCTCGATCTCCGTAGCACCGGACAACGAGGAAAGTTTCGGCAAAGTCAGCCATGCGGGATTCTTGCCGCCACCGAATTTCATATATCCGGCGGCAAGCCCGACATTGGAACTGTTAGCCTTCCAATCCGCACGATCCCACTCGGGCAGGTATGCACTGAAATAAGAGTCATTATCCTTCACGCCCTGGCAATAGATGGAGTTCGCATCGCCCGTCGTAATCAATATCTTATCCGGATCGGAAAAATCGGTCGTGCTGCCCAGGCTGAAGCCGTAGGCACCATAGAAGGGCTGACCGCCTCCGGGAAGATTCTCGAAGTCCTTATAGAGGAGGTATCCGGACTTGTCGGGAGCCGCGTCGGTCGTAACGGAAGCCGAAGCCCACTCGGAATCGAGAAGCGCCTCCTTATTCGCCGTCGACTTGCGGCGGAGCTCCAGTGTATAGGTCGCCCCGGGCGTCAGCCCGCCCCACACGAGCCGGTAATATTTATACTTCGTAAAATTGAATTTCGAGAAGTTCTCGATCGACCGGATCACATTCCCGCCGGCATCCTTCACCCGGAAATCATAGGTATCGGTCGACCCTACGGGCTGCTGCTCCAACGCTGCGGCGGACAGCTCCCACTCCAGCACGGCAAGGCCGTGTGTCTTCGCGTAAATCCGCGCAGAGGGAGCAATCATAGGCACAGGATCGGTGGTCACGAACTGAACCGCCACCACGTCCGAATCGAATTCATTCGCCACGGAGCCGTCGCCGACAAGCGCCTGAACCAAAACCGCATAATCCGTACCGGCCTTGAGCCCGGCAGCCGTATAGCTGGTGGCGCCAACGATCGTCGAGGCAACCTCCTGCCCATCGGACGTCGTTTTGACCACGACCCGGTAATTGGCGGCGCCGCTCACTTCGGCCCAGCTGATCTTGGCCCCCGAGGAGGTCACGTCGGCAGCCGCCAATTCTGTTGGCGTCGCTAATTTTTCAGCCGCAAAGCCCAAAGTCCCCACGACCTTCTGCGTCGGGTCGGAATTGAATTCCGCATTCCCGGCGTAAAGCGCCCTGACGGTAAAGATATAAAGGCCGGGTTCCAGATCGGCGAACTCGCAGTTCGAATCCTCCGTCTCGACGGTTTTCCTGAAGTCGGGACGCGTTTGCTGCGCCACGGAAGCTTCATAGGAGGTCGCCCCCTTCACGCCTTCCCACGCAAATGCGACGGAAGTCTTGGCGGGCGTATAGGTAATCTTTTCAAGCTCGGGGGCCGGCAGTTTCTCGGTCACCTCCGTCTTGTCGGCAGCCATAACGACGATATTGTCGATATTGATACGGTACCCCTTTTCGTTATAGGTCTGCGCCTCGATCTTGATGCGCGTCTTGTTGGTAGCGTCCTGAACGGTAAAGGTCAGCGTCTTCCATTTGCGGCCGGCAGCCGAAGTCTGTGCCGGGAGCACGGTATTGTTCACTTCGCCGTTGGTTACGACTCCGGCACCCTCGGCAGAAACGATGTAGGTACCCGTTTCGTTATCGAAACGCAGGAAGTCGATCGAAACCGACACGGTCTCGGGTGCCGCCGAAAGGCTTTCGAGCTCCGGCGTCATGATCCAGCCGCCATTGGCCGTAACCCCCAGCTTCACATAACCCGGGTGCTCATATACACGCAAGCCCGACCACTTTTCAACGCCGCGGTTGATGCGGTAGGTCTCGCCCATCGTGTTGAAAACGTCGCTCGTACCGTCGGATCCCGCCGAAATCACATCGGGTTCCGCAGGCTCCGTGCCATCGAACTCCTTGCCGGCGCCGTCCTTTCCGTTCGGGCCGGGGCCCTTCTTGTTGTTCGGGTAATCGCCGCCCCATTTGAACAGGTCGAAGCCCATGCCGAACACTTCGTTCGACGAACTTACGTTCCCCGAAACATCGCCCTGGAATTTCACGACCCCGTCGAGTTTGAAAGTCACATGGCACACCACCTCACCCAGCGTCACGGGCACACCGGTGATAGGCACCGAAATCGTACCGCTACCTTCGTGCTCGATCACAGACTGATAGGGGCTGCTGATGCCGAGCCCCTCGGCGGCAAGGCCGTCGAGCGTGGCTTCGATTTCCACCATCTCTTCGCCGAAAGCCTTGTCATAGGCGATTTCGAGCATTGCGGCGGATTCCGTATTGGACTTGAGCGTCCCCGAAATCACGGGGTCGTTCACCGAGAAATGACCGTCGGCCTGTGCGACCTCGATCTTGATCTCCTCACCGTTGGCCGGTTTCAGATAAATGTATCCCGTACGTTTGTCGCCGGGATTACGCTCGGCCGTAACGGTCACCCACTGGTAATCGCGTCCGTTACCGACACCATTGTCCGGAGAGACGGAGAACCAGTTGTTCACCGGAGCCCCGCTTCCGTCCGTACACTCGACACGCGCCGACCACGAACCGGCATAGCGTACCGAGATCTGGGTCGTGGCGCCTGAATTGTACGTCAGCTCGACGGCATCGGTATCCCGTTTGAGCGGAGCCACATCCGGATCGTCGGAGCAAGCCGCCAGACAGAGGGCCGACACGAAGAGCATCGTCTTTATCCAATTTTTCATAAGTTTCATAACATTTTGATTAGAGTAATAACTATTACCGAAAATAGCAAAGCGGATACGCCTCGGGGCGCGTCCTTACTCTCAAGAGATATGTCGGAACAACTTGCAGGACAAACATAAGCACATTTTTTCTTTTTTGCAAATTTTCACACCTTAAAAACACTATTGCAACACAAATTGTTTCCTTTAGTGATTATTTAAATAGTTTTTAACACGCATGAAACATCAATAAACGAGCTTTGCCACACAAAAGACAATAATAAGGCAACACGAATCAAGACTAACAAAATACAAACACTAATAATTGATTTTAAGGTATTTACAATATATAAATATAAAAACACCCCAAACCTACATAATTTTTACTATTCTTTTTGCAAAGTTTTCAAACCAAATAGTTGCATGAAAGAAAATAAAAACATATATTTGAAAGCAAAATTAGAAGAACCTTATTTATTAAATAATTAAAACACACAAACCTGACACACGCGAAAACCTAACTACTTTTTTTCACACTCTCCAGCAGAAGTTATATCGGGAATGACTTGCAACCAGCCGAAATCCCCGGAAAAACCCGGCCTTATATAATAATAGGTATGGGATCCGGCAACGAACCGATTGATAACTTAAACTGATGTAAAATGAAACAATGTTACACGCTGACCGGACTTGACGTACTGGGCAAAATACGCTCGTACATCAGGCTCCTGACGGTTATTCTTTTATATGTGACATTTGCGCTCCCGGCCTCGGCACAAGGGGGGGGAAGGCCGTCTCGGGTATCGTTAAAGACGACACGGGAAATCCACTCATAGGTGTCACCGTCACCGTCCCCGGTACCACGAAAGGCACGACTACCGATGCCAACGGTACATACACGATCAATGCTGACAATTCAGAGAGCCTGAATTTCAGCTATGTGGGCTACAAACCCCAGACAATCCACGTCAACAACCAATCCACCATCGACGTCACCATGAGCGAAGACAACACCAGCCTCGAAGAGGTCGTCGTCGTCGGCTACGGCGTACAGAAGCGCCGCGACATCGTAGGTGCCGTCGAAACCCTTTCGACAAAGGGCCTCGAAGAGCGCATGGGTTCGTCGATGAGCATTTCGCGCTCGTTGCAGGGCGCCATCCCCGGCCTTACGATGACCTTTTCCGACGGTAAGCCCAACCGCGGCGCGACGGTGCGCATCCGCGGCGCGGAGAACTCGATCGGTTCGGGCGGTTCGGCCCTGGTGATGGTCGACGGCGTCGAAACCGACATGTCGACCGTAAACCCGGACGACATCGAGTCGATCACGGTGCTCAAGGACGCCTCGTCGACCGCCGTATACGGTGCCCGCGGTACCTTCGGCGTGATCCTCCTTACCACCAAGAAGCCGCAGAAAGGCAGTGCCAAGGTGACTTACAACGGTACCTTCACCTTCTACAAGCGCGCCACCAAGCCCCAGATGGTCACCAACGGCTACGATTATACCACCTCGTTCCTGGAATCCTATGTCAACGCATTCGGCAAGGATCCCTCGAACATCAACAACGTATTCAAATTCTCGCGCACCTGGTACAACGAACTGGCACGCCGCAACAGCGACCCCTCGTATGAGAAATGGCGCGTCAACAACCGCAACGTCTACGAATACTTCGGCAACACCAACTGGTACGACGTATTCTACAAGGACTATACGACCGGACACCAGCACAACATCAGCGTGACAGGAGGCGGTGACGTGGCATCGTACTACGTCTCGGGCCGTATGTTCGAGCAGGACGGCATCTACAACGCCGGCGACGAGAAATACCAGCAGTTCAACGTCAAAGCCAAAGGCATCGTCAACGTAAAGCCGTGGCTGCGCGTGGAGAACACCACCGACTTCATGTACCGCTATTCGCACCAGCCGACGAGCCACACGGGCATCTCCACAACGCCGATGACGGTATCGCGCATGCTCAACCACCAGGCTTACCCCGTAGCTCTGGTCACCAATCCCGACGGCACGTGGACGGAAGCGGCCGTATACACGGGCTGGGCAGGCTTCGTCGAGGGCAACTCGTGGCGTAAAGACCGCAAGTTCGACATGAACAACCGCACGGCGGTCACGATCGACCTGTTGAAGGACGTGCTGGTCGCCGCCGCCGACGTGAGCTTCTATTTCAACCAGACCGACCGCCGGCAGGCCGTGAACAGCTACACCTACTACACGGGGCCCGACAGTTCGGGCGAACGCCCCTCGGGCTCGCTCTACGAAGAGCGCTCCTACAACCGCCAGAAAGTCGCTTCGAGCGCCACGCTGACCTACACGCCCCGCTTGGGCGACACCCACTCGCTAAGTATCATGGGCGGTTGGAACATCGAAGATTATACCTACAAGAGCAACCTGATGAGCCGCGAGGGCATCATCATCCCCGGCAAGCCCAACTTCAGCCTGCTGGAAGGCGAAGCGATGACCCTGAAGGACAACGGCAGCTACGACTGGGGACTGGTCGGCGCATTCTACCGCGTAAGCTACTCGTACAAAGGAAAATACCTGCTCGAAGCCAGCGGCCGTTACGACGGTAACTCCAAGTTCCCGTCCAACCAGCGTTGGGGATTCTTCCCCTCGGGTTCGGTGGGATGGCGCATCTCGGAAGAGAACTTCATGAAAAACGCCAACTGGCTCGACAACCTGAAGATCCGCGCATCGGTCGGTTCAGCGGGCAACGGCCTCATCAGCGATGCCTACGCCTACCTCTCCACGATGTCGATCGCACAGTCGAGCCTGCTGAACAACGGTTCGGTGTTCAACTACACGCAGGCACCCTCCCCGATTCCCAAGAGCCTGACATGGGAAAAGGCCACGACCTATGACCTCGGCCTGGATTTCGAGGCATTCAACGGCCGCCTGAACTTCTCGGCCGACATCTACCGCAAGAAGACAACCGACATGTATGTGGTGGGCGAAGAGCTGCCTGCCGTATTCGGCAACAGCGCCCCCAAGGGCAACTACGCCGACATGCGCACCGATGGCTGGGAGGCCAGCCTCTCGTGGCGCGACAGCCACAAGGTTGCGGGCAAGACCCTGAGCTACAATATTAAAGTCGCCGTATGGGACAACACCAGCAAGATCACCCGCTATACGGCCAAAACAGGCACGCTCCCGACCAACTACTCGATCAACTATTACGAGGGGATGACCCTCGGCGAAATGTGGGGCTACAAGTGCGACGGGCTGTTCCAGAGCGACGAAGAGGCGCAGACATGGGCCAACTATTCGAAGTTCACCAACCGTTCGGCGACCTGGCAGGCCGGCGACCCGCGCTACCTCGACCTGAACGGCGACGGATACGTCAACAACGGCAACAACACGATCTACGACCACGGCGACCTGGTGAAGATCGGCAACACTACGCCCCGCTACAGTTACAGCATCCAGGGCGGCGTGCGCTGGAACGGCATCGGCATCAGCATGATGTGGCAGGGCGTCGGCAAACGCGACTGGTATCCGGCCAAGGAATCGGGTTATTTCTGGGGACAGTACGGCCGCCCGTACAGCATGGCACTCCCGTGGCATAACAGCGACCGCTGGTCGCCCACCAACCGCGGCGCCTACTGGCCGCGCCTGGTCGGCTACTCGGCCAGCGACTCGGGCCTGATCCTCGCGCAGCCCAACACGCGCTACGTGCAGGACGCTTCGTACATCCGCCTGAAGAACCTCACCATCGACTACAACTTCCCCAAGGAGCTGGTCAACAAGATCGGCCTCCAGGCACTCAAGATCTATGTGTCGGGCGAGAACCTCCTGACCTTCTCACCGCTCAAGAAGTACGCGAAAAACTACGACCCGGAAGGTATCTACGCCGGCGATGCGGACTACGGAACCAACAAGTTCGGTAGCGACAACTTCGGCGACGGCGACGGTTATCCCGTCATGAAATCGTACACGATCGGTTTGAGCATAACTTTCTAAATTACGGACGACAATGAAAAAGATAACATATATTTTACTTTCGGCCTGTTTCCTGCTCACGTCCTGCGAGGATTTCCTTAACAGGGATCCCGACGCCAAGGTCGGATCCGGGGATTACTTCACGGACGAAGGCTCTCTGCTGACCTATATCAACGGGTTCATCCAGAAATACACCCCCAGCGCAGCAGACCTGGGTTACGGCGACGGATACTCGGACATCATGGCTACCGAAAAGTCGTTCACGTTCCTGACCAACGCTTCGTGGACACCCGACCTGCAGAGCGGCTGGTCGATCAGTAACTGGACACCGATCTACAACATCAACTATTTCCTGGTGCACATGCGCGAGGCGAAGGGGCTCTCCGAAGCTACCTACAACCACTACGAAGGCACAGCCCGTTTCTGGCGCGCATGGCAGTATTTCGAGAAGGTCAAGACCTTCGGTGCCGTACCCTGGTACGACGAACCGATCGACCCCGAAGACATGGTGGCGCTCTACAAACCGCGCGACAGCCGTGAATACGTCATGGAGCGCGTGCTCGAAGACCTGAACTTCGCCTGCGAGCACTGCTACACGTCGTCGGACTGGATCAACTGCGCCCGCATCAACCGGTACATCGCCCTGGCTTACAAGGCCCGCGTGTGCCTGTTCGAAGGTACCTACCGCAAATACCATTCGGTAGACCCGTCGACGGGCAAGGCATGGGAAGACAAGCAGGCTTCGGCGAAATTCCTGCGCGAATGCGCCGAGGCCTGCGAGGAACTGATGGCAGCCGGCGTATACAGCATCGTGAACAACCCTGCCAAGGTCAAGACCCAGTACCGGGAGCTCTTCACACAGGAGGCCGTCAACACGACCGAAGTGATCTGGGCTCGCCAGATGAGCGTCGGCATGACCACGTTCCACGACCTTACGTGGCGTTACACGTCGGGCAGCTACGGACAGCGCTGGTCGCTCGACCAGGATTTCGTGAAGACCTACCTCAACCTGGACGGCTCGCGCCACACGACCACCGGCGAGGAGTTCACAACCGAAATCGAAAACCGCGACTACCGGCTCTCGCAGAGCATCATCACGCCGGGCTACACGAAGCTGGTGGGCGGCATCTCGACCGCAACACCCCCCGATTTCACGGTGACGCTGACCGGCTACCAGGTCATCAAGTTCAACATCGACGACAAGGCATACGAGTCGGCATCGGTTTCCTACAACTCGCTGCCCATCATGCGTTACGCCGAGGTGCTGCTCAACTACGCCGAGGCGAAGGCCGAACTGGGCGAATTCAGCGACGACATTTGGAACAAGACCATCAAGCCGCTGCGTGAGCGCGCAGGCGTCGACGGCAAGCGCCCGACATCGGCAGACCCCTATCTGCAACAGTACTATGGGCTGAGCGACAGCGACCTGCTCGAAATCCGCCGCGAGCGTGCCATCGAGTTGCTGCTGGAAGGGTTCCGTTACGACGACCTGATGCGCTGGCATGCGGGCGAACTGCTGAACAAGCAGTGGTACGGCATCTACATCCCGGCCATGGACACTTCCTACGACCTCAACGGCGACGGCATCAACGACGTCTGCGTGACTTCGGGCGAAGCCGGCAACGAACCCGGTGTAACGTACATCATACTCGACAACAGCAAATACTCGCTGGAGAACGGCACGACCGGACGCCTGCTCTATACCGTGGGCCGCAACTTCGAGGAAAAGCGCTACCTGCGCCCCATCCCCAAGACGGCACTGAACATCAACCCCGACCTGGGACAAAACTATTACTGGAGATAAACAGGGAGGAAACGTGCCCCGGAGCGATATTTTCCCGGGGCGCGCATCCCGACACAAACCTTAATTCAGCATACAATGAAACGATACATATTTATCATCGCCGCGCTCACTGCCCTGATCTTTTCCGGGTGTTCGAACGACGACGACCGCCCGGTAAAGACCCCCATAGATCCGCTGACCGACATCTACGGCGTGGTGACCGACAACCAGGGGAACAGACTGCAGGGAATCGTCGTAAGCGACGGATACACCTGCACAGCCACCGACGAGAACGGCGTATACCAGCTTACGGCCGGGGAATTCTCCTATCATGTGTACCTTTCGATCCCCGCGGCATACGAGGTACCCGTGTCCGAAGGGCTGCCCTGCTTCTGGCAGAAACTGACCGAAGGGCGCAAGCGCTACGACTTCACGCTGACCCCGCTGGCCGGAGGTGCCGAAAACGAGTTCAACCTCTTCTGCGTGGCCGACCCCCAGTGCCAGAACACGACCAACATCGCACGTTTCAACAACGAGACGGTGCCCGACATCGCCGCACAGGTCGCAGCCTCGGCGCTGCCCTCGTACGGCATCACGCTGGGCGACATAGGGTGGAACACCGAGAATACGGACTACACGAACGATGTATTCCCGCTGATGAAAAAGGCCATGCAGATGGACAAGGTCGGGCTGCCGCTCTTCCAGGTGATGGGCAACCACGATAACAAGGTGATCGCCGTCAGCAAGGATAACTACACCGTCGCACACGACATCGCCGCACAGCGGAATTTCGAATACATCTTCGGCCCCGTAAACTATTCGTTCGACCGCGGCAACGTGCACATCGTCGCCATGGACAACATCATTTTCCCGAGCCACAAGGATTATTCGCTCGGATTCCGCGACGACCAGGTCGAATGGCTCCGACAGGATCTGAGTTATGTTTCGAAAGACAAAATGGTGATCCTCTGCGTACACATCCCCATGCGCGCCAGCGGCAACCAGAACGTACAGGCGGTACTCGACCTGCCCAAGCCGTTCGCCGAAGTGCACATCATGTCGGGGCACACGCACTACGCCGAGAACAACACCTACGACAACCACTACGAACACGTGCACGGCGCGGCCTGCGGCGCATGGTGGCATTCGACGATCAATACCGACGGCACGCCCAACGGGTATGCGATCTACAAGGTCAAGGGTGCGACGATCGACAACTGGGTTTACAAGGCCACCGGGTTCGACCCCGATTTCCAGATACGCCTCTACCGCGGCAGCGACATCTTCATGGAAGGGTATACGCCTTCGTATCAGTTCTACTACAAGGGCGATGACCAGATCGTGGCCAATATCTGGAACGCCGACAAGGACTGGAAGATCGAAGTCTATGAAAACGGCACCAAGACCGGGGAAATGAAGCCCTACGAGAGCAATGCGACCAAACGCGACGCATGGGCTTCGGGATACCACTGCGGTGTACAGGGACGCGATCCCAGCAACTACGACCGTACGAACACGAGCCACTTGTATTACTACACGCTTCAGTCACCGACAGCATCGGTCGAAGTGCGCGCCACGGATCGGTTCGGCACAACCTTCACCCAAACGAAATTCACCACGGGCCTTGCCGAGGATTTCCCGGTCGGCGAGTAGGTTATTACGGAAAAATTCGTAACTTTGTGAATTGCGATTCAAAAGCAGAAACGAAATGAAACGACTGATCTCGATACTCGTCGCCCTGTCGGCCTGGGGCATTGCCTGCGCACAGCCCTCGGTACGCATTGCCCACGGGCCCTACCTGCAACAGGTCACCGACGACGGTTTCACCGTCGTGTGGACGACGACCATCAATGCCGCATCGTGGGTCGAAGTCGCTCCTGACGACGGATCGCATTTCTACGCCGCCGAGCGGCCGAAATATTACGATTCGCACATCGGCAAACGCCGCATAGGCCGCCTGCACCGCGTACGCGTGGAAGGGCTGGCTCCGGGGACGACCTACCGTTACCGCATCATGCAGCAGGGCGTGCTCTGCGACGAAGGCAACAAGCGGGTAGTCCTGGGCGAAGGTTACGGGAGCGACATCCTCAAACACAAGCCCTATACGGCCACTACGCTCGACGAAAAGAAGGATCAAACCGAATTCTGGGTCGTGAACGACATTCACGCCCAAGATTCGATCTTCCGGTTGCTGCTGGAAGGTGCCGAAAAGGCCAAACCCGATTTCGTCTGCTTCAACGGCGACATGCTCACTTCGATGGAGTCGGAGAAGCAACTTTTCGAGGGGTATCTCAATTCGGCCGCCGAATTGCTGACGCCCGCGGGAATCCCGATCTTCGCCACGCGCGGCAACCACGAGAACCGCGGCTCTTTCTCCCCGAGTTTCCTCGACTACTTCCCGACCTCCACGGGCGAGGTATACTACACGTTCCGGCAGGGGCCGGCCTATTTCGTCGTGCTGGACTGCGGCGAGGACAAACCCGACAGCGACATCCGCTATTACGGGTTGTCGACCACCGACGCCTACCGCGAACAGGAAGCCCGCTGGCTGAAGGGCGTGGTCGAAAGCGAGGAATACCGCGCGGCACCCCTGCACATCGTCGTGCTGCACATGATCCCGGGCGGGAAAAGCAGCTGGCACGGCGAACAGGAGATCCGCAGATTGTTCGTACCGATCCTCAACGAAGCTTCGGTCGACATCATGCTATGCGGGCACTACCACCGCTACCAGTGGATAGACGACGGGAGCCGGGGCACGAACTTCCCGATCCTCGTAAATTCGAACCGGGACAAGCTCGTGGTGAAGGCCGACCGCAGGGGAATCGACATTGACGTCGTGAACACGGGCGGCGAGGTCATCAAACGCCACCGGATCGACAAGTAACCGCCTGAAAGGAAACAGAACAGGGACAAAGGCGCTTCCGAGCGCCTTTGCTCTTGGAACAAACCGCAGAGAACCAACAAAACACACTATGAAAACATCCAGACTACTGACCGCCTTCGCCTCCGCCGCCCTGCTGCTCGGATGCGCCCCGGGCGGGCAAAAGGCCCAAGGGCCCTACTACATCGACATCAAAGACCGCGCACAGCTGCACGAGTGGTTCCGCTACTCGCCCGAGCGGCCGGTCGTCATCAGCGGCCACCGCGGCGGCATGGTGACGGGATTCCCCGAAAACTGCATCGAGTCGTTCGAGAAGACGCTCACGATGATGCCCTCGTTCTTCGAGATCGACCCGCGCATGACCAAAGACAGCGTGATCGTGCTGATGCACGACGCCACGATCGACCGTACCACGACCGGCACGGGCAAGGTTTCGGACTACACCTACGCAGAGTTGCAGCAGTTCTTCCTCAAGGATCGCGAAGGCAACGTCACGACCTACAAGATCCCCACCCTCGAGGAGTGCATCACCTGGAGCCAGGGCAAGACGATCCTCAACCTCGACATCAAGGACGTCCCGCTCGAAGTGATGTCGCAATTCATCAACCGCCTGGCACCGGCCAACGTGATGTATACCGTGCGCAACGCCAAACAGGCGCGCACGTACCTCGACCGCGACCCGCAGGCGATGTTCTCGTGCTGGTGCAAGAACATGAAGGAATTCAACGAATACGTCGGGGAGCGGATTCCCTGGTCGCAGGTGATGGCCTACGTCGGCACGATGATGCTGCCCGACCAGCAGGAGCTTTACGACAACCTGCACCGCAACGGCGTGATGTGCATGATCTCGCTCGCCCCGACGCACGACCGCAGGGCCACCGACGCGCAGAAGATACAGGGCTATGAACTCGAAATCCCGACGGGTTGCGACGTCATCGAAACCGACTACCCCTACTTATTCCAGAACCTCAATCTCAACCGCAAGTAAACAAATGGCTGCATTCGAAAAATACCGCTCGGTCTACACGCACGACGAACTGATGGAACACCTGCGCCGCATCCGGCACGTGGCGCTCGACATGGACGGCACGATCTACATGGGCATGTCGCTCTTTCCCTACACCAAGCCGTTCCTCGCGGGGCTCAAGGAGATGGGCATCGGCTATTCGTTCCTGACCAACAATCCGTCGAAGTCGATCGCCGACTACCTGCACAAGCTCGACGTGCTGGGCATACACGCCACACGCGAGGAAATGTACACCACCGCCCTTGCGACGATCGACTACATCAGGGAGCATTACCCTGCGGCCAAACGGCTTTTCCTGCTCGGCACGCCGAGCATGATCTCGGAATTCGAGGCAGCAGGTTTCGAATCGGCCGCGGATTCGGCGGACGACGTGCCGGACGTGGTGGTCGCGGCGTTCGACATGACGCTGCAGTATGACCGCCTGTGCCGCGCCGCATGGTGGGTGTCGCAGGGCGTGCCCTACATCGCTACCAACCCCGACCGGGTATGCCCCACCGACCAGCCGACGGTACTGGTCGACTGCGGTTCCATTTGCGCTTGCATCGAACATGCCACGGGACGGCGGCCCGACATCACGCTCGGCAAACCCGATCCCAACATGCTCTCGGGCATACTCTCGCGCCACGGCCTGCAACCCGACCAGATCGCGATGGTCGGCGACCGCATCTACACCGACGTGGCGATGGCGCACAATGCCAAGGCCATGGGCGTGCTGGTGCTCTCGGGCGAAACGACGCTCGACGTGGCGGACAAGGCCGACCCGCAGCCGCACATCACGGCCGACAGCATCGAAGTGCTGGGCGCGCTGATCCGCGAAGCGCACGGCAAATAACCGGACGCGGCATGCCGTCCGGCAGACCGGCAGCACCGCACCGCCGCACCGGCATATCAGCGCTTGGGCGCACAAATGCCTATCGGAAACAGCACTCCGAATAGGCGGAGGTTATACTCCTATCAGAAAAACCGGGCTCCGAAAGGGCCCGGTTTTTTACGGTGTTCACCGGAAAAGCACTATCTTTGCACAAGATAAATTGCACCCGGGCATTTGAGAGCAAGCTCCCTTCCCGCCCGTTTGCACCATCATCGCGGCGATAGAGCCAGATAAACGAACGGTAAACCCTATGGAACACAATATCCTCATACCCCTGCTGCTGACGCTGGGCGCCGGACTGGCCACCGGCATCGGCAGCGCCATCGCTTTCTTTTGCTTCTCCTCGACTTTCTTTGCCCGCCGCACCAACAAGCGGCTGCTGTCGTTCTCGCTGGGCCTGTCGGGCGGCGTGATGATCTACGTATCGTTCGTCGAGCTGTTCCAGCAGGCGCACACCACCCTCTCGGACGAATGGGGTGCACAGACGGGGATCATCGTCACCGTCGCCAGCTTCTTCGCCGGGATACTGCTCATCGGCATCATCGACCGGCTCGTCCCCTCGTTCGAAAACCCCCACGAGGCACACATGGTCGAGGAGATGGACACGCAGCCCCGCAACCCGAAGCTCATGCGCATGGGCGTAATGACCGCACTGGCAATCGGCATACACAATTTTCCGGAAGGTATCGCCACGTTTACCTCGGCCGTGGACAACATGGCCCTGGGCATTGCCATCGCCGTGGCGATCGCCATCCATAACATCCCCGAAGGCATTGCCGTCTCGATCCCGATTTATTACGCCACGGGCGACCGCAAAAAGGCCTTCAAACTCTCGTTGTTGTCGGGGCTCGCGGAGCCTGTCGGGGCGGTGCTGGCCTATTTGGTGCTGATGCCCCTCATGACGCCGACACTGATGGGCTGCATCCTCGCGGGCGTAGCGGGAATCATGGTATTCATTTCAATCGACGAACTGTTGCCTGCGGCCCGCGAATACGGCGAAGCGCACATCTCGATCTACGGCGTGGTGGCCGGCATGGCACTGATGGCCGTAAGTCTCATCATACTCGGATAAAACAATGGACATCCTGTTACTACTCGTCGGCCTGGGGCTGATCCTCGGCGGCGCAAATTTCCTGACGGACGGCTCTGCGGCGGTAGCCCAGCGTTTCCGTGTCCCGGAATTCATCATCGGCCTGACGATCGTCGCCGTCGGCACCTCGATGCCCGAACTGGTGGTCTCGGTACTCTCGGCCGCGGCGGGCAACAGCGACGTGGCGATCGGCAACGTCGTCGGCTCGAACATTTTCAACGTCTTCGTAATCCTGGGAATCTGCGCGCTGATCCGGCCGCTCGTGCTTACTAAGGAAAACATCCGGCGCGACATCCCGTTCGGCATGGCCGCGTCGCTCGTGCTGCAGGCGGTCACTTCCGACCGCCTGGTATGCGCCGGGGCAACGGACAGGATCGGCCGCCCGGACGGCATCGTCATGCTCGCGCTCTACATCGGGCTGATGTGGTACATGATCCACACAACCAAACGCCAGCGCAGCATACCCGGTGCGACAACCGGAATGAATGTCCCCGTATCCGGAGCTGCCCTGAAAAACGGGGCGCAACACGCCGAAGGCACAAAGAAACCGATAGCCTTGTGGCTGGCGGGGGTGATGATCGCAGGAGGGCTCGCGGGACTGGTCTTCGGCGGCGAGATGTTCCTGAAAAGCGCCACGGCGATCGCCCGTACGCTCGGAATCAGCGAATCGGTCATCGCCATCACGCTCGTGGCGGGCGGCACGTCGCTGCCGGAATTGGCTTCGTCGGTGGTATCGCTGCTCAAAGGCAAAGCAGAAATGGCACTCGGCAACGTCATCGGATCGAACATCGCCAACATCCTGCTGATCCTGGGCATCAGCGCCACGATCCACCCCCTGACGATGGGCGGGATCACGCTGACGGACATCCTCGTGGTCGTGCTGAGTTCGCTGCTGCTGTTCATGGCAGCCTTCACGTTCCGCAGCAAAAAGCTCGACCGGTGGGAAGGCGCTATCTTCCTGGCGATTTACATCGCTTACATCTGGTATTTGGTCAGGTAACGGTCGACCAGCCGCGGCAGGGCATAGCCGCCCAGCGCGGCGGTTTCCACGGACGGGAAAGCGGGCATGGCGTCGCATTCGATGCGGTGGAAAACCGCATGCAAAAGCTGGTGCGAAAGCTGGTGCCCGGGCATCGTGACGCTGCGCCGCAGGTGCCACCTGCCGTTGCCGAGCAACTCGCGGAACGCCGCCGTTGCAGCCAGCTCCGCGAAATCCGCAGCCTTGTCCGTTTCGATAAGCGGAAATTCATACAACCCCTGCCAGATATCGCCTCCGCCGCGACGGTGCAGCAGCGTCTGCCCGCCGCAGGTCACGTGCAGGTAGTTGAACCAACGGTCGCGCATCTTCCCGCGCCCCTGTTTTACGGGACGCACGCCCACCGTGCCCGCAGCCAGGGCGAGGCACCGTTCAGCCAGGGGGCAATCCCCGCACCGGGGCTGCGCGGGGGTACATTGCAGGGCCCCGAAATCCATGATCGCCTGGTTGTAAAGTCCCGGACGGGAAGTATCCAGCTGCGACTGTGCCAACTCGGCGAACGCCCTCTTCCCGGCCGTCGTATCTATCGGGATGCCGATATCGAAAAGCCGTGCCAGCACCCGGTATACATTCCCGTCGAGCACTGCGCACGGAGCGTCGTAAACGATCGAGCAGACGGCCGCCGCAGTATAGTCGCCCACGCCGGGCAGCGCGCGCACCTCCCCGTACGTGGCAGGGAACACCCCGCCGAACCGAGACATGACCAGCCTCGCGGCAGCATGGAGGTTGCGGGCACGGCTGTAATAGCCCAACCCCTGCCACAGTTTGAGCACCTCGTCCTCGGGCGCGGCTGCCAGTGCGGCGATGTCGGGGAACCGCTCCGTAAAGCGCAGGTAGTACTCCAATCCCTGCGCCACGCGCGTCTGTTGCAGGATAACCTCCGAAAGCCATATCCGGTAAGGGTCACGCGTGCGACGCCAGGGCAAGTCACGGCCTTCGCGGGCGAACCAGGATAGCAGTATGTCGGAAACAGGCTCCATCTTTCGGATGCAAAAATAACATTTTTCCCGATTAGGAACTATATTTGAAGAGGTAAAGCCACTATCTAAAACGCAAGGTTATGGAAAGAAAAAAACACACGCTGGTCGACAATGCCGACGAAAAGCGCTATGAATTCGACCTGGGCGATGACATCGCCATCATCGAATACATCAAAACCCAGGGATTCATTATCCTGACACACACCGAAGTCCCTGAAAAATACGAAGGGCAGGGCATCGGCGCCGAGCTGGTGCACGACGTACTGGAGGATCTGCGCGCCAAGAAACTACAAATGATCCCCCAGTGCCCCTTCGTCGCCCAATATATCCGCCGCCATCCCGAATGGGTGGACGTGGTACTGAAAGAAATACCCGCCAAATAAACAGGAAACCCGCCTCCCGGCGGGTTTCCTGTTACGGTATCCCAAGCATTCAGAAATCGTCCGTGCGGAACGGCACGACCGGCAGCCCCCGGATGTTGGCCAAGTTGCCGGGCATAAAGTCGCGGAACCCGTACCGTACGGCAACCGGACTGGCAACCTCCTTCGACGAGACGACCAGCAACAGCTCCCGCCTATCGACCTCCACATCGGCCGGATGGAATACCCGGTCGGGGCCGCACACCTCGAACCCGCGGATATCCTCCATACGGCTGAACCCCTCTTCGGTATGGGACAAGGCAACGTAAGCCTTTCCGTCGCGGATCCCGATCGACCTGAACCGCGGGCTTTCGCAGGCGATGTCTGAAAAACCGTAGGTCTTGTTGAGTGCCATGTAGGCCAGCCGGTGCCCTACCTCCCGTTTATTCTTGGGGTGGATATTGGTTGCCTCGTAGGGTTCCACCAGGTCGTTCGTGCAGATCAAGCCGCTGTTGGGGATGAGTTCCCGTGCTTCCCACTGCGCTTCGCGCAGATAGGGGCCGTTGCCGCTGCCATAGGCGAAGGGGGCGACTTCGACGTAATAGAACGGGATATCGCCCTGCTTCCAGAGCGAACGCCACAGCCCGACCATGTTGGAAAGGCGGACGGCATAGTCCTTATACTGGTTTACGTTCGATTCACCCTGATACCACAGGAAGCCACGGACGGTATACCCCGCAACCGGGTGCAACATGGCATTGTACATCACCATCGGGCGCAGCCAGTCGGTCGTAGCCTCGATGCCTTTTTCCGTCAGGTCGATATCGGGATAGGTTTCCAGTATCTCGCGGTTCGTCCAACCCTCGACGCGCGTCCCGCCCCACGTGCAGTCGACGATGCCGACGGGTACGTGCAGCACGTCGGCGAGCAGTTCGGCAAAGAAATAACCCGTGGCGGTGAAATCGGGCGCGGTCTCCACCGTACATGGCCTCCATTTCCCCGGAACCCGATCCTGGGGCGTATAGGCCGCCGTGAGGGGTATTTTCACGTAGCGGAGCCTGTCGCGCATACTCCCCGCACGGGCTATGATCTCGTTGGCCCCGGCGATGGGACAGTTATTGAACCCGCGGAGCGGCATCTCCATATTGCTCTGCCCGCCGGCGAACCAGACTTCGCCGATCAGTACGTTGTCGAGTACGATCCGCTCGCCGCTTGCGATCGTTACCTGCTGCGGCTCATAACTGCCGGCCGGGGTGTCCACCCGCGCAGACCAACGGCCGTCGGCATCGCTTCGCACGGTGCATTCGGCACCCCACGAGGTCTCGATCCGCACCGTGGCACGGGGATCGGCCCAGCCCCAGAGGCGGCATTGGGCATTTTGCTGGAGCACCATGTCGCTGCCGATGATCTCGGGCAGTTCGACCTTGGCCGCGGCACCCCATGCGGCGGCAAGGCAAATAAGGGACAAAATGAGTTTCTTCATATCGGTGCGGTATCAATTTATTTCCCGCAAATTTACATTTTTTCCGGCAACCGGGAATACCCCGCGTGCATAAAAACAACCCGGCTGTTAATATAGGTATCGAATTTTTTCGAAAATTCCTGTCCGAAAATTTGGTTTATTTCACAAACTACTTTATATTTACAATAGATTTATAAACCAATTTATAAACCAAGAGAGTCATTTCACACCGCAAACCTATGGAACTTCTGGAAAACACCACCGACAAACGCCGCCTTTTCGGCCGCTGGTTCGCCCGCCGCATCACCACCTACGTCGCGGTATGCGCGTTCCTCACCTTCGTCAACTGGTACACCTCGCCCCACTACTGGTGGGTGGTATGGGTCATGGCCGGCTGGGGACTGAACCTGATCCTCTCGCTCGCATGGTACCTGACGGGCTGCGACGAGGACAAAGATTACCGTTAAACCCATAAAAATCCCGGTTATGAAAACCTTACACCTGTTACGGGCCGCCAGCCTCATGCTGGCCTCCACGGCCGTCTCGGCCAAGACGCTCGAAGTCACGGTATCGGACATTCGCAACGACAAGGGCAACATCCTCGTCATGGCCAAGGTCGCCGGGCAGGAACAGCCCGTCTACGGCATGGCAGCCGCAAGGGCCGGCAAAGTCGTCGTGACGCTCGAAGGCATCGAAGCCGATGCGGCCGAGCTTTCGCTTTTCCACGACGAAGACGGCGATTACAAAATGAAGATGGGCGAGCGCGGCCCCGCCGAAGGCTACGCCACCCGAAAATGCAAGCTTCCCGCCGAGCACAACACGGCCACGCTGAAGCTCTACTATCCTGCCACCGAAAACGAATAGGCGCATGTACCGCCCGCAGCTCACCGCACTGCTGCTCGCCGCGACGATCCCGGCCGCAGCTCAACACACCCTCCGGGGGCGCGTCCTGGAGGGCGAGAGCCCGGTCGGCTACGCCACGACAGTCCTGCTGCGCGACGGACGCCAGGCAGCGGGCACGACGACCGACGACGCAGGGGGCTTCGTGCTCACGGCGGATACGGGCCGTTACACGCTCGTACTGCGACACGTCGCCTACCGGCCCTTCGAACAGGAGGTATGCGTCGCCGCAGCGGATACCGACCTCGGGGATTTGCCCCTTGCACCTCTCGGAATCAGCGAGGTGACGGTGACCGCCGAGACGGTGACACGGCAGGCCGACAGGTTCGTGGTCAGCATCGGGAATACGCCCGCACTCGCGGGACAGGACGGCACCGAACTGCTGGCGCGGGCGCCGGGCGTATGGCTGGGTGACAACGGCATCTCGATCAACGGCGCCGGCGGGACGAAAGTCTACGTGGACGGCCGCGAGCTGAAAGGTTCGGCGGAGGAGACCACCACCTACCTGCGCAGCCTGACCGCAGCCGACATCGCCCGCATCGAGGTCATGCCGCTGGCCGGCACCGAGTTCGCAGCCGACACGCGCGGCGGGGCGATCCTCATCACGCTCCGGCGGCGCCGCGACGGCGGCATGGACGGCAACCTGCAATTCTCCACGGTGCAAAGCAACCGGATAGCGGGCTATACCCCTTCGGGGCGTATCGGCATCCGCACAGGGCGCTGGACACTCACCGCATCGGGGTCGGGAAGCTTCACTCCGGTTGCCGAAAGCCGCTTCACGGAGACCCGCGAACAGGCCGGGCAGCCGCTGCCCTTCGCCGGCAGGAGCGATTCGAAGAGCCGCACAAACTACGGGCGCGGGCATTTCTCCGCGGTCTTCGACCCGACGCCGAAACACACCGCAGGTTTCGACATCGAATACACGGAACGCAGCACCCACATGCCGACACTATCGCGCACCACACTCGGACAAACCCAGAGCGACAGCCGCTCCCGCCAGCACATGGATGGGAATACCCTGACCGCAACCGCCAATTACATCTGGAAGATCGACACGCTGGGTTCGCAGTTCAAACTGATCGCCGACTACACGCGTTACACCTCCGACGGCGACAACAGCTACCACACGACGACCTGCGCACCCGGAACCCTGCGCGACTCGCTCTACGAATCCGCCACGGGTTCCGTATACGACATCCTGACGGCCGACGCCGGGCTTACGCGCAAACTGCCGCACGGCCTGACACTGCGCGCGGGGCTGCGCTACACCCGCAACGACATGGCGGACAAAAGCCGCTACGCAGCACAGACGCAGGGCACATGGCTCGCACTGCCCGAATACAGCTACGACCAGCACTACACCGAGCAGATCGGCGCGGCCTATGCCTCGCTGGAGTACAGCGCCGGGCGGTGGGAGCTTTCGGCCGGGCTGCGCGGTGAATACACCTCCGTCGCATCGCAGGCCTTCGGCCGCTCCTATTTCGGGTTGTTCCCAAACGTTTCGGTCAGCCGCGCGCTCAACGCCCTGCGCACATGGCTGCTCGTGGCGCAGTGGAGCCGCAACATCGAACGCCCGGCATTCCCGGCGCTGAACCCCGCACGGATCCGCATATCGGATTACAGCTGGCAATCGGGCAACCCCTCGCTGCGGCCGACCTACATACACCGTTTTTCGCTCACGGCCGTATGGAAATACCGTTACACGCTCACCGTGGGCGGCAACCTGCACCACGACCTGATTCGCGAAATCGCACACAGGGACGCAACCGCCCCGGACGCCGTGTATATCCGTCCCGAAAACCATTACACAGAGAACCACTGGTTCGTGGCGGCGAGCGTCCCGGCGAAAATCACCCGCTGGTGGAACCTCTCGGTCAATGCCGTCGGGGTGATGCAGCGCATCCGGCTCAACAGCACCGACAGCCCTGCGACGCACTACCTGATGTTCGCCGACGCCACCTGCTCGTTCACGCTGCCGGCCGGGTTCTTCGCCGAAGCCGTCTACCGTGCCCAAAGCCGCCTCTACTCGGGCAACAGCGAGGTCGGGCCGCGCCACACGCTCTCGGCGACCGTCAAAAAACAGCTCTTCGGCAAACGCCTGACGCTTTTCTGCACCCTGTCGAACATCACCGGCTGCGACTGGGAGTTCGCCTCCCTGACCGACGGCATGCGGCGCACGATCGACACAGGGCAAGCCTGGTCGGGGCGCTTGTGGAAAGTCGGCGCGGCCTGGAATTTCCGCACCGGCAAAAAATTCCGCGCCCGCACCGTCGAAAGTGCAGCGGAAACCCAGCGCAAGCGCCTCGTGAAAAGCACGGAACAATAAAAAATAATTCGTAACTTTATCCCCCGTAACCCACCATCCGCCATGGAAGAAAAAAACCTCGACGCAGACCAGCGCATCGAACTCATCCAGCAGATGATCCGCGGCACCCGCCAACGGCTCTCATTCGGCAGCAGCAACCTGTTCCTCCTGTGGGGATACCTGCTGGCCGCGACCGCCATCGTGATCTTCGTCCTGCTGAAAACCACCGACTGCCGCACCTGGCTATGGTTGTGGCTGGCCGGCGCGGCAACAGAGGGGGGCGGGTGACGCGTAG
>OBAA01000699.1_pt1 | contig 28290 bp, 24 predicted proteins | sample 1475961 | NCBI WGS metagenome assembly OBAA01 (sample SAMEA2579960, study PRJEB22360) | human gut metagenome | biome: human gut; feature: human-associated habitat; material: faeces | place: Denmark | collected 2008/2010 | reverse complement strand
CCGCCAGTCCTGCCAGACAAGCACCGCGAGGAGCGCCACGATCTGCAGCACATCGCGGATGATCAGCGTGAGAAGGCTGGACGCGCCGGACAGCGCATTCGACGCCTCATAGAGAAATTTCGACACGATCTCACCGGTCGAATACTTCTGATAGACGGACTCCGGCCAGTAAAGGACGTTCCTCATCATCTGGGTTCTGAGATCCACCATCACAGACTGCGAGACCTCCTGCAGCCAGTAGCTGCTGAGGAACGTTGACCCGCCGTGGAGCACGGTGATCCCCAGGAGCGCGACCGGCGCCCAGAGGAGCACGTAGGGATTATGTTCATAGAATCCCATATCCGTCAGTTTCCCGAGCAGCATCGCGATCAGCGAGGAAGATCCGGCAGTCACCGCGAGTGCGATAACAGCGTAGATGATCCACTTCTTATAAGGGCGGAGCATCTTCAGCAGACGGACAATATTGGGGTCAGCAAGAGACCAGCGCTTCTTCGCGCGGCCGGGAGAGGCGGATTTCATCTCTGTCATCTTTTTTCAGTAGGTTTCACACTGCCGCTATCATATCCGCTAGGGGCGTCTCATCAGAAGATGCCTCATCCCTCAGTCCAACTCAACCGTAAATAATCATGTCCAAGACTGTTCTATGCCGGCTTCCCAATCATGTTGGCGACTGCATGATGACCCTTCCCGCGCTTCAGCTTCTCGCTGACAGCGGCTTTACCCCCTCGCTCATCGGGAAAAGGTTTGCTGAAGACCTCATGGCAGGTATGGGGTGGCGGTATGACCCGATCGAAGGACAGGTGCTGAAGGATCTGGGGCGGGTGAAGGAAATTGCCCGGAGTACCGGGGACTCTCCCCGAGGCGTGCTTTTCCCGAACTCCTTCGGTTCCGCGCTGCTCTTCAAGCTGGGCGGTATCCGCTCGGCCGGCTACCCGACAGACGGACGCGGATTCCTTCTTGACGCCAGGCTCGCCGAGCCCGGTGTCACGCATGAAGTCAACCGGTTCTTCACGGTGGCGCGCGAAGCGATTATCGCCTGGGGCGGCACACCGGCGCGCGATAAGCCCACGCCGCAGCTCGGGCTTAAGCTGCTCGCCCGTCATCGCGCCGGCGCCCGCAATATTCTCCGCGACAATCACATCACCGAGGATCAGAAGTTCGTGCTTCTCGCCCCTGTTGCCCGCGGACTTCATAAGGGTCAGAAGAAGAGCTGGGACCACTTTGACAGCCTTGCGAAATATATTGAGGAACTCGGTTACCTGCCGCTCGCGCTCCCCTCTCCTCACGAAGTGGAGGAAGTCCGGGTAAGCTGTCCTTCCGCAAGAATTCTTGAGCCGACCACCCTCGGAACCTATGCCGCGCTCTGCGAACGGGCCTCTCTCGTCATCGCAAACGACTCCGGCATCAGCCATGTGGCCGCGGGCATCGGCGCCCGTCAGATCACCCTGATCGGCGTTACGGATCCGACCCGCACCGGTCCCTGGAATCCCGCCGCAGTCACACTCGGCTCGGAAGGCCACTGGCCGACCGAAGAGGAAGTGAAAAACACCGTTCACCGGATCCTCACCACCGAGGCTTAGTCTCTTCTTCGCTTTATCCCGACATCCCCATGCAGCCAAAATTCGTTCATCTCCGTTTTCATTCCGAATATTCGATTACGGACGGTATCGTCCGGCTTAACCCCGCCATCAAGCAGATGAAAGAGTGGGGCGTCGGCGCATTCGGGCAGACGGACCTGATGAACATGTTCGGAAGCGTCCGTTTCTATGAGTCCTGCCACAAGGAGGGCATCAAGCCGATCCTTGGCTGTGATCTCTGGATCACGAACGAAGAGGATCCCGCTCATCCCTTCCGTCTCACGGTCTACTGCATGGATCATGACGGCTACCATTCGCTCTGTGTGCTGCTCACGAGGGCCTGGCTCGAAAACCAGTGTCATGTAAAGGGCCGGGGTGAAGTGAAGGAATCGTGGCTCGCGGGAGAGGGGACAAAGGGGCTTATCGGTATTTCCGGCGGTCCCGAGGGCGAGATCCAGACACTTTTCCGCCGGGGAAAAACTGCCGAGGCTGAGGCTGCCGCAGAAAAGCTTGCTCATTTCTTCCCTGACCGCTTCTATCTCGATCTGCAGCGGGCCGGGCGTCCGGGCGACGAAGCCGCCGTCCGGTTTCTCTGCAATACGGCCGCGAAGCTGGAGCTCCCGGTTGTCGCGACGCACCCGGTGCAGTTCCAGAAAAAAGAAGATTTCATCGCGCATGAAGTCCGTGTCTGCATTGCCGAAGGCTACACGCTTGCCGATCCGAAGCGCCCGAAGCGTTACACCGAGGATCAGTATCTCAAGTCGCCTGAAGAAATGATATCGCTCTTTGCGGACATTCCGAGCGCGATTGAGAACACGGTTGAGATTGCCAAGCGCTGCAATGTCGACGGCATTCTGAGTAAGCCGCAGCTCCCGCTTTTCGAAACGCCGAAAGGCATGTCGCTCGATGATTACATCGATCATCTCGCGCATGACGGCCTTGAGGAAAGGCTCGAATTCCTTTACCCGGATGAAGCGAAGCGGAACGAGGTGCGCCCGCGCTATCTTGAGCGGCTTGAGTACGAGCTCAGCATCATCAAGAAGATGAAGTTCCCGGGCTACTTCCTCATCGTGCAGGAGTTCATTAACTGGTCCAAGACCCACGGCGTTCCTGTGGGACCGGGCCGCGGCTCCGGCGCCGGTTCACTCGTCGCCTATTCGCTGCGGATCACGGATATGGATCCGTTGCACTATAACCTCCTTTTCGAACGCTTCCTGAACCCGGAACGCGTGTCGATGCCTGACTTCGACGTGGACTTCTGTCAGTGGAACCGCGACAAAACGATTCAGCACGTGAAGGACAAGTACGGCGCGAGTGCTGTGAGCCAGATCGCGACCTTCGGCGCCATGGGCGCGAAGGCTGTGGTGCGTGACGTCGGCCGTGTACTCGGCATGCCTTACGGCAAGGTGGATGAACTTGCGAAGCTCATCCCTGCGCCTCCGGGACAGGACGTTACGCTCGAACTTGCGAAGGAGATGGAGCCTGACTTCAAGAAAAAGATCGACGGAGATGAGCAGTATCAGGAGCTCATGCGTTACGCCGAACCGCTTGAAGGCATCACGCGAAACCTTGGCATGCACGCCGGCGGTGTGCTGATCGCTCCGGGTCCTCTCACCAATTTCTGTCCGCTCTATAACCAGGACGGTCAGCCGGAAAACACGATCAGCCAGTTCGATAAGCATGACGTTGAGAACGTCGGTCTCGTGAAGTTCGACTTCCTCGGCCTCACGACGCTCACGATTCTGAATAAGTGCGTGGAGTACATCAATAAGCTTCACCCGGGTCAGTCTTTCGAACTGAGGCGTATTCCGACCGATGACCCGGCTACGCTGAAACTGTTCCAGGACGGCGATACGACGGCAGTCTTCCAGTTTGAATCGCCCGGCATGCGGCAGCTGCTGCGTCAGGCGCACCCGGACCGGATCGAAGATCTCGTGGCTTTGAACGCTCTTTACCGTCCGGGCCCGATGGAAATGATTCCGACCTACCTCGCCCGAAAGTCCGGCAAGGAACCCGTCACCTACCTCGACGACCGCATGGGCTCAGTGCTCGCGGAAACGTACGGCATCATGGTGTATCAGGAACAGGTGATGCAGGTCGCTCAGGTGATCGGCGGCTACACGCTCGGCGGCGCTGACCTTCTCCGCCGCGCCATGGGTAAAAAGCTGAAGCAGGAAATGGTGCGTCACCGTGCCATCTTCGTCGCCGGCGCCGCGAAAAACGGCGTTTCGGAAAAAGTGGCTAACGAGATCTTCGACTTGATGGCGAAGTTCGCGGGCTACGGCTTCAATAAATCCCACGCTGTGGCGTACAGCTACGTCGCATATCAGACCGCTTACCTGAAGGCTCACTATCCGGCCGAATTCATGGCGGCCAATATGTGTCTGATCCTGACGGATTCAGATAAGATCCGCACGTTTATCGATGACTGCAAGCTTCGCGGTATCAGCATCCTGCCGCCGGATATCAACCAGAGCGACTGGTTCTTCACTGCTCCTGACAGCAAGACGATCCGATACGGTCTCGGCGGCATCAAAGGTGTCGGCGAAGGCGTGATTCTCTCCCTGATGGCGGAGCGAAAGGAAAACGGTCCCTTTAAGGATCTCTTTGACCTCTGCGCCCGGATGAAGAAGCGGGACAGTGCGGGACTTTCCCGCCGGGTGCTTGAAGGACTTATCAAGGCGGGGACCTTAGACACCATCGATCCGGACCGCGCAAAACAGTTCGGAAACCTGGATCAGGCTATGAAGGCCGCCGCAGACGCCGCGCTCTTCGCGGACCAGGGGAGCCTCTTCGGCGACGCGAGCGAACCCGAGCGCATCGTGAACTGGATCCCCGTTACCCCCTGGAGCGAGCACGAAAAGCTGCTGCTCGAAAAGGAAGTGATCGGTTTCTGCCTGACGGGGCACCTCTTCGGCGAATGTCGGGACGAGATCCGGAAATTCATTCCGGAAACCATTCATCAGATCCTCGCTTCCGGCCGCCGTCCGGCGCCAGGAGCCAAAGAGAGCTACCGCTCGAAGGACACTATCCGGTTCTCCGGCGTTGTTGTGGATCTCCGGCAGGTGATCGGAAAACGCGGCCGCATGGGGATCGTGACACTGGATGACGGAACCGGTTCGATCGAGGCGGTCTGCTACTCAGACGCCTGGGATCAGTACCGGGACATCTTCGTGAAGGACGAGATTGTCATCGTGACAGGCCGCAGCCGCTGGGACGAAAAGAAGGAAACCACCTCCTTCTCCATCGACTCTGCGGAAAGCCTTCCGGGATTCCGCACAAGGAGACACGCCGCACTGCATATCGAGGTGAGCGAAGAGCCGGATCTCAAGGAGATCGCGAAGACTGTGGCGCCTTTTGAGAACAGCAAATACGGCTGCCAGCTTGTGTTCTGCATTGACACCCACGGAATGCACGGGCAGGTCGTCGCCCGCCGCCCTGCTTTCGTCGACCCGCAGCAGGAAGTGATTGATCAGCTCCTCCACGTGTCAGGCGTCCGGGACGCGCATTTCGTTTATTCTTAAGCCTACCTGTCACACCTTTGCGAAGAGAGTTCTCATGCCTGAAGAATCGACCAGCCGGGAGCTTTTCCCCCTCAGCATCGTCATCCTGACGAAAAACGAAGAGGATCATCTCCAGGACTGTCTGGAAAGCTGCCAGTGGGCAGAAGACATTCTTGTCGTGGACTCCGGAAGCCGTGATCGGACGGTCGAGATTGCGAGATCCTTCGGGGCTTATGTGATCCACCAGGGATGGATGGGATTCGGTCCGCAGAGGCGTTTCGCCGTCTCCCAGGCTGCTCACGACTGGGTGCTCTGCATTGACGCGGACGAACGGCTTTCTCCTGAACTCTCCGCCTCTATTCAGGCGGCGCTTTCCGGCCGCAGCTCTGACGCCGCACCGCACGTGTATGAATTTGCCCGGAAGACCTGGTTCCTCGGCCGTTTTCTGAAGCACGGGGACGGCTACCCGGACTGGCAGATCCGGCTCTTTGACCGGCGCCATGCGGTCTGGAACAACGAACCGGTTGAGGAAAAAGTAGAGACGGATAAAAAAGCGGTCCGCCTGAAAGGCGACCTCCTTCACTATCCGTCCAATAACCTGAGTGAGTTTCTTCAGAAGAAGATCCGCTTCGCGTATCTCCGGGCTGGCTATCTCCATAAGATCGGAGACGATCACCATGGGTTCAAGATATTCTCCAGCCCGCTCTGCCGCTTTTTGAAGTTTTACTTCCTGAAGCTCGGCTTCCTCGATGGGCTTCCGGGTTTCATCCACACCGCGTGCGGATGTATCTACACCTTCATGAAGTACGCCCGGCTGGTGGAAATCCGCCTGAGCGGCCCCGGAAAAAAGAACTGAGAGAATCACGCCGGCAGATCCTGCCGGCATTTTTTTGAGGCAATAAAAAAGCGACCCGACAGGATCGCTTTTTTGGAATCTTGGTGCGCAGTACAGGGATTGAACCTGTGACCCCCGCCGTGTGAAGGCGATGCTCTACCGCTGAGCTAACTGCGCAATACAGAGATTGATAATTTTACTTTTTTATTTCGGTTTGTCAAATCCTGTCGCTGTCAGGCATTTACGCGGGCTTTGCCGGTGTCTCTTCCGGAGCTGGCGCGTTCGGATCAAACCGCCAGAGGCAGGTTCCCTTGCAGGCCTTGTCGATCTTATCCAGCTGCTCCTCATGCGCCGCGAGTTCACGGCTGTCAGCCCGAATCACGCGAAGGCTTTCCGGAGGGGGAAGCGGCATCAGTTTTTCGGCCGATCCGCGGCCGGAAGCTTCCATGAGGAGGTTGCCCTGCCCGCGGGTGAGCGCAAAGTAGACTTCCGCCAGCAGCCAGGAGTCAAGCAGCGCGCCGTGCAGCGTACGGGACGAATTATCAATCCCGTAGCGGGCGCAGAGCGCGTCGAGGCTGTTTCTCTGCCCCGGATGCTTCTTTCTCGCAATCGCCAGAGTATCCGTGATTCTGCAGATGCTCTCAATCGGAGGACGGCCAATCCTGGCGAGTTCCATATTGAGGAAGCCCACGTCGAACTCAGCGTTATGGATGATGAGCTCTGCCCCCCGGACAAAGTCGAGGAACTTGTCCACGATTTCAGCGAACTTCGGCTCTCCGGCCAGACGCTCAGTCGTCAGGTTATGGATTGCCACAACCTCCTCAGGAACCTCACGCTCCGGATTGATGAGCGTGTGGTACAGAAACCGGTCATCCAGCGTAAGACGCCGTCCATCCAGCTCCACACAGCCAATTTCAACCAGACGGTCACCGTTCTCCGGATCACGTCCTGTCGTTTCCGTATCCAGACAAATCTGTCGCACTTTCTGTTCCGCCTCTTCTCTTATTCGATGTCAGCCGCCAGACTCTCGAGCACACCCGGAGGAATCATCTCACAGGCACCTCTCGTGCCCCGCACCACTTCGACTCCCCAGTTCGCGAGTTCGTCCGCCCGCTCATTGCCGGGATCTCCCGCATGGCCCTTCACCCAGCGCCATTCGATTTCAAACTGATCGACCAGATCGCCGAGCTTCTTCCAAAGCCCGCTGTTCTTAACGGGCTTCCTTGCCGCGGTTTTCCACCCGTGACGCTTCCAGTTCGCCATCCACTGCTCGACACCATTCTTCACGTACTGGCTGTCCGTATGAATCACAATCGGGCACGGCTTCTTCAGGCAGGAGAGCGCCACAATGACCGCCGTAAGCTCCATGCGGTTATTCGTGGTCATGGCCTCTCCGCCATAGAGATCCATCACATGGCGTCCATACACGAGATGCGCCCCCCAGCCTCCGGGACCGGGGTTCTGCTTGCAGGCTCCGTCCGTCCAGATTTCCAGGGTTTTGCTTACAGGGGATTGCATAGTCGTACGTTATCCATTAATTCAGTCATCAGAGCTTACGGGATTCGTCTCTCGATGCGGACTCCGCCGCAAGCTGTGTCCCCGGCTTCCGGAGCGCACGGGCCGCGGCGAACGCCGTGCTCCCGATCAGGCGGGGGCCAGCGATATGTTTGGTGGCGGAAAGCATCACAAGGCTGCCAAGAGCGGGCCACCAGCGGTCGCCCGCCAGATTCATCCACTCAAACCGATGCAGCCCGGCCGCGGTGCGGCTCGGCATCTGATAGGCGCCGAAATGCCCCCGGTCCACTTCAAACCCCAGCAGTGAAAGCCAGTCCTGCAGCCGCTTCAAAGCGATCGGTCGGGCTACGTCAGGCAGAAAAGCCCCTCCGAGTCCAATCCGCGACAGTCTCTGGCGCAGACTCCAAAGCCCCGCGCGGTTAAAGGCTGTCAGCACAATACGCCCTTCAGGGACAAGAATACGGGCTGCTTCACGCAGCACCTTCTGAGCCGGAGCATCAGTTTCCCAGAAATCGAGCGCGTGCGCGAGGACCACAAGATCCTGACTCTCAGAGGCCAGCGGAATTTCCGTAAAATCAGCCAGTATTCTGTTCAGAGGATCCTGACTGGAAAAGTTTTTCAGGTTCCGCGATTCGGGGGGAAGAATCTGAATGTGCGTCGCAATCCGGTTGCCCCGGAGCAGATCCAGCTCAGGAAGACCAATCTGAACCGCGCTGTAGCCAAACACGTCTCCCACGACACCGACTACCTGAGAAGACTCCCATTCCCGCAGGAACCTTCCGGCCGGCGTTCCCATAAAATCAGGAATGCTCAGCTCTTTGCTCATTCTGGTTCTGTCCCTCAACGATTGACATTTTTACAAAAAGCCTTTCGGCCGTAGCGGCTTAACCTAATAACATAGAGTACCATCGCATAGCTGCCCGCAGAGGCATCCAACACTCTTTTCACGCAACAAATGAAACTGCGACTGATCCCACTTTTTCTCATCGGCATTTACGCGACCGGCTCCATGGCCGCTCCCGCAGCAGGCGTTCCTGCAGCAAGCGATAAGGCCCTGCCCGTTTTGGCATCGGTTCCCGGCACGCCTGCCGCAGCTGCCGCGCCCGCGCCTGCCGCTGACAGGATCACCGAAGTTATCACCGCGGAGCTGCCGGCACCGAACATTGACGTCTGGACCCGTATCCGGAACGGCTTCAAGATTCCGACGCTGGAAAGCGCCCGGGTTGAAACCCAGGTTGCAGCGATCTCGCGGCATCCGGAAAGCTTCGCGAAGACCGCGACCCGCGCCGGCATGTATCTCTACCATATTGTGGGTCAGGTTGAGGCCCGCGGCATGCCAATGGAGCTCGCGCTTCTGCCATTCGTGGAAAGTTCCTTCCGCCCGAATGCCCTGTCATCGGCCAAGGCATCCGGTCTCTGGCAGTTTATTCCCAGCACCGGCACGACCTACTCCCTGAACCAGAACCTCTGGAAAGATGAGCGGCGTGATGTCGTGGAAAGCACCCGTGCGGCTCTGGACTACTTCCAGAAGCTGTACGCGCAGTGCGGTGACTGGCAGCTCGCTCTGGCTGCCTATAACTGGGGCGAAGGCAATGTGCAGAGGGCGATCGACCGCAATGCTCAGGCAGGGCTGCCGACTGACTACTCGCATCTCCGCATGCCGCTCGAAACCGCGAACTATGTGCCCAGGCTCGAGGCGGTCAAACGGATCATCCAGAACCCTTCGGCCTACGGCGTGACGCTTCCCGATATCGGCAGCGAACCCTATTTCGTGCAGGTCTTCCGCGACAAGGATATCGACGTGAAGACAGCCGCCCGTCTGGCCAATATGAAGCTGGATGACTTCAAGCTTCTCAATCCGAGCTTCAATAAGCCCGTCATTGTCGGCGCCCACAACACCGCCATGCTGATCCCCGCGGATAACCTCGACGAATTCATGGAGAATCTCGCTCTGTGGCGTTCGAACGGCAAACGGGTTTCGGCCTGGAAAACGCACCGCTTCCAGAAGGGTGAAACCCTCGCGGATATCGCGCTCGGAACCGGTATGTCTGAAGAGGAACTTCGCGAAGTCAACCGAATTCCGGGCAACCGTCAGGTGGCTGACAATTCTCTTCTCCTCGTCCGGGCTGACGCGGAGTCCCCGCGGGAAGAAATCCAGGGCGGAAACGACTTCTCCCGCCTGGACCCCGTGCCTTCCGTTCCGAAGATCCGTTACCGCCAGATCCGCTACCGCGTGAGAAAGGGCGATACGCTTGAGGAGATCGCGGACCGTCTGAACGTCACCCCGCGCTCGATCATTGTCACAAACCGCCTGAGAAACTCCAAGCTTCGCCGCGGCATGACGCTTATCGTCACAGCGCCTGTGATTCAGCGCGCTCCGGATATGGAGCGGGTGAATTCGGAACGCATTATTTACCGGACGGCCCGCCGCTACCGCCTGAACGCCATGCCTCGCAGGGGCGCCAAGCAGGCCTCGAGCCGCACGGCCCGTTCCCGCAAAGCATCTTCCGCGAAATCATCCCGCGCGAAGTCTTCCGCCCGGAAAACGGTCAAAAGAAAAAAACGCTAGAAGTTTATCTAACTGATTTAGATTGCTAGAATAAGCAACTCTCTAAAATAAGCAATCGTGTTTCTGCTCCTGCCCGGCCGCGCCGCGGTGCGGCCTGGGGCGGATTTCCTATTTCATTAGAAACGAAGAAAAACACCATGGGATTTCTCAACGGCAAAAAAATTCTCATCACCGGAGTTCTGTCCAACCGTTCCATCGCGTACGGCATTGCGCAGGTCTGCCACCGCGAAGGTGCTGAACTCGCCTTCTCGTATGCTGGCGATCACGCTCGGGACCGCATCGGCAAGTTTGCTGAGGAATTCGGCAGCGACTTCATTCTGCCGCTCGATGTCACGAAGAATGAACATATCGAAGGTGCTGTGAAGACTATCCAGGAAAAGTGGGGTGGTCTTGACGGCTTCGTTCATTCGATCGGCTACGCTCCCCGCGAAGCGATCACCGGTGACTTCCTGGAAGGCTTCTCCCGTGAAGCGTTCCTCACCGCCATGGATATCTCCGCAGGTTCCTACCCGCTCCTCGCCAAGGCCTTCCTTCCGCTGATGGAAGGCCGCCAGGCTTCCATCCTCGCGCTGACCTATCTCGGCAGCGAGCGCGTGATCCCGAACTACAACACGATGGGTCTCGCGAAGGCCGCTCTCGAAGCGTCTACCCGCTACCTGTCCGCCAGCCTCGGCCGCCGCGGCATCCGTGCGAACGCGATTTCCTCCGGCCCGGTGAAGACCCTGGCTGCGTCCGGCATCAAGGATTTCGGCAAAATGCTTCATGAAGCCGAAGAGATGTCCCCGCTTGGCCGTACGAACACGACGGAAGAAGTGGGCAACGCTGCCGCGTTCCTCCTCTCTGATCTCGCGAGCGGTGTTTCCGGCAACGTGATGTACGTTGACTGCGGCATTCACAACATCATGGGCAACCCCAACGCGGCCTGATAGCCCCGGGATCTGCTCTTTTAACCATTCTTATCTGGCATGATGCGCTTGCAGTAATGCCAGATTTTTCTATCTCGAGCTGACATGTCCGTTTTCAAAACAGCAGCCATCTTTGCGAAAAGCTCTCCTGACCTCAAGGGGCCTCTGGAGGCGTTGGCAGCCCTGGTGACGCAGAGCGGCGTGTCACTGCTTGTGGACGAGACCGCGTCTCAGATCCTTGCTGACCCCGTCCGTTTCCCTCCGAACAGCGTTCAGACTATCGGTGAAAAAGCCGATGTCGCCATCGTGCTCGGCGGAGACGGGACGACGCTCGGGATCGGCCGGCGCCTGGCTCAGTACGACTGCCCGATAATCGGCATCAATGCCGGACGCCTTGGCTTCATCACAGACGTTGTGCTTGAGGAAATGAGCCGCGTGATTCCTCTCATGCTTGAGGGGCATTACGTCCGGGATCCCCGGCCGATCATTGAGGGATCCGTGCTCCACGAAGGGCGGGTCGTCTACCAGTCGAACGCGGTAAACGATATCGGCATCACACACGGCAAAATCGGCGGCATGGTGGAGTACACGATCTACGTGAACGGTCTCCAGATGTCTTCCCAGAGAGCGGATGGCATCATCTACGCGACCACCACCGGATCAACCGCCTACGCGCTTGCCGCGGGCGGTCCGATCCTCTACCCGTCTCTGAAGGGAGTGGTGCTCGTTCCTGTCGCGCCGCACACGCTTTCCAACCGTCCGATCGTGCTTCCGTCTGACGCTCAGATTGATATCAAGCTCACTGAGGTCAAAGACGGCCAGGCCTATTTCGACATGCAGGAATTCATGCCGATGGAGGCCGGGGATGTGCTGCACATTCACGTCGGCCGCAACCATTTCACGCTGCTGCATCCGGCCGGGTATAACCACTTTGATCTTCTTCGCCGGAAACTGAAGTGGAATCTGATGCCGACCAGCTCGCGCATCATCCGCTACCCTAGTGGTAACCTTTAGTACTCCACCGTCCTCCTACACCGGAGCCTGCTGTGCTACTCAGCCTTTCACTCACTGATTTCGTTATCGTTCCTGAGCTTACGATCAATCTTGAGGGCGGGTTTACAGCCCTTACAGGTGAGACCGGCGCAGGAAAATCCATCCTGATTGACGCCCTGCAGCTGCTGCTCGGCGCCCGGGCGGATACGGTCGTGATCCGTGAAGGCGCCAAGAAAACTGAGGTGAGCGGCATCTTTTCCCAGAACCGATCAACACGGCGCTGGCTCACGGATAACGGCTTTGAGCCGGATGACGATGAAATTCTGATGCGCCGCGTGCTTGATGCGAGCGGCCGCTCCAGAGCCTGGATCAATGGCTCTCCGGCCACGGTAAGCCAGATGAGGACGCTCGGGGAGAAACTCGTCGACATCCACGGCCAGCATGCCAACCAGTCCCTTCTGAAGCCTGCTGAACAGCTGCGGCTTCTGGACGCCCATGGAGGGCTCTTTGAGTCGCGGAAGAAAGTCCGCCGGCTCTATCAGGACTATCAGATCGCCACGGACGCACTGCAGAAAGCGAATGCCCGCGCCGCCAGCCTCCAGGATGAACTTGAGAAACTCGCCTGGATGAAAGAGGATCTCGACGCGCTTGCCCCTGAAAAGGGGGAGTGGGAGCGGGTGTCTGAAGAGCACACAAAGCTCTCCAACGCTTCGGAAATCATCAGCGGCATCAGCTCCGCCACCGCGGAGCTTGTGGATGACGATGTATCGGCTCAGACGCTCCTCGGGAACGCCTATCAGAAAATCATCTCCCTCAGCCGCTTCGACTCAAAGCTTGAGGATGCCGCGCAGCAGCTGAGTGACGCCTCCAGCATCGTGAATGACACGGCGAGCACGCTCCGACAGTATCTCGACGGAAACGACCTCGATGAAGAACGGCTTGCCGCTCTCGACAGCCGTCTTTCCGCCTACTATGACACCGCGCGGAAGTTCCACGTCCGTCCGGAAGAACTGAAAAATCTTCACGACAAGGTGAACACCCAGATCTCGGAGATTCAGTCCGGATTTGACACAGAAAGCCTTCGGCGCGCGGCAGCGCAAGCCAAAGCCGCCTTTATGCGCGAGGCTGAAGCTCTCAGCGCAAGCCGCAGAACCGCGGCCCAGAGTCTTTCTAAGCTTGTCACGGAGGCCATGCAGAAGCTCTCCATGGAGGGAGGACGCCTTGAGGTCAGTCTCTCTCCGTCGGAACCAGGTCCGCACGGTCTTGAGCACTGTGATTTCCTGGTTGCCGGACACGAAGGCGTATCGCCCCGGGCACTAACAAAAGTAGCCTCCGGCGGTGAACTTTCCCGTATCAGTCTTGCCATTTCTGTCATCACCGCCCGGGCGACGCCGGTCGAGACGATGATTTTCGACGAAATCGACGCCGGCATCGGCGGCGCTGTCGCAGAAGTGGTGGGACGTCTTCTGCAGCAGCTCGGGCATGACCGCCAGGTGCTCTGTGTGACTCATCAGCCGCAGGTTGCCAGCTGCGCCATCCATCACCTGCATGTCGAGAAAAAGACGGTCGACGGTAAGACTGTCAGCTCTCTCACGCAGCTCGACAGCAAAGGCCGCATCGAAGAGATTGCCCGCATGCTCGGCGGCATTCATATGACTCAGGCCACGCTCGATCACGCGAAGGAAATGCTCCGTCTTTCCTCGCCTCAATCCCAGCAGTCCCGGGAAACGCATTAATTTAACTATGCTTTCAACTATCAGAAATTTCCTCCGGTCTCTCGACCGGTCGCCCCTTGCTTGGCCGATTGCTATTGCGGGAGCGCTTATTTTTGCTCTGATGCTGCCCGCAGCGATGGGCCTCACCTATGGAGACCACACGCTTCGCGAGTTCTGGGACTGGAAAAACATCCTCTTCGTGATTCTCACGCTCTTCACACTGAGTCAGTGGAAGATCTCCCGCTGGTTTATCGCGATCCCTCTGGTTCTCATCTTTGGCTGCTACCTCCCGGCCGGCATTCTTTACGGGAAGCCCAGCATTCTCGTCGCTATCGCCCTCATGCAGACGACGCCGGCGGAAACCCAGGAATTTCTGATGAATACGCCCTGGCAGCTTTTTGCCGAGGCGATCGGTTTTATTTTTGCCGGACTTGCCGCTATCCATTTCTTCGGCCAGGTGAAGATTCCGAGGAAAACCGGTTTCGTCACGGGGCTTGCCGCGTGCGCGATTGCCTGGTTCGTGTCTTATGGAAGCGGAAAGACCTACGATCAGATCCAGACCGCGTCCTTCTTCCACAGTTTCGGAACCACTATGTGGTACTCGGCTGAGGAGCTCCGCGAAGAAGCAAATGCTCTGCCGCCCTCCTGGAAAGTCACGTCAGCCGAGCCTCAGTACAAGACTTATGTTGTGATCATCGGAGAAAGCCAGCGCCGCGACTACGCGTCGGTCTACGGCTATCCGCTCGATACGACTCCTTATCTGAACCGCGCGAACGGCACTTTCTTCAGCAACTTCATTGCCCCGGGCGGCAATACCGGCATTTCTCTCCCGCGCCTGCTCTCCTACAACACGCCTGGCACCGACCGCTACAGCAAGGAAAACAACATCGTCACGCTCGCGAATGCCGCGGGGTTCGACACCTGGTGGATCTCGAACCAGGGGCGCGGCGGCGCCTTTGATAATCCGATCGCTCAGATCGGTGTCAGAAGCCATCACACGGTCTGGCTTAAGGGGAACTACGCCGACGCCAACGTGGATGACGATATGCTGCTGCCGAAGATCCGCGCGGCGCTGAAGCAGGAAGCGGGAAGCAGCAAGCCCCGGGTTCTCTTCGTTCATCTGATGGGCTCCCATCCGACTTTCTGCACCCGGCTTTCCGGCCGGCCGGCCGCATTTGATGTCGGTGACAGCGCGATGGACTGCTACCTCACGACATACCGCATGATGGATTCCTTCGTCGAGCGTACGGTGGATCTCCTGAAGGCCAATGCCGGCGGCTCCTGGTCTCTCGTGTACTTCGCTGACCATGGCCTCTCCATGGAGAAGAAGCCCGGCACGGATTCAGGAAAAGAGCTTGAGCACGGCTACGATCATCGCCAGAATTACGAGGTGCCCTTCTTCAGAATCTCCTCTGACAGCCACGGACACCAGGTCAATCCGGCCTACCGAACCGGGTTCCGGATGCTTGAGGGGCTGGCTGACTGGATGGGTATCCGGGTCAGCAACGAAAACATCCGTCATGCACCTGAATTCTGGAGCGAAGGCAGTGACACACAGATCCGTGTCTTCGGTGACAGGCAGTACAACGAACTGCCGGAAGACCCCGCGATCCGATTCAGAAGCAAGTAAGAAAAGAGCCGGAGAGAAGAGATTCTCTCCGGCTCTTTGGTATTCAGACGAATACGCGGGGCTTTACTCCGGTTTCCCCATCCCCTCTTCGCGCTTCTTATTCCTTTCCGCTTCCTTCTTCTGGCAGGCGGAGCAGATACCGTAAAGCGACAGCGAGTGGCTCTCAAGCTTGAATCCGAAGCGCTTGGCGATTTCATTCTGACGCTCTTCGATCTCACGATCGACGAATTCCTCGACAGCTCCGCACTTCAGGCAGACCAGATGATCGTGGTGATAGCCGTCATCCAGCTCAAAAGTGGCATAGTCTGTGTCAAAATGGTGACGAATCAGAATTCCAGCCGTTTCAAACTGCGTCAGCACGCGGTAGACAGTTGCAAGGCCAACATCCATGTCTTCAGCGAGCAGGGCCTTGTAAACGTCGTCCGCTGACATGTGCCGCTTTCCCTGAAGAGAAGCTTCCTGGAAAATTTCCAGAATCTTCATCCGGGGACCGGTTGCCTTCAGCCCCGCGTGCTTCAGCTCGGCAGACTGATTACGAGATGTGTCTTTCATATTCTCAAACCTAGGTACAAAGAAGCTTTTGCCTTTATGATACGAGTGTATCTGAAACAAGGCATTGCCATTTGATAAGTTGATTAGATAATGAGATTCCTGCAAAAACTAATGACGGGCTCAATGCTGGCAGCAGCCTGCCTGACTCTCAGCGGATGCCAGACGGTTTCGCGGGCATGGGACAGCGCAGCCAAATGGACGCCGACGTTCCTGCACCCCTACCGTCCTGATGTCTATCAGGGCAATCTTATAACCTCTGAAATGGTGGGGCAGCTGGAAAAGGGCATGTCGAAGGAGCAGGTTCAGTTCCTGCTCGGCCTGCCGCTTCTTCAGGATCGCTTCCATACGGATCGCTGGAATTACGTCTACTACGTGAATCGCCGCAGCGGTGAAACCGAAACCCGTAAGCTCATTGTCTACTTCAATGCGGCGGGCCGTGTTGATCACTGGGAAGCAGATAAGATGCCGGATGAAACCGAAGCCGATCTGATGATCCTCGGTGACAAGAAGGCTCTGAAGAAGGCTGAAGAAGCCGAAGCCGCCAAGAAGGCTGCTCCGGCCGCAAGCACCGCGGCTTCCGCGCCTGCGGCCTCTGCTCCCGCAGCTCAGACCAAAAAGGAATAGCCAATGATTAAAGTCGCTCTGTCTGGAATCAACGGCCGCATGGGTCAGATGCTTCTGAAAGCCGTGCTCGCAGCGCCTGATATGGAGCTCTCCGCAGCTCTCGGTCACAGCGGAAGCAGCGCGATCGGCAAGGATGCCGGCGTTCCTTCCGGGATCACGACCGGCGTTACCGTCACCGATGATATCGAATCACTCCGTGACTGCGACGTGCTGATCGATTTCTCGCGTCCTGAAGCCACCCTCACCTATCTGCCGGTCTGCGCCGCGTCAGGTACCGCCGTTGTGATCGGCACCACGGGCTTTACGGCTGAAGAAAAGAAAACGCTGGAAGCCGCCTCGGAATCGGTTCCGGTGCTGCTCGCCCCGAACACGTCTCTTGGCGTCAACGCGGTCTTCAAACTGATTGAAGAAGCGGCACGTCTCCTCTCAGACGTTGATGTTGAAATTTTTGAGATGCACCACCGCAACAAAGTGGACGCTCCCTCCGGCACGGCTCTTGAAATGGGACGCCGGGTCGCGCAGGCCCGGGGCCAGAATTTCGACGAAGTTGCCGTTCTTTCCCGCGAAGGACACACGGGACCCCGAAAGAATGGGACAATTGGTTTTGCAGCATTGCGCGGCGGCGATGTCGTCGGCAAGCACACGGTGATCTTCGCCGGCACTGGCGAGCAGGTTGAAATCACCCATAACAGCACAACCCGCGAGGGCTACGCTCAGGGCGCTCTCACGGCAGCCCGGTTCCTGTCCACGAAGGATAAGGGGTACTACTCCATGTCCGACGTGCTCGGAGCCAGCCGCTGAGCCGAATAACGTTTCCGCTGCCGTAACTGCAACCGCAGACGACAGGATTACCTCTCTTTTCTTAGGCATCAGAAAATGCAAGAACAACTTGACGCACTTGACTCCATCATTTCCCAGCTGGTTCAGCGTGCTGACAACCTGCACAAGGAAAACGAGCAGCTGAAGCAGCAGCTTTCCGACACTCAGAACGAGCTTAACGGAACGCGTGACGAACTCAATCAGACCCGTCAGAAGCTGGAAGATACGGGCATCCGCATCGGTCTTCTGATCGAACAGCTGACGAAGGACACCAATATCGAACCGATCGAAGAAGAGCCTGTCTCTTCTGTTGCCTCTCCCGCTACTTTTGGCTGATATTTCCTGAGTACGGCAAACCGCTATGTCAGATCTTTCTCTGAATATCATGGATCGGGTCTTTCACTTCGGGGTCAAACCCGAAGATGAAGACCGGCTGCGCGCATGCGGCGAGGAGCTTGACCGCCAGATGCGCTCGATCAGAGAATCTGGCCGCGTCCTCGGTTACGATCAGGTCGCAGTCATGGTTGCCCTGGATCTCATCTGGGGGCGCCTTGACTACGAGGATGCAGCAAAGCGCAGCAAAGCCATGGAAAGTGAAGCTACCGCCCGTCTCTCGGAGCTCCGGGAACAGTGTGAGGCCGCTGTGGCTCGCATTGGGAGCGACGATAGTCCTGCCGAAAAGCAGCCTCCTCAGCCCGAGAGTTGAGGCATAGAATAGAAGTCATCAAGCCTTTCCCCGCGGGCTCCGGAACCATGGGATCCAATGTTCCAGAACCAATGCACACTGTGCTAGGCCGCTGATCTCATTGACCGATTGCGTTAACGAACACGCGTTTGTTCGAACCATTTCCGCCTTGGAGGCGACCGCCCTGAACCCTCGGTTCAGGATACGTATCCCACCGGAATCTGCGGGGATCCAATCAAAAGGGCCGAAGCATCAGATGCTTCGGCCCTTTCCTTTTATGCTGCGCCGCAGCCCGTCAGCGGCGTACCCGGTAAGCCCGGACAATCAGGAAGATACCGAGAAGAATCAGCGGCAGTGTGCATTAAAGCAGCGGAAAAGAACCGGCGGCCGCCCCAGCCACTGTCCCTGGGAAAGGCCAAGCGCCCTGAGCCCCAGGAAGGAATCCGGCTCACGGACAAACTCCACGCAGAAGCGAATGATGCCGTAACCAAGGCAGAAAAGCCCCGTCACTGCGCCTTCAGGCTTCTGGCGCCGGGAGAAGAACCACATCACGCAGAAAAGCACGATACCTTCGAGACCGGCTTCGTAAAGCTGGGAAGGATGGCGGGGCTGCATCGTCCCGGATTCCGGAAAAATCATGGCGAACGGGAAATCCGGCGTCGTCACGCGTCCCCAGAGTTCTCCATTGATGAAGTTGCCGATACGGCCAAAGAAAAGCCCCACCGGAACCAGCGGCGTCACGAAGTCCGCGGTCTTCAGAAGGCCGACACCGTGCCTGTGCTTGAAGTACAGCATCGCAAGCAGGCAGCCGATCATGCCGCCGTGAACGCTCATGCCGCCCTGCCAGATTGCGAAGATCTCGAGCGGGTGCTGAATGAAGTAAGACGGCTGATAAAGGAAACAGTATCCGATACGGCCGCCCAGCACGACACCCAGAATGCCATAGAAAAGCAGATCCTCAAGCGCGTCTTCCCCCGACAGACCGCGCCACTTCTCCTTCTCGCGAATACGGCCAAGAAGATAGAAAAACGCGAAACCGACCAGGTACATGAGGCCGTACCAATGCACGGACAGCGGCCCTACGGAAAAAGCGATCGGATTGAACTGAGGATGCACCCACATGGAAGTTATCCCGAAAAAAAAAGGAACTGCCCATTCTAAATAAAAAGACGCAGAGTCATTTCTGACTCTGCGTCCCGTGTTTTGTGACTTTTTGTGACGCGCCTCAGGATCAGCTGAGAACCGCGCCCTTCATGCCGGAGCTCACAAGCTTCGCGTAGCGGACCAGATAGCCCGTCGTGATCTTCGGCTTACGCGGCTTCCACTCAGCCTTGCGGCGGGCAAGCTCTTCATCGGAGACGAGTACGTTCAGCGTATTGCCATTGATGTCGATCGCGATCTGATCACCTTCATGCACAAGAGCGCGCGGGCCGCCTTCAGCGGCTTCAGGAGACACGTGGCCGATCGAGGCGCCGCGGCTCGCGCCGGAGAAGCGGCCATCAGTGATCAGGGCCACCGTGCTGCCGAGTCCCGCGCCGATAATGGCGGAAGTCGGGTTCAGCATCTCACGCATGCCGGGACCGCCCTTCGGACCTTCGTAGCGGATCACCACGACGTCGCCCGGATTGATCTTGCCGCCGTAAATAGCCGCAATGGCATCATCCTCGCAGTCGAAGACACGGGCCGGACCCTGATGAACCATCATCCCGGGGTCAACCGCGGAGCGCTTCACAACGGAGCCGTCCGGAGCCAGATTGCCCTTCAGAACAGCAATGCCGCCTTCCTTCATAAAGGGATTCGTGACAGGACGGATCACTTCATTATTCAGGACTTCATGGCCCTTGATGTTTTCGCCGACCGTCTTTCCGGTCACTGTCATGCAGTCAAGATTCAGATGGCCGAGTTTTGCGAGCTCATGCATGACAGCAGGGATACCGCCCGCGCGGTCCAGATCCATCATGGTGTCTTCGCCAGCCGGTGACAGATGGCAGAGATTCGGGGTGCGCTTGGAAATCTCGTTGGCTTCCGCGAGATCAATCTCGATTCCGCACTCGTGGGCAATAGCCGGGAGATGGAGCATGGAATTCGTGGAGCAGCCAAGCGCCATATCCAGCATCAGGGCATTTTCAAATGCCTTGCGGGTCATGATGTCGCGGGGAAGAACATTGTCGCGGACCAGATCCATGATGCGCATGCCGGTCTTCTTCGCGAGACGGATACGCTCAGACATCACGGCCGGAATCGTCCCGTTCCCCGGAAGCGCAATACCGAGCACTTCCGTCATGCAGTTCATCGAATTCGCGGTGAACATGCCGGCACACGAACCGCAGGTCGGACAGGCTTCATTCACGAGACCGCCGAGTTCCTCCGCGGACATCTTTCCGGCGTGGAATGTGCCGACCGCTTCAAAGACGGAAGAGACCGTAACCTTATGCCCCTTGAAGTAGCCGCCAAGCATCGGTCCGCCGGAAACGATAATCGTCGGAATATTGATGCGGGCTGCTGCCATCATGAGGCCCGGAACATTCTTATCGCAGGCCGCCACCATCACGAGACCGTCAAACGGATGGGCAATGGCCATGGATTCCGTAGAGTCCGCAATCAGCTCACGGGAAACGAGCGAGTACTTCATGCCCTCATGCCCCATCGCGAGGCCGTCGCACACCGCGATGGCCGGGAAGACGAGCGGCACACCGCCGGCAAGGGCAACCCCCTGCTTCACGGCATCCACAACCTTATCCAGGTTCATGTGCCCCGGAACGATGTCGTTCTTCGAGCTGACGATGCCGATCAGCGGACGATCGATTTCTTCATCAGTCAGGCCGAGGGCCTTCATGAGTGCAAGCCTCGGAGCGGCGGAGGGGCCCTTGGTCATCTTGTCACTGCGCATATGTTTCTCCACTTTTTCTTTTTCTGGCAGGCTGTCGGCTCACGGAAGAGTCGGCTCGTTAACGGTCATAAACCTGTCGTCTGCCAATTGTCATTTCTCAATTGTATATATTTTCCGACATTGTGAATGGCATAAAAAGGGTAAACGCAAAAAAATATCCCGGATGCTGTAGGCACACGGGATTTCACGCTTTTTGGGAGAATCTCAGCCCGCCAGACTGTTTTTACCGGGAACTTCCTGGCTGTTTCCTGAGAAGGAATCTGAGATAAAAAAGTGCAGAGATGAAAATTGAGAGGTCTGCTCAACAGTCTTCTGTTCAGACAATAAAAAACCCGCACTGCTTTCATCAGTACGGGTCAATTGAATGGTGCGGTGAAGAGAATCGAAGAATTAAATAATATCAATGGTTATAGCCATTATAAAAACAATTCCCCATCATGCTCCCCATCATAAAATTCTTGCTGGATTGTTTTGAAAATATTCTCGATACAACCTCTCTCTTCCTGACATTTTTTTTGAGATCGCTCAAAAAAGAGGGGAAACCTCCAAAACCCCCTGACCTCTCTTTGTATTTTATCCGACAAATCCAAATAATTTTGCACGTGCAAAAATTTGGCCAAGGCCGCGGTCTAGACCGTCTCGCATTTTTATTTTTAATCCCCCCGGGGTGGTTCTCCTCTTCGATAGGTCTCACATCTTATGGCTACATTTTTTGCCGAGCAGAGTACTTCTCTGCAAAATCCTGAGCGCCTCTCGTGAGAAAAGCTCACTGCGTTTCTCTTCCGCTCTTCGGTATTGCCGTAAGAGTCGATTGTAAGTGGTTTGATGCATCCACCGCGGAGCAGCTAAATCATTGCCTCCCATTCGATCCATAATTTTTTTCTTCTTCAGCTGGAGCCGTTCCATTTTGTCAGCCTGAACGCTCCAGTAGGTAAGTCCCATGCAGTGCCTGCAGCCCACGTCTGGGTCAACATACAACGTTCCCACCTTGCTTCCGCATCTAGGACAAACAAACCAGCGACGCACTCCTCCAAAATGACAAGGCTGCTCCATCGTCTCAGCCAAAACTGAGACCCTCTTCCATGAACTTTCTTCAGAGTCCCGAACCTGATAGCTCACCCGAACAAATGCCCCCTCCAGTTCGATCAATGCACTCCCATAAGAAGAACTTCCAACCTTCCATGAGATGACCTGTGATCCTCTGGACAAAGCAACCCTATTCGCTTCGATCCAACTCATCGGAACAGAGCGCATGTCTTCGACAGCACGTCGGTGGCACTCTGAGTGCCTACCACTTCCAAAGCCGCCCATTTTCCCAAATCCATTATGAATTCTGACAATATGTTTTTAACATATTGAATTTAAATATGTTTATAACGAAAGCTTGCCGAGTCTTATTTCCCACGAATTTCTCTTAATTTGAAAAGCATCGAAAGCGTTCTTTCAAATTTTCGATCCAAATGAGCTTCGTAACGTGCGATTTGTTCAAATGGAAAACCATTAAAAGCACTTCCTACGGCCTGCTGACGTATCTCGGTAACGTATTGGCTCATGGCCTCAGCACAGCCTACTTTCTGGGCGATTTCGCTCAGAATGAAATCTTCAATATCTTCTTTGGTGTTCGACCCTCGTGAGATCGCATACCAAAACGCCTGAAGATCTTCTGTCAGCAAACTAAACGCCTGCCGGGCAGCTCCTTTCCCTCCCTGAGCTAAACGATCCTCCGCGGCTTTAAGAGACTCTCGCATTTCTGCGATATGCATTCTGTGTTCTTTTAACCCGTTCTCGTCTAAAGAAAGCAGTGACCTGACTTCCTGCTCCATATCCTCAGAGTTCTCCACGTGAAGGTGGAAAGGACGCGAGGTGTTAATCAGATTCAGGGGAAAGCTGATTGAGCGCTCCAACCCTTTGTTGAGACTGGCAGCTTCTGCTGACAGTACACGGCGCTTTCTCCAAACGATAGAAATGAGTTCTTCAACCAGCATTTCCTCTGTCGGTCCCTGAGGCAAATACTCAACCATGAACTTGTCTCGAAGGTCGTTAAAAGCTTCCTTTGATTCATGAGGAAGAACTGATACGGATGAACGCAATCCATGTTTGACAGAATTGAACCGCGTCGTCTCATATTGCTTTTTGTCATTGGCTTCAGTTGTCATGTCGTTGCTCCTAATTGCAAGTTTTCTAGGGATTCAGAGGGCATCCCGTCCCTCACGCACATCAGATCAGGATTCGTTCAGTTGATAAGTAGGCAGTTTTCCGAATTTCCTAACGCGGATCAGCTTTTTGCCATTTACGCTCCATCCTTCGTGATGCTTGAGCCACCAGCCTGTCCTCTTACGATCAAGGCTATAGTTGCCGGCTAAACCCGCTTCCTCGAAAATTCCGAATATTTCAGAATGGACGGGATTCGTCTCCAGCCATTGAGCAAGTTCTCTGACTGTGAACGGCCGCTGTTTAAAGTATCCCTGTATAGAATCAAAGACAGTCCCGGCTTGTTCGCGCTCAGGATCCTCTGCCATCACTTCGAAAACGCGCTGCGCTGGATCCGGGCGCCCCAACCAAAGCAAAGGTTGTCGGCACAGATCCGACCACTGGGAGTAAGAGTTAAAAGCGCTTAACGAAGGGCTTCTGGGGGCACCAGCGCGAATCCAAGCCGAAATAATCGTTAAGGTGCATGAAACATATTTACCCCGCTGCTTTCTGACTTCCTCAAGCAACTCTGGATGCTTATAACACCTTGTGACTGGCAACTCCTCTGTCGGATTGAGGTAGATAGGAACTACACGTCGCGTCATATCGCGAAGCGGCCCCACGTTATTGCCACTGGATAAAATCAGAGTGCGGGTACTGAGCTCAGTGACACGGCTCGAACCCAGAATTCGGCCACTGACCACGGGTTCGGTCAGAACCATGCAAAGACTTTTGTGTGGAAAGATATCTGTTGTTAAATTGTCAAACAGAATGACAGGAGGCGCCGGAAGCAACAGCGAAATAAAGAGCTTCTGGCATTCCTCGTCATTTGTCGGGAAGTTCGATGCGCCCACATCGTCTCCCGTAGCAAACAGAGCAATTAGACTGGTGAGATAAGACTTCCCGGACCCCGGCAGATAAGCCCGCACATGAAACATGGGAGCCACCTTCAATTGGGCACGAATGCCCGCCGTCAGCATTGCCGCAACCGTTGCGCTGCGGTCGCACTCTTCTTCAAACGGGAATTCCTTTAACAATGCCTCAATTTCATCGAGAGCTCTTTCAGCATCTTTTTTGGTTGGGGCCTCCGACACCGAGAAATCACGAGCCTTAAAATCACCGTAAAGTTTCGTTTCGGGGTCATATCCCGGCACTGCTCGAATGGCTCCATCCTTCCTAACCAAAGGCTGTCGGGTAATTCCTATCAGTTCAGGCAAAGGCGTGTGGCTTCCGCCATCCAAAATAGCCTGAAGATATTTGGCAGGAGGGTCGCATACCAACATCTGCTTACTGCGCCCGTCAAATCGCTGCCAGCGAGTTAATGAACTCAGATCGACCAGCAGACAGGATGCGTTGACTTCCTCCACCATAAGCTTCCCTTCCAATCCGCTGTTCATCACTCGAGCTACCCTTTCTCCACGCTGAAAATAGCAGCTGGTTTGTGCGAGTACAGTATTGGTCGCGTTAACGATCCTTTTAGTTTCTCCCGGCCTGATGGTGATTCGGGCAAGCATGTAGGCTTCCTCGGCGTTGATGCCGAGAAATTCAAGCAAATCTTTGATGCTTCGACCTACGCAGTGGCTATGCAGGCATTTAAAAGAACCTATTGGATGTGCTTCATCAGGTTCCCAGTAGACAGCCCCTGTATCGGCCTGATCCGTGTGCTGATGCGCCCAAGGACACGTAATGTCGTATTTGCCGAAACCCAGTTTCTGTTTGACTAAACCCCGCTCCTTCAGTCTCTGCAACACCGGATTGATCTGCGGCGCCGGGGTGAAAACAGCATTTTTTTCTTCCGTCTCCGCTGGCACGCGGCTACGCGCAGACATGCAAGAAGTGCTTGAAACGGCAGGGCGAACTCCCACAACCAGGTCAAAACCACGAATAATGTCCGTCATTGAATAACGTTTATCAGGGCACCACAATCGCAAACGACACCCATACTCGGGCTTGTACTTACCATTGCACCCTCTCGGCAATCTCATCAAGCGTGCTGTGGGACCGGTAGCTCCCGGATCACTCAGTCCGGCACGAATAATGGCATCTGAAAGTAAATCCGCAATTCTTGCGTCAGTGATAGGTTCTTTAAGAAAGAAACCTACCTGATAATTCTCGGAAGAGGTCTCAATAACAAAGCTCGGCGGCACTCTGATCCGGTCAATCGGAATTTGGGCCTTCTTCTTATTCGCGATAATTTTTGAGGTGACATCATCAAAAACGATGACAAACTGGGCGAAAAATGCACTTTTTCGGCGCCGACAACTACCATCTTTCTCTGGCCTAAATGTTGAGATTGAATAATAGTTATTGGCTGTTGTCGACTCTGGTGCATTAGACCCGTTGTATGCTATTCCACCCCAATTGACAGCCCCTGAGGGAGAACCGCGAAAACTGACAAGAACAGGACGTGCACTCGTCTGTAAAGCAAGATCTACGCTGAACGCTTCCCTCAGAAAATCTTGATTAGTGATTTCATTAAAGCTATTGGAAAGCTCAGAGACGGTGAGGGCGTATTGCTCTGTGGCAGACATCTTGTCATTCATGGTGAGACTCCTTTAAGGAGTAACGAGCCACCACAAGCGAGGCAACTAATGCCTTAATCTCCTCGTTGGATTTTCCGCGAATGCGTGCCTTGTTGATTGCAACAATTTCGGAGACGGGCCACGCTGAGGCACGATCCCCAACCTTGATGGGTGGGGGGATCAATCCTTTGGAAATGTAAGAATAGAAGGTTGAGCGGGCGAGCGCGGTATATTCCTGCGCTTCTTTGACCCTTAAAAACATTTTCTGAGTCATCTTAAGATCCTCATAGATCGATTGGGATGGCTCAACTTTCCAACAGCTATAGTATAGCTTGTCAATATAGCTGATTAAAAATTTTAATCAATTGTTTATAAAGAATTTATTATTTTTTAGATATATCCAGCTTTACCAAAACCTGAGGATTTTTCTTCGCGCTTTGAACCAGCCGTTTGACTTCATACCAGCTTTTGTTCAACTCAGTTGCCATCAACTTATAACGAGCCTCCACGCGAGTCTCTTTTTCTTTTAGCTCCATAAAGCGGCGCAATACTCGACAAAGTTTTTCGATTGTTGTTTCAGCCTTTCCTCCTTGCGGTGGCAACAGGCTTTCTATGCGCGAATTGATGAGCGTAAAGGTCGTTCCTGTCCAACGGAAACACTCTGCAAGCGTTATTTTTCGACTCTCTATCTGTACACACACCGGAGCTCCCGGCGTTAAAAACAGCTCATATCCGTTCAAATAACAAACTTTGATTCGATCCCCATCCTTTACGTTCAAAACTTCACGCCCAAAAGTTTTCGCTATTGCGACTGCAATTTCAAAAAAATCCACACGCGAAAGTTGCACATCCTCTGGTTGGATCGGAATTCTCGCAATGTCTTCCCGTCTACAACAACAGGCAAACAGTTCGCCATCCTTTTCTTCTACTTCTACAGCGACAGTACAATGAAGGCAGCCTGACTCTGGACATTCTATAAATACTGCCATCGGTGCTTCTTTCAGAAATCCGGTTCCCTTCAGTGCATCAACTTTTTTAGCATCAAACTCTCGCAGGAGTTTGGTGGAATAACCTGACTGCTTTTGAAAATCAGTCACATTCTTCATCAACTTCACTAACAGAGAGTCAGGCCCTTTCATCATCGGCATTTTCTGTCTGTAACTCCGGAAGTCTTTCCAGTCCATTAGCAATCAAAAATTTATGAATGTCACCGTCTGTCTCCCCGAAATCTATGTTTTGCATCCCGCGTTCGGAAAGACGAATCTTTTTCTTGATTCCGTTGCCGTACCGCTGCAGAATTTCCATCTGCAGGGTCACTGAACTCAGTTCCACCTGATTTTGAAGAGCTGAACCAAACAGTTTGTTCAATTGGTCATAGATAACCTTGGTTGAACTCTCCCTTCGTGAGTTCGGAGCTGATAAATTAATTGAGACAATCTTTCCAAGGCGACAATCTCTGAGCTGCATCCCAACAATTGCACAGGATTTAACCGCTTCACTCGGAGCATAAACAAATTCGGGCGGGGATTTCAACAGCTGACGAAGGTAATACTCCGGCGCTTGTTTTTGTTTGGGCAGTTCAGCCATACCGAGAATGCATCGACAATATGCCTCGTGAAATTTTTCACCCACACGCCCGAACCCTTGTGTACTGACATCAAGCGCACCTTTGTCTCCGTTGTATGCAAAAACGAGAGCTCTAGAAGGCACTCGGGGTCGGCCTTTGAATTCGCCATTTACAAATTCATCCGATGTTTCGTTGTAATCCGAAATTTGAGCAAGAATCAAATGCTTTTCACCGCGCTCCCCAACATTTTTTACCTCGCAGAAGCGCCCACGCATTTGTTTCCCTAAAATACCCCGAATTGCTTCAGACAAATTACTAAAAGCGGCCGTAGAAGTATCGATTTCGTGCTTTCCGATCCCTGTTCTCAGTCTCCATCCGCTCCTTACTATAGAGTCAATAACATACAGATTACAGGCATATTCAAAAAATTCTCTGTCAGTGAGCCATGCTTTCAGTAAGCAAGATTGAATATTTTTAAAGTCTAAGCACTCTTTTCGAAATTCATCAAACTCTGACGGCAAAAGGGAATTTTCTGCAGCATCCTGCAGCGCTGCCTGCGCTTTTCCCGTTCTGAATTCGTTAGTTTGTTGGAAAAGTGTCAACAATGTTGATGTCTTTTTGTATTCCTCTGAAATTCGTTTCCACTCTTCCTCCCATTGTTCAGATTTCAGTGCCTTGAGATCAGCGTCCTTTATCTCAAAACGATTAAAAACACTCCTTAATAGATCGTCGGGAATCTTGGAGCAAAATGAATTAAATAGGAATACTGCCATGCGCCCTCCCTTAACAACGATGAGAAGCCTGCTGGATCATGGCGGAGCAGGTCTTCACAAGCTACGCTTTGGCTTCTTCAGCAATCTTTCAAGCCTCTTCAGCGCAGTGAAAAAGCGTAACAATTGCCCTCTGCACCTCATCGTCGGTAGCGGGATCTTCACCCGGCACATGTCCTCCAGTTGAAGAACTCTGTGGCACTTCCCCAAGAATTCGTTACAACATAACGGTAGAAATCATCCCTGGCAAATTATCACTTCAAGTGCAAAGCCTGAGAAAAAAGTAGTGACTCATAAAGCTTCCATAATAAAGATTGTCAAGATAACTATAGAGGGAGCCCATAAGCCACTATCATCATCTTACTCTACAGGACAGAGTAAAAATTCTAGCTTTTACGATCTCAGGCAAATCACAGTCTGAAATTGCGT